>Ga0315296_10001091_pt1 | contig 23920 bp, 24 predicted proteins | sample YL17G14_18_MG_FD_203921 | JGI IMG/M metagenome (GOLD analysis project Ga0315296, IMG submission 203921) | Sediment microbial communities from Yellowstone Lake, YNP, Wyoming, USA - YL17G14_18 | ecosystem: Environmental > Aquatic > Freshwater > Lake > Sediment | place: USA: Wyoming | collected... | reverse complement strand
CGCTCGAAGTTGATCGTACTGCTCCGGCGCACCACGCCGTAAACCTTGTATCCTTTGGAAAGCAGGAACTCAGCCAAGTACGAACCATCTTGGCCTGTTATACCCGTCACTAGAGCCACTTTGCTCACGATTACCTCAGGAACAAGAGATTGCGGACCAGATTTTCACGCTGCCCGATGTTTCCACAATTGACCTGAAGCCGCCCCTATTATCTGCGACGCGGGAAGCGAAACGAGGTGCATAACAACAACGAGAATAAAGAGCAACGGCCAGAGTGAAAGGGGCAATTCCGCCTTTCCACTTCGCAACTGGTTGAAAATCAGGAGAAACAGGAAGAGGAACACGCCCACCTGCATGAGTGAATAAGTGATCGGCTGAACCCCGCCGAAAGCCAAGGCGGCACCGATCACCACAAGCCCCAACACTAGTTCAATTATCTTGGGCATGGGCATGGCAAATCCATGTTTCCCGGCCCGAGCCAGTCTCAAGGAACGGCCCCCTTACGCTGCTCGCCGCTGAATGTACCAGATCGGGCAAGCCGACTTCTTCAATTGTTTCGTCTCCGGGCGTGGGCGCTCCTTATTCCGGCCGGGTCCGCAAGAGGTAACGACGTAGAGCATCCTGCCACGGCGGAAGAAGAGCTAGTCCGTCTTCTTGCAGACGAGTGTTAGCCAGGCACGAGTTACGTGGTCGAGGAGCAGGGCGCCCGGATGCAGACGTGGGGATAGGAGTCAGCGAAATACCCTCTAACCCAGCTTGCCGAAGAATCTCTTCTGCAAATTCGTACCAGGAACAGTGGCCTTGGTTCGTCACATGATAGATCCCAGGACCGCCCTTCTCCAAGACCTGCTCCAGCGCCGTGGCCAAATCTACAGTGTATGTCGGCGAACCTACTTGATCGTTCACCACGCGGAGTGATTCCCCGCGCCACGCCATGTCCAGAATTGTCTTCACGAAGTTCTTTCCGAGTGGCCCAAAAAGCCATGACGTTCTGACTATCCAAAACCGATCGATCAAATCGCTGACGTAGCGCTCCCCCTCAAGCTTGCTCCGCCCGTATATGTTGATGGGATTCGGGCTGTCACTTTCAACGTAGGGCTCGGTCTTCTCGCCGTCAAACACATAGTCCGTACTAACATAAAGCATGGGAATTCGCGCTTGCCGGCAGGCCAAAGCAACATTACGCGTTCCTTCAGCATTAACTCGGAAAGCCTCAGCCGGCTGCAGTTCACATTCGTCAACGGCGGTAAACGCCGCGGCGTGAATCACCGCCTGGGGCTTTTGGCGGACAACACCTTCTTGGAATGCGGGCAAGTCCGTGATATCCACCTCAGGCAGGTCCGCGGGAATGACTTCGTGACGGGACACCAGGCGGGCCGTGAGGTCCCGACCCAGCATGCCCTTGTTTCCGGTGACTAGTATTCTCAAGGCGATCTATAAACTAGCGAGCGACGCGCGCCGATTTTCGTAGAATTTTTCGTAGTAGGCGCGGTAGTCACCACTCTTGGCCTTCTCAACCCAGGCAGGGTGCGTGCAGTACCAGTGGACGGTCTGCGTCAGCCCGTCCTCGAGCCCCACCGCTGGCTCCCACCCCAACTCGCCGTGAATCTTGTTCGTATCCAGGGCGTAACGACGGTCATGACCCGGCCGATCTTCCACAAACTCAATCAAATCCTCGGGCCTCCCCATAATACGCAGCAGGCGGCGGACAATCTCCAGGTTAGTCACGGGCCGCCCACATCCAATGTTATAGATTTCTCCGGGCTGCCCCGCCTCCAGGATGCGATCAAGAGCACGGCAATGGTCCGCCACAAAGATCCAGTCTCGCTCGTTCAGGCCGTCGCCGTAGATTGGCAGCCTCTTCCCTTCAAGAGCATTGGTGATCATTAGGGGGATCAGCTTTTCCGGAAACTGGTTGGGTCCATAGTTGTTCGACGACCGAGTGATGATGGCCGGGAAGTGGTAGGTCTGCCAGAAGCTTCGCACCAGCAAATCGGCAGCCGCTTTGCTCGCAGCATAGGGGCTGTTCGGTCGGAGTGGAGCCTGTTCGTTAGCCGCCTCTCCCGGCCCCAGGCTGCCATAGACCTCGTCAGTCGACACATGCACAAAGCGCGGAATGCGTGCGCGCCGTGCTGCTTCGAGCAGAGTATAAGTCCCAAGCACGTTGGTGCGGACAAAATCCCGGGCATCGGCGATGCTCCGGTCCACGTGGCTCTCTGCCGCGAAATGAATCACCGCGTCGAGCGATCGGGAGAGGAGATCGTCGACTAAGGGGCCATCGCAAATGTCTCCCTTGACAAACTCGTAGTTGGCCCGGCGTTCCACATCCGCCAAGTTTTCCAGGTTGCCGGCGTATGTCAGTTTATCGAGGTTAAGCACCGCAGATTCGGGGTGGGCCCTCAGGAAGTAACGGACAAAGTTAGACCCGATAAACCCAGCACCGCCCGTCACCAGGATTTTCAATGCCACACACTCCTTAGCTTAATCCTGCCCCAACGTGATGTCCGGGCCCTGCGAGGCGCATTGCCTTGCGGGTGGACTCGCGGCTTGTCGCGTGCTTCGGCCTTGCCGCGCCTACTTGTGCTGTAGCTCCCAGTCATAGTTCAGGAAAGGGTGATTGTAGGCCAGGCGCCCCTCGTCGCTGGGGTTATAAAAGCGGTCGGCCAGGTAAAAGAGAGTCGCTTCCCCGGAGCCGATTACCTTGTAGCCGTGCCCGACTCCGGGCGGGATGCGCAAGCGCCATGGCCGGAGCTCTCCCACGTAAAGAGTGTTGATCTGGCCGTGCGTGGGCGAACCTTCGCGTAGGTCGCACAGCACCACCTGGAACATCCCCCGCACCGGCGCCCAGAAGTCGGTCTGCTCAAAGTGGTAGTGGAGCGCCTTGATCACCCGCGGATAGGCAACAGCCATAGAAACTTGGAGCGTCGAGCAGTTCGCCAAACCCTCCGTGAGTGGCGAGGCGCCAATTCGAAAAAGCTCCGTGAAGTAGCCGCGGTCGTCCGGGTGCAGCACCCCCGCCTCGAGCCGGACGCCGAGGATGAGCCGCGCATCATCAAGCCGGTTGATGACGGCTCCCAGGCCGCAGCTCTCTTGTTTGGGTAAACTCAGCTTTAGCCCACAGCGTTCACCTAGCGGAAGAACTTCGTTCATTCTCTTCCTCGTCTTCTCGTCACCGGGCAGGCTGTCTCGCGCCCACAGCCGCGCGTGGATTACACCTTATTGGCGCCGCCCTGTGCCACGAGGTTATTTGCGCGCAAGAGGGACTCGAACGTTCCGGCGTCCGTCCACCAGCCTTCCAGAATACTGTACGTCAAAGACCCTTCCTCCAGATACTGGTTGTTGACATCAGTAATTTCGAATTCTCCCCTGGCAGAAGGCTTCAACTTTCTGATGCGGTCAAAAACCGTCTCGTCATACATGTAAATCCCGATGACCGCGTAGCGGGACTTGGGGGCCTGCGGTTTCTCTTCGATGCGAACAATACGATCGGTATCGAACACCGGAACCCCGAAGCGCTCCGGGTCGGGCACCTCTTTGAGGATGATATGTGCGCCTCGCTCCTGCTTTTGGAATCTCTCGCGAGCGGCGAGGATGTTGGTCTCAATCAGGTTGTCACCCAGCACGACACAGATCTTCTGGCCATCCGCAAAATGTTCCGCCAGTCGCAGCGCATCGGCAATTCCGCCCTCGCCCTCCTGGTAAGTATAGTTGATATGTTTGAGGCCGAAGTCTTTGCCGTTCCCCAGCAGGCGAAGGAAGTCACCGGCATCTTGTCCGCCGGTGACCAGCAGAATATCAGTGATCCCCGTATTGACCAGAGTCTGGATCGGATAAAAGATCATGGGCTTGTCGAACACCGGCAGCAGGTGCTTGTTCGTCACCCGCGTCAGGGGATACAGGCGGGTTCCCAAACCTCCGGCAAGTATGACTCCTTTCATTTCTGGTTAACGTCTCCTTCTCCGGTGTTGCATAGCCCTGAATGACGAATCGTTATCTTCGCATATCCCCTGGTGCCGGGATTCCATCCAGACGCATGATAGCATGAGCTAGTAGGCATCCTTATTGACGAAAAGCGTTCTCCAAATCGTCAGCAGAACGATGCGCAAATCGAACAGCAGACTCCAATTCCCCAGGTAGTAGAGGTCGTGTTCGACGCGCCGGGCGATGGAAGTGTCGCCCCGCCAGCCGTTGACCTGAGCCCATCCGGTGATGCCGACCTTGAGATAGTGCCGCGTATTGTACTGGGCAACATCCTGCATGAAATTCTGCACAAAATGAGGGCGCTCAGGGCGCGGACCCACGATGCTCATTTCGCCCTTGAGGACGTTAAAGAACTGAGGCACTTCATCCAGGCTGGTCCGACGGAGCAGCGCCCCCAGTTTCGTCACGCGGGGGTCTTCGCGCGTGGTCCACTGCGTGTCACTCTCATCGGGTCTGCCCACCGCCATGGTTCGAAACTTGAACATGCAGAACGTGCGCCCATTCAAACCCACCCGCTCTTGCCGGAACAGGATCGGCCCCCACGAAGTCAAGCGAATGGCCACGGCGATCAATACCATCAAAGGGGTCGTAAGCATAATCACGAGGGAGGAAAACACGAGATCGAAAGAGCGTTTCAGGATCGAATAAGCCACCAATTCCGAACGCGTGACGCGCAAGTCCAGGAGGGTAATGTCGCCGGCCTGGAACAGCGCGTCGCGCATGGCCACGCCGGTCCCGAGATCCAGGACGGCCCTGACCGGAACGGACAGAAATTCCAGCTTGGTAACAATGCCGGGCGATTCGGAGAACCGAGTCGGCGGCACGGCGATGACAGCGTCATCGATCCTCAACTGGACCATCTGTTCCTTCACCGTCGCCAGTTCAATCACCGGAGCAGCCGTGACCTTGGGCCCCTGCCCCGGCAAACGGACGTACCCCACCGCGGCGCAGGGCATGACCAGCGAATTTCGGAGTGAACGTGCCGCGCGCTCTGCAAACTCATCCGCGCCGAATGGCATTGTGGAAGAGGAATAATGCAGCACAGCTCATTGACCCCTGAACATCGCCGGAATAGTCCGAAGTAATATCTTCAAGTCGAGCCACCAAGACCAGTTATCAATATAACAAAGGTCCAATTTCATCCAGGTCTCAAAATCAAGGGTGTTGCGGCCATTGACCTGCCACAAGCAGGTCAACCCCTGTTTCATGCTGAGTCGCCGCCGCTGCCAGACTTCATATTTCTCAACTTCCTCAGGCAATGGGGGACGCGGCCCAACGATGCTCATCTCACCCCTGAGAACGTTAAAGAGCTGGGGGAGCTCGTCAAGACTCGTCCTCCTCAGGAAACGCCCCACCCGAGTGATTCTCGGGTCGTTCCGGATCTTAAATACCGGCCCATCCATCTCGTTGACGTCCTGGAGGTGGGATTTGATCGTCTCGGCGCCGAGAATCATTGTCCGGAACTTGTAAAAGGTGAACTTTCGGCCATTCAGGCCAACGCGTTTCTGCGAAAAAATCACAGGCCCCGTCGAATCCAGTTTTATCAGCACGGAAATGATCGTCATCACCGGCGAGAGGACAAGCAGCAGCACCAGCGAGACTACAAAGTCGAAACAACGCTTCAAGATATGCTGAATATCAGTCTGGCGTGTAGAAGGAAAACCAAGGAAGCTGAGGCCGGCAAACCGGTCCGTAATCATTGGACCGACATCTTCATCAAATGGATTCGCATCGATCCACGCAGGAATACCCAGCTGAACACAACAAACAACAACATCCTTCGCTTCCTCCAGATGGCGATGGGGGACGGCAACAATAACGTCATCGACCTGGTGCTCCTGCATCACCTGAAGGAAAGTTCCATAGTTGCCCAGGATACTGACGTTTGTAGGCGTTTCCGGAGGCGGAGTTTCTTGGATATGGCCCAAGATCCGCACGCCCCAATCTTTGTACTGTCGCAGGGCGTCAGCTACATCAAGCGCCCTCTTCCCTGTCCCCACAATGACTACGTTATACAAATTACGCGCCTTAGAGAGAGCCCTTCTGATCTGCCTCCACTGAAAAAGCCGTTGCCCAACCACGAACACGCAGGAAAAAACAATAAAGAGAGCAAAGAACAAGCGGCTGGCAAATGTGTATTTGAGCCAGAAGATAAAGAGAACCATGACAACCAAAGCCCCAAAGAGCCCTTTGCCGGTTTGTTCTACTTCATCTCCAACAGGCCTGATCTGTATGGGTCGGTAAAGCTTCAGGCTATAAAATGTCGCCGCGACAACTGGCAGAGCGATTGCCAGTAAGTGAAGGTGAGAGTTGAGCCGGTAAACGTCTCGAGAAATCCCTCCGATGGCCAATCGAAGATAAAAGGCACTAAAAAAGGCTGCCGTCACAGCCAGGGCATCACCGATAAACAATCGAGCTGCAAAAACCTGAGATTCTCGTCGGAACATGATCTGTATCTATAGAATCGGACTCGTCGGCCAATTACGTGCTTGGCCCTTCGGCAACTTGACCCGCAGGAGCTCGATTTCGCCGGGGACTTCGTGCGCGACGAATGCCCGCACTCCCGTCCCAGCCAAATCATCAAGCAGTTGCTGAAAACGGTAAGAGCTTGGTTCCATGGCCAAAATCAGAGTGTCAACCTCGTGATTCATAACGGCCTTGACCGCATCATCAATATGTCCGCGCCTCTGGTCCCTGCCATCGGTCGCTTCAGTGACAGGACCGTCCGTGAAAAAGCCCCGAAAGCGCGACTCTGTAATCCCAAATACTTTCTCTGCGCGTTCAAGTGCCTTGTGTGCCAAGCTCCCCGCTCCGACAATTGCATAGTTAACTGGTCCGGCGAAAGGCCGGTACATTCGCGTCAAAGTCAGAAACAGGTTGATCAGTACTATAAAGCAAAAGAACATTATTCTGTTGGTAAAAGTAAGACGAAGAGTAAAAGAAACGACGGCAACAAGCAGCAGAAAGTTGTAATTGATCTTTAAAAATACAGCCGCGAAGTCTGGCCAGTCCCAGACACGAATCCCGCCGTACATGTCGAAAGCGTGAAGAAAGGCCAACCAGCTGGCGGCCATGACACACATAAACGGCAGGTAGGCTCTCATTGGGGAGACCACGTGCCCTGGCACCGGGAGGATTTTGCGGAAGTAATAACTGAGAACCGCCGCTACAATTAGCAGAGCAAGATCCATTCCAAGGGTCTTCATATAAGTCTGGGTATCTCTCCACCTCATGCAGTTCCACCTCTGGCCAAGGAAGCAAGCTTGCTCCGATGACGGTTTAAAGCAGCATCAGCGAACAGAACACGGGAAATCTGCTGCAACGCCGCGGGCTGCTCCGTTATGCTCTCCCGACAGAAGTTACGGGCGGTTAAGCGAACCCGTTCCGAAACATCGACTCCCATCACCAACAGCACTGCCACTTGCACCAGGAGCATCAGCTGTGCACACCGGCTGCTGTCATTTTCGGTTTCACAAGTAACTGGGAGAATATACACGTCAAGCCCATTCGGTGCAAGTCTTTGGTGGCTTGGGTCCTACTGGCAGGACTCAGTGATTGCCAGACCCAATGGCAGCCCAATGGATCAGACCACAACAGTCTTCAAGGAGACTTGATCCCTGCCTTTACTCTGAAAATCCAAGAGCTTTGCTTCAATGAATGCCCGCATTTCAGTCTGGAACCGCCCTGCATCAAAGCGAAGGGCGTTTTGCCGAATACGCTCGGCAGAGAAACCCTTTTTTACCGACTCAAAGAACCGAATGGCCCCAGCAAGTGAGTCCGGTGTTTGTTCGGCGAAGAAGACTCCCGTTGCCACTTCCGGATCAAACCCCGCGCCAGGCAGGCCGCCCAGGACTGTCTCAAGCGCTCCTCCACGCCCATAGGCTATTACAGGCTTTCCATAGGACTGGACCTCGACCGGCACGATTCCAAAATCTTCTTCTCCGGGGAAAAGCAAGGCGCGGCAGCGGGCGTAGTTCTCCCGCACCACCTCATCGGGAACATATCCGAGGAACGTCACCGAGGGGCCCGCCAGGCGGCGCAGCCGCCGGCATTCCTCGCCGTCGTCTGACCTTAGTTAGGGATCTCCGGACAGGTTGCACTGGAATGCAGCAGGGTGGGTGAGGACGAAGGGAGGGCGTAGCCCGACCGGAGCCCTCACCCACCGGACGGGTGCTCACGGGGTTTCCGGTGGCAGGATTTGGGTTTTTCCGAAGACTCAATTCATACCAAAAGGAGACACACCATAAACACCCGCGAGAAGCTTATCAAGGCAAGGCTGGTGATGCTAGCTCTGGCCGAAGAGTTGCAGAACATCAGTCTGGCTTGCCGGCGCGCCGGCATCAGTCGCAGTCACTTTTACGAGATCAAGGAAGCTTTCGAGAAGTACGGAGCGGAGGGGTTTGCTCCACGCACGCGCCGGCGGCACCGCATGCCCAACCAGACACCGCCCGAGTTGGAGCAGAAGATCCTGGAGATGACCGAACGCTACCTCACTTTTAGCTATCTGCGTATCAGCCAGCAACTGCGGCTGGTGGGTGTCGGCGTCTCGCCCTCGGCGGTGCGCTACGTCTGGCAGCGGCATGGCCTGACGCTGCGCTACCATCGCCTCCTCTGGCTGGAGCAGAAGACGGCGCCCCGCGGTGGCGTGCTGACCGAATCGCAGCTCCGCTTGCTGCGTCGTCATCGCGGCAAGCTCACCGATCCCGAGCAGCATGTGGAGGCGCCCCAGCCCGGCTCTCTGCTCTGCCAGGACACCTACTTCGTGGGCAGCATCAAGGGCGTGGGCAAGATCTACATGCAGTCGGTGGTCGACGCCAACTGCTCGCTGGCCTTTGGGAAGCTGTATCTCTCCAAGCTCCCTATGACGAGGGTGGATGTCTACTATGGTCGACGGGAAGAAATTCTCAAGCGGAGGAAGGAACAAAAAAAGGCAACCCTGGTCCGCCGGTTCCAGTACAATCTGGGCCAGGCGCCAAATCCAATTCGGGGTGAACTGGGGACTGAACTTTAGGTTGGAAAAAACCAAGATAAGTCTCAGAGGTCCTGAAGACGGACAGTCATGTAGGTCCTAGCAAAGTCACTTCCTACCTTCGACTTGGAAGGGTCTTCCTAAGCCGAAATACGTTGATAATCAAAGAGAGACACATCATGGAGTGCAATCCGAGGAAAACGAACGCATGCGTCAGCCAGTTATACTGCTTCCCAAACGACTTCATATAAACTATCCAGACGGAGTGGTACCACCAATAGATCATGCGATAGCTGCGTTTCTTGGTGCTTGCACTCTTATGGTGCACTACCCTCGCTTTGGGGAAGTAAAAGACCTTCCACCCAGCGGCCTTCGCTCGGAAACACCAGTCTGAGTCATCGCTATAAATGAAAAGACGCTCGTCCATAAGACCTATTTGCCGGATGGTTTCTGCACGTACCAGGAGTAACGCGCCGCAGACGGCGTCCACTTCGTGTGCTTCATTCTCGTCCAAGTAAGTCAAATGATACTTGCCAAAACGTCGGCTGTGAGGAAACAACTCGTCCAGACGCAGGGCTCGGTAGAAGAAGACCTCAGGCGTTTGGAACGACCTCTTGCAGGGCCAGTCGAGCTTTCCGTCGGGTTTGACCAGCTTTCCCCCCACGATCCCCGCGTCCGGGTGCTCGTCAGCGAACTTGACCAGCTCATCAAGCGCACCGGGCGAAACTACGGTGTCGGGATTGAGCAGCAGGTAGTACCGGGCTCTGCCTGCGTAGAGCCGCAGGGCCTGATTGTTGGCAGCGGCGAATCCTAGATTCGAAGTATTCAAGATGATTTCAGCTTTGGGGAATTCCCGCCTCACCATACCGACAATATTCTCCGTCGAGCCATTGTCAACGACGACCACCGAATACGAAACTCTGCTCGTTCCTTGGAATACCGATTCAAGGCAGCTCTTCAGCAACTCCAAGCCGTTCCAGGCTACAATCGATATGCAGACATCAACCATTGACAGTTGACCTTTCGTTCGCCCTCAGACCCACGCCAAGTGCGCTTTCCGACCTGTCGTATCATCGACGAAAGGAGTACGGAACCGCAAAGCCATTTAGCGAACGGGAATGCCGCTCTTTACTCAGCCAAGATGGGAAAGCAAACGAGTTGTTCAGGTGTCCTGACGCTCCCGCTTCCTCAGGCTCGCGTCGAAGCGAATGAATTTCCTCATGCGGCCGCTGAACCATTTCCCCCGCAACAACGCTCTGAGCTGGTCTGAAGAGACTGTACGATTTGCTTGAATATTCCTTCGTTTCCTCCACACCCTAGGGAGCTGCCGCAGCACTTCGAGCTTCGCGGAAACGAACGGGCGCAAAAAAACCTTCCGCGTGAAATACAGCAAACCGCCCACATCGTATAGAAGATGAGACAAGCCGTAGCGCAGAAGCAGGGGCGTGGGCATATTCTTAAGGTAAACGAACTCCACGTTTCTCTGGGAATAGAAAACCTGCCAGTCCGGGAGCTTCGCCAAACTGGAGCGATACTTGTGATACACAACTGCTTCCGGCACAAATCGGCATCGAAAGCTCGGCCGACAACCGGTTGGGTGCCTTAGGGTGTCGATCATTCACTAAACCCCCTCTCTGGCTCCCCCACATTGTTCTGAGGGGGAATCATGTTTCCTTTCCGAGGGCCCGGCCACGCTGCAATACCGCTTCGCTTTGGCTACTTGGCGACAAAAGTCGACTAGATGATCCAGCGAACGCTCGAAATTAAACTTCGTCTCCACAAGTTGATTTCCTGCTTTGCCCACTGCATCTGCGAAAGCTCTGTCAGACAGCAACTTGCACACCGATTCAACATATTCCGCCGTCCTCTCGCATACCAGGTAGTCTCGCCCCGGGGCTCCACCAATACCCTCCGCAGCAACGGGAGAAAGTACCATCGGCAGACCATGCGCCAGGCATTCAAGGACTTTCACCTTGATTCCTCCTCCCAACCTCAGAGGAGCCACAGCCAGCGCCGCGCGCCGAAAGTATGTGGACGGCCTCTCCACGTACCCCGTCACAACGATTCGCGGATCCTTCGAGCCCAGTCCTCGTACTCTTTTCGAAGGGTTAGTCCCTACAACGTAGAAACGCACCTGCGGAAACACTTTTGCCACACCCGGCAACACTTCAGTGGCGAAGTAAATCACGGCATCTTCATTTTCGCGACGATTCATAGCGCCCCACTACAGGATCGACGCACCTTCCGCGCGACCTGCTGAGAAACCTTCCTCATCACGGTCGAACGAGGGCTGAAGCGTGAACATCGGCGTTTTGATGCCCTCCGCACGGAGCCGCACGGCGTCAGCTTCACTCAGCACCGCAATGCCATCGACTAAACGTAGAGCGTCAAGCTCCCACCTTTTCAAGCGAACATATTCGATCAAGTAATATAACTTCTCAATTAAATTAACTCCTGTGGAGCGATAAGCCCTTTGGAACGCTGGAAAGCTCACATCGTGCTCAATCACGATCGCCGGCACCCTGCACTCCTTCAGAATCGGCAAGTACACCATCATCGCCGTCAACAGAATCAACTTCAGGTCCAATGAAAAGCTCAAGTTCTTCAGGTATTCTCCGTCCAGATAACCCTTCTGCGGGAGAACGGTTTCGCGATGAGTACGTCCGGGATCGTCGTGTTGCGCGCAGTAAGCAGCTTCCATCCGATGATAGATGGACGCATAAGACGTGATCCCGGGCCGTAGACCCACCAGGGCGCGCTCCTCAGCCCGCTCTACGTCAACCTCCTCAGGAACCCTCGGCCGCGGTCCCACGATACTCATGTCGCCAAGCAGGGCGTTGATGAGCTGTGGCAGTTCATCCAGCTTCGTTCGGCGTAACAAGTTTCCGATCGGCGTCAGCCTTTCGTCGCCGGGCACCACTACGCTGGGGCCCGACTGGTCAGCTCCTACGCGCATCGTCCGAAACTTGAAGACCTTGAACGACCGGCCGTGCTGCCCCAAACGCACTTGCCGGAAAAATACCGGCCCGCGCGAGGACAGGCGAACGAGGATGGCGCAAAAAACAAGCAACGGACTCAAACCCAGGAGCCCGACGAAGGCTGCAGCAATATCAAAAGCTCGCTTTCCGCACCGCCGGTAGAAGCCGCTTTCTACGGCTTCCAACTCTCTCTGCTGAAGCCTCACTTCCATGTCCACTCCGCCTCACTTCGCTTCCTACCGAATATTTCTACTGTTTGGATGATCTCGCCTATCTACGCCCCAGAAAGCGACGCCGCCGGACACCGAATGTCCCCTGAGCATTTTCCACAGCGTTTGAATTGAACCTCCAGCCACCTGCAGGAGCGCTCGGGCACAGATTCCTAACAAGACAACAAGCCGGGCAAACGCTCCATGATGAAAAAACTTGCGGTAATATATCCACATGCTGCGGTGGTGCTCAACAATCATCCGGATGGGGCGGAATTTGCTGCTGCCCCCAATCTGGTGAGTGACCTCAGCCCCCGGAAAATATGCGACCTGCCACCCTGCTTCCCAAGCGCGTCGGCACAAGTCAACATCTTCCACATACATGAAGTCGTTCTCATCGAAAACGCCAATTTCCCCCAGAGCCTTACGCCGGAGCAGCATGCAGCAACCCGAGACCCAGTCCACGCGTCCCGGCGCCTTATGGTGCCAGTCAGATCTCAGGTACCGACGCGACCAAGGATTGGTCGGCCAAAGCCGCGTCAGTCTTAGCGTCGATGAGAGCCCACTTGCCATCCCAGGAAATCGTCGCACTGACAATTGGATGGAGCGTTTCGCCGGATCGTCGAAGACCTTCGGTCCCAGGATGGCGACGTTGCTATTCGCAGGATCCTGCATAAACGCTACCGCGCGGGAGAGCGCGCCTGGACACACCAAGCTGTCGGGGTTAATCGGGAAGATGTACGGGCCCCGCGTCAGCTTCATCCCCCAGTTGGCTGCCCGAGCAAATCCAAGATTCTCTCCAGTCCTGATTAAGGAAACGCTTGGAAGTCCTTCCAACAACGGACCCCAGTCTTCCTTCGAGCCGTTGTCCACGATAATGATTTCGGCGTCACGGACCAGCCCCGGGTTGCTCTCAAACATAGAGCGGATACACCGTGCCGCGAGCCGCTCGGAGAAATAATTCACGATGACCACGCTAAGCAGCGTATGATAGGTCATAAACCTTGCAGCAGCCAACTTTTCCTGTTCACGTCAGTCAAGGCTTTAATTACACGCGCCCGACCTGGCGATAAATCTCAAGAGTCTGACGCGCAGTCTTTTCCCACGAAAAGAGCCGGCTACGTTCAAGGCCCTTTTCGCGCATCTGCTTCCGCAGCGTGCTGTCAGCTAAGACGCGGTCAAGCGCTTGGGCCAGATCCGCAGTGCTCCTAGGGTCAACTAGAATTCCGGCGTCGCCCGCCACCTCTGGCATCGAAGACACGTTGGAAGTGATGACCGGAATACCGCACGCCATCGCTTCCAGGACGGGCAAACCAAATCCCTCGTAAAGGGAAGGGTAAACAAAAACCTCAGCCGCATTATAAAGCTCGGGAAGATCCTCGTCCGGGATGAACCCGGTGAACAGCACGCGCTCGCGAATTCCACTTTCCCTTGCTGCTTTCAACACTTCCTTGTAATCCCATCCAAAACCGCCGGCAATGACTAGACGGTAGTCGCCATGAAGAGCTTTCAGCCTCGTAAATGCCTGAATCAGCCTGACCAGATTTTTCCTCGGTTCAACGACACCCACAAAGAGCACTGCTTTCCCCGTCAGTCCATACTTTGCACGCACGCGCCCCAAGCGCTCAGCGCTACGGACAGGCTTGAAGCTTTCCTCTTTGCCGAGGTAGGTGACCTCCACCTTTTCGGGCGGTACGTCGAGTATCCGCACGATATCCTTCTTTACACTTTCGGAGATTGCAATAATTACGTCGGATTGCCTCACGCTACGTGGGATCATTGTCTTAAAATAATGACGCTTCACGAAAGTATGCTTCTCGGGAAAGAGAAACCATGTCATATCGAAGATGGTCGTCACTTGGGGGCATACTTTGACCCAAGGACTCACAAATGCAGGACCGTGAAATACGTCGATCTTCCGATGGGACAAGTCCCTGGGCAAACCAGTTTGTTCCCAGAGTATCCGCAGCGGTCGGTGTGAGTAGCTTGAGACAAAATTAAAATTGGGTCCGAGTTCACTGAAATGATGTGAGTTGGTGGAGGATACGTACACTGTGTACTGATTGTCCGTGTCGATTTTGGAAAGATGGCCGACCAGTCGGCGGATATAGTTTCCGCCCCCGTAAGGCCTTGGCGGTACAGCCAGGCAATTGATTGCAATATGCATCGTCGTTACTCAAGCGGATGCGAGGTCGTCCGGCCCGTTTTGGTTCCATTAAGGCATGGGGTAGGCACTACGTTGCATCAAGAAGTCCAAACCTGTAGCCCTGCTACGGCGGTCCCAAGGGGCACTCTGCGCGCGATCGAGAAACGGAAGCAAATCGTGCACGGTGACGACCGACCGCACCAGCGGGAAGAGACCCAAGAATCGTCCCGCCAATTTCCAGGACGCCCACGATACCGGCATTCCGCGCCACATTGAAGTCAAGCCCAGGCCCGGCGCTTCCCACGTAGGAAACACCAGTCTTGTCGCCCGTGACCGAGAAGGAGATCGGCAGAGCGCTCAAGACCACATCCGTCTCTCCTGTGTCCACCTTCACGTCAAAAGTTGTGTTGCTGCCTCCATTGATGCCGGAAATCGTCTCATTACTACAATGTCCTGGTAGCTGGTGTATTCTGTGCGCGCACACCAAGAGCCATACCGGACCGCAGAGTCAGCGATATTGAAGCCCACTCGCTCACACCATTGTCGAAACGAAACCTCAGGTATGCCGACAGCAAGCTCCGGCAGCTTGGGATCGAGGACTGAATAGCCACCTTTGGCATGGCGAATCGCCAAAGAACTTAATCCGCGTTCAATCAAGTTCTCAGACTCGGGATTCAGAAAAAAGATTGTCGCCAAGCATACCCCGCCGGGTTTTAGCACCCTTTGGGTCTCTTCAAGATAGTGCTGAGTTCCTTCGGGCGTCATATGGGTAAACACAGATTTCAGACATACAAAGTCGAAACTGTTGTTTGAACAAGGGAAAGACCAAGTCGTTACATCCAGTTTCCCTTTGGGGTTATATTGCTCATGGAAGACGTCTGCAAAGATGAACTTGAAGTTGGGATACCGCGAAGTAATGCGCTTTTGGCACCACGCTATCCCAGGCTTAACAATGTCAAATCCGAGGTAAGATCCATCGGCATGTAAATACGAAGTGAGTCTCGAAGCCGTTACCCCTATGCCACATCCAACATCCAGTACATGGTGGTAGGGCTTTAGACCGCAAAGCTCCTCAAAATACCCCATAAACTCTTCATTGATGGCTTTGTAGTTTTCACCACCAACATACCAGAGCCCCCGTGGTGGGGTAATCGGATCGCGATGACGAAAGGCATAATCGAGAGTGTCTACGGGAAAGTAGATCAATCGTCGAAGCAGAAGCCGAGTACGGAAATTTGGGAATATACGCCTTACCGCGGCTTTCACGATGCTGCGCATGATTACCTCCCGGTCGGAGCGAGGCTAGTTGGGCCTGCCCAGCGCGATAGATGATCACCAGTTCGCGGAAAAGTGAGCGGATGCCGCTCATGAGAGCCACCACGAGCGGAACGATCCTGAACCACGACCACTATCCGCCAGCCATGCCGTAAACCTACCATGATTTGCCTCAATTATACAGTGACGAAGCGAAGGCTGATGGATCGTCGGATAAGAGACGGCATCACCAGACGAACGTTCGGCCGCTCGAGACCGAGTTCGGCCGCGGCCGGACGATTGAGAAAAATGAAATACTGACTCTCCGCATCCAGGCGCGTAATCTCTTCCACCAGATTCTTGGCGAACACCCAGGTCCCAAACGTCTTGCCTGGGACCGCATAGAGACAGTCAATACCGATCCTCCGCTTCTTTTCCACGAGGCCTCTTCCGAAAGCGTCTCTAAAACGTCCGCAGCGGCACAACTCAACATGGCGCGGGGATTGCTGCGCTTCAGCGCGCCAAAAGTACGGAAGTCGCTGCAAACGATTGTGGCCCTACTTGGTTCTGGCACTGTCCCTCACGAGCTCCGCATCTTTCACTATGCCGCTGCCTGGGCCGGTATCTTCCCATCTGCCCCAACTCAACAATACTCATGCACGTCAGAAGGACCGCATTCAGGAGTGACGAATGCGGGCCGCGTGCGTTTCATTCCCGCCTGCAATGCTTGCGATGAGTCTTCTCTTTCCTTACTCGCACTTCTCGGGAGGCCTATGTCCGGCCCCGATGCCCCACTCGCCAAATCGGATACACCGCCGGTTTCGTCTGCATGGGAACCGCCGACCTGGCCACTACGGCTGGTTGGCTCGCCGGCTGCTCCGTTCTCAGGACGCTGGTCCACGCAGGAATCAACCCAAACACAAAGAACACGTAACGCAGGTGAAATGCCGATGCGCTAAAGTACTCGATCGTGAGAGCGGCCGCAGCTCCAAGCATAGCGAGGGAAAGCTTGCGATCTTGCACCGTCCTAGACCTTTGCAAAGGCCGCAATCCACTGCGAAACAGCTCAACGTGCCATAGTAGAAAGAACACGAATCCTATCAAACCGGTTTCCGAAAGCACGCGAACGACCATATTGTTAACGGACAGCAAGCCTCCCTCGCGAGAAAAGAACACATACCGGGGTATCTCACGTCTTTGCATCGCCCATTCCGGGTAGTCGCGCTTAACATAGAAAACTCCGTTTCCTAGCCCCACTCCGACCACAGGGTGAGAAAGAAAGGTATTGAAACCGGTTTGCGCTTCCGCCAGCCGCGTCATCACCGAGGGGTCCTCATAACCACGACTGAATCGGTCATAGGTTTTTCGCATAAGTTCTCGGCTGGCTGAAGGAACAAGAAGGAGCACGACAACGCTGGTGACGAACACGATGGATTTTGCTGTGCCCTTCCAAATGTACAACGCCGCGAGAAACAGAACCACCAACAAACAGAGATAACCTCCGATCGAAAATGTGAAGAGAAGAAGGAATACACCCGAAAAAGCCAAGCACCAAGTCAAATACTTAGAACGCAGCCCAAAAGCACCGAGTACCAGAAACGGCAGGACACTGAGTAAGTAATGCGCTGCGAGGGAAGGTTCCTGTTGTACCAACCACACGCGGGGTAAATCCAAGACGAACGGCGCTTTGAACGAATGGAAAGCGTCTAGCAGGCCTGTGAGAAAATAAGACGCCGCATAGTAGTTCCAGATCTCTGCCAAACCGTAAACGAGCACCAAGATGTATGCCGCGAGATAAGCGCGCAGGCTCCTCATCAACTCTTGCCTGTTCCGGATGAGCAAAAGTGCGAAAAAATAGACCGAACCGGATAATGCTAGTTGCACAACCTGCTCTAGGGTTCTAATCCAGACAGCCCCGCTAGCCAATCCTTCACCAGGAACTCGGGAACTATTGAGGCCCGAGATCACCGCCACGACAAAGAAAAAGCCAAAATACTTCATCCCGCGATGTGCAGGAATTTCAAATTTGCGCACAGACAGTGAGCGCCCGATGTACGCGGTCCAGAGCAGTATTACGAAAAAAGTTGAGAGCTGGCCCCCATGCCTCAAGCCTTCGGGGCTCACCGAATAGTCGGTGAAAGGAAGACTCAAGATCAAAAGGTACCAAACAATTCTCATATCGTTGCGTCTTGCAAGACGGGGAAGTTGAGGGTGCTTCTCGCTTCAGGATTTCGCGTGCACGAGAATGGAAGAAATCGTCCGACAATACTGTCGAGCGATGCCCTTCCATTCTTTTCGAGTTTCCCTACGCCAGCTCGCGGTCGCCGCTAGAGCGATTGGCAACCTCAGTACGAGAATCCCAACTAGCGCGGCACGCGTTAATAACCATTCTCCTGTCGACGCATGCTTTTGAAAGTATTGAAGGAGTGAATTAAATGCCAGGGCAGCCCTCTCCGAGCGCATGAGCTTCTTAAAGGAACTCGATCCCCAATGAATGACTTCTGCTTCGGCCAAGTAATAGATCTTCCATCCCGCTTTCTTCAACCGATGGCAGAGGTCAGCGTCCTCATACCAGAAATAGAACGCCTCATCAAAGAGGCCGACGGCGTCCAATGCCCTTCTTTGAAGCAGAAGGCACGCCCCCGCCACGTGATCGGTTTCACCGCTTTGTCCCATGTCCCTGTTCAGCGTCAAGAAGTCGCGGGCAAATGTCCACCTTCGCAAGAATCGATCCAATCGCAGAAGCTGACAGATCACTCCACGTAGATGAGGAAAGCGCTTGTTGGTGTAGTCCCATTGAGGCGAACCGTCCGGGTTCAGCAGCTTGGGGCCCAAGGCGGCTACGTCCGGGCTGCAATCAAGCTTACGAAGCATAAGACGAAGCGAACCCTCGCGGAGTACCGCGTCGTCGTTCAAAATCAGCACACGGCTCCCTCGACTGCTGCGGATGGCTCTATTGTTAGCTGCCGAAAAACCCAGATTTTCTTCGTTGCGAATCACTCGAATCGCGGGAGAGAGCGTTGCTACTCTTTGCGGACTTCCGTCGCTTGAGGCGTTATCAATAATAATCACTTCGGCCGCCATTCCCGTCCTCTCGATCTCCGCGATGCAGGAAACCACGCATTGTTGCAACAGCTCACCCTGATTCCGGGTCAGAATACAGATTGAAAGATCCATTGAGGGTTCTATTCCTCCTGGAAAGATCGAGCGTTGAAAGATTGATCATCTTTCCCGGCAAGCTTGCGACCACTACCCCTAAAGCCTACCCTCGGGGGAAAAGTTGCCTTCACGTCTTCGGGGAGGCAATTAGGAGCAATTCCTCGCCCTTGGGCTCGCGAACGAGGCGCGTAATCTCTTCTCTAATTCGAAAGGCTAGACCCCCAAACCTCAGCCTCCATGTCATATCTGAATCGGAGAACATCCCTTGCTTCTTCATGACGTGGCTCGCCATCCACATATACCGTGCACTTCGGGATGATGTCCCAAGATGCATATTGCGGAAGCCAGCTCCCCCGGCGGAAGTCCGAAGCGTATCAATAGAGAAAAGGTACAGGTGCCTCGGCGGCTCAAGGCCTCTCCATGAGTCCCGGAAGTGCTGGTGGCCGAGGCTCTCGATATTGGGGGTGACGATCACAAGTGTGCCGTCCGGTTTGAGGATGCGGCGACACTCCGCGAGCAGCCCGATGGGATCCTCGACGTGTTCGATGACGTGGTTCAAGGTAATTGCGTCAAACGACGCGTCGGGCAGCCTGGCCGCTGGCAAGGTTCCTAGGATCACGGGGATGCCAAACCGCTCTTGCGCGACCTTGGCGGCTGCGGGGTCAGGCTCGACCCCGTGGACCTCCCAGGCAGCCCTACGCATGAAGGCTAGGAACGAACCGCTGCCGCAGCCCACATCGAGAAGTCGGCCTCGTTTCTCGCCGGTCAGACACATGACGCCTAATTCACACCGCTCGCGGAAGGTGGGCACGTGAATCAGCAACCGCCCGAGCCATCTCCAAGGCCAGCCATCCGCGAGGCTTCGGTATCCTGGGACTGCTGCATAAACGCCCAGTTTGACCTTTTCCCGCAGCCAAGGGAGCGTCGAGCGGACGACTGGTTCTTGGTGCGTGAAGTAATTCGCATAGACTTTGGGCAAATCGGCCGCGACTGGCCGCGGGTTCAGCCACACCAAGCCGCACTGGGGGCATCGGAGAAAACTCCAGACGCCGGGAGCAGCAAAAAGACGGTCCCGCAATCCAGCATATAACTGCGTTCCCTTCACCTTACAAAACAAACAGTCCGCGGCCTGTTCAACTCGGATTGACTCACTGGCGGTCACTTCATCCTCCCGAAAGCAGTGCCGAACGGTTTGAAATTATCTCCTCTGACCCCGCTATCAGCTAGTTGGACAGCCGGAGCCTATCCGGTCTGCGAGGGGGCGATCTAATTCACTTGGCCCCTCCCACTTTCACACGCAGCTCGACGGTTATCACAACCATTGGAGGTTGCGGAACGTTCCAAACACCTGGCCAGCCGCACCCGCCAGAAATGTTCGGTCCCGGCGGCCACGACAGCGCACAACGCTAACCCGATGGCCGCGGGTTTCCAGAGGCTGGCCTCGGAATTTCGGCCCGGGAGTTCTATGGACGTGGTGCGTCCGAATTCAAACATAGGCGGTTGCGGGGGGACTTCTTCTCCCTTTAAGCGCGTCGGCGGCCGCCGGTACCCGAATTATGTCCTTCACCCGAAATCGATTGCATCCCAATTGACAACAGCTAGGCGCCGGAGATGATGAAGTCATACAGTTGCGCCATGCGTTCAGCATTGTATGTTGCGTTGTAGAGGTTTGCAACCCTTTCGCGCCCCGCGGCGCCGAGTCTCTTTCGCAACTCTCGACCGAGACAGAGCGCTCGCATCTTCTCGTAAAGATCCAGGAAGTCTGCCGGCTGACAAAGGAGCGCCGCGTCACCGACCACCTCGGGAATCGAGCCGCTCCGCGTCGTCACGACAGCGCATTCCGAGGCCATGCTTTCCAGCAACACCATGCCGAGTTGCTCCTGCCAGGGGAAGATGAACTGGCTCGGAATGCTCGGCAAGACGAAGATGTCTGTCGTGCGATAGACCCTTTCGATCTGATCATAGGGAAAAAACCCCGGGAAGCAGACGCCATCAGACATCCCCCATTGCTCCACCCGGCGGCGCAACTCTTTCTCGTGACGCCCCGCCCCGAAGAAAGCGAGTTTCACCTTCTCCTTCAGTGCGCTGATGTCCGGATCGGTCTTCAGCTTGCGAAAGGCCCAGAGCAGGAATTCGATGCCTTTGGAGCGGACCAGCCGTCCCACGTAGGAAATGATGATGTCCTCTGGCCCGGCCCGGAGCCTCTTGAGGAGTTCCGGGTCCTTCCCCGCGGGTTTGAAGCGAGCCAAGTCAATCCCCGGCGGCAGAATTGAGATGCGGCGCTCCTCCACGCCTTCCAGTAGGAGCGTCTCCCTGGCTCTCTGGGTCACCGCGACAAAGTGATCCGTCTCCCGCAACACCGTGTACTTTCTCTTGCGAAGCCCAGGCAGGTATTCGCCGGCGAAGGGCACGTTCTGCCACTGTGTGACGACAAGCTTGTAGCCGAGCCGTTTCTTGGCGGCTGCCGCCTGGTACGAGTAGTAGTAGCAGGGGTCGGCGGTATGGACGAGATCAAAGCCCTCCAAGCGCCGGTCGAGTCCGAAAAGCACCTGCTGGTAACCCAGAACTTGGTTGGATAAGAAAAGCCCGAAGCGCTCCAGCCTGTGCGGCAGGAGAGCTCCAATCAGGTCTTCGCTGCACCAGACGCGATGAATCGGGAGGTGAACCGTAGACACGTCGTGCCGGATGCGCCGCGAGGCGATGGCGTGGACCTCGAACTTTCCGTTGAGCCGCTCATACGTCTGCATCTCGTACTTGTTAAGGTTTGCTCCTCGAATGATGGCGACGCGTTTCATACCAGAAATTCCCTTTACGGGGAGCGACTCGGTCCACGGCAGTAGTTCAGGCTCGGCAAGCGATCAGCAGCACTTCCTCTCCTGCAGTTTCGTCGTGAGAGAGGGCCCGTTGCTCGCGGAGCTGAAATGCGAACCCCCGCAACCGAAGGCTCCAACTCACGTCCAGTCGCCCCAAGGCCCGGCCACTCTCGAAGCCTTTACTGACCGCCCAGATCCAGGAAGCAATCCTTGCCGAGGAGCGGGCGACCAAAACCTTCAGGCCGCTTCTCTCCGCACACTCCCGAAGCGTTCGAGGATTCCACAGGAAAAGGTGCCGCGGCGGTTCCAACCGCCGCCACGCCTTGCCGAAGAGGCGGTGGGCCATGCTCTGAACGTTCGGGGTGACCACCACAACCCGTCCCTCTGTATTCAGCAACCGGCCGCATTCCCTCAGCAGTGCAACCGGGTTATAAACATGCTCGATCACGTGGTGGAGGGTCACCGCATCAAACGAATTCCCCGACAAGTCGGGATTCGGCACCGTGCCCACTACAACCGGCACACCGTACTGATCGCGAGCGACGCGGGCCGCGTCAGGATCATTCTCCACGCCCAGCACATCCCAGCCGGCAGTCTTCATGAGCGCCAGGAAATGTCCGTTTCCGCACCCAACGTCGAGAAGTCTTCCCTTCCGCCTTCCGTCAAGGCACATCGTTCCCAGCATCGCGTCCTCTCTCAGTGGTGGTACGCCCAGAAGCATTCTACCGAGGACCCGCCAGAGAGACCCTTTCGCCAGACTCGCGTAACCCGGGAGCGCGCTGTATAGCCCAAGCCGGGTCTTTCGCAACCAGGAATACCTCGGTTTTCGGGTTGCATAATGCGTGTGATATCCGGCATAAACCTTCGGCAGTTCTTCAGGCAGCGGACGGGGATTGAGCCACACGAATCCGCATGCAGGACACTCCCAGAAACCCCAGAGTCCCGGTGAGCCGGACACCCGATCGCGCAGCTCATCGTAAAGCGGCTTGCCCGATTTGCCGCAGAACAGACAGTTGGGCACCTCTTCGACCTGGATTCCTCCGTTCCACCTCATTTGCCCGAACTCCACACGCCGTGGAGGCGACTTGCCAACCCAGCCATGAAGTCTTTGTCCCAACGATCCAGGACAATCCTCCAGGCCGCAAGCGCGAATGCAACCAAGAGGAGGGCTGAAAACAGAACTTGGCTCATCATCGTGCCGCCCGCGAAGGTAACAACGAAGAGCGCCGAAATGAGTGCAACGGACCACACGGTGGTCCTCAACAGCCCGCTCTCGCTCAGCGTCTTGAGCATTACGAAACGCAGGCGGCAGGCGGCTGCGGTGAGGAGAACCAAGTCGAGCAGCATCCGAAGCGTCGAGGCTAATGCCGCCCCGGCGATGCCGTTGGCATCGACCAAAAACCAGAGGGCGACAGCATAAAATGGCAGCTCAATCACGTGGAACTTGGCCGTCAGGTCCGGACGGCCAAGAGCTTGCACCAGGCTGAAGGAAATCGTCGAGAGCCCATTGATGAGCACGCCGACGCACAAAATCTGCAGCACGAGAGTGCTCTCTTCGGCAAAATCCGGTCCCAGCCAGAGCCGCAGGAGGTGGGGAGAGAATACCATGACCATGGCCATTAAAGGGCTCATCGTGAGCAGAATGAGTTTGAGCGAACGCGCGTAAACCTGTCCCAGCCGGCCCTGTTCCACTCCTCCCGCCCCCATGCTGCTGAACGCGGGGAACAGCGCGCTGCTCAGGCTGGTGGGCAAGATGAGCAGGCGCGTCACCATATCATAGGGCGCAGTGTAGTATCCCACCGCGGCCACCGACAGGCGAGCGCCGATAAAAAACCGGTCCCAATAGATCAGCAAGGGACCCACGAAGTGGGAGACGCTGATCCAGCCGCCGTAACTCATCAGCCGGCGAAGCATGCCTGGCGCCAACTGGAAACGCTGTCTCAGCACGGGGAAAGTCCTGAAGCACAGCCACAGGTAGGCTCCCATCGACGCCAGCCGCGCCAGTACCATCAGGACCACCATTCCGGGCAGACGCCATCCGACGGCGAGCGCCGCAGCCGGCAGAACGAACATCGAAATGCTGGCGGGAACCTTGACGACGTTCACCAAGTCGAACCGCTGGCCTGCTTCCAGGACGCCTCGTAAGGTGTTGCTTCCGAAAACGACCGGGAATGAGAAAGCGAGGATGAAGAAAGAGGTTCGCGCCTCGCCAATCAGCGAAACCGGCATGTGGAGCACTCTCTCGACGATGAGAGGGACAAAAGCCGCGGCCAGAGCCCCCAGCCCCGTCGCGAGGACAAGCTGCACGGCCAAAGACGTCCACACCAGGCCCGGCAACTGCTCCATTTCGTTGCGCCCCAGAGACTCGGACACGAATTTGATGGTCGCACGCCCCAGCCCGAGGTCAAAAA
>Ga0315296_10001090_pt1 | contig 23925 bp, 29 predicted proteins | sample YL17G14_18_MG_FD_203921 | JGI IMG/M metagenome (GOLD analysis project Ga0315296, IMG submission 203921) | Sediment microbial communities from Yellowstone Lake, YNP, Wyoming, USA - YL17G14_18 | ecosystem: Environmental > Aquatic > Freshwater > Lake > Sediment | place: USA: Wyoming | collected... | reverse complement strand
CGCCCTCCAAGCTGTCCGAGATGCTCGGAGGGAGGGGATCCGGGTGGGGTTCTTTCGCCCCCTGATCTTTTGGCCGTTCCCCGAAGAACCCATGAAAAAAGCCCTGCACGACGCACAGGTGGTGATCGTTCCGGAGCTGAACCAGGGCCAGATGCGCCGGGAGGTGGAGCGCCTTAACCCGGGGCGGGTCAAGGTCGCCGGGGTCGAGCAGGTTGACGGGGAGATGATGGTTCCCCAGAGGATACTGGACGAGATCCGAGCCGCTAACCGGGACCTCTTCAACGGATAAGCCATGGACATAATCCAAACCAAGCCGTTCCACCCCGTCGTTTACGACTACCTGAGGAAGAACAAGATTTTTCCATCGGTTTGGTGCGAGGGCTGCTCCATCGGGATCATCTTCGCGGCCCTGATGCGCGCGATCGACCGGCTTAGAATCCCCAAAGACGACATCGTGATGGTCTCCGGCATCGGCTGTTCCTCCCGGGCTCCGATCTACGCTGATTTCTGCGCCATGCACACGACCCACGGCCGGGCACTCACCTTCGCCACCGGGATCAAGCTCGCCAAGCCCCATTTGCACCCTATCGTGATGACCGGGGACGGAGATTGCCTGGCCATCGGCGGGAACCACTTCATCCACGCCGCCCGGCGGAACATCGATATGACCGTGATCATGGTCAACAACAACATTTACGGGATGACTGGGGGGCAATACTCCCCGACCACTCCCGCGAATAAGCTGAGCGCCACCTCGCCCTACGGCAGCGTGGAGCACCCCTTCGATCCCTGCGAACTGGCCAAGGGTTGCGGGGCGAGCTTCGTGGCCCGGGGGACCTCCTATGCCGCCACCGAGCTGGATAAGCTGATCGGCCGGGCCCTCCAGAAAAAAGGCTTCGCCTTCGTGGAGGTTGTCAGCCACTGCCACACCCTCTACGGACGGTTCAACAAGATGCCCTCAGCCGTGGAGATGCTTAAGTGGGAACGGGACCATTCCGTGAACGTGGCCCAGGCCACTAAACTCTCACCGGAGGAGATGAAGGACAAGTTCGTGACCGGAGTACTCCAAGATCGGGACATTCCGGAGTACACCGAGGTCTATGAGCAGGTCATCGACCGGGCCAGAAAGCGGTACGCCGAAGATCATGCTGCGGCGGCCGACAGAGGGGAGTGACCATGGCCGAGCGATACGAGATGCGGTTTTCCGGCACTGGAGGCCAGGGGCTTCTTATGGCCGGGATCCTGATCGCCGAGGCGGCGATCCGCGACGGAAAGAACGCCATCCAGACCCAGAGCTACGGACCCGAATCTCGCGGCGGGGCCTCCAAGTCCGAGGTGGTGATCTCTCAGGAAGAGATCCTTTATCCCAAGGCCACGGCGATCGATTTCTGCCTGGCCGTGAGCCAGGAGGCCTACGACAAGTACCACAAAGAGCTGAAGACCGACGGTATGCTTATCATAGATCCCTTCTATGTGCTAAAAACCGAGCCCGCCGAAAAACCCATCGCCCTTCCTTTTGCCCAGACGGCCCTGGAGAAGCTGGGCCGGGAGGTCGTGGCCAATGTCATCGCCTGCGGGGCCATCGCCGAGCTCACCCGGAAGGTCACAATTGCTTCCCTGGAGAAATCCCTGTACGGCCGAGTGCCCAAGGGCACCGAGGAGAAGAACAAACAGGCTTTAGCGCTGGGTGTGGAATTGGCCAAAGCCTGGAGGGCAGCCCATGGTTGAAAAGACTCTCATGATCGTCAAGCCGGATGCCGTCAAGGCGAGCAAGACCGGAGAGGTTCTAAAGCGTATCGAGGAGGCGGGGTTCACGATCCGCGAGATGCGAATGGTCCGCCTGACGGAAGCAGAGGCCAGGCGGTTCTACGAGGTCCATCGCGAGAAGCCTTTCTATCAGCCCCTCGTGGAGTTCATGATATCCGGCCCCTGCGTCCCGGTGCTCCTGGAACGCGAGAACGCCATTGCCGGGCTTCGTGAATTCATAGGCAAGACCAATCCCAAGGAAGCCGCTCCGGGGACCATCCGCTCCGATTTCGGAACGAATGTTCAGTACAACGCGGTGCACGCCTCGGACGGCCCGGACACCGCGAAGAAGGAGATCGCCTTCTTCTTCGGCCAATCCGCGAAAGGTTGATCCTCTCATAGATCTTGGCTATCCTCTGTTGACTATGGTATATTTATAAGTGGATATCTTAGGTTTTAGACAATGGATTTTTCAGTTGACTCGTCCGACGAGTAATTCACCCAAGCAGAACGGACTTGCTCCATGACGGATGACCTGCAATTGAGACTGGACAAAGTCCTTGGGGGCTTCTCCGATGAGGCGGGGAATTTGATCCCCATCCTCCAAAAGGTCCAGGAGGAATTCGGGTACATCTTTCGAGAAGCGGTTGAGAGGATCGCTGATTTTCTCAAGATGACGGAAAATCAGGTTTACGGCGTGGCTTCGTTTTACGCCCAGTTTCGCTTCACCCCCCCGGGGCGTCACTCGATCAGCGCCTGCCTCGGAACCGCCTGCCATGTACGAGGAGGAGAGAGGCTCATGGAGAGCCTATCCAGGACTTTACGGGTGAAACCCGGAGAATCCACTTCTGATGGGAGATTCGACCTCAACCGGGTGGCCTGCCTTGGATGCTGTGCCTTGTCTCCGGTGGTCATGGTCGACAAAGACATCTACAGCAACATGACGGTAATGAAGTTGAGGGGAATCCTTAGGAGATATGAGTAACTTTGAAAAACTGATCGAAAATAGCAAGAGGGAGTGGGAAGCACTCAACAATTCGGGCCTCCCAATGATCTACCTTGGAACGGCCTCATGCGGCATAGCTGCTGGAGCCGATGCGGTGAGGGAGGCCATTCGAACCACCCTGGAGAAAAACGGGATCCCAGCTCACCTCATGGAAGTCGGCTGCATCGGTATATGCTACCAGGAGCCGCTGATGGATATCACTGCCTTCGGAAACCCTCGGCTCTCGTATGGAAATGTAAATAGCGAGTGGGCGCAAAAGATCATCAACAGTTACCTCCAGAAAAAGGATCCTCTCAAGGACAGAGCGCTGGGTCATTTTGGACAAGGGCCCTTTGATGGTCTCCCCAGATTCTTCGACCTTCCCTTCTTCCGCTCCCAGGTTCGCATCGTTCTGAAGAACTGCGGATTCATCGATCCCGAGAACATCAATCATTACCTCGCCCACGAGGGCTACCAGGGATTCCACAAGGCCCTGGAAATGTCCCCGGACGACGTCATCGAAGAAGTTACCCGGGCGGGAATCCGGGGACGTGGCGGTGCCGGATTCCCCACCGGCAAGAAATGGCGCACCTGTCGGGATCAACCCTCCAAGGTTAAATACCTCATTTGCAATGCCGATGAAGGGGACCCCGGGGCCTTCATGAACCGTTCGCTGATCGAAAGCGACCCCCACGTATTGCTGGAAGGAATGCTCATCGCCGCCTATGCCATTGGCGCCACCCACGGATACGTCTACATTCGTGCCGAATATCCTCTGGCTATTAAGAGGCTTAAAAACACCATCAACCAAATGATGAAGGCGGGGCTGCTCGGGCAGAAGATCCTGGGCTCCGATTTCTCCTTTGATATCAAGATCAAAGAAGGCGCTGGCGCTTTTGTTTGCGGGGAGGAAACGGCGCTGATCCAATCCATCGAGGGGAAGCGTGGCATGCCCCGTACCCGCCCGCCTTATCCCGCAGTTTCCGGGCTGCACCGAAGGCCGACCGTGATTAACAACGTGGAGACCCTGAGCACGATTCCCCACATTATCCAGAACGGGGCTTCGTGGTACCGGCAATTCGGGGTCCCGGGAAATCATGGAACCAAGACGTTCTCCCTGGTTGGCAAGGCCCGGCATACCGGGATGATCGAGGTGCCTCTGGGGACCAAGCTGCGCAATGTCATCTTCGATATAGCGGGTGGAGCAGCGAAGCCCTTCAAGGCGGTGCAGACTGGCGGCCCTTCCGGGGGTTGCCTTTCCATGGATTACCTCGATACCCCGGTGGAATACGAATCTCTGGCTGCTGCTGGCTCGATCATGGGCTCCGGGGGCTTGATCGTCATGGATGAAGATACCTGCATGGTGGATATGGCCAGGTATTTCATCAGCTTCTGTTCCATAGAATCATGTGGGAAATGTACCCCCTGTCGCATCGGCACCAGCCAAATGCTCAACATTCTCAACCGCATCTGCCAGGGAAATGGCCGGGAGGGTGACATCGAGCTCCTGGAGCGAATTGGCCATACGGTAAAGGCGGCTTCTCTTTGCGGACTTGGCCAGACGGCGCCTAACCCGCTCCTGACGACGCTCCGTTACTTCAGGGAGGAATACGTTGCCCATATCCGTGAGAAACGCTGTCCGGCCGGAGTCTGTAAGGACCTGATCACCTACTCCATATTGCCCGACAAGTGCACCGGGTGCTTGGCCTGTATCAGCGCGTGTCCCAACCATTGCATTACCGGAGAGAAGAAGAAGCCGCATGTGCTGGACCCGACGGAATGCGTCAAATGCGGGGCGTGCTTCGAAGTCTGCAAATACGACGCTGTGGTGCAGAGATGATCTCGATAATGACCAATCTGATGATCGCTGAAGGGTGGGTTACGGAAGGAAGGTTGGCATGAGTGATAAGGTGACTCTGACTATCGATGACAAGTTGTTCCACGTGAATCAAGGAACCACAGTCCTTCAGGCTTCGACTCAAAACGGCATCTACATACCCTCTCTCTGTGCCCATCCGGAGCTCGAGCCCTATGGTGGATGCCGCTTGTGCCTCGTAGAGGTGGAAGGATTGAGAGGATATCCCACCGCCTGCACCAGCCGGGTGGAAGAGGGTATGGTGGTCCGGACCCAGGGCAAAGCGTTGCAGGACATGCGGCGGGAGGTCCTGCAATTCATCCTCAGCGAGCATCCGGCCTCCTGCCTCATCTGCGACGAAGGGAAGGAATGCGCCCGGTATCAGGAGACCATCCGCAAGGTCGGGCTGACCACGGGCTGCCGCTGGTGTCCCAAGGATGGGGACTGCGAGCTGCAGAAAGTCGTGGACTACTTGGTCATCGAGGACATCGCCTTTCCGGTCTACTATCGCGGATTCCCGTTGGAACATGAGGATCCGTTCTACGACCGGGACTACAACCTTTGCATCTACTGCGCCCGCTGTGTGCGCGTCTGTGAGGAGCACCGAAGGAGTTCCGTTCTGGCTCTGAAACAGAGGGGTCGGTTCACCACGGTGGGTCCGGCGTTCAACCTGTCTCATGTGGAAGCGGGATGTGAATTCTGTGGCGCCTGCGTATCGGTCTGCCCTACCGGGGCCCTTTCCGAGAAGAGCAGGAAATGGTGGGGAGTCCCTGAGGCATTCCATCCTTCCTTTTGTCCCTTGTGCAGTCTGCATTGCGATCTTCAGATCCTGACCAGAAACGGTAAGGTGGTGGGCACGCTCCCCCCAGGAGATCCCCATCTCTCGGGCGGAGAACTCTGCGTCAAGGGCCGTTTCTGCCTGAGCGAGCTGGTCAGCCATCCCGACCGGGTGGGGGTTCCCCAGTATCTTTTCCCGGAAGGTGGTGTGGGGGTGATCTCCTGGGATCAGGCCATGCAAAAAGCCCGGGAGCGGCTGCAGGAGTTCGAGGGAAGCAGGGCGGCTTTTTATCTTTCGCCGGATCTCACCCGGGAAGAAATTTGGGTTGCCAGACAATTCGCCGAGAAGGTAGTCCATACCTCCTACATCACCTCTTCATTCTTGGACCAAAACCTGGTTTCGTTTGCATCCCTGGCGCAAAAGTCCGCAGGCCTGAAGGATATCGAAGGCTCCAAAGCCATCGTTTCCATCTTTTTGAACGGAAACTATAACTACGCCCCCCTGACCCTCGCGATCAAGCGTGCTGCGGAAAAGGGCGTCCCCTACTACCAGATCGGTTGGTTTGAGGACACGACTTCTCGGTTCGCCGTACATCGCTCCGTCCCTTCTCCGGGCCAAGAGGGCGCGTTCTTCCGGGGAATCATTCGGGCTTTGGAAGGGAAAAGGGGAGTATCCCCAGAGATCGAAGAACTAGCGAAGAGTCTCCGGGCTTCGGCAATCCTCGTCCTGGGGCCATGGGTTCTGGATTTGACCGAAGGACCGGATATCCTGAGAAGCATCGAAGAGATCATCGCGCGTACCAACTGCGGGGTCTTTGCCCCATATCCCTGCGGAAATCTTGGCGGCCTGCTCTCGCTGGCCAATGCCGGATTGAGGGAAGAGGTTGACCTACTGATCGGCGAAGGAAAAATCGACCTTCTCTATTTGGTCGGTGATGTGCCTTTTCAGAAGAGACCCCCGGTGCATTTCATCGTTCACCAGGGCGTCTTCCCGCCCCCGGATGAGCTTTTGGCCGATCTGGTTTTACCTGCGGCGATGTGGGGCGAAACCACCGGTTCCTATGCTGGCATAAAGGGCAACCAGAAGATGTCCCCGACCGTGGTGACACCAGCCGGCGCGGCACGTTCGCACCAGGAGATCTTTGAGCAGCTGGCCAAAGCCCTGGGCAAGGAAGAGGTCGGCCTTGCCCCGTCCGAGGCAGGAGAACATTTCCAGTTACGACCGGCGATCAAACCCTCCGGGGCAAGTCCCAGTTCGGCCTCTTGGCGAGAAGCTTCCAATCCCTTGACATTGTTTCCTTTCGTCCTGGTTCAGGAAAGGAACCCCCACAGGTTTCAAGGCACAGACCTGGGCGGGCTCATCGCCGGCCTGCGAAGCATCGCCCCCGAAGACACCCTGATCGTGCATCCGGTGGATGCTGCTCGGATTGGCCTGGGAGACGGAGATTCCGTGTTGGTGGAATCCAAGGATGGTGCCAGGACCTTTCCAGTGATGTTGAGAAGAATCGTTGTCCCGGGCTTCGTATACCTGACCGCATCGCACCGAGCCTTGGCCTTCAGTTGTAATCCCTGCCCGGTGCATCTAAGGAGGCCAAGTGTTTGAGGTCATCCAAAGACAAATGATCGTTCCCAACCTGCATCTCCTGACGCTTCGTGCTCCCGAAGTCGCGGAGCAAGTCAAGCCTGGTCAGTTCGTGATCGTTCGCTCGGATAAAGATGCGGAGAGGATCCCTTTGTCCGTGGCCGATTGGGACCGCTCAGAGGGCACCCTGTCGGCCATCTTCATGGAAGTGGGCGCTTCGACGGGGAAGCTGGCCCGCCTTAAGGCCGGAGATCTCATCCCCACCGTGGTAGGGCCGCTGGGCAAACCAACTGAAATCGAGAAATTCGGCACGGTGGTCTGCATCGGCGGTTGTTACGGCATCGGCTCCATCTTTCCCATTGTTCGCGCGCTTCACGAGAAGGGCAACCAGGTGATCACCATTCGGGAGGGGAGGAGCGCCTATCTCCTGTATTGGGAAGATAAGCTGAAACCTTACTGCCATCGCCAGATCGACCTGACCCGGGATGGGACCATGGGATATCGAGGACATGTCAAGCGCTTGACCGAGGTCTTCCGAGAGAACCGGATCGTACCGGATCGCTTCATTGTGAATGGCTGTACCTTTCTCCTCGCCCGGACCTCGAACGAACTCGCGCAATTCAACGTTCCCACCATGGTCAGCCTCAATCCGATCATGATCGACGGGACGGGGATGTGCGGGGTTTGCCGGGTGACCGTGGACGGAAAGATGAGATTTGCCTGTGTGCACGGACCGGACTTCGACGGCCGCCTGGTGGACTGGGAGGAACTCCTGACTAGGAGGAAACAGTACGTGGCGGAGGAAGCGTTCTTGGTACACCACGCATCGGATTGTGGAGCGTAGCCTTGGCTGAGAAGAAGAAGCTGGACTTGAACCGCAGGGACATGCCAAAGCAGCCACCGCACATCCGGCGGAGGAACTTCAACGAAGTGGCTCTGGGCTACACTCCCGAGCTGGCCGTGGTGGAAGCCAAGCGGTGCCTCCAGTGCAAGAAGCCCCTTTGTGTCAAGGGGTGTCCGGTGGAGATCGACATCCCCGGCTTCATCAAGTGCATCGCCGACGAGGACTTCGCTGCTGCGATACGAGTGCTCAAGAAGAAGAACGTCCTTCCGGCGATCTGCGGTCGGGTCTGCCCTCAGGAAGAGCAGTGTGAGAAGACCTGTGTCCTGGTCAAGAAGAAGGCGTCCAGCGCCATCGGTCGCCTGGAGCGGTTTTCAGCTGACTGGGAAGCGGCTCAGGGCCCTGTGGAGATACCGGAGATCCGTCCACCTACGGGGAAAAAAGTGGCCGTGGTGGGGTCGGGACCTGCCGGGATCACCGTGGCCGGAGACCTGGTCATGCTCGGCCATGAGGTCACCATGTTCGAAGCCCTGCATGAGGCGGGAGGAGTCCTGACCTACGGCATTCCCGAATTCCGTCTGCCCAAGGCCGTGGTGCGGAGGGAGATCGACTACCTCCAGAAGCTCGGGCTGAAGCTGGTGGCCAACTACGTGGTCGGCAAGACCAAGACTCTGGATCAGTTGCTGGAATTTTACGACGCGGTTTTCATCGGCACCGGAGCCGGTTTGCCTTGGTTCATGGAGATCCCGGGTGAAAATTTGAACGGCGTCTACTCGGCTAACGAGTACCTCACCCGCATGAACCTGATGGGAGGGTTCAAGTATCCCAGATCCTCCACCCCAATAAAGAGACATAGAAGGGTGGCCGTGGCTGGGGGAGGAAACGTGGCCATGGACAGTGCGAGAACCGCACTCCGACTGGGAGCAGAGGAGGTATACATCGTCTACCGCAGGTCCCGGACCGAACTCCCGGCCAGGCTGGAGGAGGTCGAGAACGCCGAGGAGGAAGGAGTCGTCTTCCATTTCCTCACTCTGCCCATTCGCCTCATCGGAGACGACAAGGGGTGGCTGAAAGAGATCGAATGCCTTCGCATGGAGCTGGGCGAGCCGGACAAGTCGGGAAGGAGAAGGCCGGTCAAGATCGAGGGCTCCAACTTCATCATGCCTATAGACGCCTTTGTGGTGGCAGTCGGCAACGGCCCCAATCCGCTCATACCCAATACCACCCCGGATCTCGAGGTTACATCGGGAGGGAATATCGTTGCCGATCCGAAGACCGGAAAGACCTCTATCGACAAGGTTTGGGCCGGGGGAGACATCGTCACCGGCGCGGCAACTGTCATCCTGGCTATGGGCGCGGGTCGCCTGGCCGCCCGATCCATGCACGAATGTCTGACCGGAGAGAAACTGCTTACCACGGGAACCGAGAAGGGTCTGGGGGAAGGAGAGGAGGAGAGCGAGAGATAAAAGCCTAACCCTGCGGGCTATTCCCGTTACCTAGCTCCCGATATTTATCTGAGGGATCCGGAAAGAGCTGGTAGGAAAAATAAGTAACGAGAGCAAACCCCGCCTCCTTGGGCGGGACTTGCTTTTACAATTCCTCTGACCAATTAGGGAACTCGATGTTTTTTCAAGGGGTTGGAAGAATGAGCTACCCTTGACAAAATACTATCAAATCGTTTAAAATATAGTGTTAAATTACCATACAGCTGTCACCGGTTTACCATGACCAGGATTGCGATTCGCTCCCTTTGCGAGGGGGAGAACCCATATGCCGTCTGCCACCCTGCCGAGGGTCTCGGCCTGAAGATCGAAGGAGGGGCTTTGGCCGGGAAGGTGGACGTCCAGGGGGCCATCGCAAAATCCCTGCCCTTTCTCGCGTTCAAAGGGATGCTCAGTTTCCGGGTTGATTTCGAATGCGCCCGTTGCCTGAAACCCTTTCTCCGCGAGTTTCGGGTCCCTCTCCGCTGTAGTTACGAGCAGGTGAACGAGGTTCGGCCGGGCTGGGAAGTTGCTCTGGATGTGCGTTATATACCAAGCTCGGCTCAGGATTTGGATATCCTACCTGAAGTTCGCGAGGCCATCGCCTTCGCGCTGCCTCTCGTTCCCCTCTGCCGCATGGACTGCCCCGGGCTTTGTCCCCGCTGCGGAGGTGACCTCTCCTCGGGGGCCTGCGGGTGTAAACCCATGGAGCAGGATACGCCCTGGGAGGCGTTGAGGAAACTTTAAACCTAAAGAGGAGAAGGAAAAATGCCTGTCCCCAAACGTCGGCATTCCAATTCGCGCACCAACAAGCGCCGTGCGAATTGGAAGGCCCGTCCACCGACCGTGGCCACGTGCGGCCATTGCCACCAGCCCAAGCCGCCCCACTGGGCTTGTCCGACCTGCGGCTACTACGGTGAGGAGCAGGTCATAGCCGTCAAGGAAACGTAAAGTACCTTTCCGCGCGATGCGCATCGGAATTGACGCCATGGGGGGCGACCATGCTCCCCGGAATCCGGTCCGAGGCGGGATCGAGGCCGCCCATCTCTGGCCCGATGTGGAGATCGTCCTTATCGGCGAGGAGAGCCGAGTCCGGGGGGAGCTGGAGGAAGAGAAGAAGGTTCCCAGGAACATCAGCGTGGTCCATGCCCCGGAGGTCGTGGGGATGGACGAGCCACCAGTTCAGGCCCTGCGCAAGAAGCGGGATTCCTCCCTGGGCGTTGCCACCCGATTGCAGCACGAGGGCCAGCTGGACGCCTTCATCTCAGCAGGTAACACCGGAGCGGTTATGGCCTTCAGCCTTACCGGCTTGGGAAGACTGGAGGGCGTTGAGCGTCCGGCCCTCGCCACCCTGATGCCCACCGAGCAGGGGACTTGTGTGGTTCTTGACGTGGGCGCGAACCTGGATTCCAAGCCCGTTCACCTGGTGCGGTTCGGGATCATGGGCAGCCTGTTCACGAACTATGCCCTGGGCCGGGAAAAGCCCAAAGTAGGGCTCCTCTCGGTCGGGGAGGAGAGCACCAAGGGCGACGCCCTGACCGTCCGGGCTCACGAGCTCCTGGCCAAGACCAACCTTAATTTCATCGGCAACGTGGAAGGCCAGGACGTCCTCAAAGGCAAGGCGGACGTCGTGGTCTGCGATGGATTCGTGGGCAACGTGATCTTGAAATTCACCGAGAGCGTGATGTCAATGCTCGAGGCCTCGATCCTGAAATACGTCTATACCAGCATCCGGGCCCGGGCCGGGGTCTTCCTGATGCGGCCCATCCTCAGGCGCTTCGCCAAGGATCTGGACTACGAAGAGTACGGCGGGGCCCCGCTTCTGGGCATCCGTGGGACCGTGATCATCTGCCACGGCCGGTCCTCGGGCAAGGCCATCCGCAACGCGGTGCGCGTGGCCCGGCTGGTCGTGGAGCAGGGGGTGAACGAGAAGATCAAGCAGGAGATGGCTCTTCTCAAAGGCGTGGAAGGGTAGTGGCGATCTCCATCCTGGGCACGGGCAGCGCGGTCCCGGAGAAGGTTCTTACCAACGCATATTTTGAGCGGATCGTGGATACCTCGGACGAGTGGATCCGCACTCGTACCGGCATCCGCGAGCGGCGTATGGCGGATGAGAAGACCGTGTCTTCAGATCTGGCCAAAGAGGCTTCCCTCAGGGCTTTGGAGATGTCCAAGGTCACCGCCAAGGACCTGGACATCATTCTGGTCGCCAACGTGACCGGCGATACGCCCTTTCCGTCCACAGCCTGCCACCTTCAGGCCAAATTGGGAGCCAAGGGGGCTGCGGTCTTTGACATCGCTGCAGCCTGTTCGGGATTCCTGTACGGCCTGGAGATTGGGCGAACCTTGATTGAAACAGGGAAATACAAGACGATACTCCTGGTCGGTGTGGAGATGCTCACCCGGATCACTGATTATAAAGACCGCAATACCTGTGTGTTGTTCGGCGATGCCGCAGGAGCAGTCGTTCTTAAGCCTGGAAATAAAGGGCATGAAGTTTTGGCTGTGCATCTCGGCTCGGACGGCTCTTTAGCGCATTTACTTCAGCAGCCCGGAGGGGGCTCCCGGCATCCGGCCTCCCACGAGACAGTGGAGAAACGGATGCACTTCATGAAGATGGTCGGGAACGAGGTTTTCAAGTACGCGGTTCGGGCGATGGAGGATTCCGCGATCCGGGCCATCAAGGAGGCCGGAATCAAGGTGGGCGACGTGGACTTCCTGATCCCGCATCAGGCCAATATCCGCATCATTAAGGCCACGGCCAAGCGTCTTAAGCTTCCTCCGGAGAAAGTGTACGTAAACATTGACCGCTACGGCAACACCTCCACGGCTTCCATCCCCCTGGCTATGGACGAGGCCAACCGCAAAGGGCTTCTAAAAAAGGGGATGCATGTCGTGCTGGCCGCCTTCGGCGGAGGATTCACATGGGCCGGGGCTGTGATCCGGTGGTAGGTTGAGAAAGAGCGGTTAAGTGTAATGAAACAGGCTTGGTTTTATAGGATAGTGGGCTTGCTGGTCTTTCTCGCCGGGTTCCTCTTCTTGTTCTTCATCAATAATCCCAAGAGTTCCGAGGTCGGAACCATCCTCCTTATCATCAGTGTGGTCTTGATTCTTGCCGGGGATTTTGCATCCCGCTTTGACCGATTAGAGAAGAAAATAAGTGGACTTTAATCTTGAGGATTTAAAGTTGTATCGTCTTGTCATTGTGGTAGTTACGTCCCGTAGGTTAAAGCGGTTATATCTACAGGCACATTTTTATAGATTATAATGTACAACGGAACATCTTTTCCTGTAATGATGGGTGGGGAGGGCATGAAGTGGACGTGCAATGGGCGTGAAGTGGTCGGAAACCCCTCCCGGATTGAGGAGCTTTGTCGGCCCTCCCGCTTGGGGATGGGGGAGAGGGTGTTTGGCCATAACATACGGTTGTCGGACCTCCTTGGGCGCGAAAGTTAAAGTTCCGACCTGAACATGGCTAAGATTGCGTTCTTATTTCCTGGTCAGGGGTCGCAGTATGTGGGCATGGGCAAGGACCTTTATCAGGGCTTCGCAACGGCCAAGGCCATTTTTGAGGAGGCCAATAACGTCCTGGGCTTTGACCTGGCAAGGGTCTGCTTTGAAGGGCCTGAAGAGGAGCTGAAGAAGACCAAGAACACCCAACCTGCGATCCTGGTTCACAGCGTGGCAGTCTTGCGCTTGCTGATTAATGAAGGCATCCATCCGGACATGGCGGCCGGTCACAGCCTGGGTGAGTATTCGGCCCATGTATCCGCAGGCTCCCTCAAGTTTCAGGATGCGGTGCGCTTGGTGCGCCTCAGGGGGGAGCTGATGTATCAGGCCGGGTTGGACAGGCCCGGGACCATGGCGGCAATCGTTGGGCTCTCGGGAGGGTGGGTGGAGGAACTTTGCCGTCAGGCATCCCAGAACGGCATTGTGTGTGCGGCGAACTACAATTCCCCAGTCCAGGTGGTCGTTTCCGGCGAGAGCCCAGCTGTGGAGATGGCAATGGCCCTGGCCAGGTCAGCCGGGGCGAAGATGGCGGTGAAGCTTGAAGTCTCAGGAGCCTTCCATTCTCCCTTGATGGATGGCGCTTACCTGGGGCTCAAGGACACCCTGGAAAAGACCGAGATCCATGAAGCGCATTTCCCGGTGGTGGCGAACGCTTCTGCAGAGCCTGTCCTGAAGGCCTGCGATGTCCGGAGAATGCTCCAGGAGCAGTTGCTTTCCCCGGTGCTCTGGGAGCCTTCCCTGCGCCGGATGATTGCAATGGGAGCAACTCAGTTCGTGGAGCTCGGGCCTGGGAAGGTCCTGACAGGGCTCCTGAAAAAGCTGGAAGGAAACCTTTCCTGCGTTAACGTGGATGGGGCAGCGTCCCTGGCCGAAACCGTTGATAAATTGAGGTAACGGGAATGTCTGAAGGAAGCTTGAAAGGCAAAACGGCTCTGGTGACCGGAGCGGCGCAGGGAATCGGTAAGGCGATCGGCCACAGGCTGGCTCGAGAAGGGGCCGTGGTTGCTGCCTGCGACCTGAACCTGCCTTTGGCAGAGGCTACGGTCCAGGAGATTAGGAACTCGGGAGCAAAGGCTAAGGCCTACCTTTTGAATGTGACCGACGCCGAGGAAGTGGTGAGGGTCGTGGAAGAGGCAGCTAAGGAGTTCGGACGCATAGACATCCTGGTGAACAACGCCGGAATCACGAAGGACGCCCTGCTTCTGCGCATGGAGGAAGGAGCCTGGGATGCGGTGTTGAGCGTGAACCTGAAGGGTACGTTCCTTCTTTCCAAGGCCTGTGCCCGATTGATGATCAAGCAGCGCTTCGGCCGGATCGTGAACATCTCCTCCGTCAGCGGTCAGCGGGGCAATGCCGGGCAGTCGAACTATGCCGCATCCAAGGCGGGAATCATCGGGTTCACTAAGTCCCTGTCCCAGGAGCTGGGAGCCCGGGGCGTCACGGTAAATGCGGTTGCCCCCGGATTCATCCAGACCGCCATGACCGAAGGCCTTCCCCAGGAGATCAAAGACTCTTACCTGAAGCAGATCCCCCTAGGCCGGCTGGGTACGCCTGAGGACATCGCCGGAGCTGTGGCCTTCCTGTGCTCGGAGGACGGAGCCTATATCTCCGGCGAGATTCTGGGTGTGAACGGCGGCATGTATTGATTTAAAAGTTAATCGGGACCCCTTTAATCGAGAATCCCAAAGAGGAGGATGAGAGGCATGGCATTGACGGACGATGTCAAAAAGATAATCGTAGAGCAATTGGGCGTGAACGATGCGCAGGTGGTTACCACAGCGAAGTTCATCGAGGACTTGGGCGCCGATTCCCTGGACCAGGTGGAACTGATCATGGCCTTCGAGGAGAAGTTTGGCCTGGAGATACCGGATGCCGAGGCCGAGAAACTGGTCACGGTAGGCACGGCCATCGAATACCTCGAAAAGAAGCTGGCCGAGAAAGGAATTGCAAAATAGCCTGCCGGCTGAAGATTCGACCATGAAGAGACGGGTTGTCATCACCGGGATGGGCACCATAACCCCAGTCGGCCTGAATGTGAACGAGTTCTGGTCGTCGCTGGTGGCAGGCAAGGGGGGTGTAGGGCGTATCACGCGTTTCGACGCTTCCGCCTTCTCCACCCAAATCGCGGCCGAGGTGAAGGGTTTCGACCCATCCTCGGTCATCGACCGCAAGGAGCTCCGGCGGCAGGACCGTTTTGTGCATTATGCGATTGCGGCAGCCCACGAGGCTTTGGTGGACTCCAAACTGGAGCTGGACAAGGAGGATCGCGACCGGATCGGGGTCTTGGTGGGGTCCGGCATCGGAGGGACAGAGACTTGGGAGGCCCAGTTTCAAAAGCTGAGGGACTTCGGCCCGGACCGGATCAGCCCATTCTTCGTTCCCATGATGATCATCGATATGGCCTCGGGCGAGATCTCCATCCGCTGGAACCTGAAGGGGCCCAATTTCGCCACGGTCTCGGCCTGCGCCACTTCCGCTCACGCCATCGGGGAATCCTTCCTTATAATTGCCCGCGGGGACGCGGACATTATGATCACCGGAGGCAGCGAGGCGGCAATCACTCCTCTGTCCATGGCTGGATTCTGCTCCATGCGGGCCCTCTCCCGGCGCAACGACGCCCCGGAGAAAGCCTCCCGCCCCTTTGAACTGAACCGGGATGGGTTCGTGATGGGGGAGGGGTCGGGCATCCTGGTCTTGGAGGAAATGGAGAGGGCCAGGGCAAGGGGGGTGAGGATTTACGCTGAGTTGGCCGGGTATGGCGCGACCGCTGACGCTTACCACATGACGGCCCCGGCCCCGGGAGGGGAGGGAGCGGCCCGTGCGATGCAGGCAGCTCTGTCCTCCGCGGGAATGTCGCCTGAGGAAGTGGGCTACGTGAACGCTCACGGGACTTCCACCGAGTTGAACGATAAATACGAGACGATGGCGATCAAGACAGTTTTCGGGAGCCATGTCTCGAAACTGGCGATCAGTTCCACCAAGTCCCTGACCGGCCACCTGCTCGGGGCCGCCGGAGTCATCGAAACGATCGCCACCGCCAAGACCTTAGTCGAGGGCATCGTTCATCCCACGATCAATTACGAGATCCCGGATCCTGAGTGTGATCTGGATTACGTGCCGAATAAGGCCAGAAAGCTTGCGGTCACCGCCGCGATTTCGAACTCCTTCGGCTTCGGCGGACACAACGTCTGTCTGGCGCTCAAAAGATACCAAGGATAAGTTTGAGACGTTTTCTTAGGGAGATATTCTCCAAGAAGAAGCCGGATCCCTTACGGCGTGCCCTGATCAGGGAGCTAGAGAGGAAGTCGGGATGCCGTTTCCGTAATGTCAATCTCTTGGAGCATGCCCTAACTCACCGTTCTCACGTGGCTCCCCAGCGGGAACGCTCCAATGAGCGTTTGGAGTTCCTGGGCGATGCCGTCCTCGGGCTCATCGTCTGCCAGCATCTTTTTCAAATTTATCCCGAGAAGCGTGAGGGCGAGCTTACGGAGGTTAAATCCAGGCTGGTCTCTAAGGCCGTCCTGGCCGAGCGGGCTCAGCGGATGGGATTGGGAAAGTACATGTTGATAAGCGAGTCCGAAAGCCGGAACGGGGGTCGGGAACGGCAAAGCATCCTGGCAGATGCCTACGAGGCTTTGATCGCGGCCGTTTATCTCGACTGCGGGCTCAAATCGGCGCGCGAGTTCGTCACCCGGGATATCCTCGACGATATGGAAATCTTGTTTTCATCTCAGGAAGCAGTCAACTATAAAAGCCTTCTCCAGCATGAAGCCCAGGGCAAGAATCTGGGAAACCTGCGTTATCGGTTGAAGGCTGAACAGGGCCCGGAACACGACAAGACCTTCGATATCGAGGTCTGGATCGGGCGTCGGAAGTTTGGCAAAGGAAACGGACGAACCCGTAAGGAGGCAGAGCAGCACGCGGCCTCGACCGCCCTGGTTAAGTTGCGAAGCGGATGATCTTCATTTGCGAAAGGATTAATGTTAGCCTTTCCGAGGACGGATTTCCCCTCGAATTCGTCTGGAAGGGCGTTAGCCGTAAAATCGTCAAGGTGGAAAGAGGTTGGCAGGAATACGGCCTGCCTAAAAGCGGTTCTCCGAAGCTTCAAACCTGGCTACTAAGGCGCCACCGTAACTACTTTCAGGTTCGTACCGAGGAAGAGCGGCGTTTCCAGATCTATATGGATCGGGTCTCAAGGGGATTACGCCGAGAATGGATTTTGGAACAGGAACTTGTTGATTGATTCTAAAGGGGGATAAAACTTGAACATCGTCGTATGCATTAAACAGGTTCCGGACACTGCGACTATCCGTTTTGAGCCGGGAGCGGAAAGGGTGGATATTTCCGGGGCCACTTTGATCATCAACCCGATGGACGAATACGCCCTCGAGGAGGGACTGCGCCTGAGAGAAAAATATGGGGGGAAAGTCACAGCCATTTCCCTGGGCACTAAGGAAACCGAGGAGACTCTTCGAACCGCCATTGCTTTAGGAATTGACGAGGGGATCTTGGTCTCTGATCCTCTTTTTGAGAGCAGCGATGTTTATGTGACTGCTTATGTTCTGGCTCAAGCAATTAAGAAGTTGGGCTCGTTCCACTTGGTTTTATTTGGTAAATCTAGCTCGGACAGTGATACGGCTTGGACGGGGCCTGCGGTAGCCGAATTTCTCGGCATCCCCGATGTGACTTTCGTCAAAAAGATAGAGGAGATATCCGAGAGCAGGGCCCGGGTCCAGCGGATGATGGAGGAAGGCTACGACCTTATTGAAACCTCTCTGCCGGCCGTGTTCACGGTGGTCAAAGAGATCAACGAACCTCGGCTTCCTTCCCTCAAGGGGAAATTGAAGGCCAAATCCTATAAGGTCCCCATCTGGACCGCTACCGATCTAGGTCTGGATTCGACCAAAATCGGCAAAGCTGGAGTCAAGAGCGAACCCCTCAGGGTCTGGGTTCCTGAAGCCCGTAAGGGCGGTACTATCTTTCAGGGTGAGCCTGAGGAAGTTGCTGCCCAATTGGTGCAGGCCTTAAAAGAACAACAAATCATCTAAAGAAGAACGATGGCTGATTTTAATGGCGTTGTAGGAGTTGCGGAACAACGAAACGGCAAGCTCCAGTCGACCTCCTTGGAGGTTCTGACGGTTGCTCGTAAGATCGCCGATGACCTCGGGACTAAAGTCACGGCCATTCTCCTCGGAAGCTCCGACGGAGATACGCCGGCCGAACGGGGAGCCGATCGCGTTTGGATGGTTTCCGCTCCTGAGCTTGAGCATTTTCAGGCTGGAGTTTATAACCAAGTTCTGGGTCATCTTTTAGCTGAACTTAAGCCGGAAGTAATCGTGGGAGCGGCAACTATCGCCGGAAAGGCTTTATTCGGTCGGTTGGCAGCGAATTTAGGAACAGGGTTGGCTTCGGACGCTGTAGCGATCGAGACCGACAAAGAAAAAAGGACCGTAGCCGTGACCCGTTCGGTTTATGGCGGAAATGCGATGGCTCAGTGGGTCGTTCGAACCTTACCCCAGATCATCACCATCCGGTCTAAAGTCTTTGGGGAGGCCAAGCCGAACGGGGAAAAGGGGGAGGTCATTCAGAAAGACGTGCCAAGGGAGTTGTTTTCCTCTCCGGCTAAGTGGCTCAAATCCGCGGAAGAGCGTGGCCAATCCGTAAACTTGAGTCAGGCCGATATCATCGTTTCCGGGGGTCGAGGACTCAGGGGACCGGAAAACTTCGCGATGATTGACGGTCTGGCCAACGCCTTGGGTGGAGCCGTGGGCGCTTCCCGTGCCGCTGTTGACGCTGGCTGGATTTCCTATGCCCACCAGGTGGGACAGACCGGAAAGACCGTCAATCCCAAGCTATACGTGGCTTGTGGCATCTCAGGGGCCATTCAGCATCTGGCCGGGATGCAGAGCTCAAAGTGTATCGTAGCAATCAACAAGGACCCTGAGGCCCCGATCTTCAAGATTGCTACTTATGGGATCGTCGGAGACCTGTTTGCCGTCGTTCCTGCCTTGACCCAGAAACTTAAAGCGCAGAACGACTAGGAGGAAAGGTGCCCGAACCCCGGGCGAGTCTGAATCTCTCGATCGTCATTCCAGTACTTAACGAGGAGGAGAGTGTAGAAGAGCTTGCTCGCCGGATAGGGGAGACCCTGGTGCCGCTCCAGCTATCTTATGAAATCTTGTTCGTGGACGACGGCAGCACGGACGGGACTTTGGCCAAGATCTCTGCTTTGAACCAAAAGGATTTCCGGATCAAATCCCTGTCCTTCAACCGCAATTTCGGGAAATCTTATGCTTACAGCGCCGGTTTCGATGAAGCCCAGGGTGAAATTGTGTTAACCATGGACGGCGATCTGCAAGATGCCCCCGAGGAGATCCCAAAGTTCTTAGATAAAATCAAAGAGGGGTACGACCTCGTGACCGGCTGGAAGTACAAAGGCAAGGGCAAACGGGCGCTGTCGAGCAGAGTTTTTAATTGGATCACCGGACGCTCCATGAGGGTGAAGGTGCACGATTCCAATTGTCCCTTCAAAGCGTACCGACGGGAGGTTGTCAAGGTTCTGAGGATTTACGGCGAACTCTATCGTTTCATCCCCGCCTTGGCTTACTGGCGTGGGTTTCGGGTGTCCGAAATCAAGGTAGAAAATTACCCTCGGAAATCCGGGTATTCAAAGTACGGCGTAGAGCGTTTCCTGAAGGGTTTTTTAGACTTTTTGACAGTGCTCTTCTTGACACGCTATGTGAAACGTCCCCTGCACTTTTTTGGGATCTTCGGTTTGTTCGCTCTGGGGGGTGGTTTTGTACTTGATCTCTGGATCGCGGTCGCGGGAATCATATCCGGAAGGGTTGGTCATCAAGCGCTCCTCCTCTTGGGCTTGTTTCTGATAGTAATCGGTGTGCAGTTCATTTTTACCGGACTTTTGGGGGAGATGGTCTATAGCGTAAAAGGATGGGAGAAGGAGTATTTGGTCGCCCGAAGGATCGGATAGTCAAAAAGAGAGGAGAATGCAGACGTGTCATTGCTGAAACGAAGTTATCAGACTCCGATGGTTCATCCCCATGATTTGGAATCCCGATGGTTTCTCTTGGATGCTGAGGGAAAGATTCTGGGCCGCCTCGCGGTTCGGATCGCTACCCTGTTGCGGGGAAAGAACAGGCCTTTTTTTACCCCCCAGGTAGAATGTGGAGATCAGGTGATTGTCGTGAACGCGGGTAAAGTGGTGGTGACAGGTAAAAAGTCAGAGCAGAAGCTTTACCGGCGTCATAGTGGCTATCCGGGAGGCTTCCGGGAAGTTTCCTATGAACGGATGGTCGTTCAACACCCGGAGCGCATCATTGAGCACGCCGTGCGGGGAATGTTGCCCAAGACCGCCTTGGGCCGCCAAATCTTTAGAAGGCTGCATGTCTATGCAGGCCCGGTACATCCCCACAAGGCTCAAAACGCCAAGGTAATCTCGTAGGTAATCTAAGAGAGAGGAGGGAGATTGGCAACGATATCATATGAGGCTACGGGCAGGAGGAAAACGTCGGTAGCCCGAGTAGCCCTGGTTCCTGGAAATGGGAAAAAGTTTGTTAACGAACGCCCCTTTGAAGAGTATTTTACCCGACCGACTTTTGCGATGGTCGTTGAGCAGCCGTTCCGGGCAACTCAGACGGAAGGAAAATATGATTTAACTGCCAAAGTATCGGGAGGGGGAGTCTCGGGGCAGGCTGGTGCTCTGCGTTTGGGAATCGCTCGGGCCCTGCTCAAGGTCGATCCCGCCTTCCGCATGACCTTGCGGGCAGCGGGCTTCTTGACGCGCGATCCCAGACAACATGAAAGGATGAAGTACGGGCTGGCTAAGCGCAGAAAGCGCTTCCAGTTTTCCAAGAGGTAGGTTAAAAATACACACGCTGTCTTTGCACGGCTGGGTTTCCCTGCAATATTTTATGGGATACGCCGCAAGCAAACGATTCAAGTTCAGCAGGCAGCGGAGGCCAAAACCCAATCATTGAGGAGAAAAAACATTGCCCCACCTATCCATTAAAGAGCTTTTAGAAGCCGGGGTTCACTTCGGCCACCAGACACGCCGCTGGAACCCAAAGATGAAGAAGTTCATTTTCGGGGCACGCAATGGGATATATATCCTGGATCTTCAGAAGACGGTCAAGGCATTAGACCTGGCCTATGAGCTGCTTCGGCAAAAGGCTTCTGAAAGTGAATCCATCCTGTTCGTCGGAACCAAGAAGCAAGCGAAAGACATGGTTGCCGATGAGGCCCGTCGATGCGGAATGTTCCACGTCACCGAGCGCTGGCTTGGCGGCATGCTGACCAACTTCCAGACGATCAAGTCGAGTATTCGCCGCCTGAAGTCGATCGAGAAGATGTCCTCGGATGGCACTTTCGCCGCGTTGACGAAGAAAGAGGTCCTTAAGCTGGAAAAGGAAAAAGACAAGTTAGAAAAAGTTCTTTCGGGAGTGAAGGAGATGGATCGCCTTCCTGGCGCCCTTTACCTGGTTGACACTCGCAAGGACAACATTGCCGTGGCCGAAGCCAATCGTTTGGGAATCCCGGTCGTGGCCATTGTGGATACAAACTGTGACCCCGATCCTATTGATATACCTATTCCGGGAAACGACGACGCCATCCGCTCCATCCGTCTCATTTCCACCTTAATGGCCAATGCGGTTCAAGAAGGAAAAGAAGCAGCCTTGAAAGAGCTCCAGGCTGGAATCGCAGAATCTCACAAGGAGGAACCTAGGCCAACAGTTCCCGAGAGGCCACCGAAGCCTAAATTAAAGGATACCACAAAACCTGCTCCCCACCGCCGGTTCCTTTCCCTGCTCCATAAACCTGGGGAGGTCTCTAAGGAAGCCAAGATGGAAAAGACGAAGGCTCCGCCCGTGTCCAAGCCCTTAGCGGAAAAGAAGCCGCCTTCAAATAAAGCGGAAAATAAGAAACCCGATGCACCCAAACACACTCTCCGAAAGGCGGATGAGAAGCCTAAGGCCAAAACCGAGACCAAACCTGGGCTGTACAAGAAGGAAGGAGCATAACCGGTATGGCTATTACGGCATCACAGGTTAAGGAATTAAGGATTAAAACCGGGGCGGGAATGATGGACTGCAAGAAAGCCTTGGAGGCCTCCAATGGGGATATGGATAAAGCTGTAACCTATCTCAGGGAAAAAGGCATCGCCAAAGCCGAATCCAAATTGGGCCGAGCCACTAGCGAGGGTCTGGTGGCTACCTATATCCATGCCGGGTCCAAGTTGGGCACTTTGATTGAAGTCAACTGCGAAACCGACTTCGTAGCTAAGACTGAGGAATTCAAAACACTGGCCAAAGAATTAGCCATGCAGGTGGCGGCTACGGACCCACTTGTGGTCCAGAGAGGCGACCTTTCGGAGGAGATCGTAGGGAAAGAAAAATCCATTTATCGTACCCAGGCTTTGTCCAGTGGCAAGCCCGAGAAGGCTATAGAGAAGATCATCGAAGGTAAATTAGAAAGATTCTACGCCACCGTCTGCCTGATGGAACAACTTTACGTACGCGATCCCAACAAGACCATTGGTACTTTCATAAAGGAGAACATCGCCAAGCTTGGGGAAAATATAGCTGTACGCCGTTTTGTACGCTTCAAATTGGGTGAATAAAGAAGAAAGGCTCCTACTCAAAGAGTTATGAAGACGAAAGCCGAGAAGAAATCGATACGGGAGAGTGGGGGGGCGAGCCTCATTTATCGGCGCATCCTGCTCAAGATCTCTGGGGAAATGTTGGCGGGATCCTTAAAAAGGGGATTTGATTTTGACTCGATTCGTTCGTTTGCCAATCAAGTCGTCGATATTCATCATCTTGGAGTGGAGATTGGCATCGTAGTCGGAGGGGGTAATATTTTCCGCGGAAGTCGGATTGGAGGTGAAATCCTTGACCGGGTGTCAGCTGACCAAATGGGGATGCTGGCCACGGTGATCAACAGCTTGGCTCTTCAAGACGTATTGGAGAAGAAGGACTGCTTCACCCGGGTGATGTCAGCTATCCCCATGCAATCTGTGGCCGAGCCCTATATCCGTAGAAGGGCCATCCGCCATATCGAAAAGGGACGCATTGTGCTGCTGGCTGCTGGAACGGGCAATCCCTATTTCACGACGGACACCGCGGCCGTGTTGCGCGCAATCGAGATCAAGGCCCAGGTGATCCTCAAAGGGACCAAAGTGGATGGGGTCTACGATGCCGACCCTCTGGTGCGCCCTGGAGCACGGCGATATGAGCGCCTGAATTTCATGCAAGTCCTGGAGCAGGACCTAGGGGTAATGGATACGACGGCCATCTCTCTTTGCAAGGAAAACGACCTGCCCCTGATCGTGTTCAGACTTCAGGAAGAGGGTTCCCTCCGGAGGATCGTCTTGGGGGAGCCTGTCGGAACGCTTATTTCACGTTGAGAAGGTAGACCTGCTCATGGATAAAAAGATTTTCGTGGATGCCGAGGAGCACATGAAGAAGACTCTCGAATCTCTGCGCACCGAGTTCGCCGGGATCCGAACTGGGAAAGCAACCCCCTCCCTTTTAGACGTTCTCCGTGTCTCGGCCTATGGGGCACAAGTTCCTTTGAAGCAGGTCGCTTCGGTCACCGCCCCGGAGGCACGGCTTCTGATCATACAACCCTGGGATAAATCTCTGATCGGGGAGATCGAGAAGGCGATCCAAAAATCGGATCTGGGCCTGAATCCCTCGACCGATGGTCAAGTGGTCCGGTTGCCCATACCGCCTCTGACTGAGGAAAGGCGCCGAGAGCTGGTTAAGGTAGTCAAGAAGATGGCCGAGGAGTCCCGGGTTGCGATCCGCAATATTCGCCGGGACGCAAACGAGGCCGTGAAGAAAATGCTCAAGGAGAGCACGATCTCCGAGGATGAAGATAAGCAGGCTCACGACCAGACCCAGAAGCTCACCGATAAAAATATCAGTTTGGTGGACGAGCTTCTGGTTAAGAAGGAAAAGGAGATCATGGAGGTATAGTTGGACCTGAGAGGAATGAGGCAAGAGGGGGAAAATGGCCGGCGCTCGGTAGCTTGGGGTGCAGGCCACTCTTTTTGGAATTTGATATGAGCCAATCCACCAAAACTCTGCCCAAGCATATCGCTATCATCATGGACGGAAATGGGCGTTGGGC
>Ga0315296_10001089_pt1 | contig 23955 bp, 23 predicted proteins | sample YL17G14_18_MG_FD_203921 | JGI IMG/M metagenome (GOLD analysis project Ga0315296, IMG submission 203921) | Sediment microbial communities from Yellowstone Lake, YNP, Wyoming, USA - YL17G14_18 | ecosystem: Environmental > Aquatic > Freshwater > Lake > Sediment | place: USA: Wyoming | collected... | reverse complement strand
CGACAAAAAGAAGGTGGAAAGAGCAATAGAAACAAAAGCGACTTACTTAAGTCCACTTTTCGACAACTGCTTCATAAGAACGAAGACGATCAGAGCTATTATGACGAAATCTATGAGGGCACCGACGAAGTCCCCAACCTTAAAGATCCAGAACATCGCGTTTCTCCAGTCTCCCTGAGGTACGACCAGACCCACAATAGGCATCAAGAAGTCAGCAACCAAGGCAGTAACTAGTCTCCCAGCTGCACCGCCTATTATGAAAGCTATCGCGAGACCAACGACACCATACTTGTTAAGGAACTCCATGAACTCTTCCCGAAATCCCTTAGGGGGAGCAGGCGGAGGTGGAGTTTGCGCAGGCTTTGGCTCGACAGCTTCTCTGATCTTCTTCAGCTCCTCAAGCATTTTCCCCTGAACTTCCGAAGACAAAATATCACCGCCATACAACTTTCCTAACCAATATTTAAGCAATACACGAACAGCGCTCTGTGCAAAGCCTGTCTGTTCCTACTTCAGAAGCATGAAAGACCCAGGCATTTTGAAGGCAAAAGTCCATTCATTTCAGATCGAAGAATCAATAGATAGAAGGATTCATACAGAGCTAGGAACAGAGGAATCTACGAAAGATTAAAATCGCAACCTACTTCTCTTTGATCAAGGCTGGCCGCAGCTTGGCAAGACAAAGAAGAAAGAACAAGACCTCGAGAAACCTCAGCAAAAGAAGAATCCAGTTACTGCTGCTGGCACTCACTGCAGTGGTTTTAGGCTACTTTCTATGGCCCAAAGCTCAAGTAACTGCACAGAGAGAATCAGGAGTAACAATCGTAGACGCATTCTACTCTTCAAGCCCACAATTCACAGACGAAATCACAGACTTCCTCAACTCCAGCAGCATAAAAACAGAAATATACAAAGATGGCAACATAACAGTCGATTTCTACAGTACCCTGCCCCTGCACAGCAGAACCATACTGCTACTAAGGGTACACGCAGGAGTCTTCGCCAAAGACCCAACATCCCCAACCTTCCTATTCACCAGAGAACCATACAGCGCGGGCATCCACCTCGGGGAACAGCTCATGAGTCAAGTCCTCTCAGGCGTAACAGACCCAGACAACAAAAGCGAAACACCGGTCTTCACTGTCGGACCTATCTTCGTCGCGGCGAGCATGCAAGGAAACCTCAACGGTACAATCGTAATCCTAAGCAGTTGCTTAGGCTTGTACAACAACCAGCTCGCCGAAGAAATCATCAAGAAGGGAGCCACAGCCTTCATAAGCTGGGACGAAAAAGTAAGCCTCTACCACACCGACAGAGCCATAAGTCTGCTCACAAAAATGCTCATTCAAGACCGAAAAACAATAGAAGAAGCGGTTACCAGAGTCATGAACGAGATCGGAGAAGACGTAACATATCACAGCCGACTCGAATACTACCCCAAAGAAGCAGGCAATCTTAGAATAACGATATGACTTCGGGGCTTGGCCGTACAAATACTTATCACAGCATAACACTAACCCATTAACGGTGATGAAAAACAAGAGCTTAAGCCTAATGGGGTACTGCGGAGAATACTGCGGCGCTTGCGGAATATACCAAGGAAAAATGCGAGAAGCGGTCCAAAATCTTCAGCAAATAATACAAGCATACCGCTTCGACAAAATACCAGAAAAACTGTCACAATGGGATCCCGCTTTCCAGCACTATAAGCAATTCGAAGAAGTCCTCAACAGCTTTGGAAGAATGTTTCAAGAATGCCCAGGATGCCCACAGAACGGAGGAGACCCGGAATGCCCAGCCCGCAAATGCTGTACAGCGAGAAACCTGAAGGCCTGCTACGAATGTGCTGACTTAGAAGGCTGTAAGAAACTTCCTCCAGACTCTAGAAAAGACTCCCTAACAATAAGGACTAAAGGAACCGAAGCCTGGCTCAAAGAGATGGAAAGAAAAGTGGCTGAAGGTTACTGTTACTTGGATGAGAAAACAGAACCTAGGAAGAATCAACCGCATCTAAACTAAATGCTATGGGAGCATAGGCAGCTACTTTCCCATCATACGCTCCAATCCGTTCATATAGGGTATGAGAACCCTCGGCACCTCAACTGAGCCATCCCTCAACTGGTACTGCTCCAATATGGCAATCATAGTTCTGCTGGTGGCAAGAGCCGTGTTATTAAGAGTATGCACAAAACCTTTCGGTGCCTGCCCCTCCTTCTCTCTGTACCTTATGTTCAGACGACGAGCTTGATAATCCGTACAATTGGAATTGGAACCGATCTCTCTAAAGGTTCCATCCGCCATCCAGACCTCCGTGTCATATTTCTTAGCTGCCAACACACCTATATCACCCGTGCAAACGTTCACAACACGGTAATGAAGTCCAAGCGCTTGGTACAGCTCCTCTGAATTTCGTTGAAGCTCCTCATGGAACTGCCAAGAATCCTCCGGCAGGCTGAACACGAACTGCTCGACCTTGTTAAAGTGATGCATCCGGAAAAGACCCTTCGTATACTTGCCATGCGTCCCTACTTCCTTCCTAAAACAGGCGCTAACCCCAACAAACTTCACCGGAAGATCCTTCTTATCAAGAACCTCATCTGTGAACATCGCTGCCATTGGATGCTCACTGGTAGCTATGAGATACAGATCCTCCCCATCAACCTTGTAAAGCACGTTCTCAAAGTCCTCAAGAGCAGTGACACCTTCATAGGCCTTCCGTTTAATCATGAAAGGAGGCTCCACTAAACCAAAACCCTTCTTTGCTAGAAAGTCCACTGCGAACCTCATGATCGCCAAATCAAGCAAGACAAGCTCTCCCTTCAAATACATGAAACCGGCTCCAGAGACTTTCGCAGCTCTCTCAACATCAACCAAACCGAGGTCCACAACCAACTCCAAGTGGCCTTTAGGCTCAAACTCGAAGTCAGGGGGCTTGCCCCACCTCTTGAACTCAACATTCTGGGAATCATCTTTTCCAAAGGGGACTGAGTCGTGAAGCAGGTTTGGAAGAAGCATCAGCCCGTTTCTCACAAGCTTCTCATAATCGCTTCTCTCAGATCCAACTTCCTCTATCGTCTTCTGAATCCCTTCTCCCTCAGCCATCTGCTGAGAAGCTTCCTTTCCTTCCCTGAGAAGCATTGAGACACTATTGCTAACCCTGTTTTTCTCCCGTCTAAGCCCGTTTAATTTTGTCGTCAGGCCTCGCCAGACCTTGTCATACTCGATCACTTTATCCAACAGCCTGACCTTGTCAGGATCTTGTCTTCTCTCAATGTTCTTCCTCACAAGATCAGGATTCTCCCTCAACAATCTAAGATCCAACATAAAGCGCATCAGGCCTCTTCGACCCAGTTCAACACCGAAATAATCTTCCGCCTGTTCTTTAGCCTTTCCCTATCTAGCTACATAGCCCCAGATGAATTCTTTGTTACCAGTCGAATCTCTATTTATGTTTGCAGTTTCGGTCTAGCCGGCCTGCACCAGAAGAAAGCAGAGATGTATGGCAGTTGTTCGCACGCGAGAACAGCCAGCTCCAAGAGATAAGAAGTCCCCAGAGATATAGTTCACCAGGACAGATCTTAAGCAGCAGAACAAAGACTGTAAATCTAGTCCGTCTTCTTCAATATCCACTTCTCTTTTGCATAGCCCGACTCCGGGGATGGCTTCTCCAAGGTCAAATCCACTATATCGGCTCTTATGCTGCACAAGTTTTCCAATGCTGCAAACATCAGATTGGTCATAATATGGGAGGGACTGGCTCCTTCCTCTGTTAGCCTAATGGACGAGGAGATAACTGAGACCCCGTACATCTCGATTATGACCTCGTTTCTCTCAACCTTTCTAAGCTCTATCCTCGCCATGTAACCCCTGCTTTCAAGGAACTTGCCTACAGTTCTTAGAACCTCAAAGGGTTCTCGGCTCTCAAAAACCGAAGTCTTTTTCATCTCCTCAAACTCAATCTGGCCTGCCCTTCGAAAAACCTGCGCTGCGGCGTCTTTCCCCAGTCTCTCTGAGAGAGACTTGCAGACACCATAGTTGAACAAGTCCAGAAACTCCGGGCTTATCTTTCTCACAGGTTCTCTCTTATGATCCAACATGAACACACCTGGCCCTCTGTGGCTTCTGCAACAGAACTAAGTGGACATGAACCTCAAATCAGCCTAGTTGAACGTGTAAGAGTCTTAGTAGCCCAGTTGTATCGCTTTAGGGTTTTTGATTCACCAAAACCACACGCCGCGCAAACCTTCTTCTGGAGATGATATGCTCTGCGGCCGCACCGCCTACAACGCATGTGTGTTTTCTTGCCGCCTTTTCTCCCAAACTTGCTGGGCATCTTCTCTCATCTCTATCCAGAATATCAACTTCTCCACGTCGTTCATGGAGGAGGGGATATCATAATAACGTTGTCTCCGCGCAGTATTATTCTGCCTATTTTGTCAATATTGTTCGATTCGCTTATAGATTCCGCATCTCTTATGACAAGATTCACGTGCTGATCAAAGCCTTCAAGAACGCCTCTCAGGGTTTTCCCGCCTCTAAGTTTCACAAGCACCGTTTTTCCGAGGCTCCGTTCAAGGACCTCCATAATCATTTCGGCCAACTAAGGTTCCTCCCGCATCAACTCAACGCCTTCAGTGCCTAATGTTACTATTAAAACCTTTGCATGGAGGCGAGTTGAACATCTAGCTTTCACAAAAAGGTTTATAAACAGGGTCAAGGGCTATGATTGTGTCGTTTAGAAAGGAATTAGGGACGGCTTCTAAGTCGAATGACTGAGTTCCTGATCAGTGGAGGAACCAGTGTAGAATACTAGTGTTCACAGCGATCAAAGATCGAGCGTGAAACAATCTATGCCTCTGAATGATGAAGATTTTTGGGAATTAATGAAAGCCTTCCTAATCGAGGAGGGCCTTGTCAAGCAGCATCTGAGGTCCTATAATGAATTCATAAAAACGACACTTCAACAGATAATTGATGAAATAGGCGGAATCAAAGTAGAGACGCCTTCTCAGACACACGAGATCAGATTCGGGACAATCGAAGTCAAGGAACCTCAGATCGTAGAAGTGGACGGAACCTCTCGAAGTGTGTACCCAAGAGAGGCCAGAATAAGGAATCTCACCTATTCGGCCCCTCTTTTCCTGGACATTACCGTATACGAGGATGGTAAAGAGTCCTATGAGAATGTAAACATTGGTGAAATGCCAATCATGGTCAAATCAGATCTCTGTTTGCTTTCCAAGCATCCCTTAGACGACTATGCCAAGATTGGTGAAGATCCTGAAGAGGTCGGAGGGTACTTCATAATCAACGGCTCCGAAAGAGTCATAGTAGGTCTTGAAGACCTTTCACCCAACAGAGTCCTTGTCGAGGTTGACAACCGAGGATCAAGACCTGTCTATCGAGGAAAGGTTTTCTCTACAAACGTTGGCTTCAGGGCGCGCATTGAGATGGTCCTGAAGTACCGTGGATCCATAATGATCTCAATACCCGGTGTTCCCACTCCAATTCCCTTCGTCATCCTGATGAGAGCCCTCGGCGTTGAATCAGACAAGGAAATAGCGGAGATGGTTTCTCCAGAAGACTCAATTCTCAACGAACTTGAACCCTCTTTCAAACGTGTCTCGAATGTCCAAGCAATTGAAGACGCACTGCTTTACATAGGGAATAGGGTCGCCTTCGGACAGGTAAAGGAGTTCAGAACAAAGAGAGCTGAAGCAATCATAGATAGAAATCTCCTGCCTCACATCGGCAGCAACCCTGAAAGCCGGCTCGACAAGGCCATCTTCCTAGGAGAAATGGCAGCGAGGCTGATAGAGCTTAAGCTTGGACGGAGAGAGGAGGATGACAAGGATCACCTGAAGAACAAGAGAATAAAGATGGCGGGCCCCCTGCTAACTGAGCTCTTCAGGTCAGCCTTCTGGAGTTTATACAGAGACATGAGATATCAACTCAGAAGGATGAGTTCCAGAAGGAAAGGAATTCTGGCGTCAGCAGCCATAAGGCCCGGAATAATCACATCCAGAATGGAGCACGCAATTGCGACTGGCAACTGGAGAAGAGGCCGAATTGGCATGACCCAGCTCCTAGACAGAACCAACTTCGTCTCAACAGTCAGTCACCTTAGAAGAATCCAGTCTCCCCTCAGTCGAAGCCAACCAAACTTCGAGGCTCGAGACCTGCATTCAACACACTGGGGCAGGCTATGCCCTAATGAGACTCCCGAAGGAGCCAACTGCGGTCTTGTAAAGAACCTTTCACTCGAGGCCAACCTTTCTTCAGGAACCGATCCTGATAAGATAAAAAGAATGCTGACAAGGATGGGAGTAGTTCCATCCAGGGAATCGAGTGCGGAGTTCAGACTGAACAGCGCCAAAGTCTTTGTGGATGGCTCTCTACTTGGTTTTATCACGAGCCCTGAGGAACTGGTCCAAATGGTAAGACAAATGCGGAGACGAGGGGAGATCAGCTCAGAGGTAAACATAGCCTACTATACGAAACACAGAGAAACGTACATCAACTGCGATGAAGGCAGGATCAGAAGACTGCTTCTTGTAGTTGAAAACAAGGAACTGCTACTGAAGCCTAGGCATGTACGAAACATCGCAACTGGAAAGTGGAAATGGGCCGATCTGATCAAGGAGGGAGTGGTCGAATATCTGGATGCAGAAGAGGAAGAGAATGCTTATGTTGCCATGAACCAGAAAGAGCTCAATGCAGAACATACGCATATGGAGATATGTCCCTATGGAATCCTGGGTGCGGCAGGATCAACAATACCGTACGCCGAACACAACCATTCCCCAAGAAACTCGTATCAGTCAGCAATGGTCAAACAAGCTCTTGGACTTTACGCACTGAACTACAAGGAACGTACTGATACAAGAGCCCACATACTACACTATGCTCAGGCCCCGCTGGTAGAGACTAAACCAATGGACTTCTATGGGTACATCACGAGGCCCTCAGGCCAGAACTATGTAGTAGCAGTCCTGAGCACCAATGGCTACAATATGGAAGATGCGCTTATCTTCAATCGATCCTCGATAGAGAGAGGCCTAGGCCATTCAACATTCTACAGAATCTACGAGGCGGAGTGTACACAGTACCTAGGAGGGGACAAAGACCAATTCACAGTCACTACACCTGGCACGCCTGGATACCACGGGAGCGAGTCCTACCGGCTACTCGACGAAGACGGTCTGGTCGCATCCGAGGTTGAAGTGAAAGGCGGAGATATACTAATCGGCAGAGTAAGCCCACCTAGGTTCCTTGAAGAATACCGAAGTTTCGAGGTAAGTGGTCCGCAGAAAAGAGACACCTCTATTGGCGTGAGGCCGACAGAAGAAGGAACGGTCGACTCGGTGTTCCTGACAAGAAACATAGAAGGAGCTCCGATGGTCAAGATAAAGGTTCGCAGCCTGCGTGTGCCTGAACTCGGGGACAAATTCTCCTCTAGGCATGGTCAGAAAGGCGTAATAGGGATGATCGTGCCGCAGGAGGACATGCCATTCAGTGTGCATGGTATAGTTCCGGATCTGCTGATAAATCCCCATGCATTTCCTTCAAGGATGACTGTAGGACAGTTCGTTGAGTCTCTGGCAGGGAAAGTGGCGGCTCTCCGTGGAAGTCCAGTTGATGGCACGCCCTTCAGCAATGAGAGTAAGGAGTCTCTCATGGATGGACTCAAGACCAATGGCTTCAGATACGATGGCAGAGAGCTGTTCTACGATGGAATAACAGGTAGAAAGTTCAATGCAGACATATACGTTGGTGTAGTCTACTACCAGAAACTCCACCATATGGTAATAGACAAAATACACGCCCGAGCCCGTGGTCAGGTCCAAATGCTCACCCGCCAACCAACAGAAGGAAGGGCAAGAGGAGGAGGCCTACGGTTTGGCGAGATGGAGAGAGACTGTATCATCAGTCATGGTGCAGCGATGCTTCTTCGAGATAGGCTCTTGGAAGAGTCTGATGCCTACACGATCTACATATGCAGAAGATGTGGCACTTTGGTCTTCTATGATATGAGGCAGAGGCGATACGTGTGCCCAATCTGCGAGGACAAGGCCGAGGTTGAGTCAGTCACAGTATCCTATGCTTTCAAGCTTCTCTTGCAGGAGCTTCAAAGCTTGGTTATAGCGCCCCAGCTGAGCTTAGAGGAGTGACCCTGAAATGCCCAAACCCATTAAATCCATTAAGTTCGGCCTTCTCTCTCCAGAACAGATCAGGAAACTGTCTGTCATTGAGGTTCAGACCTCAGATACCTATGACGAGGACGGCGCCCCGATTCCTCTTGGGCTAATGGACGGTCGACTGGGAACACTTGAGCCAAGACAGAGATGTAAGACATGCGGCAACCCATCCATCAGCTGCCCCGGGCATTTTGGTCACATCGAGCTAGCGATGCCCGTTATCCATGTAGAGTTTGGCAAGAACATCCACAAGCTTCTTCTTTCGACATGCAGGAACTGCGGAAGAGTTCTGCTCACCGATGATGAGATAGAAGCATTCAAAAGCAAATTCTCAGAGGAAGAGAAGCTTTACGGAAAACCGACAAAGGAGACTCGCGAAGCACTATTCCATGCTGCCCGAAGATACAAGCGCTTCAGGAAATGCCCCCACTGTGGAACGGTTCAACTAGATGTCAAGTTTGTGAAACCAACCAGTTTCCACGAAGTTGAGCGAGAAGTTGAAGAGCAAGCAGAAAAAAGCCCGGTCGAAGAAGTTCCTAGAAAGCTGACTCCCAGTATGATCAGGGAGAGATTCGAACGAACAGGTGATGACGATCTAAGGCTACTGGGCTTCGATCCCGAAGTAGCAAGACCAGAGTGGATGATTCTCCACGTGCTTCCAGTTCCCCCCGTAGATGTGAGACCTTCAATCATACTAGAATCCGGTATAAGAGCTGAAGACGACCTAACACATAAGCTCGTAGACATTATCCGAATTAACCAGAGGCTAAAAGAGAACATGGAAGCAGGAGCTCCTGTACTCATCATTGAAGACCTTTCGGAGCTCGTTCAGTACCATGTCACGACATACTTCAACAACGAAGTCTCTGGCATACCACCGGCCAGACATCGCTCTGGTAGAACTCTCAAGAGTCTAGCCCAGCGGTTGAAAGGCAAAGAGGGTAGGTTCAGAGGAAACCTCTCAGGAAAAAGAGTTGACTACTCAGCAAGAACAGTCGTCTCTCCCGATCCTAACATCGACTTCAACGAAGTCGGAGTGCCGGTCCATATTGCCACTCACTTGACCGTGCCTGAGATAGTAACCGAGAGGAACATCGAAGAAATGCGACAGCTCGTCAGAAACGGTCCGTATGGTCATCCTGGAGCCTTGTACATAATCAGGCCGGATGAGAAGCGCATAAGACTTGAATATGTAACTGACCGAGGGAGTGTGGCCGACGGTCTTGAAATCGGTCTCACCATCGAAAGGCATCTCAAGGACAATGACATCACGATATTCAATCGACAGCCCTCGCTCCACAGAATGTCAATAATGGCCCACAAGGTCAAAGTGCTTCCATACAGAACCTTCAGACTTCATCCGGCGGTTTGCCCACCTTACAACGCGGACTTTGACGGTGACGAAATGAACCTCCACGTGCCTCAGAGCAAAGAAGCTCAGACAGAGGCACGCCTACTGATGCAGGTTCAGGATCAGATACTCTCACCGAGGTATGGAGCCCCGATTATCGGCGCAACAAAGGACTACATCACAGGAGCTTATCTTCTAACATCGAGGAATGCTCTTATTTCAAGAGAGGAAGTGGGGCAGCTCCTAGCTGCCGCTGAATACTTCGGTCCCATACCAGATCCGACTCAGACATCGCCACAGATGTGGTCTGGGAAGGACGTCTTCAGTCTCTTCCTCCCACGAGACTTCAATTTCATAACAAAATCAAAGATATGTCAGAAATGTCCGACTTGCAAGAGAGAAGAATGTGAATACGACGCGTACGTCAAGATTATACAGGGAAGGCTAGTTAGTGGTGTCATTGACAAGAATTCCATTGGAGCAGAAATGGCTGAAACGATCTTCCACAGGATCGTCAAGGACTATGGCACAGATACTGGACATGACTTTCTGAACTCAATCTGCAGGCTTATCAGCAAGTTCCTTTCCATGAGAGGTTTCACATATTCTTTGGATGAGCTTAACATTGAAGACAGAATCAAAAACCAAATACATAGAGTGCTGACCGCATCCGAAAAAGGCATCGAGGGCCTCATTGGTGAATACGAACGCGGTGAACTTGAAAGGCTTCCTGGTCAGACGTTGGTTGAGACATTCGAACTCCAAGTCATGAACGAGCTTGCCAAAGCCAGAGACAGAGCCGGAGAGATCGTAGACGAGGAGCTAAATCTAGACAATTCTGGCATAATCATGACAAGAACCGGAGCAAGAGGATCCAGTCTGAACATTGGACAAATGATGGGTTGCATCGGACAGCAAGCTATCCGAGGTAAGCGTATAATGAGAGGATATGTCGACAGGACACTTCCGCACTTCAAGCCATATGACCCAAGACCCGAAGCCCGTGGTTTCGTGTACTCTTGCTACAGAGAAGGGCTGAACCCTATTGAGTTCTTCTTCCACTCGATGGGTGGCCGAGAAGGCTTGGTGGATACGGCCGTGAGAACGCAACAAAGCGGGTATATGCAGAGACGACTAGTCAATGCCCTTGAGCATCTAAGAGTAGAATACGATGGAACAGTAAGAGAGTCGCTCGGTTACATCATACAATTCAGATACGGCGAAGATGGAATCGACCCTGCGAAGAGCGACCATGGGAAGGCCGTTAATCTCAATCAGCTAATCGAGAGCAGCAAACTCACAATGGCCGAAGAGGAGCCAGCCACAAAAGAATACCTCAAAGCAGAGTTAGCAAAGGTAGAGAAGCTCCTTACCCCCGGCCTGTCAAGGGATCTGCACGATCTTCTATCCAGAGAAAAAATAACAAAAAAAGTCATAGACCAGATCGTATCGCTCACCGTAAAGAACTACAGCATCTCTCAGGTAGAACCAGGAGAAGCTGTCGGAACAGTGGCTGCGCAATCTATAGGAGAGCCGGGAACACAGATGACCCTTAGAACCTTCCACTTCGCAGGAGTGAGAGAGCTGAATGTAACCCTCGGCCTGCCACGTCTGATAGAGATTGTTGATGCTAGAAGGGTGCCCTCCACACCAGTAATGACGCTACACATGGACAAGGACCATGCAAAAAGCTTGGAAAAAGCAAGAGATATCGCGCAGACCATTACATACGTCACAGTTGAGGATGTGGCAAAGTCCATAACCTTTGACATCGCTCAAGATGCTATCCGAATCGACCTCGACCCTGAAAGAATGGAAAGCCTAGGCATCACATCAGCTGACGTGGAAAAGGTCCTGCCCGGGACTCACACAAAACAAGACGACTACTCCTACCTAATAGAGTTCTCAAAGGTCAAGATAGATGATTCAGAACGCTTCATTGACAGGATCTCTTCTATCGGCCTCAGAGGCATCCCTGACATAAAGAGAGTACTAACGATAAATGAAGGTGGAGAATGGATAATAAGAACCGAGGGATCGGATCTAGAGAGAATACTATCGATCCCAGGTGTTGACCCTACAAAGATATCAACAAACGACATTTATGAGATTGCACGAATCTTCGGAGTGGAAGCTGCACGCAACGCTCTTATAGATGAAGCCATGAATGTACTGGAAGAACAGGGACTGGATGTAGATATCAGGCACGTAATGCTTGTAGCCGATATAATGACTTCGTCTGGAGAAATACAACAGATTGGCAGGCACGGAGTAAGCGGGGAGAAGAGCAGTGTTCTAGCTAGAGCCGCCTTCGAGCTAACGGTGCCACATCTCGTGGATGCCTCAATCAGAGGGGAGGTTGACCCCCTGAAAGGAGTCGTGGAGAACATAATTGTAGGGCAGTCGATACCTCTCGGTACAGGAAGCGTAGACTTATATATGGCTATGAAGAGTGATAGGGAGAATGGCAAATCTGGATGACGAACTGAAGAGGACTGTGTCCACCGGAAAGGTTCTGCTCGGGGCCAGGTCCTCTCTCAAAGAGGTCGGTCTCGGAAGAGCTAAGCTCGTCCTTCTAGCTTCGAATTGCCCAATGAATCTAAGAGAGAAGTTGCTTGCCCTCGCTAAGCTTTCCAATATCCCGATCATCGAGCATACCAAAACAGGCCTTGACCTTGGAAACCTCTGTGGAAAACCTTTCATCGTATCTTCTATTGTTGTGAAAGACCAAGGAGACTCAAAAATAATGAGCTTGGTGGATTCAGGTAATGCTGAGTAAGATCAAAATAACCGATAACGAAATGAAATATATGGCTCTTTTCGAAAACCTGACCGGAGCCACGCTTATGGATTGTGTAATCGATGAAGGAGATGAGACGATCATATTCACTGTCAAGAAGGGTGAAATAGGGCTGGCAATAGGCCGTGAAGGCGAAAAGATAAAGCGTTTCAAGAGAATGACGAATAGGCAAATAGAGATATTCGAGTATCTAGATACAGCTATGAAGTTCATCTCCAGAGCTCTGAAACCAGCTAGAATTAAGGAGATTAAGATTATCGACCGCGTTGATGGAGGTCAGGTCGCCATGGTAAGCGTTGATCCTAAGGATAAGGGAATTGCCATAGGAAAAAACGGAAGGAACATAAAGATAATACGGTTTTTGGCAAAGAGATACTTTAACGTTGAAAATATAGTTATAGCTTAATGAATTTCCATCTCAATGTAGACTTCATTTGGTACTCGAATCCTCATTATGCTGCGCATGACTCTTTCTCTTGCATCGATTTCGATCAGTCGCTTGTGGATTCTCAGCTCAAATTTGTCCCAAGTGTGCGTGCCATCTCCGCAAGGCGTCTTCCTAACTGGAACCGTTAGCCTCTTGGTGGGAAGCGGAACTGGTCCAATCATTTTCACGCCCATTTTCTTTGCAATATCCTTTATCTCGCTGCAGACTTCGTCCAGCTTAACCGTATCATTGCTTGTGAGTTTTATCCTTGCCAGTTGAACCATTGCCAGTTGACCGCCTTATCCCACCGCCCGTCCCATACTTAAGTGTTATGAGAAAAAGGGTAACCGATCACAGATAGGTCTCTAGCTGACTATTTGCTTCACAATACCTGCTGCTATTGTTGTCCCCATGTCTCTTATGGCGAATCTGCCCAGTTGAGGTATGTCTGCGAATACTTCGAGGGAGACTGGCTGAAGCGGCTCGAACTTGACTATTGCAGCATCTCCTGTCTTCAGGTAGGAAGGATGTTCCTCTATGACTTGACCAGTTCTAGGATCCAGCTTTGAGACTAGTTCAGCGAACCGCACTGCGATCTGCTCAGTGTGGATGTGGAGCACCGGAGTATACCCTTGAGCAAGTGCTGTAGGATGATATATCACAAAGATCTGTCCCAAGAATGAGTTGACGACCTTTGGGGGGCTATCAGGATAGCCAACTACATCTCCACGTTTGATTTGGTCGCGGTTGATACCTTTGACATTGAAGCCGATGTTGTCTCCTGGTTCCGCCTTTTCTATCCTTACGTAGTGGGTTTCAATGCTTTTTACTTCGCCTACAAGCTTTGATGGCATGAATACTATTTCCTTGTTGTTGTTCAGTACCCCTGTTTCTACTCTGCCGACTGGCACAGTTCCAACGCCTCGGATGGTGTAGACTTCTTGCACAGGTATTCTGAGAGGCTTGTCCAATGGCTTAGTGGGAACCTCGAATACATCAAGAGCTTCGATGAGTGTTGGACCCTTGTACCAAGGCATCTTGTCGCTGCGCTTCATAAGATTGTCTCCCATCCACCCGGATATCGGTATGAAGTTAACCTTTGAAGTGTTATAACCGACCATTCTGAGAAGTCTTGTGATCCCGTCCTTCACCTCGTCGTAGCGCTGCTGACCATAGTTGACTGTAGCGTCATCCATCTTGTTCACTGCAACGACTATTTGTTCGACTCCCAGAGTCCTTGCCAGGAAAGCATGCTCACGTGTCTGGCCTCCTGGATCTGTTCCCGCTTCATACTCACCTCTCTTGGCTGATATGATTAGAACTGCAGCGTCTGCTTGGCTGGCACCAGTGACCATGTTCTTAACGAAATCTCTGTGTCCAGGGGCATCGATGACCGTGAAGAAGTACTTCGGTGTCTCAAATTTCCAGAACGAAAGATCGATTGTTACTCCTCTTTCTCTTTCTTCCTTGAACTTATCGAGAACCCATGCGTACTTGAAAGTGTCTTTGCCTAGTCGCTTTGCCTCCTCTTCGTATTGCTGTATGGTTTTCTCACTGACAACACCTGCATCATAGAATAAGTGACCGATTGAAGTACTCTTGCCGTGATCTACATGCCCGATTATGACTCCCCGTCCTTTAACAGGACTCTAGGTTCAAATGGGGCTTTTCCTTTGATGCACTCATATTCTTTAGACCTCCGTTTAGACTCAGATTGGGTAGGGAGCATAAAAAGCTTTATGTGTAATGGGCTTTTGACGATTTATGTCATGTGGATAGAGATTCGCTCTTTCTGAGCAGTCTTCTCATCCTCGCGGGTGCGAGGAAAGTCACGGCGGCGGGTTCAATGCCAGCATCGGTATCAGCAGGCTACATCCTATCACGCCATATGTGTTGTTCTTCGTGCAACGCTGCTACAAACTGAATCGGCCACGTATAGAAGAGTCCTTCAGAGCCTTCAGAGCGGGAATAGATTGAGTTCTCGGATGACTGAGGACTTATAAGAGCCCTCTCTTATTTCTATACCGATTTCGATGTCTATCGAAAGGAAACTTGAGAAGATGGGTTTTCGTCTTCCTTCTGCCCCTTCACCAGTAGGTATCTATGTTGGTGCCAAGAGATCCGGTAGCATTGTTTTCTCTGCTGGTCAGGGACCGTTCAGGACTACGAAGCGGGGGCTAGTGGGAAAGGATTTGACTATCGGCGAGGGATATGCTGCAGCTCGTGAAGTCTGCCTTAACTGCTTGGCCCAGATTAAGAGCGTGATTGGTGACTTGGATAACATCGATCAGACTCTACAAGTGGTAGGATTCATAAACAGTGCTGAAGGCTTCATGGATCAACCTGCAGTTCTCAACGGCTTCACTGACCTTCTTGTTGAGCTATATGGCCCTGAGAAAGGAAAGCCAGCTAGGGCGGCACTGCCGGTCTATCACCCCGGGTGGATTGCTGTTGAAGCTTGGATGGTCGTTGAAGTCAAAGGATGAATAACCCTTGAAGTGAAGTCCGGTTCTTTCTGTATTTTCTGGCTCATTTTTCCATCCTTCGTTTACCCTAGGGTTCTTGCGGTTCAGAGAATTGCGTACTCAGTTCTCTGAACGAGACAAGGGCATTCAGCAATATGGTGTAGAAGTGAAGATGTTTCCGAATGTGTTAGATCCACTACTATAGAGGAAGAATGAGCGCAGTTGAGTCTTCAAGTTCTTCTAGGACACTCCCAGAATAGCATTTTGTTGAGGAAAGTTGTTGACAGAATGATTGTCCATACCAGTCAACAGAAAGCGTTGTCATCGGGAGATTTCCCAGCTGGACAGCAAAGTATATCCTCAAAGCCTACTGAGTAGACCTGTGAGATGTTGAGGGTTAACGCGTTTTCAAGTCAACTGAGAGCTGAGGCTGACTCCGTCTGGCAGAGAGTGTTCTCACATAGCTTCATAACGGAACTGAGGGATGGACTTCTTCCTCTTGAGAAATTCAGGTACTATGTTAAGCAAGACTATGCCTTTCTCTTGGAATTCGCACGATGTCTCGGACTAGCTACGGCCAAGGCTGAAGGTCTTGAGACTATGCAGACACTGTCTTCCCTGCTGGACTCATCTCTCACAATTGAGGTCAGGATGCTGGAAGGCTTGGGCCAGAAGCTGCGAATCTCGGAACAGGAGCTTCACGGATCTGAACCGAGTCCTACGAATCTGGCTTATACTCATCACCTTCTATATGTGGCATATTCAGGTACGCTGGGCGAAATACTGTCGGCAATGCTACCTTGCATGTGGTCGTATCAAGAGATCGGTGATAGGATAGGCAATTCCTCTGCTCTCCGCATAAATCGTATCTATGGAGAATGGTGTTCAACATACACAACAGAGGATTATAGAGAACTCGTCCAATGGTATAGAAACCTCTTAGACCGATTTGCCTATGGATGCGGGGAATCCATCCGAAACAGGATGAGGACACACTATATGCTGAGTTCTAAGTATGAGTATCTGTTCTGGGACATGGCTTACGCAGAGGAAAAGTGGCCAATCTGACTATTCCGACATCGGCTCACTACATATATCAAGCTCGCTTGTGTAAGTGTTTTTAAGATTCCGATCGGAGTGGTCATCATGGGTAATCCGGATGAGGCCGCCATGTGAGATCGTTGTAAAGCGCCTTTTACCTGTTCTGAGGGCTCTAGTAGCTAGAGAGCTTATGTCAGTGTATGGTTGGACTCAAAGCGAAACTGCGGATAAGCTTGGGGTAACCCAGCCCGCTGTTAGCTCCTATCTCTCCCTGCTTGAGAGTGAAGATACTGGTCAAGGAGACTTGGAGGACTTGGCTCTTCTGGCAAAGAAGATCTCCAAAGGCTTAGCTTCAGGGGGGATGAGTCTCTCTGACACGGTGATGGAAGTCTGCGGCCTGTGCATAAGACTCAAGTCAGGAGGCTTCATCTGTACCCTTCACAAAGACAGAGTAAAAGACCTGAGAGAAGAGTCCTGCGAAGTCTGCTTAGACCTATTTGGGTCAGGGACAGAAGAAGTTGAGGAGAGACACAAGGCAATAAATGAACTCAAAAGGGCAGCAGAACTCTTCGAGGCATATGAGGGCTTCACCTCAGTGATGCCACAGGTGCGGGTAAACATCGTCATGGCTACTCAGAACGCCAAATCGGTATCAGAAGTGGCCGGCATTCCGGGCAGAATAGTTGAGGTGAGAGGCCGTGCTAAGGCTTTCATGGACCCAGAGTTTGGCGCGTCAAGTCATCTGGCAAAGATCCTACTGATGGCGATATGTTTTGATCAATCTCTAAGGGCTGCTGTGAACATAAAGTACAATGAATCCGTACGCCAAGCCCTGGAGAAACTGAAACTGACGGTCGGATGCTTTGATAGGGAGAGCATTCCGATGGAAATGCGTGGGGATGAATCAGCTTTGGCTGTTGGGTTAAGCCAAATTGCCGATAGGGCCGGTGGAATGCCTAGGGTCATCATTGATTTAGGTGGATATGGAATAGAGCCTATATCCTATCTGTTTGGAGAATCCGCTGTTGAATTAGCCAAGCTTGTGATCCAGATCGCAGAGCTTCTTAAATGACATCACCCGATATTTCCCTAGGCCTATATGTCTAGAAAAAAGAGAATGGGAAGCGACTAGTCTCTGAACGCGGTTGGAATAGGTATTGTCCTCCACAGTTTGATGAAGTCGACTAGAAACTGCACTCTCTCTTGATGGCTCTTTCTAGCCTCTTCCACATCCGCCTCTCTTGGGTCGTTAAGGCCGTATATTCCTGACGAAGTGAAGTCATCAGTGTCTGGCTGAGAGCATGCAGCGAAGACTTGGCGAGCGATCTCGTAGTCTGGTCTTTCTGGATTCAGGAATTCTCTGAGTTTCTCGTTTATTTCAAGTGTGGGCTTCCAATCCTCTAGTCTCTTCATCTCCACCAACTCAGGGAAGTGAAGCAGCGCATAGGAGGTTTCTGTCGGGCCTGAGTGAACGTCCCAGTATTTAGCCTGTCGATAACTCCTCTTCTTCGCTAGCTCGGTTCCGCCAGGTCCCGTCGGAGCAGAAATCATAACATTGCTGAGGCGTTTTGCCATCTGGACTACTAGAGCCATGATACTAGCGTTTCCACCATGCGAATTCACCAAAAGGAATCGCTTCACACCGTGGACGGCCAGACTGTCAATCGTATCCATTAGGACTCCTGTTAATGTGCTTTCGCTGAATGTGACTGTGCCAGAGAAGCCCATGTGATGCGGAGAGTAGCCTGGCCAGCAAGGGTGGAAGCAGACTGAGTTCGTTCGCTTAGCTACATCTTCTATTATGGCGCGCACTGCCAGGGAGTCCATCCCTAAGGGTAGATGCGGTCCATGTTGTTCCACTGAGCCTATTCCAAGGATGATCACCGGTGCTGACTCGTTTTCAAGCCATTCCTCAAAAGCTGGTCTTGTAAGTTCATACAGCCAGAATCTCAATAGTTGCGGCTTTTTGGACATCTCTTCTCTGAGAGTATAGATCCTCCTTCTATCAGATATAATAGGTTTGGCGCATACGATCAAGTCATATAGAATTTTGCTATCTTGTCTCTTGCTTCTTCTCTTCTCTTTTGGTGGGTCTTTAGGAATTCATTTAGTTGGATGGTGAGCTTCTCTTTGCATTCGCCGCACATTATGCCTCCCGAGCGGCAATGCTCTTCAAGGTTCATCAGACTTCTGTCATCGTCGTCAAATAGGTAGTTGAAGTATGCATAGATTGTGCAAATGCTGGGATCAGCTCCGAGTTTCTTCTGTTCTCTAATCGTCGGCTTGCCTCCTGTGAAAGCATTCCAAACTTTGTGTCTTACGTCTTCTGGAGAATCAGTGGTGAAAATGCATGTCTCTGGCATTGAAGCTGACATCTTTCCTCCCTTGCCCAAGCCGGGCAGGAACTTGCAATGCATCTGTGAGGGCTTGTAGTAACCTAGCTTCGATGCTATGTCGCGGGTCATTCTCCAATATGGATCTTGGTCTATGGCTGCCGGGATCAGGCAGGGTATATTGTATCCTTTTTCCTCTGATGCTATGAAGCAAGGCACCGCTTGGACTGCGGGAAAGAATACTATTCCGATGTTCGAGCTGTCTTCGAATCCGAAAATGGCTTTTATTGCTGAGTAGTTCACATGCTTGGCTATTCTTAGAGCGAGGTTGTAGAGACGGCCTATGTTCTTGACATCTGTTATTATTGTTGTGTTTCTGGGTTCGAAGCCGCATGCGATGAGGTCAAGCGCGTTTTCGTATGAGAATCTCTCCGTGTCCTTCAGGGAGAGTTCGTCGTTCAGAAGGAACTTCTCATCATCCGTCATCTGGAAGTATAAGTGAGTCTTGAACATGTCTTGGAGATGTTTTGTGAATATCCATGGCACAAGGTGTCCTATGTGGACAGGTCCTGATGGTCCCCGGCCCGTGTAGAGCACGAATCTCTCTCCTGCCTCGTACTTGTCTAGTATCCAGTCCAGATCCCTATGGGAAAAGAAAATGCGTCTGCGGAGTTGTGTATGCAGGAATCCCGTGTGCTTCTTTATTCTTTGAAGTAATTCATCATCGATACGCTCGGTTCCGAACTTCGTTATCAGCTTGTCATAGTCTATTTTGCCTTGCACTTTCCAAGGTGTAACAACCATCTCATCTTCGACCATTTTCTCGATGCTCCTTCTGATTTGGCTTATGACATGATCTCTGCCTTAATGGTTTTAAAGCTAGTTATTTAAGAGACCCATTAAATCCTGATCTGAAGGACTGGTAAGCCGTCCAGATGAATATAAATATGGAAGAGTTGATGTGTAGAACGGGTATTGAAGTTGTCGTCGTCTACCATTAAAGACATAGCTATGCTTGAAGCTTTCCAGCTTATGCGAGGAGTTTCTGAAATCTTCAGTTCCTCGGAAACCGTGTCTAGGTTGATAGGCTATTTCAACGAAACCGATTTCTACGAGGCTCCTGTAATCAACGAAGGCAAGATTGGAATTGTTTCACTGCGTGACCTGCTTGATATAGTTCAGCCTCAGAGAACGAGGTTGAGTCATGTCTGGAAATCAGTGGGTTCTATAGGTCCGAATGGAAATACCTTGGAGGCTGTGGAGATTCTGTTCCAGAATGACACAAGAGCCATTCCTGTTGTGGAAGGGAACAAAATTGTGGGTCTTCTTAGTCAAGTGGAGATTGCTAGGGCTCTTTCAGATGCGAGTGAGCTGAAAGAGATCTTGGTGACGAAGGTGATGAGGCATCCTGTGATTACTATAGACAGTCAAAGGAAGATCTCTTCTGCTAGAGAGCTGATGCTGGAAAGAAAGATAAGTCACGTGCCTGTTGTGACTGCTGGCAAGATCTTGGGGTTTGCTACTGCTCGTAGTATTGTGTATAGCTTCATTATCCCAACTAACAAGACCGAACCCGGGGAACGCATAGGAGAAATGTATGGCAGGATGGATGGTCCGGTCTCGGGTATAGTTGATCCTAATCCTTTCACCGTTGGACCACAAGCTTCTTGTCAAGAGGTTTCCCGTGGATTCATGAGTACAGGCAAAAGCGCATGTTTGGTGGTGGGGATTGGGGGAGAGCTGTTAGGTATACTTACGCCTAGGGAAATTGTCTCTATTCTTAGAGGCGCAAAAGGGGAGGCAGACAAACTACCCGTATCTATCGTGGGCCTCACAGAGAGAGATGGGTTCTTTGAGTCTGCAGTGGCGGAAGAGAAGCTAAGAAGGGTTATTGAAAGGAATCTTCGGTTCTATTCACAGATACAAGAAGTAGTTGTGAGGCTTGAAAGGAAGAATCTTGGAGGAGAAAGAACAAGATACGAGTTGACTGCACATGTACGTGGTCCTCAGAAGCAGCTTCACGCAGAAGCTCAAGGCTGGGATCTATTGAAGGTTTTCGACGAGCTTTGCGAAGATCTGGACCGATTGATGAGGAAATCCAAGTCGGATCCTAGGGAACGGCCATCTCGCCGGAAGGTGCAAGCACCATAATGCACAAACAACGTCCGGCGGGTTCTGCGTAGTTGACAAGAAGTGTAAGAAAGCAAGGCGTCTTAGATTCGTTGTTCATGAAGCGACGGTGTGACCGAATTAAAGGCGTCTCGCGAGGGCTTTGATGTGAGCAGGCACAGGGTCTTGGTTGTAGAGCCGATTCATGATGATGGCATAAGGCTGTTGGAGTCCAGCTGTGATCTGGTTCTGCTATCGGAAGGTGCTGATGAGGCAACGCTCCTTTCTCATGCTATGAGCATTGATGCTGTGATATCGCGTGGGTTCATTAGAATCACAAGAGGGTTCTTGGAAGCTGCAGGAAGATTGAGAGTTATTGCTGTACATGGCGTCGGTACTGACCATGTGGATCTTGAAGCGGCGGATGACCTAGGGGTCACTGTCTTCAACATGCCCCTAGCTTTGACTGAAAGCGTGGCTGAGTTGACGATTTCTCTTATTCTAGCTCTTCTTCGGCGAGTTGTCAGCGCCGACGGTGCTGTAAGGACGGGTCAGTGGTCTAGGAAGTACTCAGATCTGGTTGGTTCTGAATTGAAAGGGAAGACTGTAGGTCTAATCGGAGTAGGACGGATAGGTTCGGCAGTGGCTCGGCGTCTTAAGGTCTTCGACTCGGATCTGATGTACTTTGACATTGCAGAGAATGAGGATCTCGAAGTTGAGCTGGGGATTAAGAGGGTTACATTAGACCAGCTTCTGTCGAAAAGCGATATTATCAGCATTCACGTACCGCTCACATATGGCACAGAGAACATGATTTCGGACAGAGAGTTTGGCCTTATGAAGAAAGGCGTATATCTCGTTAACACTGCCAGAGGAAAGGTCATAGATGAAGATGCGCTTGTAGTGGCTCTTAACTGTAGCAAGGTGGCTGGAGTGGCTCTTGATGTTCTTTCTGTCGAGCCGCCCAGCCCGTCGAATCCTCTTCTTCGTCTTGAGAACGTCTTGTTAACTCCCCATGTCGGGGCAAGCACTATTGAAGCGATGAGAAGGATGTCAGTTCAGTGTGCCGAGGGCATTTTGCGGTTCTTCGATGGTCTGCCTCCTCCGAATATTGTGAAGGCCTAAGCTCCATTCTTGCCAGTTCTTATGAATTGCTCACCTGAAGGACAAAGGTCGCGGATCACGCATGTCTTGCACTTTGGTCTTTGGGCTTTGCATATTCTTCTTCCATGCTCTATGAGAAGGGTGTTCACATCGGGCCAGTTTTCTTTGGGAATAAGTTGCAGGAGGTCTTTTTCAATCTTATCGCGGTTCTTGTTCTTTGTGAGACCTAACCTCTGGGACAGTCGCATTACATGGGTATCGACTGCAATTCCTTCAACGATGCCGTAGGCATTGGTCAGTACGATGTTCGCGGTTTTTCTTGCGACTCCCTTCAATTTTGTGAGCTGCTCAACTGTTCTTGGGATGTCTGACCCGTAGTCTCTGATGAGTGTTTCGCTGATTTCCTTTATTCTCTTAGCTTTAACAGAGTAGAAGCCGGTTGGCCTAATTGCTTCTTTCAGCTCATTGATGTCAGCCTCGGCGAAGTCTTTCGCTGTTCGATGCTTCTTAAAGAGCTCTCTTGTGACTTGGTTTACCTTCTCATCTGTACATTGAGCTGATAGTACTGTTGCGATTAGTAGCTGGAAAGGACTCTCAAATCTTAGTGAAGTCCTTTTCGCCTTTGGGTAGGTTTCTCTAAGGAGCTGTAGGATTCTGAATGCCCTGTCCTTATCCTCCATGTGGGCTCTAGAGAAGTTTTCAGTCTTCTTCTTAAGCATAATTGTATGATGTTTCTAAGCGAAGCGATGGAATAGTAGAATGGCTGATTGGATCGAAAGCTCTATGTGGGATTTCCGAGGCGTCTATCCTTCTCTAGGCCTGCTCTTAGAGCTTGTAGCGTCCCAGACACTCTCAGAACCAAGAGAGCAACAGGATTACCGTTCACTATGCTGATGTTGGCCATCGAGGCACGCAGAGGTAGAACCTGGTCTCTATTGCACCTCACCACTCCGTTCGAGTCTTCCTGGTCATACTGAATGATCTCAGGCATGATTTTTGAGAGCCCATATGTCCCATGAAGTGCGATAATGCTTCTTTCAATAGCATCTTTGATTTCATGCATAGAGAGAACTGCCGGGGACAGAATACTGAAAGCTACGTATCGGTGCTTGATCCTGTAAGCCACTTGGATATTCATCCCACGATTCTAACTCCGGGAGAAACGAAGCTGGATTGGAGTTTCGCTCTGTTTCTCTCTACTATTCGGGCTGGAATCTCTGAAACAGCTTGAAGAATTGAGTCCGAATCTACATCGACTAGCGTGAGGAGCGAAGCTAGGTCTCTAGGTGTTCTCAGACCGTATCTGTCTGTTGCTCCGCTGGAGACTACAATCGGCACATCGAGCTTGATTGCGAGAGTTGTTTCCTTTTGCATTGTAGCTAGGGCCCTGGCCTTCTGAACTGGGTCGTTGTTTAGAATCGAGCATGCATCTATCTCAAGAGCGCAGAGGGACTTGCATGCGAGGGCTGCTTCTTGGTGGTCAAAGTATAGTCTTCTCTTGGTTGGGTCTGCGTGAGGAAAGTTGAGAAGGTCGACACGTCTGTCTTTCGCGGCTTGGCGTGATACGTCTTTTGTTGTGCAGTGTACTGCTATTATTTCGAATCTGCCTCGCAGGTTGCCGAGGGCTTTGAGTAAAGCTCCGCTGCTTTCAGGTTGTAGGTCTACGCGTGTGACCATGTCCAGTCCTACATGAGAGCAGAGGGCTCTGGTTTTCTTGATTTCTTCCTTGCCGGCTTCGGAGCTGAAGGATACTGCAACCTTTGAGTACCCTATGTCTGCAGCTATGCCAAGCATCATCTTAGCTTCCTCGGTGTTTTTCCGGGGTCTTAGGTTGAGGTCTGTGTAGCTTCTCATTCTGGGTCTCCTATTCTTCTGTTTCGTCTTCTTTTGTTTGTTGTTCCTCCGCCAGTTCGTTCAAAGCCTCTTCAAGGTATCTTGTTGAAACGTGTCTTCCGGTTGCTCTGAGCTTCAGCTTTATTCTTATCGGGTCAGAGTCGCTAAGTTCTATGTGTCCTAGAAAGGCTTGTTGCTTGTTTAGGCGAAGATATAGGTTTCCAGATTCGTCTGTCCTACTTTCGAGTTCATCAAGAAGGCTTGTCCTATCTAGCGAAGAGAGGGATTTGATGA
>Ga0315296_10001087_pt1 | contig 23970 bp, 24 predicted proteins | sample YL17G14_18_MG_FD_203921 | JGI IMG/M metagenome (GOLD analysis project Ga0315296, IMG submission 203921) | Sediment microbial communities from Yellowstone Lake, YNP, Wyoming, USA - YL17G14_18 | ecosystem: Environmental > Aquatic > Freshwater > Lake > Sediment | place: USA: Wyoming | collected... | reverse complement strand
TCGATGTTGGTAATGGAGTGAACATCGTCGCCACATTTGAAAAATCAGGCAATGTAACGATTTACGTGAGACCTGAAGACATTATTCTCTCAGCTCAGCCCCTGGTTTCAAGTGCCAGAAACGTGCTCAAAGGAAAAATTACGGAGATCTCAAATTTGGGCTCAACAGTAAGACTGAAGGTCAACGCTGGAAAAGACTTCTCAGTTCAAGTGACCAGGAAATCATTCGATGAAATGAGGCTAAACTTGGACTCCTCGGTCTTTCTGGCTTTCAAAGCCTCATCGGTTCAAATCATTTAAGCCCTTTCTGGTTTTCAACCTTAGACTTCTGAAGCTCATAAAGGATAACTAAGCTTTCGCCAAAGGAAATGTTAAGCTTGAGCTCCAAGTCTTCGGCGCCTATTTGCGGCTTCTCAACTAACATAACGTCGCGCACGTACGCTTTATGGTGCGTAAACATGGTTAAGGTGTGAACTGTATCGACAAGAATATGCCACAAAGGATTGTTAACATAATCATCGAAACTCATTTGGTGCACTTCTCCCGCAACTTCAACAAGAGTATTAAGACGTACGTAGAAGAATGCGTTTACTGTATTTGTGTTGTGCGCATATGCGGGAATGTTTATTAGTTTTCGTAGGCTCGATATTGATCAGCAATACGTAGGCATATTAAGTAATATTGAGGTTTTATGGCAATGGGTGTGTTGCATCAATCAGGCAAGCTTCAGTGTCCTTACGCCATGTGCCACAAGACATTCGAGAAGCCAATTGTGTTAACTGACACGACCAGGCTCATAAGAGAAACATATTACGCTTGTCCGCACTGCCGATCAAAAGTCGAAGTAATCGTGGATGATCCCAGCAATCCGAAATTGGTTCAAGGCGAAATCCTGTTCAACGCAAACCAGAAGGCTCCTACCCAATGCAAACACAGCTTCGGACACCTCGGGGAAATGCCTGACGATGCCGACATCCCAGATGAATGCGCCGTATGCCCCAAAGTAATGCAATGTTTCATTAGAAGACGCACTCAGTAGGCTCATTTAGGCTACAGGGTTAGCTCAAATTTTATCTATGCGCACGCATTCTAAACAGAGAAGAATATAAGCCATATGGGGCTGTCGGCTAGTTTGGTCTAGGCTTGGAGACTTGGGCTCTCTAGACCCCGGTCCAAATCCGGGCAGCCCCACCAAAAGCATTTCTCTTTCAGAATGCATCGGCAATTCATTTCTGCAGCCCTAACCGCTGAATGATGCAAGTATGAACCTTTGCTGCGATTGTATTTAATACTCGACTCCTTGGAATATTTGGCAAGCCCTACAGCCTTCCGTATTTCGCCTAACGGGTCAGTGTAGCCTCGTTTCAAGCCTGTTTTCTCGGCAAGGAGGCCGATTCCGCCCGATTCTTGAGTTCGGAGACCACGAGGAAGCCTAATGAAGATTTTAGCGGATTTTCTATAATCTTTCTATAGAACCGATGTCATGTTCGCGATAAAAAAGCCACAGCGGAGACAAGGGTGATTGTATGGTTTCTGTTTCAAACTTTTAAATATGCTCAGATATCCTAGACACATATCCCAGAAGAAAAACCGCTGTTTCCGGTGCAATCTTTGGTTCAAGTAGCTCGAAGGGCGAGTCTGGCGCATCGAAGTCGAATGGATATTATAGCGAACATTCTGTCTGCAGCCAATAATGGGGCGAGAAAGACGCATATCATGTACAGGTGTAATTTGAGCTTCAAGCAGCTTCATGTTTACTTGGCATTTCTTAAGGAACGGCGACTGTTGAAGTGTGTCCCAATTAGGACAGAGGGGAAGAACGACTCTGTCGCATACCAGACAACGGACAAGGGAAGAGCTTTTCTTCAGGCTTACAGCAGCATGCGCGCGCTTCTGTCAAGTAGCGAGTTCGAAGACTAAGCTTAGAAGAAGCGAATATTACAAAGAAGCGTGCTCATGATGAGCGGTTGCTTTTTCCTGCGGCTTCTTTCTGTTCGATTTCTTTGATTTTTTCGAAAAAGTCTTGCAGTTCAGTTGACAGCTTGATCCTCTTGGTGTTTTTGTCGTATTCCAGGAAATCGTAGGCAGATAGAAAGCTGGAGATCAATTCGATTTTGGATTCTTGTGTGCCTATCGTTTCTGCGACTTCTGTTAATCTGTGCCAGTCGCCGTTGTTGAGGATTTCGAAGATTTTATCAATTGCAAGCATGGTTTTGGGTTCTCCGTAGCCACTTGCCTTCTTATGAATGCAAAGGGAATAAATGGCTTGTGAGGATTTTGTTCATAGTAACTCTCTAGAAAAAATGGAATAAAGCTCTAGAACATTTGCCTAGAAGCTCTTTTCTGCGGTCTTTAAATAGGATAACGACGGTGTAGTTACCTACTTCTCTGTCGGTTGGTACGCAAACCGAAGTGTTGAGGGTCGTGAAGAGAGGAGTTCAGTATTGCCGAGAAATGAAAACAAAGGTAGGCAGGAACTGTTGCTGGTTGAGTTTAAGGCACCTAAGGATCTGGTCGATGCGTTTGATGCGATGTTGAAGTCGAGGTTTTCCAACCGAAGTGAGGCTATTCGATCTCTTATGAGAAAGTTTGTGGAGGCGGCAAGTAAAAGAAGTTGATTGGCGACTGCTGAGCGCAGTACCCATCTGCTCCTGTCAAGGAGGGATTTTTAGAGTGGAAACCACGGAGAAGAAGCAGTTCTTGGACGAATTCAAAGATCAATGGAAGAGTATGTGGCGGGATCGCTTAGATGATAAGGTGCGAGCTGAGGGCATAGCTGACAAAGACTATTCCTTGTTGTCTGTTGACCGCGGGACCGTCATCATAGCGACAAGGAAGTTTAGGCTCTTGGATTTTCGTGAGCTTCTGCGGAATCATGAGTTGGCACAAGCCGGCGAAATGGTCGTCCCTCCTAATCCTTCTGTGGGTGGATGGGGAAAATTCGTGAGAACTACTTTGGTCGCTCAGGGCCTTAAGAGGCGAAGGAGGCAGGCGCCGCCTAAGCTTGATAGGAGTGTTGGTCAGCAGTTGAAGAAGGGTGGGAGAGGCTGGCTTCATATTCGAAGATGATGGGTCTTTCTGAGTTTTTGTGTGTGTGCAACGCTTGATAGGCCCTCTATTTGGCGTCAAATAGAGTGTTTGTTTGTTTTTCTTTGGTTTCTGTTGTTTGTGGCGTTTTGAGCATCGCGCGGGCTCTGTTCGTTGGTTTGAGGGTTGGTTTGATGAGTAAGTATCGTGATAGGCTGCGGATTGTTGCTGACATATTGCTTATTGCTAATGACAAGGCTAAGAAGACTAGGATTATGTATCAGGCGAATTTGAGTTATAGGCTTCTTTGCCGCTATTTGGAGGGAGTCCTGGATGCGGGCCTGGTGAAATCAGACAATGATGATTGCTTTGCGCTTACGGCAAAGGGGAGGGAGTTTCTTGACAAGCATGAAGGGTATTCTAAGCGTTGTCGGAGTCTTGAGAAGCATCTTGACGATGTGAACGCTGAGAAGAGTGCCTTGGAGATTATGTGTAGAGGCGCGGGAGCAACAAATCGTAGATTGAATTCTCGGAGTTTAGGCAAGGAGCTGAAGAAATGAGCTTGTGTGGCGGGTCATGTCTTTGAGAGGTTTTCTTTTTGTTGTTTTTGCAGTGTTATCTGTTTTCTCGCTGTGTGGTTTGGTTTTTGTTGGTTTTGTTGAGGGAAGCGAGAATGTTGTTGCTTCGATTGAGCTTGAGGCTGGAGCAGCTATTGCCGAGGCAGAGGGGAAGATTGTCATTTGTTATCGTGCTGTTGCTGATGCGGATAGGGTTGGTGCAAATACTACTGGTTTGTTGGTTGTTCTGAATGACGCTGGAGACGTGTTGTCTAGGGCTAAGTTGGCTTACAAGTTTGGGGATTTTGATTATGCCGTTTCTCTTGCTCTTCAGAGTCAGGAGCGGTTGAGCAGTTTTGTTGAAGAGGCTGATGTTTTGAGGGGAGTTGCCATGCAGGCGCGTTATTCGGATTTCTTGGTTAATGTTGTTGGATCCATTATGGGAGCTGTTGCTGTTGTTTGCGGCGGTTTCGTTGTCTGGGTCGTCTTGAGGAGAAGGCATTCTCAGGCTGGAAGTGTGGGGTTATGAGTTATCGCGAGTATAGTGTTTTCTTTATGATTGTCACAGGGATCTTGGCTCTGTTTGTGGCGTCGCCTGCGCTGAGTAGGCTTTTGGTTCTTCCGCGGACTGAGTTCTTCACTGAGTTTTGGATTTTGGGATCAGATCATAGGGCTGAGGATTACCCTTTCAACATTTCTCGCAACCGAGACTATGGCGTTTTTCTTGGGATTGGGAACCGTCTAGGCTATTGTGCCTACTATGTGGTTGAAGTGAAGTTTCGTAATCAGACTCAGCCGGCTCCAAACAGTTTCAACCGCACCTCGAGCGGCTTGCCTTCGCTTTCTAGCATTACCGCTTTTGTGGCAGACGAGGGAACCTGGGAGTTGCCTCTGACTTTCTCTTTTGATTACATGTATAGTGAGGCATTGCCGCGGGTTGAGTTTTCCAGTTTGAAGTTAAACGATGTTACAATTGATTTGACGGGTTACACGGTGGAGTGGGATTCGGAGAACAATGGTTTTCTATGTAACCTGTTTTTTGAGCTTTGGATCTATGATGCTCCAGAAAGCAGTTTCGGCTATCATGGTCGTTCTGTGGGTTTGTGGCTTGATGCGACGAATCTCTGAGGCATCTTAGGACGTGCTCCAAAACGAGATATATTCCAGCTGCAAAATAAGGTGTATACTATAACAAGTGTTCACTAATATGTGAGTTAGAACTGAGGTCAGGTGGGTCTCTCAAGTGGTTTTCAAGTCTAAGATGATTCTTGCCGTTGGGGCGCACCCAGATGATGTTGAACTGGGATGCGGAGGAACCTTATGCCAAGCGGTTCGATTGGGAGCAAGGGTTATCGTCGTTTATATGACTAAAGGTGAAATGAGTGGAGATCCAGAGGTTAGAATAAAGGAGAGCATGGATGCGTTCTCTGTTCTCGGTGTCAAGGAAGTTGAGTTCGGCGACTTTCCAGATGCCGAAATCCCAAACTCACGCAAATCCATTGATTATCTGGAGCAATTTCAGATCAGGCATAAGCCAGACATAGTCTTGACTCACACTGTCAATGATATCCACCAAGACCATAGACAAGTTGGTTGGCTTTGTATATCGGCGTTCAGGAACGTTCCAAAAATACTGGCTTATGAGACTCCCAGGGTTAACCCGGCTCTGTACTCTCCAAACTACTTCGTGGATATTTCCGGCTGCGTGAAGGAGAAGTGGGAAGCTTTGAAGTGTCATGCGTCACAGAAAGACAAGCGATATTTGACGTATGAGTCAATGATCAATCTGGCTTCTTTCAGGGGACGCCAAGTCAACCTTGCTGATGCTGAGGCCTTCGAAGTAGTGAAGTACGTGGAAGGAATCGGATAGAAAGCAGTTGCAGAGAGGAAAAGTTGTATCTGGACACCAGCCAAACTATTTGCCTTGGCTGGGTTTTTTTGACAAGATGCTTCTGTGTGATGCTTTCATAATTGAAGATAATGTGCAATTTGAGGAACAAGGTTTTCAGAATAGAACCAGAATAAAAACAGCTAATGGCGTTAGATGGTTGACGGTGCCGATTGAACACGCTGGAAAGGCGTTGCCCATTAATGAAATAATGATAGCAAATGAAGCTAAGCAAGATTGGGCAAAGGATCATTGGCTTGCTTTGAAATTCAGCTATTGCCGTGCTCCTTACTGGGAGAAGTACAGCGGTTTTTTCGAGCAGACTTTCGGCCAAAGATGGGTGAAGTTAGTGGACCTCAATATGCATCTTATAGAAGGGTTGATGAAATTCCTGAATATTGAAAAGCCCTTGATGATGGCTTCGTCTCTTGGCGTTTCCGGGCGAAAAGGCGAGTTGGTGCTTGCTCAGTGTAAAGCCCTTGGGGCGTCTACGCTTCTTTCGGGTGTTGGCGGTCGTAGTTACCTGGATGTTCAACGGTTTGAGAAGGAAGGCATACGGATGGTTTTTCAGGATTTTCGGTCTCCTGTATACCCCCAGTTAGCCGGGGAGTTTGTGCCTGATCTTTCTGTTGTGGATTATCTTTTTTGGGTTGGAGGGAAACCCTGGAGATCTGACGATATGATCTTGAAGGAGAGTATATCATGAGTGGTCCAATGAGAATTCAGTCAGCTCTGCCTTGTTTCGATGACAAGAGTATCAGCGGGATTCTCAGAGATATTGAGTCAATACTGAGAAGCGGAAGGTTAACTGGCGGACCGCACGTCAAGGATTTTGAAGACAGATTTGCTGAGTATGTGAAGGCTAGGCATGCGGTGGCAGTCAGTTCTGGTACTTCTAATCTTGAGATTTGTCTTAGGTACTTCAAAGTGAAAGGCCGAGAGGTTGTTGTTCCAACGAACACGTTTGTGGCGACGCCGAATTCTGTTATTTTTGCTGGTGGCAAGCCGGTTTTTGCTGATATGCGTGAAGATACGCTGTGCATTGACCCAGAGGATGTTAAGAGGAAGATTTCTTCTCGTACTGCAGGAGTAATTGTGGTTCACATTGCTGGCCTGATATGCCCACAGATCAAAGAGCTTGCTGAGCTTTGCGAAGATCGTAGCTTGTTTCTTTTGGAAGACTGTGCTCACGCGCATGGAGCTATGATCGACGGAAAAATGGCCGGAACATTGAGTAATGCTGGATGTTTTTCTTTCTATCCGACTAAGGTTATGACCACAGGAGAAGGCGGGATGATAACGACGGATGATTCAGGGTTGGCAGAGGCGGCTCGTTGTATGCGGAATCATGGTCAGAGCTCTGAGAAATTGATGGTTATGTTAGGTCACAATTGGCGTATGAGCGAGATTGCCGCTATAGTTGGGAAGTATCAGTTGAAGAATTTGGAGAGTTTTGTACGCAGACGTAATGAAATCGCTAGGAATTATGACAAAGCTTTAGGAAAAATGGCTGAGGTCTCATTGTTTAAGACTCCAGCGAACATTAGGCATAGTTATTACAAGTATCCGGTGAGGCTGGACGACAGTGTTGATGGGGAAAAACTTGCTCGAATCCTCAAAGAGGAGTATAATGTAGAGACGGGGAATGTTTACTATCCGCCTTGTCATCTTCAGCCGTTCTACAAGGAGAATTTTGGGACGCAAGAGGGAGATTTGCCTGTCTCTGAGAAAGTACTCAGAAAGGTCTTGTGTTTGCCGATGCATGTGAAAATGAATGGGGAAGATGTAAAGTACGTTTCAGAGGCTCTGAGTAGATCTGTGGAAAGACTGGTGAAGGACTAGTGCGCGCGTATATGTGCTAATTCGCTGTGCTGGCATGAACAGAGGATTTGAGATTTCGAAGGTTGGATGGACTTGAAAGGGAAGGATTTTGTGGATCACTTGAAGCTCGATCTGATATACCCTTTGGAATATGAAGGACTGTTTGACGGTATAGGAAGAGCAGGTGAATTGCCTCGTATTTTGGCGAATAAGAATTCCTTTGTAGGAGACAAAATTCATTCGTGTGGGGAAAGCCTCAGAGACGTTGATGTTGAAGATCTTGTCGAGAGAGGGCTTGTTGAAAAAAGGGATATCGGAGAAATAGTGGTTAAAGAGTCCTTCGCTTTGAAAGGGTCGCTTCGAGGTCATGGTGTCGCAGTTAGGGGACCTGTGGGATTCGAAAAAGACGTGGTTATTGGGAGGTCAACTATTATAGGGCCTGCCTACGTATCTGAGGGAAGCAAGATTTTTGATTCTTTGTTGAGGGGAGGCCCTGGTGGATCCGTTTATATTGGAAGAAACTGTTCTTTGTGGGACTACACTGTAATAATACGTTCCTTAATAGGTGACTCGTCGCTGATTCATACATGCAATCTGGATGATAGCATAATAGGTCCGGATTCCAACTTCGGGGCGACGCGTGCAATGTCGAGTTTCAGAAGATCTGGGAAGAATAGGCCAAGGCCTGGTCATCAGACGTTGCTGGGGCAGAGAATAGTGCTTGCAAACTACTCTTATGGGAACAAAATCAGAATTTTCGATCCGGTTACAGAGAATGTCGTGCAAGTGGAAGCGACCCACTTTGGAACGTTGAGCGGAACCGGAGTGTGGTTGGCTTCTGGGACAATGGTGTATCCAGGTACTATAATAGGAAGTGGAGCCAAGGTGAACAGCACTATTCCTCTAATTGGGTATGTACCGCCTGATCAGACTTATTCATTGTTTGTGTCAGTAAAGAAAGATAGGCACGAGAGAAAAGCTATCCAGTTGAAGGGAACACTGGCGCAACAAATGCAGGAACACTCTGCTCGTTCGATCGTGAATATGCGAGAGTCGGAGAACAAGAAAGTGGCGCGGCGCGAGAAGGCTAGCGACTGATGATAAACTGCTTGTTTCGTGCGAGTGTTTGAATTCTAGAACATCTGTCGAATTGTTATAGATGTAATTTTCATTGATGTTTAAGTAAATCCATTCAGAGTATTATCACAAGAATGTGAACTGCCTCTCCTGGAGAAAACGTAGCGATGGAGAAGAATAATAATTCAGCCATTTCGGTAGTCGTTGCTACGTTGAACGAGGAAGAGGGAGTTGGACCAACTCTTGAAGAACTCCAAAAGGTGTTGAATAATCCACACCTGCTTGTAGTTGATGGAAACAGTGTTGATCGGACCGTTGAAATAGCCAAGAACATGGGCGCAGATGTCATACTGCAGGATGGAAAGGGAAAAGGGCAAGCCTTGTCCCAAGGCATTAGAGAGCTAAGTCCTGATGCGCGATATGTTGTTTTCACTGATGCGGATTTTACGTATCCAGCTGAGTTCGTCCCCAAGATGATCGAGGTTTTGGAGCAGAATCCTGATGTCGGTATGGTTATTGGGAACAGGTTTAATGGTGAGCATAATTTTGACGAGTCTGTCAGGTATCCGTTTTATGTGGGCAACCGGCTGCTTGCCTTTGCGCAACACATGGTGAACGGAATTAACCTTGACGACCCTCTATCAGGTTTGAGAGTGGTTAGATCGCAGATAATGAAGGAATGGAAGGTTAAGAGCAAAGGCTTCGATGTTGAAGCTGAAATGAACTTCCATGTTGAACGCCAAGGACACCAGATAGTGGAGATTCCAATTTTCTACAGATCTAGGTTAGGAGAGAAGAAACTTAAGCTGAGACATGGCTTCTCAATCTTGAAGAGGATTCTTGCTGAAAGCTTGCGTTAGCTCAACACGCCTTAAGAATGTCGCGATGCTAGCTGTAGATTAAGAGAACGATCTTCAGCAGTCTAGATTAGGCATTTTTGCTGGTGGTTTGCATAAAGGTTCTTTTTGTAGCACGAGAATACCCTCCTTTTGAAGTTGGTGGTGCAGCTGTTCACACTTTTAACTTAGTTAAGAATCTGAAAGCGCTTGGAATATCTTGTAAGGTAATATCCTTTGGAGATCAGACATGCTCGACTTCCGATGTTTTGTTTATTCCGCCTTCTAGTTCAATCATTAGCAAATTTAATCGTTCTCTAGTTATGGATTTTAGAATTCCTTTGGATATCATTAAACTAACAAAAGTCGTTAGGAATCTAATTAAGACTGAAAAATTTGACATTATTCATGTGCAAGAACCATATGTAGGTGCGTTTGTTAGACAAAACCATAAAGTGACAACTGTTCATGACACCAGTTATGGAGATATAAAGGCATTATTGCATAGCAGCAAGAGCTTTGCTAGCCTGAAACGAATTGGGTTTTATTTTCTGTTAGGTTTTTTCCTTGAGTTAATGTGTACAGTTTCAAGCGTGGCAATAATAACACCTTCTAAGCAGATGGCAAGAGAATTGGTCGAAATCTATGGAACACCTCAGAATAAAATCAGAATTATCCGAAGCGGAGTGAATCTTCCTAACTCAACAGAGCTTAGCAGCAAGAGAGAGGCAAAGGCACGATTAGGTTTACCCCAAGACAAATTGCTTATTTTTACGACTTCCCAGCATATTCCACGCAAAAGGATTGATACGTTATTGAATGCTATCTTGATTTTGCAGAGGCGTGGCGTTCAAGGGTATCAAGTTGTAATAAGTGGCGATGGGCCTCTTAGAAACTTGTTAATGAATAAGTCAAAGGAATATGGACTAAGCGAAACGGTAAAATTCCCTGGTTGGGTATCAAGGAAAAACCTAGACTTATATTATCAGGCCGCCGACATCTTTGTACTAACTTCAGAATATGAGGCTGGTCCAATAACTCTGTTAGAAGCTATGTCTTTTGGAGACGCAGCTATCTGCACGAAGATTGAGGGTATCCCTAGTCTTATGCACGATGGAATTGATGGCTTACTTTTTCCAGTTGGGGACCATGTTGCTCTGAGCGAGCATTTGAATCTGCTCATGAACAACGTTGCCATGCGGAGGAATCTCTCAGCATCGGCTGGGAGTTTTGCAGAAAAGTTTGACTGGAGAAGTGTTGCTAACGATACTTTGCGGGTTTATTATAGGTTATTGCGCGAAGAACAAGAACCATCACATGAGCGTTGCTCTTTTGGTGATCAGTAACTGCAAAAATGACGCTAAATCTACGGGTTTGCTATGCGGATAGGATTATGCGGTCTTTTTGATTCTCCATGGGGTGGGGGAGAGTCACATGTGGCTCTGCTTTCATCAGCATTGGTCAAATCAGGCTATGAAGTTTACCATTTTAACGCATTTGCTCGACATCCTAATGCTCAGAATACCTCAGGTCTTTCTAGAACAATCTTTAAGTTTTCTCGTAGACCCTTTGCTGAAGATTTTTTCTATGATTCTGAAATTATTTATCACGCTTTAAGAATACATCGTCTTGCAATGAAGAAAGAGATCGACTTGCTCCATTTTCATTATCTGAATTTTATTCCGTCTTCTTGGTTCTTTAGGAAAATAGACAAGATTCCGGTTGTAGTCACTTTGCATTGGTGCCCCATGGATTATCCCCCTGAATTAGCGAGCAAATTGTGGCACTCAAGGATTTTTCCTGCTCATCAATATCTTACCTTTGCCTTCGGGATTAAGAATGCGAGTAAGGTTATTAGTCCTAGCAAATACTACGCTGATTTGGTTGAGAGAAGATGTGGCATACATTCGACTATTATCCCAAATCCAATCTGTATTGAGAAGTTCGCTCAGTTGCCTCAAAGAGAAACGGCAAGAAAAGAGCTTCTCTTGAATCCAGAAGATTTCATGATTTTATGTGTCGGACGGCTAGATACTGAGAAGGGATTGAAATATCTAATTCAAGCATTCCAAAGTGTCATTCCAGAACACCCTCATGCTAAGTTGATGATAGTGGGCGATGGTCCTCTAAAGAGCTTCTTGATAAACATGGTACACGGAATTCGTTTGACCAATGTTGTTTTTGCTGGGCGGGTACCAGATCGGTATCTAGACTTGCTGTTATCTGCTGCAGACTTGTACATTTCACCAAGCCTCTATGAAAATTTGAGCATTTCTATACTCGATGCACTCGCGTCAGGTTTACCTATAGTTTGCACCAATGTGGGGGGATCGCCTGAAATAGTTGAAGACAACATAAATGGTCTCCTAGTTCCCCCAAGAGACTCTGCTGCACTTTCGGAAGCAATCCTGAAGATGATATCAGATGAATCAGCTTGCACAAGGTTCAGAGAAAACAACAAAGCTAAGGCTCAGTTGTATTCAGAGGACGTCATTTTTCCCAAGATCATAGGAATCTACGATGAATTAGTGTCGTCAGGCTGATTCTTCTCTTACATGGACAATGTTGTAAGCGTATGAGAGGTAATAAATGACTGAGGTTGGTCATGTTATGAAAAATGCTGAAAGAAAGATCCTGTGGGTTAGTCCATTGATTTTTGATTTTTCCCTTCACCGAACCGCTCAGCTGGAAATGATAAGAAGCTTAACAAAAAGAGGATATCGCATCTTTCTACTTGGTATGAGGTCAAAAGCAAAAGTCGGATTCCAAGATTATCCCTCCAATAGTTTATCCCACCCTCCTAGAATTCTGCAAGTTCCAATAAGATACGTCACTATGATTGCACCTGCAATCTATGCGTTTTTAATGGTGCTTTTAGTTCCTCTCGCCATTCTCAGTTTCAACCCGGATTTCGTAATCGTTGAAAAGGGTACGTTGATCGTTAGTTCTCTACCAAGCATTATAATCTCGAAATTTAGAAAAGCGAAGTTCGTTTTGGACATCAGAAGCGTCCCTGTTGAGGTTCACGGCGTTTATGGTGCCTTGCATAAGTTTTGGTTTAGTGTTTCAGTTCTCATTGCAAAAAAGGTGTTTTCTGGCATCACAATAGTTACCCCGATGATGAAGGAAGAAGTGTGCGCGGAATTTTCAATCAATCCTAGTCGAGTCGGAACTTGGGAAAATGGAGCTGATGTTACACTATTTGATCCCGATGCTTGGCGTACCCGAGGTAATGAACTTAAGGCTAAACTTGGGCTTTCTGAAAAATTCGTTGTCTTTTACCACGGGTATCTTGTCTCGACTCGTGCAATTGCTGAGACTGTCGAAGCGGTGAAAATAGTGACGAAAAAGCGTTCTGATGTTTTCTTGTTTCTCTTGGGTTCAGGTCCCTTTGCCACCTATCTTAAATCTTCAATCAAGAAGGAAGGCATTCAAGATATTGTGACTGTTCATGATCCAGTGGATTACAGGCAAGTCCCAGAATTCATCAGCATGTGTGATGTGGCGATTAGTCCTACGCCAGATTATCCTTACTGGCGGTCCCAATCTCCTCTCAGTGTCTTCGAGTGTCTTTCTATGGAGAAGCCAGTCATAGCAACTGATCTTCCACTGCATAGAAGGATTTTGGGCAATGAACGATGCGCTATTTACTTGTCATCAACTAGCCCCGAGGTCATAGCCGAGGCGATAGAATTTGCAGCGACTAACAAAGAGAAACTTCACGATTGGGGAGAAGTTGGTCGAAAACTGATTCTCCGCTATTACACATGGGAAAGGGTTGCTGAGCATCTTCATAACTACCTTATGTCAATTAATTAGCAGATGTGTCCGTTGAGATACGAACAAGAATGATAATTGAGAAGTTGCTAACGTAGCAGAAGGTTGAAATCATTTGAAGAAATTCGTCGTTGCAATACTCAAATCAAGTTCTTGGAAAGACTATGCGTTGTTCAAAAATCATCCTGAATATTCAGCAATCCTCAACCTGATTGCGCGGCATAAAGACTTAGACTTTGTTCTAATCGGCACATCGGAATCTGCGCTAGCCAGTTATCGTATGAAGGATAACGTGTTAGCATGGGATATTCCAATTCCACATAGACTGGTTGAAAGTCTCACAAGTCAACTGCACCTTTTCAGAATACTTGCAGTAGCGCGGCCACGCATTATAATATCGGCGGGTTTGATGAATGTGGTTCCTGCACTTGTTACTTCGCTCTTTTACCCTAAGTGCAGGGTGGCACCGATTTTTATAGGGGAGTTCGAGTACTATGGAACAAAAAAGACTGGTAGACTGCTTAATTGTATCCAATTTAAGACCATGTCGATAGTTCTTAGGTTGCTAGAAACGAAAATGCCTAAAATCTTCGCCTTGTCGCTTTGGGAACGCAAGGGCATTGAGAAAATCGCTCCGAATTTAAAAGGGAAAATTACCTTGATTTCTTATCCAATCTCCTCAATATTTAATTCAATCAAAAGGAAGTCCGATCAAGAGACAATCCCTCCGAAAGTACTAACAGTAGCTGGAATAGAACCTAGGAAGGGCTTGGACGTTCTTATAAAAGCCGTTTCTTTGCTTACAATAGAAGAGAGACCAAAGGTAATAATAAAGGGTGGAATTAGAGACCCTTTCTATATGCAACAATTGCTTAGACTAGTTGAGATGCTAAGTCTCGAGAACTGGATTCAATTTGACAAAAGTATAATTGACTATGATGCTTTGCTGAGCTATTATCAAGAAGCTACTTTGTTCGTATTTCCTACTCGTGCAGATTGTTTAGGCGTGGTAGTGCTTGAGGCATTACATTCTGGCTTGCCTGTAATAGCAACCTCAGTAGGAGGTATTCCGGATATGATACAAAACGGAGTAAATGGCATATTGATAGAACCTGATAATCCTCAGGAACTGGCAAATGTGATATCGCGGCTTTTGAAGGATAAAGCGTCTAGAGATGCTTTAGCAAGAAATGCTATTTCAACACTTGAGAATCGCTATTATAATAGAATAACTCTCGAAAATGCTTTTGAAAAATCCGTTCAAGAACTTTAGAGGTTGTTCGTAACTCATCTCAGAAATTGCGCGCGCTACTTGTCAGGGAAAAAATAGAACGAGAATTCATTCGCACATTTTTGAAAAACAATACTTTGAGGATGATTGAAATGAATACAAAAGTGACTATTGGATTATGCGTAAAGGATGCCGCGACAGTGGTGAAAACAGCTTTTCGAAGCATTTCTATTCAAGATTATCCTCATGAACTAATAAAAATAGTAATAGTTGATGATGGGAGTAGTGACAACAGTCTGTCACTTGCAATGGAGTTTGCTCAAAAATCAGACATTAAGACTTTTGTTACTTCCAGCCAAGGCAAGGGGCTTGGAGCCACTAGGCAAATCGCGGTAGATAATGCCGAGGGGGACTACATAGTGTGGGTAGACGACGATCTTGTGCTATCGAAGGACTTCATAAGAAACGAGATCGAGTTTATGGAAAAAAACCCAACTATTGGTGCAGCCCAAGGCAATTATGTTCCAATCACACTTAATACAGCAATTGGCCTAATCGAATATGCCAACAGCGCGTACGCTCCTAGCGCGCGCGCGAACCTTAAAAGAATTGGCACTGGCGGTTCTGTCTTCCGCCTTAGAGCTTTGGAGAGTGCAGGCGGATTTGATGTTCGAATCCAAGGCGCGGGGGAAGACCTGGATGTTTCACGTAGGATCAGAGAATCAGGATGGGCATTGGCTGCTGTTAGCACAGCTGGATTCTCCATGAAATATCCACCTGCAACACTAAAGGCTTTAACGAAAAAACATTATTGGTACGGTTATGGGAACCACTTTCTTTACCATAAGTATAAAGACCAATGGTTGTTGAATGAATACTTTCCACCTGTAGCCTTGCTACTTGGACTCAAGAGTTCATATTCGATATGGCGCGCAACTAGCAAGAAAAAGGGTTTCTTCTTCGTAGCTCTCCACTTTATTATCACTATAGCCAGATACAGAGGGTTTATTCGTTCCCATCTAGACGCATATGGCCATGCAAATAACATTCGAGGTCACGATTCAGCCCAATTATCGCAATGAATTGTAGTTGAAATCTGCGCTCTTCACGCTTTTGGTTTGAATAATAGCGTGTGTTACAGTTCAAAAAAATGGATATTGAGGTTACACTCAACATGAAGAGAGTAATGATAGTTATACCGTTAATCACTTTAGTTATGAATATAGCTATTTTGCTGGATGTTCCTATCTTTAGAGAGATTATTGTCTTTTTCTTTCTATCATTTGTACCCGGATTTGTCATTCTTAGACTTTTCAAACTAAAGGAATTCAGCTTTCTGGACACTATTCTCTTCTCAGCAGCTCTAAGTATTGCGTTTGTAATGTTCATGGGTTTGTTAGTTAACGAGTTTATCTTGTTTCTTGGCTTTTCTCAATCTTTGACCACTATTCCGCTGACAGCAGTGATATCTACCTCTACATTGATCGTTTTTTTCATCGACTACAGACACGATTTTTCAGAATCCCTGAAGTTGCAAAGAGGTCTTGAAGGTAAACTGAAAGATTTTCTTCCTTTATCGATGGTCCTATTTCTTCTTCCTCTTATCAGTGCAATTGGTGTTTTGTATCTTAATATCTTCGTTATTCTCTTTGTAGACGCAATAATCGCTGTTTTGTGTATAATGAGCACTGTCTCCAGAAGAATGATCCCAGAAGGGTTTTTCCCGTTCTTGATTTTCTCAATTTCTATTGCCCTTGTTTGCCAGGTTCTGCTAACTTCAAAATATATCATTGGGTGGGACGCAAACATTGAATACTACGTTTTCACGTTGACCAGCCGGATTAATGGAAACTGGGCTTTTCTTGATGCGAGTCTGAACTCTATGAGAACTCTCACCTACAACTCGATGTTATCAATTACTGTGTTGCCAGCAGTCTATTCCGCTCTGATGCACGCTCGAGGCGAATTAGTATTCAAGGTTTTGTACCCGTTCATCTTTCTTCTGGTACCGCTAGCAGTATATCGAATTTGCGAGGAACAGTTCGGAAAAAGGATTGGGCTGCTCTCAACCCTTTTCTTTATTTTTACTTATCAAGCTTTTAGCGGACCTGAGCCCTTAGGGCTCAACAGGCAAATTGTCGGCGAGATTTTTCTAATCCTCTCTGTTTTCGTTCTTGTGAATAAGACTATACCGGTAGATGAGCGAAGGTGGCTCTTGATTATCTTCGGGGCCGCTTTAGTAGTTTCACATTACACCCTTGCTTATCTTTATCTGCTTCTAGTAGCTGTCATCTTCATAATCTCAAGAGTGAAGCCTCGATTTGATGACACGCTAAATACTGCAACTGTCTTGCTACTTCTTGTTATGACTCTTTCATGGTACGCTATAGGACCCAGCTCCGCACTTGTATCATTAACTAACGCTATTAGACTAGCTTTCACGGAGCTGTTTGAAGGTCGCATCCCTGCAGGAGGGACAGTATATACCATGTATGCTATTCCCAAGGTTTTCACCGCGGCCAGCTGGATTAACCTACTACTTTCGGCAGCTGCCAACCTTTTTTTGCTAATAGGCGTCATAACGATAATAAGAGCGCCCAAAGAAAAAGGAATTTCTGAAAAGTATAGAGCAATGTCGATCGCAAGTGCGATCATCTTGTTCGTTGCTCTTGTTGTTCCAAACATTGCATCATCTATCAATTTCACTAGGTTCTACGGCATAACAGCGCTAATCCTGTCGCCCTGCTTTATTCTTGGAGGTCAGACACTTCTGGCAAAAATGGGAAAAGCCTGGGTGAAAATCAAACGACTTTCAAAACTTCAGCTCGCGCCGAAAAGCAAGAATGTAGACTGGGCGCTCTTATTGATAGCGATCTTTACATGTGCATATTTTTTTTCGGAAGTGGGAGTTGTAAACCGTGTGACCAACGGTGCCGTTCACTCTTATAACACTGATTTTGACAGAATGCTGGCTTCAGACAGTGCCCTAGTCAAAGCTAGCTTGCTTTACACTGTTTACATTCCAGAGCAAGACGTGTTCAGTGCAACTTGGTTGCTGAATCATAGAGTTGAAACTGCAAGGGTATTCGCCAGTCTTGAGTCTGGTGAGCATGTACTTTTTAGCTATGGTTTAGTTCCAGATATGTTGCAGTCTCCTATAGCCACCACAATGATACCAACGCGAGGTAGCTTCATCTACTTAGGAAGTTTGGCCATAGTGAATGGCGCAATAGATAATTCCACTGGATTTTTCGATACATCGCAGATTTCTTTCCTTCTTGATAAAGAAGATCTGGTATATTCAAATGGTAATAGTGAGGTGTGGTATGTACCTGGCAATTGATTTCACTGTCTGAATCTGAAGCAGATCATTCCTAGCCAGGAAGAATAAGAGAACAATTTGCATAAGAATGTTGACTGATTGCTCAAAACTTGTTGGTTTGGTTCTGACATTACATTTTGAAGCGAGGTTGATAGATAACCAGAATATACAGTAGGCGATAACATGGAGAAAAAGGGTACCGTATCCAACATTGCGCGCATTAAAGCTACAATCATTTCCAAGAATTATTCATGAGGTATATATTTGAGTTTGGTAAGTTTCGTTCAGATTAAGAAAAATGTATTCGCTGAGGCTATTGCTACTTCTTTGGATCTAATAAACTATAGATTTCCTAGTGATGTTAAGAACGTTGTCATAAAACCGAATATGTGTTATTATTTCCATTATTCAACTGGTCAAACGACAGATCCTGCTTTCATTGGGGCTTTAGTTGATGTACTACGACAAGTGATTAAATCTGATGCGAAGATTTCAATCGTCGAGTCTGACGCATCTGCCATGAAATGCAAGCATGTTTTCAAGTTCTTGGGATACGACACTCTCGCTAAAAAGTATGACGTCGATCTGATTAATCTCTCGGAGGAGAAATTTGAAGACGTTAAGGTCAAAGCGGGTAACTACTCTTTCCACTTAACGATCCCTCGCATCATTCAAAATGCCGACCTTAGAATTAATGTTCCAAAATTAAAATATTCCATAAAAAAACTAGGCGTAACTTGTGCTATGAAAAATCTGTACGGTTGCACCGCATACCCAAAAAAGTATAAACTCCATCCGAGGCTGGGGGAGGCAATTGTTGCGATTAACAAAACTATTCCGTTTGATCTCTGCCTCTTGGACGGAAACATCGTTCACGGTGCGCGAACAAGTAGATTAGGTCTCGTGATGGCCAGCCAAGATCCTGTTGCATTTGATGCAGCCTCGGCAAGAATCGCGGGATTGAACCCAAATAACATAGAATATCTGAAGTTATCGAAGAAAGAAGGGCTGGGAACAATTGCGTTCGCCGAAAGAGGGGTGCCACTGGACTATTTTAGAGGGTGGTATCCAAAGGAAAACACCTCGTCGAAACTCAGGAACCAGGCACTTCGCTTACTTGTTCGCACTGGACTGAAGAGGAGACTTGGTTTTAGCTAATATCAAATAACGAAGGTCTCAAAATGAAGAAAGTTAACCTTGGAATAATCGGCTTAGGAAGCATGGGCAAGGGACATCTCGACAACAGTTTGAAGTTAGCCAACGCAAATCTAGTGGCGGTCTCAGATGTCTCAAAAAAAGCTCTAAAGGTTGCAAAGAATGCTGGCATCAAAAAGACTTACACGGACTACGAGCAACTTTTGGCAGATGAGGAAATCGATGCCGTAATAATTGCATTACCCAATCATCTTCATCTTCAATGTGCGAGCAAAGCTGCTGACAGAAAGAAACATATTCTTCTGGAAAAACCAATTGCCAGAAATGTCGATGAGGCAAAAGAGATATTGTCGGTCTCCCGGAGGAATTCTGTCAAGGTAATGATAGGTTACACGGTAAGGTTCAACCCAGTTTTCCGTGGACTTAAAGAAAAAATTGAAAGTGGATGCTTAGGAGATATCGAAGGAGCCTACGCCATAAATGTCGGTTCTGGTCCTTTTTTCGAACGTGGGGAAGACTATAGACCAGTGCCTGTTCCTGAATGGTGGTTCAACAAAACGCTAACTGGAGGTGGCGTGTTGATCGACCTCGGTTGTCACATGATCAATCTTCTAAGATGGTACTTTGGTGAAATAACAGATATAAGAAGTCAACTGAGTTATCGTTTCAACATGGATTTTGAAGATTCCGCCACCTGCTTGGCAAAGTTCAGTTCTGGAACAACAGCTGTAATACGCCTTGGCTGGTTTTCTAAAGAACTGCTTCTAAAAGTGGAACTTCTTGGAACCGCCGGGTACACTGAAGGACAGTTTGAATCAAGAAGCAATCCTTTGGTAACCGTCGCCCGAAAGTTGCTAACAGGCAATTCCAGCATTCAATCGCCAAGCTTTGCTGAAATTAACTACTTTGTAAATTGTATACTTAATGATTCTAACCCCTCACCTTCCGCTCTGGATGGGGTAAAGGACATGGAAGCTGTCTCTCTAGCATACAAGAATGAATTACGGATGGCTTAAACGAAAACATACCGAAGTTGCGTTGAAGCAATTTACAACACTGCATAACAAGGAAGTACCGAAAACACCAAAATATGCGCGCAATTGAAATTCGATCAAATTGATGCATTCATGGATGTCATCCCCATATACATTCATGTAGGTTCTGCAGGAAGCAACGTGGGAGAAGTAAACTTCAACTGGTTCAAAGGATTAGACTTGGAAAGTCAAACCGACGGAATGGCAATTTACATTTTATCTGAAACAGGCGGAGCTAAAGTTGCCCACAACCTTTTTGAAGGTAATCTGTGGCCACCGGGAACACGACAAACAATCTACTGGTCAGCAGGATGGAATATTTGAGGATTACGTATATACATCACACCCCAAACATATTCTTTAGTGAAACCCTAATGCCACGAAGAAGTATAGTTCGCATGATTTTCCAAGTTTTTCAGCGATTAGGCATTCACATTACATCTAACAATTTCTATGGACCCATACCAGACACACGAACCTTGAAGGATGAACTATGGAACAAAGCCTCAGAATTAATAGGCGTCAACATGAATGATTCAGAGCAACTTCAACTTCTGTCGCTTTTCTTATCCGGATTCAAAAAGGAGTATGACAGTTTCCCAAGAAACAAAACTGGCATTCCTCATCAATTCTATGTTTCGAATAGTGCCTTTGAGAGCATAGACTGCGAAATCCTCTACAGCATGATTCGCCACTTTAAGCCATGTAACATAATCGAAATCGGATCTGGAAACTCCACATACCTCATGGCTCAAGCTATCCAGCGAAACAAAGAAGAGGGCTGCAACTGTAACTTAACCGCTATTGATCCCTATCCAAATAGCATAGTGAAACAAGGCTTCCCAAACCTTTCAAACTTGATAATCAAGAAAGTCGAAGACGCGCCTCTATCCCTCTTCCAAAAGCTCCAAGCAAGCGACATTCTATTCATCGACTCAAGCCATGTCCTAAAAATCGGCAACGATGTTCAACATGAATACCTTGAAATCTTACCAAGGCTTAACAAAGGAGTATTAGTTCACTTCCACGACATCTTCTTACCCAACGAATACCCGAAAGAATGGGTGCTAAAAGACCGCACATTTTGGAATGAACAATACTTACTTCAAGCCTTCCTAACCTTCAATAACCGTTTTGAAGTGGTTTGGGCTTCCGCATACATGCAACAGAAATATTCAGATAGGTTTGAATCTGCATTCGGCTCATTTAACAGAAACAAGGAAATCCCACCTGGGAGTTTCTGGATAAGGCGAATAGGAGATTAGCTGTTGAAATGCAAAACTTCAACCTTCCTCCTAACCGTTTGGACACTCCTAACCATCACGATATCAGAAACCCTCATGTTGCCAATAAAGCCCTTAACCTCTTCAGGATTGAATAAGTCACTATTAACCTCTAGAAATCTAGACGCTTTGCATAACCCTCAATCGTCCTGTCACTGTAACCTCATGGTAGACGGGGCGGGTTTTCAATTCGCATAATGGCTCTTTCAGATTGCAGATTGCCCTAACACGTTTTCTGGATGCAAAGACAAAGAAAAAGAGACAAGAAAGCTGGCAACCGGCATTACTATTGGGGCGTGGTGTTGTTACCTTATGGATTGTAGATTAGCTGCGGAGAAGAGAGAACGTTGTTAGCGTCGGCAGATTGAACCCTGAAGTAGATGGGGGCTGTGCTGTTTACAGGTATAGTTACTGAGTGGGTTGTTGTTAATTCACCGTTCTGGACGCTAACCGTAGCTGCTGAATGGACCACCTCAAAGTATTTGAACCCATTGTAAACGGCTTCCTGGGTAGAGAATAAAGGCGATGTTGAATATTCAAAGAAGGACGATGCTGCGGCGCTAGTTGTCCATGTAAACGTGACGTTTCCCAACGTCCGTTGAGGCTGAAAGTATGATGTGGTGAAAGTGGGATTGTTAGGTATTTGACTAAGATATTTTGAGGCAAAATCTGGAATTTGGCGGTAAATTAGGAAGCCGTCTGCCCCTTTTTCTCGTAAAAGGGCAACGACAGACGCAACCTGAGCAGGAGTAAGGTCACCTGCTTTTCCTTCCATTCCGCCGATAACCGGAACCAAAGACACCTTGCCTTCAACTCCGCCGACTAAGTATTTGCTATTTGTGTCAATTATTCCTGCCATGAGCGAAAGGTCAGCGGTGTACTGCATCGGGCAGACAACATCTATGTATCCTTCTGAAACCATTGTTGCCACATCCTGACCGAACCACTGTCTTATAGGATGACCGTAGCCTACCCCGTTGTCGTACCACAACGCAAGAGAAGCAATGGAAAATTCAAGTTTCGGATTAATTGCCAACATCGCAGCCCGCACATCTCGAACAAGCTCAGTTATCGGCTTAACTCTCCATTCGAGCCACTGAGCATAATATCTGCCTCCAGGTATTACGTCACTTCTCCAAACAACATCGGTCAAACCTGTGTCAGCAACAAATCTCTGGTAGCAAGACTCACAATAGCACATACTCATATCATAGTCGGTGCTGTATCTGATGTAGTCAAACATGAAGCCATCTAACCCTGGATACTTAGCTGCGACTTCCCTAACTATTGACAAAATCAGGCCTTTGGCTTTCAATGGGCAAGTCCACAGTTGCAGTTTTCCATTCTGGTCAACAACGTCAATGGCTGGGTCAGGCGCACCTAACTCTGGTCCACGGTAGCCAACAAGCATCATCGCCGTGAACTTCATTCCATGCGCGTGTGCAGCTTTGATGCCTCTTCCAATGTAGTCATACACTTGGTTGTAAACACCGATTGATGTGAGGTTAGACCGAGAGAAGTAGGTGCCAAAAGCCTCGCCGACAAGCCAATTCACTCCGTAAGGCTCATAGCTTGCAGCAAGAGTTTCCCAAGTAGTGCCAGCGTCAAGCCACTTGACGAAAACACCTCTAATTTCACTTGGTCCATACCGTGCCACAGGTTGTTGAGCAGTTCCGCTTGATTGGAGAATGACGTAACTTTGTTGATATGCGGTAACAGCGCTCAGAAAGAGTGCCGTCAAAACAATGATGAGTGCTGCAAGGGCGGTTAAAACTCGGTTTTCCATTTGTGCATTCCTCTATAGAAGTCTTTTGGTGTTTTGTTGGATCACTTTAGTCACCTTAATGAGTGCATGGGTATACGAGGATTTAGCTCACTAAAGAATTAATAAACATTGTTGGAGCGCTGTTCAACGCATATACAGCTGCCGCATAACGGGCAACTCAGCTCATGGCATTGATAACAACTTCAAAGCTGAAATCCCTAACATCATAGGCGATAGGATATTCAGCAAAATCAGGAGAAGAGCTCGACCAGAGAGTCAGAGTCACCTTGACAACATCATGCAGCAACAATGCCCGTCGGCAGCACAAGCACAATATTGACAAAAGAATGGACACAATTCAACACGATGCCAACTGCATGGGAAGAGTTCACTACATCTGCAAACTCAAAATATGCAATAGGTATTGAGATCACAGCAGCAAACCCCTCAGGACCCAGCACCTTCGAGATCGAAATCAAAGAAGACAACCCATAATCATATTTTTTCAGCTGAACACGCACCGCTACGCCTGCATATACATTCTACAGGAAATAGAAATGCGACGTAGCGCCAAAACGGAAAAGGAAGCAAAAACGTCTTCTCCACAGCATAAGGTAGAAGAATCTTCTATAAAGAGATTACATAATGATTTTTATTCCTGTCAGAAGCAATTATTATAACGACACAAAATACAGGAGGAAAAAGAAAATGAAACAAAAAGCAATCTTGGGTTTGACCGCATTTCTGCTAATAGTAGTCTTGACAGGTAGCGCTTACGCTTCATGGACGCTAAGCGAAGGAATCGACGGATACGTCTATCGCTGCGGAATACCAGAAGAAGGCATAATTGTCAAAGTCTACGACGCCTCAAACAATCTAGTGGGAAACGGCGTCAACGACGACAACTCGAAAGGAACAACCGGAACTGACATCACAGACTCAAACGGCTATTTCCACATCGCCTGGCTGCAAGGAGAGTACGCTGATTACACGGTTGTAGCGGAAACACCCTCAGGACACATCATAAGCACCCCCATTGATGTCATAGACCTTGGCTGCGGAGAAACACGGCGAATCTGCTTCAACTACTGCCCGCCATGTGAAGCCGGATATACACCAGGTTTCTGGAAGCACAACATCGGTGTCGCCCTCGGTTACAATCCTGGAAACTACAGTGCTTTCAGGGACGGAACAAAAC
>Ga0315296_10001086_pt1 | contig 23977 bp, 22 predicted proteins | sample YL17G14_18_MG_FD_203921 | JGI IMG/M metagenome (GOLD analysis project Ga0315296, IMG submission 203921) | Sediment microbial communities from Yellowstone Lake, YNP, Wyoming, USA - YL17G14_18 | ecosystem: Environmental > Aquatic > Freshwater > Lake > Sediment | place: USA: Wyoming | collected... | reverse complement strand
AAAGCCACCGAGGTCACAGAGCCCACAGAGAGGCTTCACCGGGGCGTTTTGCAAACGCCTTGTTATCCAAACCCGTCAGCCGTGCTCCAAGCGAGCTTGTGCGCTCGGTCTGTCGAGTTTGTCTATTGGCTGGGCAATGCCAGCTTGGTGAAGCCGTTTTGTCAGTGGTTGGTGGCTAACTCTATTAACTTGTCAAAGGCGCGGGAACGGAGTATGGGCGTTCCTATAGTAGGGCGGAACTTGCGCGATTTATGTGAAAAAATCTTTAGCCACAGAGAACACCGAGAACACAGAGAATAGATAAGTCATTGTAAAATAAAGAGTAAAGAAAGAGGTAAAAAAATTTGAAATCAGCCGGTTATGGGGTGGAGGGGGGTGCGCGTTTGATTGAATTTTTGCCACAGAGAATTTTTGGACAGGATTAACAGGATTGACAAAGATGGAGGTTTGAAAGATAATCAATCGCAGGAAAGGCAACCACGGATTAACGCTGATTTTAAAATCTGAGAGAAAAAGTTAAATGTCCAATACGCCGGAACTAATTTTGCAACTTGTCGAAACATTCGATAGAAATATCGACAATTTCAAAAAACAAAACTACAACGAAGCACAAGTCCGACAACAATTCATCAATCCGTTCTTCGAGGCGCTCGGCTGGGATATGCAAAACAAGGCAGGAATCGCTTTGGCATACAGCGATGTGATTCACGAAGACGCTATCAAAATCGGCTCTGCAACAAAAGCACCCGATTACTGCTTCCGCATCGGAGGAACAAGAAAATTTTTCCTCGAGGCGAAAAAGCCATCCGTTGACATAAAATCAGACGTAAGTCCTGCCTATCAGCTTCGCAGATACGCATGGTCGGCAAAACTGCCTTTGTCGATTTTGACAGATTTTGAGGAGTTCGCCGTTTATGACTGCCAGATTCGTCCAAATGTAAACGATAAACCATCGACAGCGAGGATTTTTTTCTGCGGCTACAAGGAATACGGCGATAAGTGGGAGCAAATCGCAAAAATATTCAGCAAAGATGCTGTTCTTAAAGGCTTATTCGATAAATACGCATCTGAAAAGACAACAAAAAGAGGCACAACTACAGTAGATAAAGAGTTTCTGGCCGAGATAGAAGAATGGCGGAACGAACTGGCAAAAAATATTGCGATTCGCAACGGTAAACTATCCGTTTATGACCTTAATTTTGCGGTTCAAAAGACCATCGACCGAATTTTATTTTTGAGGATATGTGAAGACAGAGGCATAGAGCGAAGCGAACAACTCTTAGGGCTTATTAACGGGTCGAGGATATATCCGCGGCTATTCGAACTTTTTGAGAAGGCCGATGAAAGATATAATTCGGGCATTTTTCATTTTCGCAGGGAAAAAGACAGGCCTGAAGAGCCTGACGAACTGTCGGCAAATCTAAAAGTCGATGATGATGTCCTAAAGAAAGTCATCAAAGATTTATATTATCCGTGCCCTTATGAATTTTCCGTTATGCCGGCGGAAATTCTGGGCAATGTATATGAGCAGTTTTTGGGCAAGGTGATTCGGCTAACCGAATCGCATCAGGCGAAGGTAGAGGAAAAGCCGGAGGTCAAAAAGGCAGGCGGAGTTTATTATACGCCCTCATATATTGTCGATTACATTGTAAAAAATACGGTCGGCAAACTTTGCGAAGGCAAAACACCCAAACAAATTGAAAAGTTAAAAATTCTCGACCCTGCCTGCGGCAGCGGTTCGTTTTTAATCGGGGCGTATCAATGTCTGCTCGATTTTCACCGCGATTATTACGCTAAATTGCCGGCAAAATACAAAAAGCAGATATACCAGGGTAAGGGCGGACAGTGGTATTTGACGATTGATGAGAAAAAGAAGATTCTTTTAAATAATATTTACGGCGTTGATATAGATTCGCAGGCCGTCGAGGTAACGAAACTTTCCCTTTTGTTAAAGGTTCTTGAAAATGAGACGCAGGAGAGTTTGAGATTGTTTCATGAGAGGGCTTTGCCGGACTTGGGGAATAATATCAAGTGCGGCAATTCATTAATTGGCCATGATTTTTACCAGAACCAGCAACGAGATTTATTCGGCGAAGAAGAAAAGCATAAAATAAACGCCTTCGACTGGCAGGCGGAATTTCCAGAGATTTTCAAATTAGGTGGCTTCAATGCCGTCATCGGTAACCCGCCGTATGTAGCTTTTCAAGAAGGTGACAAATTAGTTAAGCAATATTATAAAAAATACAAGAGCGCCACTGGGAAATATGATCTATATATTTTGTTTGTAGAAAAATCACTATGGTTATTGAAAGAATTTGGAATTTTTAGTTTTATCATACCAAATAAATTTATTCATTCTGATTATGGCAAAGGCATAAAAGAAGTAATATTAAATAATCAAATAATCGAGATAGTTGATTTTAATGACATTCAAGTATTCTCAGGAGCTACCAACTACCCTTGTATTATGGTTATTAAAAAGTCTTCTTTGATTAATTCTTTTCAATATAGAGCCGTTGTTAAAACCGAAACACCAGGAATTTGTTTTAACTCAATTCTGATAAATCAAAAGTCTTTATCAAATTCAACATGGCTTCTTATTGAACATAAATATGAAGATTTATTGAACAAAATCAAAAATAACAAACCTGTTTTGGCAGAACTTTCTTCAGCAGTGACCCAAGGTTTAAGAACTGGACATCTTAAAATTTTCTTTGAAAATATTAATTTAGAATTTATTAAACAAAATAGAATCGAACGAGAATTAGTAAAACCAGTTTATCATGGGAAAAATATTAAACGTTATTCAAGTCTACTTGATAACCAGTCAGATTTAATAATATTTCCATATGCAAATGATTTCAAATCCCCAGTAGATATTGATAAATATCCTAATGCTCATGAATATTTGCTCAGGTATAAAAAAGAACTTGGTGAACGTAAAGATTCAGGTCAAAGATTCAAAAACACAGATAAGATTTGGTATGAATATTGGGATCCAAAGCCAATTTGCTTTAAGTCACCTAAAATTGTTTTCCCGGATATTTCAAACCAAAATAACTTTTATTTAGATTTAGAAGGAATAGGGTATCTTAACACTTGTTATGGAATATTTTTATTGGGCGAAATTAATTATTATTATATTTTAGGCATTCTTAATTCTAAGGTTATTGAGTTTTTTATAAAAAAGATTAGTCCTTTTGTTCGAGGTGGGTTTTACCGGTATAAAACCAAGTATATAGAACAATTGCCTATTCGCACAATTGATTTTAATAACAAGTATGACGTTGCGAAGCACGACAGAATGGTTTCACTTGTAGAGCAGATGTTGGATTTGCAAAAAGCCCTAACCCTCACCAAAACCCCTGACGAAAAAACTCGCCTCCAGAGGCAAATTGATTCCACCGACAGCCAAATCGACAAACTCGTTTATGAATTATACGGACTTACTGATGAAGAAATCAGAACAATTGAAGAATAAAACCAAGAAGAACGTAGCAGAAGAAATAATAAAGATTTCTTCTCTTATTAGTCAAGACAGGTTCAAAGAAGCACTTAGAAGGATTCAAAATTTTGAAAAGCAAAACCCAAACGATAAAACTTTGCAATTTAACAAACTCAGTTTTTTGGTTGATATCGGTTCTGGCTTACGTGACCCAAATATTGTTCAAGAAGGTTTAGGCATAGGCGAACAAAATCTAACACACTTTAAAAACACGGAGTATGAAGCTACTATTCACTATAATTTAGCAAACGGCTATCAGTCTTTATACACACTTTCTGAAAGAAAAGTCGGCATTGAGGCAATTCCGCAAAGTGAAAATCTACAAAAAGCCAAATTGCATTTTCGAAGTGCGATAAAACTCTGCGATGAGCATAATTTTGATTTAAAAAAACAAATCTGGGTAAATTATGGAAATTGCCTCGATGTTCTTGGACGCGGAGTAGAGGCATTATATGCCTATGATGAAACATTAAAACTTGATAAACATTTTTCAATGGCAATTTTGAATAAAGCAAGAGCCTTGCGTTTTTTTGCGGACATTTCGGGGAAATACAGAGGAGCCATTTATCTTGAAGCATATCAAGCGATAAAGTCAATTATCAATAATCAAGATTTAATAGCAATAGGCGGATTGGGCGCCAAGAAAGCAGCTGAAGATGAATTGCGGAAAGTTGAAACTCTCTGCAAGGACAAAAATGCTTTAACAAAAAAACTGAAGCACCGAAAATATAATACAGCAAAACTATCCGCTTTTGAAAAGTTTTATGTTGATTTTTGTATTAAAGAGAAGCTCTTTCTCAATTTCCATGTTCATCAGGAACATTGTGAAGCCGCAATTACTGACCCGATTTTTATCCGTCTCATTACGAAAGTTGGTGATAACACCACATTTTACAATTTTGCGAAATACATTAATCAAATCAAAGAAGATTACGCAGTAGCCAGATTATTGTTAGTCCAGTCACAATACAAACAAAAAGATTTTGACAGCACCAGCAGAAGAACAGCTTTTGTGAATTCACTGGATTATTCACAGTTTAATTTATACGTTGGCCTTCTCAAATCGGCATTTAAAGAAGCATATAACATCTTGGATAAAATAGCCGGTTTTGTCAATGCCTACTACAACATAGGCTTACCAGAAAACCATATTTACTTCACCACCCCTTGGCAAAAGAAGGGGAAAATAAGAGCTGAAATACTCAAATCCAAAAACATTAGCTTGTATGCGCTTTATGACATTTTTCAGGATTTCAAATCGGATACAAATAAGAAAATACAAGACATACGAAATGCCCTTACGCACAGAAGACTCGTTGTTTTCGATTCCATGCTGACCGATTGGGATACAAAAGACGATAAGCACAACATTGGTTATGATACAATGTTAAATGAAACAATTCGTCTTTTACAGCTAACGAAATCGGCAATTATTTACTTAATCAATTTTGTAAATATTGAGGAAAATAAAAAAATGAAAAATGGCCTGATGGGCCCAATGTTTGTTGATACATCACAATTTTTATAACGTCTTATATACTTTTGGGGTCAGCGACGATTATTTCCATTTATCGGTCTTTTGTCTTACGTTTGCGGTCTGAATCACGTCTCATAAAGAAAATCCGGCTTTCATACTGAATACCCCGGCAAAGACTGGACACAAAATGACTTTGGGAAAATAAGAACCCCCGGCAGTGCTGAGGGCTAACCAAAAAAATGAACAAACACGCAACATAATCCGCCTTCGTCCGCCTACGGCGAGACTACGGCGAGACAAGAGTTGCGGGCTAACCGAGCGAAATTTTACCCTGCGCTGGCGCTTGTGCTCTGTTTTTGTGCGAAAGGACGGTTATGGGGGGGTAAGGCCAGACGTATTTCATTGTTTTTCCACTTAAATTTGTTATTCTACTTAAATTACGAGACATTTAAGGAGCTTTGTAAAGTGCGCAATTATGTTTATTTTTCGTGGAGCCAAGAGCTATGGCTGAAGTAAAAGACACTCTTTTAAGCAAGCTGGACGAGCTTGAGCAGCGCCACAGGGAAATTGAAACGCAGATTGCCGACCCGGCGATTGCAGGCAACCATGCCAAATTGGTATCGCTGTCCAAAGAGCAGGGCAAGCTGAAAACAACGGTCACAAAATATCGACAATACAAAAAAATATCAGCCGAAATAAAAGACGCCGAGCTGGTCCTCAACGACAACACGGTGGACGAAGACTTCAGAAATTTGGCGAAGGAAGAACTCAGCGAGCTTGAAACCAAAAAGAACGCCCTTCTTGAGGAAATACAGAACATACTGGTAATGTCCGATGACATCGGCATCGATTCTGTCATAATGGAAATACGAGCAGGCACCGGCGGCGAAGAAGCGGCGCTGTTTGCGCGCGATTTGTATAATATGTACATAAAATACGCCGAGGACCGTAAATGGAAGGTCGAGCCATTGAGCTTCAGCCCGGCGGAAATGGGGGGCTTCCGCGAAGTTATATTCGGCATTAAGGGCGAGGGAGTCTGGTCGGAATTAGGATATGAAGGAGGCGGCCACCGCGTCCAGCGAGTGCCGCAGACCGAATCTCAGGGAAGAATTCATACATCAGCCGCCACTGTGGCCGTCCTGCCGGAACCGCAGGAGCTGGACGTCCAGATAAACCCTGATGACGTCATCGAAAACGTCTGCAGAGCAGGCGGCCCGGGAGGACAAAATGTCAATAAAGTCAGCAGTGCCATAAGACTCGAACACGTCCCGACCGGAATCACCGTCAATATGCGGGAAGAACAAAGCCAGCACAAGAACCGTGCAAAGGCCTGGCGGCTGCTGAAAAGCAAGATTTACGAGCTCTATCAGACAAAGGAAAGAGCAAAAAGAGACTCGCAGCGAAAAACTATGATTGGCTCAGGCGACAGGTCCGAAAAAATCAGAACTTACAACTTCCCGCAAAACCGTCTGACCGACCATAGAATTAACCTGTCGTTCTATAGCCTGGATAAGATAATGGCCGGTGATATGGGCGAGCTGATTGCCGCACTGAAAAGTTACGACAGAGAACAAAGGCTGAAAAACCTTTAAAGACCAAAGACTAAGACCCGAGACAAAAGACCGAAGACTGAAGGGAGAATAAAATGGCAAGAGATTTCAAGAACATAAAGGCCTGGCAATATGCCGATGATTTAGCTGTGTTGGTGTACTCTAAAACCACGTCTTTTCCCAAAGAGGAGTTGTACGGAATTACATCTCAAATAAGAAGGGCTGTAGTATCAGTACCTGCCAATATAGCCGAAGGTGCAGGCAGAGAGCACAAAAAGGAATATCTCAATTTTCTATACATAGCAAGAGGCTCGATAGCAGAAACAGAATATCTTTTGCATCTTGCAAACCGCCTAAAATATTTACAAGACAGTGACTATAAAAAGTCGGAAGATATAAGAAAAGAAACCGCTAAAACATTGCAGGGACTTATAAAGTCAGTGAAAAAAGAAGTCAAAGAATAAAATCTATATTTGAGTCTTGTGTCTGTGGTCTGGAGTCTTGTGTCTGTGGTCTGGAGTCTTGTGTCTGTGGTCTGGAGTCTTGTGTCTGTGGTCTGGAGTCTTGTGTCTGTGGTCTGGAGTCTGTGGTCATGATTATCGTTGTTACCGGAATGGTCGGTGTTGACAAGAAAAGTTATCTTCAAAAAGTATGTCAATTTGCCGCAGAACATCGAAAACAAGTGCTGTTATGCAACGTCGGCGAGCAGATGTATGCCGAAGCCCCTGATATCCCCCCCGGCAAAATCCTCGACATACCGATGAAAAGATTAAGCTCGCTTCGCCGCAGTGCCTTCAAAGATATCATTGCAAAAGCCAAAAAGGCCCCCAATTTAATAGTCAACACACACGCAACCTTTCGCTGGCGGCACGGCCTGTTTCCCGCCGCCGACTTCGACCAGATGCGACAGCTCGGCGCCGATATGTATATCTGTTTGATTGACGGCGTCATCGCACTACACAAACGCCTCTGCGATGAACACTCCCAAGAACACACCCTCAAAGATTTAATTGTCTGGAGAGAAGAAGAAATCATCGGCACAGAAATGCTCTGCAAAGGCATTGATGAAAATATCCCTTTTTACTGCCTTGCCAGAGGAGCAGAGCAGGAAACCATTGAAACATTCTATAGACTTGCCTTTGCCCGCTCATATAAAAAAGCGTATTTGAGCTTCCCTATGACCCACGTTGACGATATGGAAACTGCTAAAGAAAAAATTGATAAATTCCGGCAATTGATGAAACAATTCTTTACCTGTTTTGACCCGGGTGATTTGGAAGAATCATATCTGCCGCAGTATGCCCGCCAGGCCATGCAAAAAAAAGCGGATTTTATCGAAGTGACGGCTTTGGGGCAGAAAGTCCGGCTGGATTTGAGCGAGGTCCAGCAGATTGAGCGGGACATTAACAGCCAGATATACGCCCGTGATTTCCTGCTGATTGACCAGTCGGATATGATAATCAGCTTTATCCCCGCTTTAGCCGACGGCCGGGCGGGAATATCCAGCGGTGTCGAGAGAGAGCTTCAGCATGCCCACGAAGCAGCCAAGGAAGTCTACGTAATCTGGGCAGCCAAACAAAGACCCTCGGTCTTCGTTACGCAAACCGCAACTAAAGTTTTTTCAGATTTGGATAATACAGTAGCGTTTTTCAAAAGTAAAGGGTACATAAAAAGAGCCGTTGACAAATAAAGCGTTTCTGACTTATATTGCTGGTTAAAAATAAGGGGTTTCTTATGAGACAGTTCAAAATCGTTGTGGAGAAGCACCCTGACGGTTATGTAGCTTATCCATTGGGACTTAAGGGTGTTGTGGTCGGACAGGGAAATACTTACGAAGAGGCCCTTTCCGATGTAAAGTCAGCAATCCGTTTCCATATCGAAACCTTCGGAAAAGAAGTGCTGGAGATAGAGCCAAGAATTCTTGAGGCCTTCGTTGCAGAAACAGGAGTGGAAGTCTAATGGCAAAGTTTCCTGCTGATGCGCCAAAGCGAAAGGTGGTAAAAGCTTTGGAAATTCTGGGCTTCCAAATCATAAGAGAAAAAGAGCACATTTCTATGGTGCGAGAAAACCCTGATGGAAGTAAAATTCCTTTGACTATGCCGAGCCATCCGAAAATAAAAGCATCCACCTTAAGGACAATCTGCACCCAATCTGGAATTACAAGAGATGAGTTTTTGGAGGCTTACAGAAAGGCATAAACTCAGCAACGACAAATAACACGCAAAAAGAGGTTGGAAGATGAACATTGGAGATCAATATCAAGGGGAAAACATAAATCCTATTGTACCGCAACAAATAATATCGATAATAATGTTTGAGCTAAAAGATTCTCCATTTATTGTAATAGGTGACCTTTGGCGTATATCCGCTGCGGCCATCCAGCTTGATGAGGAAGCTCTGTTTGGTGTCCCAGGAATATCCTGCAATATAGAAACGATCCCAGATAATATTGACGACACCATAGTTGCAAAAGTTCATCAAGCACTTGACGCAATGTGCCTTCCGAAGAGCCCCGACATCCATTACACAACTCACTATGATGAAAGAACGAAATGGAGATGGGGCGTTGCATACGCGCTTAGGCCAACATCTTTAGGCAGGACGGAGGCAGCTAGACACAAAGGTGTTGTGCTTCGGTGTGCAATGTGTGGGCAGACTTCCAAATATGGTGTATCACGGAGCAGGGGTTTTATTAACAAAACTTTGAGTTACTACTTATGTGAAGATTGTGACCGCAAAAATAGCTCTTCGCTTGGGGGAACTGAATCAGTTATTACCTGCTGGTGCGGTTATCGGTTCTTGAGTGGGTGGGCCGAATGGTATTACAAAGAAAAAAACGCCGCTAAATGTCCCAATTGTGGCATACTTATAGCTGGAAGTGGAGCGACAATGACTGAAGGATTAGGGCAAGTTAGTTCACTGTGATAAGTATGTGTCAAATTACCTTCGGCAAGTACATACACTCGAAGACAGTAATAAAAAAGGTACATAGGGAAATTGAATAGCGAATATCAGATATCAAGCACAGAACTGGCTGGCTGTATTGATCATACGCTGCTGGCTGCGACAGCGACAAGCGAGCAAATCAAACAATTGTGCCGGCAGGCGAAAGAGTATGGCTTCTGTGCCGTATCCATAAATCCCCGATGGATACCTTTGGCAGCAGAAGAATTGCACGGCTCAAAAGTTAAGGTCGGCGGCGTGGTCAGTCTGCCCCTCGGGGCCGATACCACAAAGATAAAAATTGCACAGGCCCAGAATGCCATTCTTGATGGTGCCGACGAGATTGATATGGCCGCTGATTTGGCGGCGATAATCGAAGGCGATTCTATATACCTGTCTAACCAGTTGCAGGCGGTATTGAAAGTCTGCCATTCTATGAGGCCGAAGGTCCTGCTGAAAGTGATAATCGAGTCTGCTGCTTTAACCGACGACCAAAAAATCTTTGCCTGCCGAACCGCTGACATAGCCGGCGTAGATTTCGTAAAGACAAGCACGGGAATGAACCCCGCCGGCGGCGCTACCATCGAGGATATAAAACTGATGAAAGAGACGGCCCCAAACTGTAAAATAAAAGCAGCCGGCGGAATCAGAACCGCAAAACAGGCGCTCGATATGCTCGAGGCAGGCGCAGACAGAATAGGAACCTCATCAGGAATACAGATTATAGAACAGTTCAAAGCGGGACGACTATAATGACGATACAAACAGCCGCTGCAAAAATTAAAAAAGCCGCCTGCAAACTACATTATAAAAAAATCCACACATCTATAAACCCGCCGGCATTGACCGAATTGTTTGCCCGATTAGAATCGCCTTCAATTCTCGGCGGCAATCCTGCCAGAAAAGATGCAGGCAGATTCAGCTACTGGGCCGCCTGTCCGAAAGACATATTCGAATTCGAGAGCGGACAGAAAAACCCATTCAGTAAACTCGCAGAAATGCTGAATAAATACCGGCTCAGCGAAAACCTTAAAACCAGCCTGCCGAAAGGAATCTTCACCGGCGGCTGGCTCGGGTATTTCAGCTACGAGCTCGGCAGATATATCGAAAAGCTGCCTCAGACGGCAATAGATGACCTCGAAATGCCCCTCATTCGGCTGTGCTTCTACGACAAAGTTTTATGTTATGACCATATCGAAGGCGACATCTGGCTGATTGCTCTGGATTTGCCGGACGATATTGAAAGCCCGCAGGAAAAATTAGAAACTCTGGAAAAGCTGCTGGCAAAATCACAGGAAATTGTTATAACGCCCCCCTGCCGCGGCGACCTCGACAACATCGACTTTTCGCAAATTCGATGCAATATGGACAAGAATTATTACCTTAAGACCATCGATAAGATAAAACGCTATATCTTTGACGGCGAGGTCTATCAAATCAATTTCTCCCAGCGATTCGAATGCGATTACAGGGCCAGGCCGATAGACCTATTCCACTGGCAAAATCTTTACAATCCAAGCCCATACTCAGCTTATATCGACGGCGGCGATTTTTATATCGTCAGCGCCTCACCCGAAATGTTCATTACAATATCCGACGGCGTTATCAGCACCAAGCCGATTAAAGGCACCAGACCTCGTATAAATGAATCTGCTAATCTGAAGGCCAAACAAATAAACGCAAAAAACTTTGACGAGCTTGTCAACAGCAAAAAAGAGCAGGCAGAGCTTAATATGATAATCGACCTCGAACGCAACGACGTGGCAAGAATCTGCAGCCCCGGAACAAGAACCGTCATTCAGCCGCGAACAATCGAAAGTTACCCGACCGTCTTCCACGCAGTAGCTACGGTCGCAGGACAGCTTCGGCAGGATATTACATTTTGCGACGTCCTGCGTGCGATGTTCCCCGGCGGCTCAATCACCGGCGCACCGAAGGTCCGTTCTATGGAAATCATCGACGAAACCGAGCCGACGGAAAGGGGCGTTTATACAGGCAGTATCGGCTTTATCGGCGTTGATGGAAGTGTCTGCTTGAATATCGCCATACGAACAATTATTATCAAAGATAGAATTGCTTATGCCCAGACCGGCGGCGGTATCGTCGCCGACTCCGATGCAGAGGCCGAGTGGGATGAAACTATTACTAAAGCAAGAGCATTGATAGCAGGAATAAACAGCGTGCAGCAAGGCAGACTTATAGCTTCCCCGTATTCTTTATCAAAGACGAAGATGGCAACTGGAAAATATTTAATTTGTGATTCTTATCGGTGCGAGAAATGAAAAAATTAGGAGCATCAGCAATGCAAGAAAAGAAACGCGAAATTCTACTGCTCCTTTTGGAAGTTGTCTCCCTTTTAATATTAATCCCAATAATCTATTGGAGTACGGTGAAGTTACTATTTGTTCCTTTAGTGGATACATTTTATTATCCACAGCCTAAAATTTCTACCTTGGTGGTTTTCGCTGTTGTTTTGGGATTTGATGTTGTTTGGCTTTTATTGATGAAATTATGTCCACGAGATAAATTTCATGTTAAGGTAGTTCTAACACTTTTGGTACTTACATTTTCAACTGCCATTTTGAGCTGTTTTGTTATAGCGAATGCACTTGATAAAGCTTTTTAATAATAGATGATATTATTGAGAGGATAAATAATGAATAGAAGAATTTTCATCTTAATATCACTGGCCGTATCTTTTGGTTTAGGGCAACCACTTTATTCATTTGAAAAAGAAATAACACACCCAACATTGACCTCTAAAGCTGTTGGTGCGTCGGTATTAGATGATTATTTAGAAACACAAATGGGCTTGGCTCAAGGATTAAATACTCAATTGACCTTTTCTAACACTGGAACGTCATGGAAAAAGTTTTTCTAAATGACAAGTTAGTAGATGTCAATAAGGCCAGCGTATCGGTCACCGATGGCGGCTTCTTATACGGGGCCGGTCTTTTCGAGACGATGCGAAGCTGCAACGGCGTCGTCTTCTCGCTAAAAGACCATCTGGATAGATTATTTTTCAGCGCCGCCTCACTATCGATAAAAACCTACGACAGAAAATACATCACCGACGCCATCTACAAGGTCCTCAAGGCAAATAAATTAACCGATGCGCGTTTGCGGCTGACGATAACCTCCGGCCCAATGTCCCAGCCGGACGAGCAGCGCAAACCTACCCTGCTTATCGCTGCAACACAATTACAGCCTTATCCGCCGGAATATTACAAAAAAGGCGTCCTGATTGTTATGTGTCCATTTCGGCAAAATACCGCAGAACCCACCTACGGCCACAAAACAACAAGCTACCTGCCGCGTATGCTTGCCCTTCAATACGCACACCAAAGAAGAGCTGCAGAGGCCCTGTGGTTTACTGTGGATAATCGCCTGGCTGAAGGGTGCATAAGCAACGTCTTTCTGGTCAAGAATTCGGCCCTTTACACCCCCCCAATTGAAACACCCGTCCTTGCAGGTGTAGCAAGAAAAACCGTTTGTGTAATCGCCGTAAAAAATTCAATCAAGCTCATCGAAAAAGCCCTTTATATTTCCGATTGTCTGGGCGCCGACGAGATATTCCTCACAAATGTCATTATGCAGATTATGCCCGTAAGCAGCGTGGAAAGGCACACGGTAGGCAGCGGCAAGCCAGGCCCGATGACTAAAAGATTGCAAAAGCACTTCGATGAGCTTATAAAGAACGAGTGCAAACAAAGCAAATGAAAGTAAAGGCAATTGCAGAGAAAATAGAAAAAATAGTCCCGCTTAAACTGGCTCAGGACTGGGACAACGTGGGGCTTCTTATCGGCGATGCGCAGCGCAATGTAAAAAGCATTCTGCTGACCATCGACATAACCAGCGATGTTGTCGCCGAAGCAAAAAGACTCAAGACCGGCCTTATCATAAGTTATCATCCCATCATCTGGGACGGCTTAAAGAAAATCACCACCGATGACCGGAGTGATGTAGTCTATAATTTGATTCGTTCTGATATCGCAGTCTTTTCCATACACACTGCCCTCGATGCAGCCATTGGCGGCGTAAATGACGGTCTGGCTGAGATTGTCGGCATCGTTGATGGCAAACCAATCGGCGATTATGTTGACAACCCCGCCGGCGAAAATTACAAACTCGTCGTCTTTATTCCCACTAAATCGGCAGCCAAAGTATCAAACGCAATCTTCGCAGCCGGCGCAGGAGCAATCGGCAATTACAGCCATTGCGGCTTTATAACCGAGGGACAGGGAAGCTTTCTACCTTTGGCCGGTGCAAAACCCACCATCGGCAAAAAGGGAAAATTACAAAAGGTCGAGGAGGTCAGATTCGAGACAATTGTGCCGGCGGAAAAATTGGCCGATGCGATAGCAGCTATGAAAAAAACACACCCTTACGAAACACCGGCCTTCGATTGCTACAAACTCTACGACAGCCCCGCCAAATTCGGTTTGGGCAGAATCGGCAAATTAGCCAGACCTATGCAGCTAAATAAAATCATAGAAAAAATAAAAAAACACACCGGTGCAAAGACTGTCGGCATAGTCGGCAGCGAAAAAAAAATAGTAAAAACAGCAGCCGTTTGTGCCGGCTCCTGCGGCAAAATCATCAATTCCATCATCGCTGCAAAGGCCGACTTATACCTGACCGGCGAATTGAAACACCATCAGGCCCTCGCCACTCAGGAAGCCGGTTTAACCTGCCTTTGCTTAAGCCATACCGTATCCGAGCGATTCATACTGAAAAAATTCGCCAAACAGTTACAAAAAGAATTAAACGAAGTAACTATCAGGATAAGCAAAAAAGATGCAGACCCGTTTAAGTGGAAAATAATATGACAGAAGAACGAATATCGAACATCAAATATCGAACACCGAATGAAGAAGTATCCGATTTGCCGCCGGAAAGGCAAAATTCAGAAGTAACGACCGAGTCGGTTGTGGAAGTGGTTCTCTTTGCAAGCGATGAACCCCTGACCGCAACACGATTAGCCGATATTGTCGGAACGGGAATAAAGCAAATCAGCAGTCATATCAAGAACCTCAACGACAAATACCAGGCCAACAATAATGCCTTCAGAATAGAGCAAATCGCCGGCGGCTACCAAATGTTGACCTTAAGCTCCTACAATCACTGGCTGAAAAAACTGCTCCGTGAACGCGACCAGACCAAACTCAGCCCCGCAGCCCTTGAGACTCTTGCGATAATAGCATACAAACAGCCCATTATCAGAGCCGACATCGAGGCTGTCAGGGGCGTCGCCGTCGGCGAGATAATTAGAAACCTTATGTATAAAGGACTCGTTAAAATCGTAGGCCGAGCAGAAGTCTTAGGCAGGCCGATGTTGTATGGAACAACAAAAAAGTTCCTCGAGGCCTTCGGCCTGAATTCCCTCAAAGACCTGCCGAAAATTGAAGAACTCAAAAAACCACCATCTTAGACAGACCAAGTCTCTTCTTGCGGTGCTGAAGAAAAACCTGTCATCCTGCCGATATAAAACTATTATTCGCAAGTATTCTGTTTACAAAATACCTGTTGTATTTCCGGAGCCAGATATGAAAAATAAAGTTATCCTTTCAGTAGTATGGTTTACCGCCGCTTTTGTCGTAACCGGCTGTCAAAGGCCTCAAGCCAAACAATATAACAGGCAACTGCCGCCCGGCGAGCTTGCACTTCGGAAAATAATAAACCCGGATGAAATCCCTGATTTTACCTATGGTTGTTACAATGTAGCTGACGTGTCAAGAGCCATCGACAACAGCTTAAACTACCTCCGTAAACCGTCCAGCAAACAATTCTTCCCTTATGGCGAAATCACCCACCAGCACGCAGTAGAAAGTCTCAAGGCCTTCAAGGAACTAATCGACTCCGGCCTTCGCGGCTCCCAGTTGAACGACGCCGTTCGCCAGCAGTTCGACGTCTATACCTCAGTCGGATGCGATAATCAAGGCACCGTGCTTTTCACCGGCTACTACACGCCGATATTCGACGGCTCGCCGGCTGCCACCGAGCAGTTCAAATACCCCCTGTTCAGTCAGCCCAACGACCTCGTAAAAGATTCACTCGGGCAGATACTCGGCAGACGTATGCCGGACGGCAAAACCAAACCATACCCGCCGCGGGCCGAAATCGAATCCTCCGATACGCTCAAAGGCAGCGAGCTAATGTGGCTGGCCGACCCATTCGAGGTATATATCGCCCACGTGCAGGGCTCGGCAAAAATAAGATTGGCCGATGGCAAGCTCGTCACCACAGGCTACGCAGCAAATAACGGATACGAATACCACAGCATATCCGAAGAGCTGGTCAAAGAAGGCAAAATCAAGGCAGACCAGTTGAGCTTATCTGCTATGATAGACTTCTTCAGAAAAAATATAAATCTGGTATCAGAGTACACCAGCCGCAATCCCCGATTTGTGTTTTTCCGTCAGCTTGACGGCCCGCCTCACGGCAGCATCAATGAGCCGGTAACGACACTGCGAACCATTGCGACCGACAAGTCAATCTATCCGAGGGCGTGTCCGGCGTTTATCTCCACCACCCTGCCTCGTGCGATAGGCGGAAATATTTATCAGGACCCTTACAAAGGTTTTGTTCTCGACCAGGACACCGGTGGAGCAATCCGCGCACCGGGCCGATGCGACGTCTATATGGGCGAGGGCGATACAGCCGGTAAATTAGCAGGGCAAATCTATCGGGAAGGCCGCCTGTACTATCTGTTCCTCAAGCAGGCTTATGCCGAGGCAACGCCACCACCGCTGCCAGGCAAACAATAAAGCTCTCAACTCAAAATCCCAAATTTCAAACTCGCCACGCTTGCGCCTGTCGCAGCGGGTCTCCCCGCCGCCTTTGCGCTGATTTTAATTTGACACGGATTAACAAGAGATTTACACTGGCTGCTATGAACAAAGAAGAAATAAAAGATAAACTGCTGAAGGCCGTGAAAAATTGCGGGTATATCCGTGACATAAAATGGCTGGCTATTTTTGGCTCATGCGTTACCGGCCAAGCAAAGGAAACCAGCGATGTCGATGTCCTAATCGATTTTACCGAGGATGCACATGTGGGTTTTTTTAAGTATGTCCGGATTCGCAGAAGCTTGTCTGAAATGCTGGGTCTTGAAGTCGATATGGTAACGCCCCAGGCGTTGAGCAAATACATCAAACATCAGATACTTCAACAAGCTGAAACCGTCTATGAAAGATCCTGATTGTCTGGGAAACCTGTAAAAACGACTTGCCGCCGCTGAAGCAGGCTGTCAAAAAGGGCTTGGGTCAGACAAACAATAAACTTTAAAACTCAAAATCCCGAATTTCAAACTCGCCACGCTTGCGCCTGTCGCAGCGGGTCTCCCCGCCGCCTTTGCGCTTTACAAAAACAAAGGCCTCTGCTACAATCCGCCGTTGAACAACGTATAAAAAATTCGGTCGTAAAATACGCAATGGCGGGCAAAATCATAATTGACTTCGAACGCTGCAAAGGCTGTGGCCTGTGTGTCACAGTATGCCCAAAAAATGGCATCATCATTTCCAATCGCTCCAATAAAACCGGTTATTTCCCAGCGGAAGCTAAAAACACCGATTGCACCGGCTGCGCCAACTGTGCCATAATCTGCCCCGACACAGCTATCGAAGTATATCGTGACAGTACCATCAACGATAAACCAGCCGGAAAAACCAGACCAAGGTTAGCCAAGGAGAAAGCGTGAGCCCTGCTAACAGCAAAAGGATTCTAATGTGTGGCAATGAGGCGCTTGCGGAAGCGGCCATTCTGGCCGGCTGTGACGCCTACTTCGGCTATCCCATCACGCCGCAAAACGAAATCACCGCATATATGTCCGAACGAATGCCGCAGGAAGGCCGCGTATTCGTCCAGAGCGAAAGCGAGCTTGCGGCCATCAATATGGTCTTCGGCGCCTCAGCCACCGGCAAAAGGGCAATGACAAGCTCATCCAGTCCCGGCATCAGTCTTATGCAGGAGGGTATAAGCTACCTCGCAGCGGCTAAACTGCCGGCTGTTATCGTCAATGTAATGCGGGGCGGGCCAGGCCTTGGCAATATCGCTCCATCACAGGGCGATTACTTTCAGGCAACCCGCGGCGGCGGCCACGGCGATTACCGAACCATCACCTTCGGCCCATCAACCGTGCAGGAGCTGGTCGATTGCATGCCGCTTGCCTTTGACCTCGCTGACCAGTATCGAACACCCGTTATGGTCCTCGCTGACGGCATCCTCGGCCAGATGATGGAACCGGTGGTGCTGCCAGAGACCAGGGACGAGGGACGAGGAACGAGAGACGAGAGACGAGCATCGAGAATCCGAGAACTGCCGCCGAAGAATTGGGCCTTAACTGGCGCTAAAGGCAGAAAGCAAAACATCGTCAGGTCGCTGTGGCTCGCTGAAGGCGCCCTCGAGCAGCTCAACTATGACCTGCAGGCCGCTTACAAACAAATAGAAAAAAATGAAGTCCTTTGCGAACAATACAAACTGGACGACGCCAATATCGTTGTGGTCGCTTACGGCACAGTGGCGAGAATCGTCCGCTCCGCTGTGGATAAGGCAAGACAAAAAGGCATCAAGGCCGGCTGGCTACGCCCCATCACACTCTGGCCATTCCCCTCGGAACAGGTCAGCAGGGCCGCCGATGACTTCAAGATTTTTCTTGTCGTGGAAATGAGCTGCGGCCAGATGGTCGAGGACGTAAAACTCGCCGTCGCAGGAAAATCGCCGGTACTATTTCACGGACGGCCCGGCGGCGGAGTCCCAACCGTTGACGAAATCCTCGATAAAATCAGACAATTATCAATATCCCCGAAAAAATCTTCCGCCAGGAGGCAATAGTCGTGGAAACTATATTTAAGCGAACACCTACTCTCAAAGACAGCATAACGCATTACTGTCCCGGCTGTGGGCACGGCATTGCTCATCGACTAATTGCCGAGGTAATCGACGAGCTTGGCATACGCGGCCGAACTATCGGCATCGCCCCCGTAGGCTGCGCCGTGCTGGCGTATGATTATCTCGATGTCGATATGGTCGAGGTTGCGCACGGCAGGGCACCGGCGGTCGCAACAGGTATGAAAAGAACAAACCCCGACAAAATAATCTTCTCCTATCAGGGCGACGGCGACCTCGCCTCCATCGGCGCCGCCGAAATCCTTCACGCCGCTCACAGGGGCGAGCAGATAACCGTTATCTTTATAAATAACGCCGTTTACGGAATGACAGGCGGCCAAATGGCGCCGACAACAATCCTCGGCCAGCAAACCGCAACCACCCAGCAGGGCAGACATGCCATCGGCCACGGCTATCCCCTTCAGGTTTGCGAGCTGCTTACTGTGCTGCCCGGCACAATCTATATCGAGCGCTGCGCCCTTAGCAGCCCGGCCAATGTCCGCAAAGCAAAAAAGGCCGTCAAACACGCCTTCGAATTGCAGGTCAATGGCGCACAGGGCCTCTCGCTCGTTGAGCTGCTCAGCCCCTGCCCGACATACTGGCGAATGACGCCGGCCAAAGCAATGGAATGGATTGATAACGAGCTGACAAAAGTATTTCCGCTCGGCCGATTCAAAGACGTAACGAAGGATACAAAGTGCGAAATACAAAAGACGAATTTTGTGAAGAGGTAATCATTGCCGGCTTCGGCGGGCAGGGGATTATGGTGACAGGCAAGCTGCTCGCCCAGACCGCGATGAACGCCGGCAAAGAGGTAACTTATATGCCCTCCTATGGCGCCGAGGTCCGCCTCGGCACTGCCAATTGTATGGTTGTTATCGCAGATGAAAAAATCGCCTCGCCGGTCGTCAGTAAGCCGGACTCTCTCATTGTAATGAACAAGGCCTCGCTCAACAAATTCGCTCACTGCGTCAAACCGGGCGGCCTGCTGATAATGAACAGCTCCCTCATTGAGGACAGGCCCCAGCTAAATAAATCAATCGACATATTGGCAGTGCCTGCCAACGACATCGCCCTTGAATTAGGCAATCAAAAGGTCGCCAATATGGTCGCTCTCGGCGCATACCTGCAAAGAAAAGGTTTGTTCAGCCCCGATGCCGCGGCCGAAAGCCTGCCTGAGGTCCTTGCCAAGCGCTATCATAATACATTACCGCTCAACACCGAAGCCCTGCACCGTGGCGCCGAATTCGCCAAAAACAACAAATAACAAAACATAAACCGCTCGCTATGAAACGGAAAATACGCAAAGAAATTCCCTCAAAGAAATTTTTGCAAAGTGAAAGACTGTCAGTATGAATTCGAAAGAGCGCCTGAGTGCATCGCTAAATCATCAGCCCGTTGACCGCATCTGTGTGGATTTCGGAGCAGGCGGACAAACGGGAATCGGAGCTGGAGCCGTTTCCAGACTTCGAAAAGCTGTGCTTGGGGACAACAATTACCGCGTTAAAATCATCGAGCCTTACCAGATGCTCGGCGAGATTGACGAAGAGCTTCGCCAGGCCCTTGGCCTTGACGTCGTCGGTATTAACACGCCCAAGAATATGTTCGGATTTGCCAACGAAGGCTGGAAACCCTTCGAAATGAACGACGGCACGCCTGTTCTTGTCCCTCAAAACTTTAACTTCACCAGAAACGATAACGGCGATACATTTATGTATCCAGAGGGGGACACATCAGCTCAACCCTGTGCGAAAATGCCCAGGACGGGTTATTTTTTTGATGCTATCGAGCGACAGCACCCCATCGACGATAGCAAACTTGACCCGGCTGATAACTGCGAGGAGTTCGGCCCCTTAAGCAATGCAGACATCAAGTACTACACCGATAATGCCAAAGCCCTGTATAAAAATACCAATTATGGAATCTATATGACCATCGGCGGCCTTGCATTCGGTGACATAGCTTTAGTCCCGGCAACCTGGATGAAAAATCCAAAGGGCATCCGCGGCGTTGAAGAGTGGTACGTTTCCACCGTCACTCGCAGGGACTACGTATATAAAGTGTTTGAGAAACAGTGCGAAATAGCCCTCAAAAACATCGAAAAAATCGCCGCCGCCGTAGGGGACAAGGTACAGGTGGTATTTGTCAGCGGCACCGATTTTGGAACTCAGCGGGGGCCTTTTATCTCGCCGGATACCTATCACAATCTGTATAAACCATTTCAGAAAAAAATTAACGACAAAATCCACAAGCTGACTAACTGGAAAACCTTCATTCACTCGTGCGGTTCGATATACAAACTAATACCGGATATAATCGACGCCGGCTTCGATGTCCTGAACCCCGTCCAATGTTCCGCAGAAGAGATGGACCCCGTTCGCCTTAAAAAAGAGTTCGGCGATGACCTTGTGTTCTGGGGCGGCGGCGTCGATACACAAAAAACACTGCCCTTCGGCAAACCCCAAGAAGTTTACCGTGAAGTACGCAAGCGCATAGAGATTTTCAGCAAAAACAGTGGCTTTGTCTTCAACAGCATTCACAACATACAAAGCAATGTGCCGCTGGAAAATATACTTGCAATGTTCAATGCCATCCGGGATAGTTACCGCGGATGATTAAACCGGCTTTCGCAAAGGATATATCTATGACAGCTCACAAAAAAACAAACCTCAGAATAGCTATTTATATGATACTAACACTCTCGTTATTTTGCGTTGATGGTTTTATCAGCAAAGCTCAAGCTGTTGATAAAACCGCCGCCTCTGAGTCGAGTATCTCTCTGGCCGGTCAATGGAACTTTCGCCTTGACCCGCAAAACGTCGGTGAAAAAGAAAATTGGTTTGAAATAGATTTGCCTCAAAAAATCAAGCTCCCCGGCTCCACCACAGAAAACGGTTTCGGTAATGATATTTCCGTCGATACACAATGGATCGGAACCGTCGTTGACAGGTCCTGGTACACTGAAAAAAAGTATGAAAAATATAGGCAACCAGGCTCAATCAAAGTCCCTTTCTGGTTGACCCCTTTGAAGCACTACGTCGGTCCCGCCTGGTATCAGAAAACCATCGAAATACCTGCCAACTGGCAAAATAAAAGAATCGTCCTTTTCCTCGAACGCCCGCACTGGGAAACCAAAGTCTGGGTGGATGGCGAAGAAAAAGGCTCTCAGAACAGTCTCGCCACGCCGCATATTTACGACCTCGGCAAGCTGACGCCGGGCAGCCACCGCCTGGCAATACGCATTGACAATACCGTAAAAATCGAAATCGGCATCGACTCCCACAGCATCTCCGACCAGACCCAGACCAACTGGAACGGCATCATCGGCAAAATCGAGCTGCAGGCCACGGACCCCGTATGGATTGACGACCTTCAGGTTTATCCCGATGTGCAGAACAAAATCGCAAAAGTCCGCATCGCAGTTAAAACTAACCAGGACAAAAAAACTAAAGGAACGCTCACGCTTCAGGCCCAATCATCCTGTTCTGAAAAACCGCACACGCCGCCTCAAAAAACTATGGACTTCAAGGCCTCAATGCCGCTGACTATTATCGATACAGAATATCCGATGACCGATGATGTCCTGCTGTGGGACGAATTTTCGCCGAATACATACAAGATGACCGTCACCCTCAACGCTTCCAAATACTCCGACAGTAAAACCGTCGATTTCGGTATGCGACAGATTACCGCCGACGGCACAAATTTTACCATTAACGGCAGAAAAACATTCCTGCGAGGCACCCTTGAATGTTGCATCTTCCCGCTTACCGGCTATCCCGATATGACAGTTGACGGCTGGCTGCGAATCTTCCGTATCGCCAAGGCACACGGCCTGAATCACATGCGTTTCCATTCCTGGTGCCCGCCCGAAGCCGCCTTTATCGCCGCCGATAAAATGGGGTTTATGTTCCACATCGAATGTGGCTCCTGGTCTGGCTCTTTAGGCAGCGGCAAAAGCGTTGACCGGTTCATTTATGACGAAAGCGACCGTATCCTGAAAACCTACGGCAATCACCCCTCGTTCTGCCTGCTCGCCTACGGCAATGAACCGGGCGGCGAAAACCACATAGAATATCTCACCTCGCTTGTAAAATACTGGCTGGCAAAACAAGACTCCCGCCGATTATACACAACCGCCGCCGGCTGGGGCACTACATCGCAGAACCAGTACAATATCATTCCAGGCCCGCGATGTCAACACTGGGAGTCCAACCTTGCAGGCAGGTTAAACGCACGACCGCCTGAAACCGCCACCGACTACACCGGCTTCGTCGCCGCATCTCCTGTCCCGATTGTCAGTCATGAAATCGGCCAGTGGTGCGCCTACCCCAACTTCGACGAGATTAAAAAATATACCGGCGTCACACGCGCCTACAATTTTGAAATCTTCCGTGACAGTCTCGAAGAAAACAATATGCTCAACCAGGCAAAAGATTTCCTTATGGCCTCCGGCAAATTCCAGGCACAGTTATACAAGGAAGAGATAGAGTCCGCCCTGCGAACGCCCGGCTTCGGCGGCTTCCAGCTTCTCGACCTTCACGACTTCTCAGGCCAGGGCACCGCTCTGGTCGGCGTCCTTGATGCCTTCTGGGACGAAAAAGGTTATATCAAACCACAGGAGTACCGCCGGTTCTGCAGCCAGACCGTCCCGCTTGCCCGGATGGAAAAGCGGGTCTGGATCACTGACGAGACCTTCAAAGCCAAAACTCAAATCTCGCATTTCGGCCCCGCCCCCATCAAGAATGCTGTCGCCCTCTGGTCAATCTCCGATGCCGCAGGCCGCAAAATCGCATCAGGTCAACTGCCTGCCAAAACCATTCCGCTTGGCAACGCCGTCCCGCTTGGCGAGATTGAGCTGCCCCTCTCGAACATCGCCGACGCTCAAAAGCTCATCCTTACCGTTTCAATCGAAGGAACGCCCTTCTCGAACGACTGGGACTTCTGGGTATATCCCAAAGATATTGATATTGCCGTCCCTGAAGACATTCTGATTGCCGACCAATTAAGCGAAACGGTTCTCCAGACGCTCGAAGCCGGCGGCAAAGTCCTGCTCATTCCCGCCAAAGACACCGTTAAAGGCGACCGCTACGGCAAAGTCCCTCCCGGCTTTACGACTATCTTCTGGAACACCCAGTTCACGGCAAGACAGGAACCCCATACGCTCGGCATCCTCTGCAATACTGAGCATCCCGCCCTTGCTGATTTCCCCACAGAATTCCACAGCAACTGGCAATGGTGGTATCTTATAACCAAATCCCAGATTATGATACTCAATGTTTTACCCCCTGAGCTTCGACCCATCGTCCAGGTCATAGACGACTGGAATACAAATCGCAGATTAGGTCTTATCTTCGAAACCAATGTTGACAACGGAAAACTCCTCGTCTGCAGCATCGACCTCAAAAGCAACCTCGACAAATGCCCCGTTTCTCGTCAAATGTTCCACAGCCTGCTGGCATATATGCACGGTGACAGTTTTAACCCAAAAATACAGTGTAACAGAACACTTCTTACAAATTTATTCGATGCACATACCCGCTAAATGCTTAAATGTATTGGCTCGGCTAATAAATTATGGCCGCCTTTGCGTTATGTAAAGGCAGGTCTTGATAA
>Ga0315296_10001085_pt1 | contig 23987 bp, 20 predicted proteins | sample YL17G14_18_MG_FD_203921 | JGI IMG/M metagenome (GOLD analysis project Ga0315296, IMG submission 203921) | Sediment microbial communities from Yellowstone Lake, YNP, Wyoming, USA - YL17G14_18 | ecosystem: Environmental > Aquatic > Freshwater > Lake > Sediment | place: USA: Wyoming | collected... | reverse complement strand
CCCACGTGCTCGACGAGATCAAGCCCACGCTCAAGGACAGCAAGCTCTTGATATCCGTCGCCGCAGGGATCACCACGACTCATATCGAGAAGAAGGTCGGAGGGAGCGTTCCCGTCGTCAGGGCGATGCCGAACATCGCCGCTATCGTCAGAGAGGCCGCGACGGCCATCTGCCGCGGGAAGTACGCGACCGACAAGGACATCGCAATTGCGAGGCACATATTCGAGTCCGTGGGCATAGTGGTCGAGCTGGAGGAGGAGAGCCTTATGGACGCGGTCACGGGCCTCAGCGGCACCGGGCCAATGTACGTGTTCCAGATCCTGGAAGGCCTGTCCGATGCCGGAGTCAAGGTAGGGCTGTCAAGGGACATGGCCAACACCCTCGCTGTGCAGACATTGATCGGCTCGTCCAAGCTCATCCAGGCGACCAAGGAGCACCCTGCGAAACTGAAGGACCTCGTCACATCTCCCGGAGGCACGGCGATCAGCGCTCTCCACTCGTTGGAGAGGAACGGGTTGAAGGCTATGCTGATCGACGCGGTCGAGATCGCCGCGAAGAGATCGAGCGAACTAGGGTCCCAGAAGAAGGAATGAGCCTACTTCGAGTTCTCCTTCAGGTACCTGTCGACCTTTTTCCAGTCGTCCGTGGCCAACGCCAACGCCGCAGGAGTATCCTTCTTGCCGATTAGGAACACGGAATTGATGTTCGCCCCGGCCTTTGCGATCTTCCTTGCAACCCTGGCTATCTCGCCTGGCCGGTCGATCAGGTCGATGACCACCACCTCTGACTCCTCGAACGCGATCCCGGCCTTCGCGAGGGCCTTCCTGGTCGAGGCTTCGTCGTCGGTTATGACCTTGACGGCTGGCCTTGGTCCCAGCTTGTCGGTCGCCAAGCCCCTGATGTTTATGGCGTTCTGAGCGAGCGCCTCGGTCACGCGAGCGAGCTCACCTATCTTGTCGTCCACGAAAACGTTGAACTGCTTCATCGCCTCGCCCCCGCTTGCTAATGAGTGTTAGGGGGGAAATATGTTACCCTCGTGGGAGTAGGTTCACGCTGCCCGGGCCTTGGGCCTGCCGTCTGGACCGTAGTACTTCTTCTTGAACCACAGGGCCACGTTGACCAGGCTGATTAGCACGGGCACCTCGAGGAGCGGGCCTATAACGGTCGTGAACGCCACTGTCGATGCGATCCCGAACGTGGCTATTGCGACCGCGATCGCGAGCTCGAAGTTGTTGCTCGCGGCGGTGAACGACTGGGTCGCGCCCTGGCTGTAGGTGAGCCCGAGCCTGTGTGAAAGCCAGAAGCTGATGAAGAACATCAGGAGGAAGTATGCGACCAGGGGCGCGGCGACGCGGACGACATCCCAGCGCTGGTCGATTATCTTCTCACCCTGCAATGAGAACATCACGACGATGGTGAACAGCAGGCCAATCAGAGCCAAGGGGCTGATCTTCGGGGCGAACACGCGGTCGTACCAGTCCCTCCCCTTCCGCCTGGCTATGAAGTACCAGCTCGCGACTCCGAGCGCGAACGGTATTCCCAGGAAGATGAGCACGTTCTTGGCGATGTCGACTATCGTGATATCGACCACGACCGCTTCTGAGGATGGGGAGATCACGGGAGTCATCACAGTGATGAAGAAGTACGCCAGGATCGAGTACATGCCTATCTGGAAGACAGAGTTGAGCGCGACTAGAACCGCACAGTACTCGCAGTCACCCTCCGCGAGCATGTTCCACACGAGAACCATCGCGATGCACCTCGCGAGGCCCGTCAGTATGAGCCCGATCCTGAACGGGGCGTCCTCTGGTTCCGGAAACGCGAACCAAGCGAGAGAGAACATGAGGACGGGCCCGATTGCCCAGTTAAGGAACAGCGATGTGCCGAGCATCTTCTTGGCCTGGCGGAGCTTGCCGAGCTCGTCGTAGTGCACCTTCGCGAGCGGTGGGTACATCATGACCAGCAGACCGACTGCGATCGGGAGCGAGACATTGAACACCTGGACGGAGTCCAGGATGTCCGCGATCTCGGGGAAGGCGTGTCCGAGGGCGACTCCGGCACCCATCGCGATGAATATCCAGAGGGTTAGGAACTCGTCCAGGAACGACAGCCTCTTCCTGGGCACTTCACAAGCCAGTGAGCACTGACCTGGGGAACTGGACAGAGGCATCACTCCTCGCTCAATCTGTACATCTGTCTGAGGTTCTTGAGTTCCCCCCTCAGCTCGACCAGGGATGGGAACGATATCGCCCCTTCCGTGCACTGGGTCTTGCACCCGGTGCAGGTAACGACGCACCTGTAGGGGTTCGTGACCTTCACGCTTTCGTCAAATGTGTACACTGCGCGCTTGCAGAACTTGAAACACGCCCCGCAGTTGGTGCAGAGCCCGAGGTCGATCCTGGGGAACCACTGGATCGCCTCTCTCGGGATGCCGTGGTACTGCTCCTCGATGTCGCCTCTCTTCTTGGCCCTCAGCTGCCTGAACTCCACCCAGACGGCGACGAGGTGCTGGTTCTCGATTGAGCTAGGGACATAGTTCTGCCTCTTCAGCTCCTCGAGGAGGATCTTCTTCTGCTCCTCGTCGGTCCTGTCCAGGGCCTCGAGGCCTTTGGCCATTATCTCATCGAAGCCTGCGATGCCGACATCCTGGTCGCCTATCCTCAGGCGCTTTGTGTTCGGCTTGCCGGGGCAACACGGTCCGCACATACACAACTACCTCGGAGATATGTCGACCAAGTTTGAAATATCAAGGAATCTATAAAGTGTTTGTGGTTTCAAAAAGAGTTGAAACTTCAACCTCCCATATTTCAATGAGTATGCTTGAGCTGCCACCACAGGTCGCGAAGAAGGTTACACGAGCCGGAGGATACGGGAAGGTGGTCTCAGGTATCCCGTCGCACAGGCAACTGTCGACAAACGCGAAACACTACTTGGCCTTGTCAAACCCAAAGAGGCTCAAGATACTCTGGGCGTTGTCCTCCTCGGACCTCTGTCCGTGTCTCCTCAAGAAGATTACGAAGATATCCGACTCAAAACTCTCGTACCATCTCAGGATACTTGAGGAGAACCGTTTGATCCGGTCAAGAAGATCCAAGAGTTGGAGGATCTACACCATAACCGATCGGGGCAGGGAATCCCTTCGACATGAAAGCCCGAGATTCAAGGCTTCACTGCGTGGTTCTCCTTGAGTTTCGTCAGTATCTCCTTCAGCTCCGTGGTCGTCGGGAAGGATATCGCCTTCTCGGGGCAGAAGCTGCGACAGCTCGAGTTGCCAACGATGCAGCTGTACGGCTTAATCACGTGCGATTTCCCGTCGAAACTGAACACGCCCTGGGTGCAGAACTCGACGCACGAGCTGCATCCTGAACAGCGCTTGTCGTTCACCTTGGGATACCAGGGGATCGCCTCCCGGGGGATGCCTTTGTAGCTCATCTCGAGCTGTTCCCTGCGTTGGACCCTGGCCTTCTTGAACTCGGCCCAGAGAGGCTTGAGGTACTCCTCGTGGGCGGAACTGGGGACGTAGTTGTGCGCCTTGAGCTCCGCCAACAACGCCTGCCTGACGACGTCGTCAGGAGAATCCATCACAGTCAGTCCTCTCTCGATGATCTCACTGAGACCAGAAATCCCGACCTCTTCCCCGCCCACCTTGAGGCTGGTCAGAACGGCCTTTCTGTAGCAGTTCGTGGCGTCGCTCAGTCCCCTGTCACCCCGAGTCAGTATGCTCCCTGTACGCTGTCTCCCAAGCTGCGAGTAATGCACCGAAATGATGCCTGACCTTTTGTGGCTTTCGCTGTCCGACAATAATGTCAGACGCATTCCTCAGTTGTCGAATGCCAGAAAATTATATAAGCGATAATAATTATTAACGTCACGGGATGCACTAATCGTACTTGGCAGTCGATTGGTCAGCTGACCACATCTCGGCCAAGCACGAGCACTCCCGGACTGATGGCGAAAGGTGATTGCCTTGAAGTTCGAGAGCAAACTAGCAGGAAGGATTGTGCAGAGGAAGAACGGGCACAAGGGCTGGTTCGCGATATTCGGAGCAGTGTTCGCGGTGTTCTTGGTATTGAACGTGACCTCAGGCTCGATAGCTGGAGATCACGCGGTGATCCAGCTGGGTTCGAAGAGCAGTGTGGCAAGATATCTGGGCCAGTTCGACGGCAAATCGAACGTAATAATGCTGGGTGCCATCTCAAGTCTTGACTGGGTCTGCGTGAAGATACCTTTCAAGGGTCACCTCTCCGATGTCAAGTCAATCGCTTTCTCGGAGTTCGTGGCCCAATCAGGGGGGCTCGAAGCGCTCGAACCTTTTGTCGTAATCAAACTGACCGAAGGCAGAAGCCTAGCCTGCGACCCCGTGAGCTCCTATCCTAGAGGTGTCTGGGACCTCCCGCTGTTGGAGTGGCAACTAAGAGACACTGTTTCAAAAGGCTCGTGGATATATGCGACGCCCGACTCGAAATCCGCGAGTGCGCCGCTCGGAACATGGATCGGCACGATAGGAGATCCCAACGTATTAGGCATCAGCCTGCTCATGGGCCACTGGAACATCTCGAGCACGTACCAGTGCTACATTGGTGACCTTGCGGTGAACGGGAACTTGGTCGGCCTCTCAAACGCCGCTAGGTGTTGCGGATCGTTGTCTGATCTGCCGCCCGGCTTCTAGTCGGACATGGAGTCCGTGCCCCGGACGGCAGCCCGAGCTTTCTCAGAATACGTCATGGTCAATCAGTTCAAGGTGCCAGTTTCCAAGTTCGTACACCTCATCAGGCAGCTTCTGGTCACCTATTTGCCTTACTATGAACCGGAGTTTCTTCGGAGTGGGAGGCATCCATATTCCAAAGAGTGGGATCTGATGACTCAGTCTTGGGCTATCGAGCATGATTACCAGTTCGGAATTCTCGTGGATTGCCCTTCTCAGTCCTTCTCTGATGAGAATCCCAAGGATTCTTGGATTCCACTCTTTCGCAACCACATCCATGATGGCACATATCTTGATCTCGTCCTTTGTTTCGATTCTCATAGCACAGAATCCGACCATTTCACCATGCCCGGGATCCCTCAGAACAAGGACGAGCGTCTTTCCATCAGGGTCTGATAACCTCCACGATATCCAGTCCCTGCTCCGTGCATTACAAACGACGAAGGATTTCATGGATTTTATTGCCAGGTTCTCAATATCTGGGAGCACTGCCTCAAGCCTCTCGGAGGAATACCATTCAACACTGAGCCCCGACGTCTTCTCACCAAGCATGATTCCATTGATAACGGAGATTACGATATTCGCGACACTTTCGAAGACGACTGGCACATTGCGGGTTCGCCCAATTGCCTTGAGCAAACCAGAAACCTTCAGTGGTCGAGCGCGCACTCGCAAAGTTCCCAGCTCAATCCACTTCAACTTGAGGTGCCCTCTGATGGCTGCCTCGTTTGGGAATCCAACCAGCATCGACAATCCACCTTGTTCCGCATACCGGAATGCCTCGACCCCACATTGTGCAAAAATACCTCGACGTCCATAGTCTGGGTGTGTCATAACGTCAACAACAAGGCCTCCGCGAATGAATGAGTCTTTGACCTTGAAATCGCGTGGAATAACAGCATAGTGCCCGACAATCCCCCCATCCGATTCGGCTATGACTACGAGCCCTGGTGAAGGCCCGTCTAGGAACTCCCATTCCCAGCGACGTAAGTCTTTCTTCTTCCCAAAGGCGGCTTCGAATAGAGCAAGCAGGGATTCCTTATCCTTCTTCTCGAATCTCCTGTATCTAATATCAGTCATAAGGACCGGCTCCTTCGGCAGACGGATATGATTCTCGGCAGGCAATTCACGATTGCTCACCCAACCCCGTTCAATCACCAAGTCATAGAGCCAGGCTCTCAAATTGTCTTGGATGACTTATCGCTATGCTATTATATCCAGTTTCGCGAAGCACATCGAACCAGTCTGACATTTGATGCATGCCGTCGCTATGTACGCGCCCTTTCTTCCAAGAGGAGGTCTATCTCAAGCTTGTTGACCGCATATAACGATCCGAACCTGAACTCAGAAAGGATTGCCCTGAAACTGCTCATGCCCCGGTTTGTCCAGGCATATTGCGAAATCCGATCTCTAATAGTAGTTCTTGGCACGAGCTGTTTGTCAGACTCCAGATTGCCTTGGTGAATATACAGATTCAACGGAATTCCGGCCGCTACGTTTCGTCCAAGCATCCATTTCAGGACGTGAACCGGCCAAGCCCTCATGTAGAATCCACCTGCGATTGGAAGACCCGGTAGCATTTGCCACGATGGCCAGACAGTTAGCGGCAACTCGAGGATTGACCCGTTCTCGTCTCTCTTTGCGATATCAGAGAAGTCCGGCCTATAAGGACGCTTTGGCGCAGAGGGTATCCCCCAATAAGGGGTCATTGTTGGCGCGACACTCGAATCGTAGAGAAAGCCTATTCTTGTGAGCAACTCAAGAAGCCACCCGTCCGTCCTTGATATCGATAGGTACGGAACCCTGAAACCCTTCGGCCTTTCCTTCGCCAATTCCTCTAGAAGCAGCATGTCCCTCCGAATCATTTTCTCAAGATCATCTCTTGGGATCATATCGATTGGCAGATGCACAGGGGAGTGACTGGCAATCTCATGACCACGTCTAGAAACCTCCTCAACAATTTCGGGAACCGCCAGCGCCACCTCTCCCAAGACAAAAAAAGTTGCTTTCGCCCCTGCTTCATCTAACTCATGCAGAAGGTTCCGTGTTGACTTCTTGATGTATTCCTCGTCAATCTGAGGCCTTTTTCTGAAGTCGGAATTCCTGTCAGGGTCGAGGGCGCATTTCCAGTCCTCCAGGTCTATTGTCAGTGCCCCGTCGATCCGAATTGGTGTGAATGATTTCTCTTCGCTATTTCGCAAATACATCTCCCGTCAAACTCGTTGCACACCGGATTAGCTAGTCTGCGATATATTTGCTTCCAAAGCGCTCCGATTCCTGGAACTTGCGGTCGATGCAAGGATGAACGAGTCGGGTTCTTGAAGTCTGCGCTTCAGTTTGCCAGACAGGATGAGGAGACTCGTAGAGCTCTGCAGAAACCATTAATAGCCCTGTTCTCGGTCTACAAGCCACTCATGTCTCGTGGCATCATCGAGGTCGACCGCGTAGTCAAGAGGTACGGCAACCAAAGGACTGTACTAGATGACGTCTCATTCTCAATCGAAGAAGGGGCATTTGTCACCATCTTCGGAAAGTCTGGCTGCGGGAAGACGACCCTGCTCAACATCTTGGGGGGACTCGATCGCCCCACATCTGGCGGAGTCCTGATTGATGGGGTAGACATTGTTGGGCTAGCAGAAGACGATCTCTCGAAAGTCAGACTGGAGAAGATAGGGTTCGTCTTTCAGGATTTCAATCTATTGGCCGACTTGACAGTCAGAGAGAACCTGCTACTGCCTCTCAGGTTCTCCGGAAAAAGAGACAATGGCAGAGTAGATGAGCTGCTTAAAGAATTCAATATCATCGACGTCGGCAATGAGAAGGCGGGGAAGATAAGCGGGGGGGAAGCCCAACGTACTGCCATTGCCAGAGCGTTGATGAATGACCCGAAGATCATTCTCGCGGATGAGCCTACAGGAAATCTAGATCTCGAGAATACGACTCACGTCATCGATATGTTCCGATTGGCTAGAGATGACTTCCGCACCACGATACTCCTGGCCACACATGACCACGATCTTGCCAGATTCGCATCGACCATGATTCGCCTCAACGATGGAAAGGCTGTTGTCGAAACTCCTGATGGACAATAGACCTGAATTGTGCGACGGTAAGACCGCAAGACATCGTACAGATGTGAGCAGTCTCCTCCAAAGCATAAATACGGAATTGCCATATCCCGAACGGTGACGTGAATACGCCCACCGGGATCGAGTTTGTCGGAGCTTTTTCAGTATCTCTCTTGATGACGTACGCCATAATACCCTGGCTCATACCTAGGTTAAGAGCTAGAGGCATAGTTGGAAGAGACCTCAACAAGCCAGGCAGACCGGAAGTAGCGGAAATGGGAGGCCTCGCCGTCGTTGTAGGTTTCTTCACAGGTGTCAGCGCACTCCTCGCCCTCGATGGTGTCAAGAACTTGAACTTGCTGAACGTTTCCTTATCGGCTGTTTTGGGAGCTGCTTTTGTTGGAATGATGGATGACTTATTCGATCTTCGGCAAAGACACAAGGCGTTCCTTCCGTTTGTGCTCGCGCTCCCTTTTGGCGCGGTTGCCGATTCACACGTTGTAATTCCTCATATCGCGGAATTGGACTTCGGACCTTGGATGATGTTGGTGGCAGCTTTCGCCGTGACATGTGCCGCAAATGCGGCAAACATGCTTGAGGGATTCAATGGATTGGGAACTGGCCTCGGGATAATAATGTCGTTCACTTTGATAATCCTGTGCATAATCCACAACAGAACGGACGGGGCTTACGTCATAACTCCGCTCATCGGGGCACTGATTGCGTTTCTGTGGTTCAACAAATTCCCCGCCAGAATATTTCCGGGGGACACAATGATGCTCTTCATGGGTGCGGCCATAGCTGTAGCAGGGATGCTCTCTAATCTGCAGTTTCAGACTGCTTTCATGTTCCTCCCCATGATTGTGGAATTCGGATTGAAAGCAAGAGGACACTTCAGCGCTGAGAACTACGCTTCAAGGTCCAAAAATGGACACCTTGAGTACCACGGCAGAATCGAGTCTTTGACTCACGTATTCATGAAACGCGGACACCTGACTGAACAGAGTCTCGTCTACAGGATATGGGCACTTCAGCTGGTCGTCTGTGCGTTCGTGATTGTGATAGATCTGATACTCTAGCCCAATCACACTTGTGGGCTCTTCGGAGTCTAGCCCGCTATCTGCTTGTTTAGACAAAGAATGATATGCACCTCGGATATTGGTCTCTCTGAGAGAAGGATAACATTGGAGACCCTAAGGTTCTTGATGATTTCCACGCATTACCCGCCTACGCACATTGGAGGAGATGCGAAGTTTGTCGAGTACCTCTCTACTGAGCTGGCAAACAAAGGTCACGAAGTACATGTGTTCCACAGCCCTTCTGCGTATAGACTTCTAAGGAAGTCTGAGCAGATAGACACAGTCGACAGTTCGAGAGAAGGTGTGCAACGGCATTCCTTTTCTTCTAGAGCAGGAACTCTAGGCCCGCTTCTCGCCCTGTCCATTGGATATTGGAGGAATGCTGAACGGGAATTGGACAGGCTCCGTAGAGAGATTAGACCTGACGTTGTTCATTGGCACAACACGCGGGGATTTATCGGAATCCCCAGCAAGAGACCTGGTGAAATCTCCATCTTCACATCACATGACTACTCCGCCGTCTGCTCCCGATCTAATCTGATGAGACCAAACCTTGTTGTCTGCGATCAACCACGTCTGTGCATGCTGTGCAACATCAGATGGATGAAACCCCCGCACTTATGGAGAGCAGGGTCGCGGAGAGTCGTTCAGTACCCGAAGGAAACGAGAATCCTCTGCCCTAGCGAGTTCATGGTAGAAAGGCTCCGGGAGGATGGCGTCCCAGTATTTCAGGTACTGAGAAACTTCGTCCCAGATCCAGGCCACAATTCGCTTAGAGGAACCTCGTCCCGAGATTCGCTGGTATATCTTGGAATGCTTGAGAGACACAAAGGAGTAAGCACCCTAACAAAAGCCTTCATAAAGAGCAGCAGGGATCAAGGCTTCAAGCTCCACATCATCGGAGAGGGTAGCCTGAGAGGGGGTATTGCCGATGAAGTGGCCAGACATGGCATGCAAGACAGAATCCACGTACACGGTTTCCTAAGCCGAGAGAATGTCGAGATAATCAGGAGGGATGCAGCGGCGCAGATTCTCCCTTCGATTTGGTATGAGAACGCTCCTCTGACCGCTCTCGAGGCTTTATCCCTTGGTGTTCCGGTCATCGGATCAGACTTTGGCGGAATACCTGAGATTGTTGGTCCAGATTCAGGAGGAAGAATCTTCCATGGAGGAGATGCGGAGGACTTGTCCAAAGTTCTTGTCTCGACGTGGCACCAAAGAGATGCTTTGAAGGAAATGAGTGACAAGGCTCGAAGGGCATACGAAGCTAGGTTCACGCCAGAGATGCATTTGAAGAATTACTTCGGAATAATCGCACAAAGCACAAATTGACTTGTGAATTGGCTGCCCAGCTTCAACATGTAGAGACGTCAGGCATCGGGTCGTAGAATCAATTGGATCTGGTGTCCGCGCTGAAGAGCTTGTCATGAGCTGCCACTACTCCTTCCCAATTGTATTTGTCCTTCGCTCTCTGACGCAGCGCCATTGCGTTCTGTCTCAAACTGCGATTGCTCTCTTCAACCAGATTCATGATGCTAGCCAGGTCTTTAACATCTTTGAAATACAGAGCTAGGTCTCCACAGACTTCACGATTGAATGGGTTGTCATGTGCGATGACTATGTTGCCTGCACTCATTGCTTCAAGAAGGGATGGATTTGTGCCTCCAACGGAATGCCCATGGGCATACGCCAGGCAATGGCACCTTAACATGGACAGACATTTCCTATCGTATACAGACCCAACTCGCAATACCGTCTTCTTGGGAGGAAGACTTCGCAAGATACCTTCCACAGATTCCTCATACCTCTCGGATGAGAAATCACCAACGAGAACCATCGGCTTCGCACTCTTGCTGACGGAGTACGCCTTCAATATGGTGTGTATGTTGTTTTCTGGTTCAAGCCGAGCGACGACAAGCCAATAGCCGAAAGGCGAGATTGCAGATGCACGGTTTCCCAAGCAGGTCCGCATCAGCAATGCATCCCAGCCCGGACATTCCTCGACTGTCACACCATTCACAATGCAGACTGCCTTCTTCCTGTAGCGTTGAGGAACGTGTGCCGCCAACTGCCCATTGTCTAGAACTAGCGTATCGGCGCCAACGCACGATGCAAAATAGGAGAGTCTTACAAAAACACGCTCGATCAGACTGAACTTCGCTCTTCTCCATTCTAGGCCATCTGTGTTGACAATCAATCTTGAGCCTGACATCTTGGCAAAGAATAGCGCAAACCCGACGCCAACCCCAAGGAAATAGACTATGTCGCATCGCATAAAGAAAGTGCATTTGACTGAGTAGTACCAGTCATAAAGAAGTTCAAATATCTTGGCAACCGCGTATCTTCGAGGAAAGCGGAGTGGAAAGTAGATCGGCTTGACTCCTCGATAGTTCTTGATGAGTTCTTGACCCTGAGTTCTCCTATGGCTGCAGTAGACATCGTATCCGATATCGTGTAATCTGGGCGCTAGTTCGCTCACGACGGTTTCAAAACCCCCATGATGCCCTATGCCTCGAGCGCCAACTACAGCTACTTTCCTCCGATTCATCAAAGGACCACCCATCTCAGAATGAAGAACTCGACCTTGCCAATATTAGTTCTTAACCCAGTCCGACGATTGGTCAATTGCATTGAAGTCATCCTGACGAGCCAAATAGTGCCGTTTGGCCAATCTGGGATCCGACGAATACAGTTGCGCTGTTGCCAAGAGGGCCTCCAACATAAACGACATCAGCTGCGTCAATTATCGCTGTGTAGTTTGATTTCGGGATTATTACCTTTCCTTTAGGGTAGGCGTTTACGCCGGTGGTTGTCCAGCTATCCTCGACCAGACATATCCAGCCAGGCAAGATTGCAGTATTGCTCTCGGTCATGTATCCGGGCAATCCGGCGTCCTTGACAAGCCAATCGAGACTCCAAGAGACATACGAAAGACGTTCATCACTAATCACCTTCTTCGCGCCGATATTGTCTTTGGCCCATGAGAGTGCGTCTACTTCGAATTCCTGTGTATCATGTCTCACACCAAGCAACCTATCGCTATCATAGGCAAACGGAAACGAAACGACCATCGCTATTGCCAGCACGACACCAATGATGGGATACAACCTAGTGCGCCGCTTCATCAGAAAAGCAAGCCCAGCTCCAGCTCCAACAAAGATGAACATATAAAGATAATCGAAAGTGCGGAAAACAATCTGATGGCTAGATGTCGTCAGACCTCCAGATATTCCGAAGCTGATCACCGTCAGCGGAGCCACTAGAAAAGCAAGTTGTATGGATCTGTGGACCGGCATGTTCTCGAGAATCAGTTCAGTGCCATACCATGACAACGAGAATGTGAATGCGAAGGCGATAGCGAGGAAGAAATATGCATTGGCCGCGGAAGCAGAATACGGAAACACATACCCGAAGTAGTCGAGAGACAGAAGCAAGATAAGTGCAATCCCAAGGAATGGAGAAAAAGTCCATTTTGAGTGATTCCTCAGAGATAACACTACAACCGAGAGAAGCGCAAACAGTATGAAAAATGACACGAGCAAAGCGATCTGAATCGGATATGCATAGGCCGATAATCGGTCCAAAGAAACGTAGCTGTAGTACGCACCCGTGACGACGACTGGCACTGATATCATGGCAAGGTCGAGAAAGTGCCTTCTTCTCACAGCGCCATTAGACAGTGCAAAGAACCAGCTCCAGAAGAGAAGATACAAGAAAAACAGCATAGCCAAGGCTGCTACTACATGGTGCACCAACGGGAATGTGAGCAATGTCAGCGTGCAGAGAATTCTATACCGCAGATCGTTGCGTTGCATGAATGTAATCGTCGCAAAAGCCAGCAGCCCTACACCAAGGGCCCCTTTCCAGACTGACCCCGTAGTGAAAACGAAAGTCCCGAACATGACCGCCATGAACCCTGCAACAAACCCACCGAAATGACTACCGGAGATTGTTCTAGCAACAAGAAAAATAGCCCCGACGGTCAGAACGCAGATTGTAGCTCCGACTACCTGTGCGCAATCATACGGGGACACATCCAAAGAGCTTGACACAAAGGCCAAAACCACGTTCAAGGCTGGCGTGGCAACACTGTGTGTCCCATGCCATGGTGCCTCTCGCGAATAAGTGAGATGGCCGTTGTCCATAATCTCCGAAGCTATTCCGCATTCCGTCAGCGAATCATTGTTGAAGGGGAAGCGACTAATCGACAAAGGCAACAGCCTTGTCACAAACGCGGCAAGGAGTATCACGGAAAGGGAGGCACCAACGGAAATCAGACGAGAAAACGACTTACTGCCAGCGGCCATAGAATCTTCCCAATCACATACTTGTTTCTGTTGTGAGATACTTCATCTCCATAGATAATCCTTCTGCGACGCACTTCAGTCAATCGTCCAGACAGCCCAGGTTTGGGCGCTGAAGAAGTGGGTCAGGCTATCTAGTCAGACCCCTTTCTCTCTTTCTCATCAGACTGCGATAAATCTGCATATGCATGAAAGCTACCTGCTCCCAAGTTCTTTCCAGCAGAACGTATTCCCGAGCTGCCCGCGCCATCTCTTTTCGTCTCTCTGGATGTGCGTATAGGTCTAGAACAGCATCTGATATTGCCCCTGGGTCTCGCTCCTGGACAAGAATTCCAGTCTTGCCGTTGGAGACTAGTTCAACAAGTCCGCCGACATCTGTTGCTATCACTGGCACTCCTGAAGCCATCGCTTCCAACACAACGATACTAGACCCTTCTTCAACCTCACCCATTCGGATTGAAGGAGCAACGAAGATGGTGGTTCTCGACATAAGATCCGGCATTTCTTTGTTAGGCACGCATCCAAGAAAGCTGATTCTTGACTGAACACCTATCTCAGCAGCTATCCTCTCCAGCCTAAATCGATCAGGACCTTCTCCCGCAATAAGCAATCTGGCATCCGGAACTGCCTCCAGTATCCGTGGAAACGCTCGAACGAGATACTCCTGACCATTTGGAGGCACCAGCGCTTTTGCGCTCAATACTACGAGTCGAACCCCACCTATATTGGAATCAGCCTTACATGAGAACTCATCCGGATCCACGGCATTCATTATGGTGTAGTAATCCGGACCGTTATGTTCGCCATACTTGACCGTCCACTCGTTTCGGAGCTTCGTTGTGACGAATAGAATAGCATCAGCACTACGGGCAGTCAAATCCTCTCCGAAACCAATCAACTTTGCCTTAAAGGAATCCTTCTTCCAGCAGCCTCGAGCCACGCCTTCCTCCGCAGGGTGGCCATGGACGGTCACGACCTTGGGCACGTTCCTAGGGCTCAGCGTCAAAGCATAGACCAGAAAATGTGTGAACGTCGTCCCCTGAATGTGTATCAAGTCGGGTTTCTCCCTTCGCAGTATCAAGGCAATTCTCAGAAGTGGGATCAACGGAAACCGCTTGTAGGACCAACCTCTCCTCATCATGATGAACCTATATCTGTCCAACATCCGAGTCTCATCTGCTTCACCAAACGACACCATAGTGACATTGGCGTCCTCCAATCTAGACAGCCATCTAGAGAGATTGAATGAATGGTTTGAGAACCCATCGGTCCTCCTGTCGGGGTTTAGGAATGTGCCCAATGTGGCGACTCTCAACATACTACGCCCTTCGTGTCACTCAGATTCAGATACCCGTTTAGTGTAATTACTCTTTGCCGTTAGTCGACAAATCATCGATAGGACTCTGCTTATGTTCGACGACTTTATCATCCAGGCTGGATCTCGGATGCAGACTCGTTAGGTTTCGACTAACCGACAGGTAGAAGCCAACGAAACCTCTCAAGTACCAGAGAACAGGAAGGACCTGCCGATCGTTATGAATAATCCTGGCAAGTTCTTTTGGCAACCACATTATGACGCTGAGTATCCCAATGCCGGGGGACACATATTTCTTGAGCAGAATCGCACGGCCACGACCATTATGGTACCTCCTCTCCTTGCCGAGATAGCGCGTAGATGCTTCACTCCTATGCCACACTTTAGCAGACGGAACGCATCCAACAAGAAACCCCATCCTTGACGCCCTCAAACACCATTCGATATCCTCACCGTAGAACCGGAACGTCTCGTCAAGTCCTCCTATTGTGCGAAGACAAGAGGCCTTGACAAGGAGACAGGCACCGTAGACTGCGTCCACAGGAACTGCTCCCTCTGGATCGGGCCTGTCCGTCTCGCCGAAACCCAATGACTCCATTTCCACAAACGGTCGAGATAGCTTCGCTCCTCTGCATTGCACGATTGTTGGCTTGTCGAAGAACAGCAACTTCGGTCCAATGAGGGCAAACTCCGGATGAGCCATAGCGTTGCGAACAAGAATTCGAATGGCATCTGGAGCAAGGACAACGTCATTGTTCAGAAGCAGAACATAGTCTGCTCGGTTCTCGGACAGTATTCTTCGAAGACCAAGGTTGTTACCACCAGAGTAACCTAGATTCTCCGCGCTCCTCAAGATTCTAAACGGAAGCTGTGCAGCGGCTCCACCACGAGTGCGAACAATGTTCTTGTGCTCTCGGATTCTCTCAACAGAGTCATTGATTGAACCATTGTCGACCACGAGAATCTCCAAGTGTCTGTAATCCGAGGCCTCCAAAGATTCAATGCACTCAACAGTCAACTCCCAAAGATTCCAGTTCAGTATCAGAGCCACGACCGTTGGATTGTCATCGTTGAGGCTTGTAGCGAAGGCTTTGCTGTCCCTCATTATCATGTTTCATCAACTGAATCGTTGCGTGGTAACGGCCCAATGCATGTGGACAGATTTGCCATTTCGTTCCGTCTATATATGTCTGTCCACATAATCAACGGGTTTCACATACCAGGGTGGTATCACGGAGTTGACGCAAACCGATCTGCAACATAACAAATCATTAGGGTACACACAACGGGTCAGCAATTCACGTCGATACGACTTCAAGCTCAGAGAATATCTAGGCGTCAGGAGTAGTTAGAATGACTTGCAGATCTAGGACTCCGCAATTCGACCCCAACCGACATCAAGAATTTCGAGTCGACACACTCACAGGAGGCGGCCGATTCGATCGACTCAAAGGGGCCCAAGGAGCCGCTTCCGTAGTCTCGAAAGATAGCCCATTCGCTCGAGAGAATACACCTTCAGTTCGGACGAGACTCTCTTGTGCCAGGGCAATCCACTTCGCCCTCACAAGGCACAATCACAACGGCAGTTCGACTATGTATAGAGTTATCATCTCGCTCGCATAGTAAGAGTAGCTAGGGAAGGACTGTTCCTGAGGACTTGGTTGAGTACCGGACGTCCAGACAGCATTCCTGATTTCAGCAGGGAATTTGGCTTGGAATATGACATACACATCGATATACTCAGATGACCACCCGTTGTCTATCGCAACAATCATCTTCGAGTGGGATGAGAAGTATTCCTTCGAGGAGGCAAAACCACCCGATTCCGCCACGTAGCTGACACCTCGCACCATCAACCCCCACTTGTAGTATTCTACGTATTGCTCTTGAGGATACTCGAACCATGAGTACAGATTCATTGGGAAACGGGCTCTCGAAGATGTCAAGTTCTCTATGACATCTGCACGAGATATGTCTCCATTAACCACTGATGGAATACCTGCGGCCATGAAACGTGCGCTTGACAATGCTGCCATGAGAGAAGTGACCGCATTCACATTCGCCGCGGCGAAATCACCTCTGTTATTCACTCTTAGGAAAGCCGCGTCGTTGAAGTAACTGCTATCGACTTCGACTGTGTCCTCGCTCAGATATTGCCTTGAATTCCACCTATTAGTCGACCAAATAGGCATGAGTGCTGACGCGACCATAAGCATCATAAGAACCGCGAACACAGCGAGCGTTTTTCTTCTCCTAGAGAATGCCCTTGCAAACCATGCAACCCCAAGGAAAGCAACGAAGGGGGAGAGAAGCATGGATACATACAGTGTGTCCCCGAGAAGAGGGACAAAAGCAAGAAGGAGAGTAACAGGATACAATGATTCTATTGAGAATCGTGGACCCTTGATCATACTAGGGAGACTCAGAAAAGCGAAGATCAGAATAAATCCAATCTGGTTTGCATAGCTAGCCGCCATGTTCAAAATCACAGAAAGAATCGGAGGATTGATGTCGAACAAGGAAGACCTTTGCAGGTTCATCACTGCTAGATCCTCGAAGAAGTCGAACCATACAAATACGAAGAGAAAGATCGAGACTACTAGGATTGAATTTATGGCCAGCGCGGTTCCCTTTCTATGCAACCGCACTCTCTGCAGCAAGAATCGCGACTGAAGACTCGCCATCACATACGCGAGTCCAAACAAGACCACAAGTACTGCCATGTGATGTACCACTAGACAACCTATCCCCAGCATGACAGCGACTCCGACTAACCTTCTCTGACCAACATCAGATGCGCGAAATGATGCGAAAATGGCTAGAACCATTAGCACAACAAAAGGTCCTCTGGCACTGCCATCCCAGTAGGTGGTGTCAATGAATCTGGAACCAAGAATTGAAAAATAAGTGGCGAGAAGAGCGAATTCTGGCCGCGTAACGAATTGTCGGGCGAAGAGGAAGACTCCCAGACAGAAAACCACAGCGAATATCATGTTAGAAACGAGAATGGTCAATTCCACGCTCAGACCCGTGAGAATCGAGAATTCGGCCAAAAGGAAAGGAATGCCTGAGGGATAAGAGAATGGGTAGTATCCGACATATGACAAAGAATCAAAAGTCCATGTTGCCCGACCGCCCTCCATTATCGACTTTGCCTGATAATGCATCGAATAGGAGTCGGTCTGCTGTCGTTCATGCTCTACGAGCGGATACCTGACCGCAATTGAAATCAACAATAGCACTAGAAGACCGCACAAGACGGCTTTTCTTGGGAAGACCGCCAAACAGATTCACCTGCGAGATCCCGTATTGTGAAGGCATTTGATGGCGAACGCGCTATTAATTGCCTTCGTTGGCGTCTTTTCCTGAATCAGGGCGTTTGGATACATAGTTCAACAGCAGATACCAGAATACTGCCGACCAACCGAGGAAGATGATCCATCCCACGTTCTCATGCGCCCAGAGCAATGAGTCCATTCCTCTGTAGTAACCAACGACACCGATAATCACCATCCGCATCAAATTTCCGAAGTAGGCGATGAGCAAGCCCAGACCAAGCACGACAAGAAGCGTCCTCTTGGGGAGACGTTCGAACACCAAGACAAATGAGAAGAAGGACGCTAGAAAGATGGAAAACGAGTAGAGCCCCGCACAGTACGCCGATACGCCTAATGTGTGAAAAGAGCCGTCACGAAACTCGATCGTGACGTAGCTCCCGCTGCTAGACGCATCTATTCCCAACAGATTGAGCATCCCGGCGAATGGCCGCACAAGCATGTCGTTTACATACCAGTTGCCTATCGAGTTGGCACTCTCGCTTTTCGCAGACGTGACTGCCTGCGGAACAACAAGGAAAACAACAACAAGGGCGAGGAACAGCAAAGAGAAACTCGCTTCGACTTTGTAGTTCCGAACAACAAATGGGTATGCAATCAGCATTCCTCCCAAAAGTAACGATAGTGTATCAAGATCACCGAGCCCTTGTCGCGCAGAGAGATACTTGTTGTAAAGAATATCGAGAGCAATTATCGAGGCACCGATAGCCATCATGGAATGATTGCCGCCAACCCATCTCACCACTGTACTGATGATTCGGATTCCTGGAGTCTCGTCTGTCACCCCAATCACTTCTAAGCGCTTCTCGGGACGCGTGAGGATGAACAGCAGCAACCCAAGAACCACAGAAATGATGCCCGCAACGATACCTGCCTTTGAGTACAGTATGAGGACAGAAATCCCCTCAAAAAGTAGAACCACCGCAACCACCTGCAGCAGTTTCCCTGTCGCGGAACCGTCCGGGACAGCCCTTTTGAAGGCGACCAGCATCCTATCGAAGAGAGATTGCATCAGCGGGCAATACTCGCTTATCTCAGATAAAGGTAATCACATACAAGTGATACGCGAATCGAAATCCGCGGCACATTGGGGTTATATCCCGATAATTCCTTCAACGGAGCGGGGGTGTCTCTCTGGTTGACTCAACGCGAGGGAAGCTAGCCGGGGTCGCACATATGAGCCGCGACGGCGTTCGCACAGGCTTGGCATTCTACTCCGGAGCCGGCAAGGAAGAGAAATGGCTCATCCAGGCCTCTTTCTATATAGGCGTCACCTCGGCTGTCCTCTGGTACGTTCTCATACTCTATTGGGGGTCGATAGGGTTTAGCTCCGAGGAGATCGGCTACATGGAAGCCGCGGGCACCGCCGCTGGCCTTGTCACATATCTCGTCGGCGGGTACCTCGCTGACAAACTTGGCCGAAGACTGCTGTTCCTCATTGGGCTCATCGCCACCGCCATCGGCCTCGTGATCTTCGTCGGCGAGAGGAGCTTCGTCCCATTCGTCATCGCCTACACCTTCACGAACATCGGCGGCTCGCTTGCGTGGCCGTGTCTCACCGCACTGATGGCCGACAAGACTAGCCCGGCCGATATGAAGTACTTCTTCTCGGTCCAGGGATTCGTCAACCAGATGGGAACCACGCTCGCCACCTTCTTCGGAATCTTCATGCCGGCGCTATTGAGGGACTCGTACGGCACGGAGCTCGTGGCCGGCTACGGCTACGTGTTTCTAGTGACGGTCGTTTGCTCGTTAGTGCCGATTATGTACGTGCTGCGCGTCACCGAGAAGACCGCCAAGCCCGAGAAACTGACAGTCCACTTCGACAGAAAGATGCAGAAGATGCTCGCGGTCTACGCTTTCCAGAACGGTCTATTTGGGGTCGGCGCAGCATTCGTCATCCCGTGGTTCCCCCTCATCTTCGAGAGGGGGATGGACGCGAACCTGTACGACGTCTCGCTGATGATCACCCTCTCGAACATCGTTCTCGCGGTCGGGTGGCTCGTGGTCCCCAAGTTCGCCGAGATCAGGGGCAGCGTCGTGCTCGTGGCCGTGGCTCAGATCGCCTCAGTCGTGCCGTTCGTGCTCATACCCTTCACGGACTCGCTCATCATCGTCGCCTTGCTCTACACGTTCCGCAACTTGCTTATGATCGTCCCCGTGCCCGTGCTCAACGCGTACCTCGTGAACGTCGTCTCTCGTGAGATCAGGGCCTCGTTCCTCTCTCTGAGCCAGCTCGCGTGGATGGCAGGCTTCGCCCCTGCCGTAGCCCTCGCAGGCCATCTCTGGAACGACGACTACTCGAAGTCCGAGCCGTTCTTCTACGCCTCGGCGCTGTACATCGTCGCGACCCTGATCTTTTGGGCGTACTTCAAGAACATAACCGACCCAGGCGATGCGAGGAACAACAGCCAGGCCAAGTAAGAGAAGGAACGCCCGAGGGTCCAGATGTGAGAGGTGTTTTTCTGATCCCTGCAGAGGGACTCTAGAATAGGGCCGATCGTTAGCGGCTTCTGGCCCAACTGCGTGATTCGGAAGTCTTCAGCTGGCCCCTCAGGCGCATTTAGCGCGGTTCTTGCGTGGAGGTTTCTCGGAGGTGTCTCCCTTGAGCCTAAGAGCTTCCTCGAGCAGCTGGGACAGCCATTCCTCTTCCCAGTAGCGTATCCTTGCCTCGTAAGTCATTGACTCTAGCTCTCCGGACATGGTCTCCTAGCCTCCTGCGTCACTACATATGTCCGTGACCATATATCAACATTATCGGCGATTTGTTGGTCATTTGACCACGAAATACAACAATGTCAATCCTTATGACCAACCTATGGCCGTTCGAATGCAAGTTATTTATAAACGCAAGTGTCTTCTTGGCACCGATGGCGGCTAAGGAGAAGGATGCTGGCGGCATCGAGCTGGACGACTTGGACATTGACATCCTGAGAAGCCTGAACGCGAACGCTCGAAAGAGTTTCAGGGACATCGCGAAGGAGTTGCACGTTTCCCTCACGACGGTCTCGAACAGGGTCAAGAACATGGAGCGGGAGGGCGTGATCGGAGGGTACATGCCCATCGTCGACCCGGCGAAGCTGGGGTTCGACATCATGGTCGTGATAGGCATCAAGGTCATCCACGGGAAGATCGTCGAGACCGAGAAGGACCTCGCGAAGGAGGGAGGGGTGTTCGCTGTGTTCGACTCGACCGGCGACTGGGACGCTATCGTGATGGCCAGGTTCCACAACAGGGGAGAGCTGAACACCTTCGTCAAGAAGGTGCTGGACCACGAGAACGTCGACAGGACCTACACCCAGGTCGTGCTCAACGTAACGAAGGACGAAAAGCGCGTGCTGGTGTGAGCCCGAGCAGAAGATCCACGCACGCAGTGGGATATATTAACTGGGCATCCGATAAGGTGTACTGACTCCGCCTCGTGTGGCGCGTTTGGGAAGGGAGACAATAGTGGTTCGCAGGCTCGTTTTCGGGGGCCTGTTGGCGGCTTCGTTGGCCTTCTGCATGGCGTTCGCATCGTTCCCAGCGGCAGCAGCGCAGAGCGAGTATGTCGATGTGGTGTTCGATTTCGTAGACGCTCAGGAATCATACGCGCCCGGGGAGAACTTCACGGTCGATATCGCGGTCACCAACTCCTACGTGAACAACACGATGAACATCTACACGGTCGAGGTCACGGAGATCCTCGCATACTTCTCGTGGATGGGACCGAACGAGTGGAACACCACGAACGTCTCGGCCCAGTCGAAGGCACTGTACCCGGGCGAGATGGAGAGCTTCACGCTCAACTATCAGGTCCCTGACGGTGCCGCCGAGAAGACCTACTCGTACAAGTTCAAGGTGTACTACGCGCTCACGAGTTCCGCCTGGGGCGAGATGGGTGTACAATTTACGGAGACATTGCTCTATCGCGATTTCGCCGTCGCCCTGCCCGAACCGATCATCGACGGGGAAATCGACTATGTCCCGTATCTGGTCGCGGCCCTTGTGGTTGTCGTGGTCGGAGCTGCTGGCGCGTTCCTGTACTACCGCCGGAAGCGGCCCTCGCCCGAGGCTCCTTCCGTCAGCAACGGACAGGCAATGGGGATGGCGAAGGCGCCTGCCACATCCTCGAGCGAGCTGCCGATCATACACGCCACTCCTGGCGAGCGCTTCCCGATCGAGAGAGGGTTCGTCTACCTGGTCAAGGAGAAGCGTCCGGGGATCGCATTCGCCATGTTCAACGAGGCCGTGAACCGAGGGGCGAAGGGCATGCTCGTGACCAGGGAACACCCCAACCGGCTGAAGCAGTCCCACGAGTTCAGCGCCGCCAAGATCCTCTGGCTCACCCGCAGGGTCGGCGAGGACCATATCGATCCCACCGATCTGAGCCACCTCAGCATGAACATCTCGAAGTTCATCGAAGCCACGAAGAAGTCCGTCGTGCTCCTGGAAGGGCTCGAGTACCTCATCACGCAGAACAACTTCGAGACCGTGCTCAGGTTCGTGAACCACATGCACGATTTCGTCCTCGCCCACGACTGCGCGATCATCATCGTGCTCGACCCGAGGGTCCTGAGCATGAGGGAGATCGCACTGCTGGAGCGCTCGGCCAAGATCGTCGAGCCCGGGGACCTGGGCGTCGTAAGGTCCGAGCGGCTGGTGGAGACGATCGGGTCCAAGTAGCCCCTGGCCAGCATTTTTCCGACAAAGCCTTATAGCTCCCGAAGTGGTTGCCGCCAACAAGGGATTGGCCAGTTACTGGCCGGGATGCGCTGCACGCCTATCGGGATGCAGGGCGTTCGATTTGATGGATCGGACTAACGGCACTACGGTGAGCGCGCGGTAGTAGAGCATCTTCTCGGGGGAGGAGCCCGCTGACTAGCAAGTGGCTGGGGTTGAAGGGCTGCGCGGCAGCTCTGGCTGTGACGATATCAGCATCATTGCTCGTTGTCAGCGCGCCTGTTCCGGCGGAGATCTTCGATCTCCCGCTGCCTCTGTCACCATTCCCCCCGGCTACTCTTGTCAAGTTCGAGTGGCGGGAAGGACCGTCTTTGACCGTCCCAAGGGCATCACCCGCAGTGGTCATCCTTCAGAACGGCGACGTGTTCGTCATCGGCGGGACCACCGCGAACGGCCCGACCGCCACTACAGAGGTCTTTGACGTGAAGTCGTCCGCCTGGAAGCTCGGGCCCACGATGAACACCAAGCGCGTGGGCCACACCGCGACCCTACTGAAAGATGGGGCGGTGCTCGTGGTCGGAGGTGACACAGGAGCGGGGACTACCGCCTCTGCTGAGATCCTGAACGTGAGCTCGGGCGCGGCCTCTATCGTCCCGAGCATGACTTTCACGAGGTCCGGGCACTCGGCTGTCCTGCTGGGCGACGGCAAAGTGCTAGTGACCGGTGGCTCTGACTGGGTCACTGGGACCTGGAAACAGGCGGAGGCGTTCGACCAGTCTACTCTGAAGTGGACGCCGGCCGGGAGCATGAGCACGCCCCGGTTGTTCTTCTCGATGAATGTTCTCAATGACGGGACAGCGCTCGCGATCGGAGGGGAAGCGACCGGCACGAGCGAGAGATACAACTCTACGACGAACTCATGGGGGAGCGTCTCGAAGATGACCTCCCCAAGATACAGCTTCGCGTCGACCATGGTCGCTGGCAAGATGCTCGTCGCGGGCGGGGTCGTCACGGACGCACCCCTGAACTCCTCAGAGATTTTCGACCTGGCGACGAACTCGTGGAAAGCTGCCGGCAACATGAGCTCTGCACGAGCGAAGTTCTCAGCCGTGCCTCTTCCGAACGGAGACCTCATCACCGCAGGCTCGTCCAGCAAGCTCGGCACAACCGCGAGCTCAGAGGTCTTCCATCCCGAAACCTCTCTCTGGCTGCCCGCGGAATCCATGAAGACCTCGAGGGGAGCGTACGGCGCGGCTGCGCTTCCCGGCGGCGCGGTGATCGTGATCGGAGGGAAGAGCGGGACAGGTATCACATCTTCCGTCGAGACCTACTCGCAAGTCAAATACGAACCGGGGAAACCGTGCAAGCCGATCGACCTCGTTCCCTACGTGGAGGCCGCGACGGAGCTTCCGGGCAACTCGTCACACGGATTGATCGCGAAGCTGATAGCGGCGCAAGCGCAGTACGATTCTCAGAACTTCAGCGTGTGCCTGAACATCATGCACGCGTTCTACAACCA
>Ga0315296_10001084_pt1 | contig 23993 bp, 25 predicted proteins | sample YL17G14_18_MG_FD_203921 | JGI IMG/M metagenome (GOLD analysis project Ga0315296, IMG submission 203921) | Sediment microbial communities from Yellowstone Lake, YNP, Wyoming, USA - YL17G14_18 | ecosystem: Environmental > Aquatic > Freshwater > Lake > Sediment | place: USA: Wyoming | collected... | reverse complement strand
GGTCAACTTCCTGAGGAGCTCATGAGCTGTCTGTCGGTTCATACCTTTCTTCGTTAAGGCGATCATGACGGACTCAGACATGAAGCGTCCTTGAGTCACCTCGATGTTTTTGAGCATGTGGTTCTCATCAACACGCAAGGTGTTCACTATGTTGTTCATCAAGAACAGCAGATAGTCCGTCAAGATACATGTCTCTGGAAGAAGAAAGCGTTCAGTCGATGATTGGGTTAGGTCTCGTTCATGCCAAGTTGTAACGTCTTCCAAGGCTGGCACGACGAGGCTTCTGACTATTCGAGCTAATCCACAGATTCTTTCGCACAATTCGGGATTGCGTTTTTGAGGCATTGTTGAACTGCCAACCTGCGTTGCCAGTTCGAAGTGTTCAAAGAGTTCGCCAATCTCGGGCCTCTGCAACTCCCGAATTTCGGTAGCGAAATTCTCTAGCGAAGAAGCAATCAAAGCCGATACACACGCTAGTTCAGCGTGGCGATCTCGTTGCACAATCTGAGTGGATATGTCAGCGGCTCTGAGCCCAAGTCTCTGCATGACGAGATCCTGAATCTTCATTGCGTTTTCTCCTAAACCCGCTTGCGTGCCAACTGCACCGCTCATTTTTCCAACTAAAACCCGCTCTTTACACTGCCTAACCCTTTGTATGTGTCGTGAAACTTCGCGCATCCAAACAGCAAACTTGAATCCTAACGTTATGGGCAATGCGTGCTGACCGTGCGTCCTGCCAATCATCAATGTACGCTTGTATTGTGAAGCTTTTCCCATCAAGATTTTCTCAAGGTCATTCAGTTTCGTTTCAATTAATCCTAAAGCATCTTTCAGTTGCAGAGCGTTCGCTGTGTCCACAATGTCATAGCTTGTCGCACCAAGATGAACATAGGCTCCGCTTGAGCCGGAGGCTTCAGCTAAAGCTCTAACTAAAGAAGCAATATCATGCCTTATTTCACGTTCAATCTCTTTGACCCGCCTCAACTTAACGTATTTCAATGAAGCTACTCCAGCTATTTTCTCAGCATCTTTTCGGGGGATGCCGCCGACCTCAGCGTGCGCCCATGCTAGAGCGGCTTCCACGTCGAGCATTTTTTGAACGCGAGTCTCTTCTTCAAAGATTCTTCTCATTTCAGGCGTTCCGTGGCGACCTGTGTCAATGGGGAGAATTGGCAAGTCCATGTCCCTCGCAACAATATTGAATCGATTAAAGATTAATGTTTTACCAAACCACTACATACCGACTTGAACGAAAGGTGTTCTGTAATGGGTGCTCTGGTGGCTGTTGTTTGCAAGAAGGGCGGAGACGCAGCAGCGACAGCATCAGCCATGCTCGAGGCGTTGAAGGTTCGAAGCGTGGAAGCTTATGGAATCGCCTCACCAAGTGTGGTAGAGATAGAAAAATCCATTGAGCGATTTCAGAACCAGATTAGCTCATCGATAATCATTGGATACGCATTTTCTAGAATTCTGAATCGAGACAGACCGCAACCTTTGAGGTTGGAAGACGCGGTTGTTGTTTTCGACGGAAGAGTGTTCCCAAGCAACCAAAGAATTTGTGATGCAGAGGCTTTTGTCCGAAAGGTGTCAAGAAACCGAGAGAGAAGCATCCAGACTTTTATCAAGGAGACTGAAGGCGACTTTGCCTTTGCAATAGCTGAACCAGAAAGACTAATTGTAGGCAGAGACGCTTTAGGCGTCCGCCCGCTCTACTACGGCGAGAACCAAGATTTCGTGGGCCTAGCTTCTGAACAAACACCGTTATGGAAGATTGGAATAGACCACGTGCACCCGTTTCCCCCCGGGCACTTGGCTTTAGTAGACAGACAAGGATTCAAGTTCAGCTTGGCAAAAAGACTCCCTGACCTGAAGCGAAAACAAGTGACAATGAAAGCCGCTTCACAGAGACTGCGAATTCTCTTGGAACGCACGGTCAGAGAAAGGGTGTCAGGCCTAAAAAAGGTGGCAGTGGCGTTTTCCGGAGGCTTGGACAGCAGTGTCGTTGCGTTTCTAGCCAAGAAGTCGGGAGTAGACGTGGAACTCGTTCACGTAAGCTTGAAAAACCAGTCTGAAACGGAACACGCAAAGAAAATGGCAGACGAGTTGAAACTGCCAGTCCATTCCTACTCGTACACCGAAGAAGATGTGCTGGAAGACCTTCCCACGGTTTTGTGTTTGATTGAAGAACCCGACCCAGTCAAGACAAGCATTGGAATTCCATTCTACTGGGCAGCAGAGAAAAGCACAGAATTGGCAATCAGGGTGATGTTGGCAGGTCAAGGCGCAGATGAGCTTTTCGGGGGATACAGACGGTACGTTGACGCTTATCTGCGAAAGGGAGGCGAGAAAACACAGGAAACAATCTACAGAGATGTTGCCAACATGCACAGAATCAATTTTGAAAGAGACTTCAAGATCTGCAACTTTCACGGCGTAGAAATGAGACTGCCCTATGCAACATATGAGATGGCAAAGCTCGCAGTGGAACTACCTATTGAGGTGAAGCTTCAGCCATCAGACACTACATTGAGAAAGCTTGTACTTAGAGAAACAGCCCGCAACCTTGGGCTGCCAAGAGCAATAACGGACAGACCCAAAAAAGCCTTACAGTATGCTACAGGCGTAAGTGCCACTCTCAAGAAGATCGCACTGAAGAACCATCTTCCACTGAACGAATATTTGCGGCAGGTGTTTTACTCGGCGACAAAGAGGATGGTGTTTTATGACTAGAACTGCGGTAGTTTTCTCACCGGTTTATTACCGACACAATCCTGGCAGAGGCCACCCAGAATCTGCAAGACGCCTCAGCGCAATTGTCAACGAACTAACGCGAGGCCAGCTCTCAAGAAGCAGAAACTGGGAGTTTGTCAACCCTGAAAAAGCAAGTGTTGAAGAAGTTAGACTAGTCCACGACGCAGAATACATCAGGTATGTCAAAGTCCTGTGTAAGTCGGGTGGAGGTCTCTTAGATTCAGGAGATACGTTGGCTTCACCAGATAGCTTTGAGACTGCTCTTTACGCTGTGGGGGGAGCAGTGAAAGCAGTCCGCCTCGTTACCCAACTAAAGTTCAAGAACGCTTTCGCATTGGTCAGACCGCCTGGGCATCACGCAGCAAGGTTCTACGGGCTCGGTTTCTGCATCTTCAACAACGTTGCCATAGCAGCTCAATGCTTGCTCCACGATTCTAAGCTGAAACGAGTTCTGATACTCGACATTGATGCGCACCACGGCAATGGAACTCAACAAATCTTCTATGAAACTGACAGAATCCTGTATGTAAGCTTGCATGAGGATCCTCGAGGGTTTCCAGGAACGGGTTTCGTAAATGAGGTAGGTGAACGTCGGGGCCGAGGCTTCAAGGTTAATGTTCCTTTGCCCTTCAGAACAAGCGATCAGATCTATTTGAAGGCGTTGAGGGAGATTATGATCCCGATTGTGCTCCAATACAGGCCCCAGTTCATTTTGGTGTCTGCTGGTCTGGACTGCCACTACTCGGATCCTGTTGGACATCTTTCGCTGTCAGCCTTGTGCTATGACAAGGTTTTCGAAACAATTGTTACCTTAGCGTCAAGGGTATGCAGTGGAAGACTTGTGTTCATCCTTGAGGGCGGATACAGTGTCAGATTTGTTGGCAGGATAGCCGCTTCAGCTGTTGGCCGAATGAGTGGGAGCGCATACCGTGTAGACGACAGGGTCTCGGCATCGAAGAAAAGTGTGAGAGAGCAGGGTGAAAAAGTGATAAAAGAAGTGAAAAAAGTTCAAAGAAGTTTTTGGAACCTGGGTTAGTGACTTTCTTTATGCCATCTTCGGAGCCAGACTTGGGCTCACTCGATTACCTGTATTGTACTTTCTGGGCACTGGACTTCGCATGCTCTGCACACTAGACATTCGTCAGGCTTAACCGCCTTCGATTTTCCATCCTTGATTTCAAAAACGGCTACAGGGCAAGTGTCCACACATGTTCCGCAGCCTGTGCATTTGTCATTATCAATTACTATCTTCACCATTTCCCATTCCTTCCGATATTAGAATTTCATTGAGAGCGAAGCAGTAGAATAAAAGTGTTTAGGTGCGCTCAGCGAATTTCTTCACGTAGTCTTAGGAGGATTCCGTCTATTGTTGTTTGGGCCTTCCCTTTTCTACGCTGGTAGTCTCCTAGGAGTTTTCTGTAGGCTTCTAGCGAGATTTCTCCTCGGCCGTGGCGAGCTTCAATGCTTTTGACGTTGGTCTCAGCTTCGTTCATTTCCGTCTCTGCGATCTCGAGCTCACGCATTAAGCCTGCATAGTGACTACCAGCTGATCGCATTTTTTCTTTGAGTTCTTCCAAGTGCCTAGATAACGTTTCCAAGCGAGTCTCCAAAGTTCTTCGCTGCACTTTGTATCGCTGCCTCGGGATTCTCCCTCTCTGAGCCTTTGTTTTGAGAGAGTCGATTTCACTGATTATCTTCACTTTCTCCTCGTACGACTCTGCAAAAGACTTGAGGTATTCTGGACGAAGCTTTAAGGCTGCTGTAGGCACAGCAACTGTGCCTGGGGCCTTTGGCCTTCTTATAATGACAAGAGCGACACATCCAACAATCGCCAATGTGAGAACCCATATAGTAGGGCGGAAGGCCAGCCACAGAGGATTATACTCGTAACCTATTCTGACGCTGAAGTTGTCCAACGAAATCATGCCCTGCTTGCTTATGGTTACGCTTTCTTGAAACACATTCTTCATAATGCCGTATGAACCGCCAGTCAGAGTGTCTTCAAATGTCTGCAGTTTTGCCCCCTCAGGCAGAATAAATGTTACCTTTGTCTGGTTGACATAGTAGTCCATGTCTTGGAACAGAGTCATGTTCAAAGCGAGATTGTTAGTTCCATCTTGCAGTTTAAGGTAGACTTCACCTGGTAGCCGGTAGTTCACGACAAAATTGGTTGACTTCTCTTGTTTTACTTCCTCCGAAAAAGTGATGCCGTATCGGCCAGTGTTAGTGGCAGTCTCTTTTGGCTGACTCATATTTCTGCCAAACTGGTCTTCAGCATTAACATCAAATGCTCCGGCAGGTAGAACCACCTCAACAGAAGTTATCGCGTCTGCCGCTTTGTTTGTTATGTAATAGGAATCCGAACCAAAAACGTCGCCGAATTCACTTACCTTTATGTCGCGATCGAGTTGATCTACATCGAAAACCTGCAATTGGACACTAGTCACCAAGAATGTTACGCTAGACACGTTGTAGTTGAACGCTGAGAGATTCCTCTCGGCAAAAGTCAGATTTCCAACTGTTCCCCCAATAAAATCTGCGTCCGTCGGTAATATGATTGAACTGTTGCATGTATCAGCTGTTTTGGTCAAACTGGGAAAAGCCGGAAAATGCAAGGTATAAAGACTCGTATTCTCAGCTTCTTGTGTAACCAGACGATTGGACAGCAGAACCTCAATAGTGAAGTTCTGGGGAGCCTCACTTGATAAATCGACCTTCAAACCGTAGAAACCGCTGCGATTTTCCAATGGTTCATTGAGAGTCACCGGAAACATATTGGACCTATCGGTCGCGTCAAATGCGATACATCGAAGAACATACGAGCCAAACGGGTACGGAAACCCTAGAAGGAAACTGTTCGGCGCTTGCCCAGACAGTTCTATCGTGTCATTTATCAGAACATAACCGTTGTAAGTGAAACCTATTGTATGGTACGCGTTTTTTATAGTGTAATCCCCGTTTGCTCTTACCTCCCTGATGTTGGAAGAAATCGATACAAAAAGCATCGCACCCAAGGTCAGCATGATCAGCGTCAATGTCAGTCTTCTCAAATGGTCATCCTCCGCTACATTTCCTTAGTTTTAGGCTTCCTATGTATTGATAAGCCCATTTATTTACTTTTGGAGACAGGACTAGTTAGGTCACGTATGCACTTGCACCTTCCGTGAACAAAAACCAACATAAAGATTGAGAAGCAGTTCCATTTCAGAGTTCACCGTGCTTAAGGTAATAATCTCGTTCTTTCTTGGCTCCGAAACTTCTGACACCTTTCTCCTGAAGCTGTTTTCTCAACCTCTGAGCATACTGCTGGTCGATTTCACCTCTCTTCTCTATGAAAGCAATAATCTCCTCAGCCTGTTCCGGCGTATCACACCGGCGAATAAAGTCTACAACATCAGGCACGTAGTGGACAAACATTCCCCGCGTGACATGTTTCTCTCCAGTCTCATTGTCTGTTCGCACAGAATTGACTGAGACCTTGTTCTCCTCGGATCCTAATTCTCTAGTCAAGTTTGGAAACATCTTCTTCAACGCTTTCTTATTGAGATCCAACATTGCACCTCCAGAGCTGGCGGTGGTCAGTCATCTATTTATGGAAAAAACGGATATTTAAACGTCCTTTTGACACGTCATCATTGGAAAAGGCTATTATGATCCGGATAGAACAAACCGTTGGGTCGGGCTTTCTTCAAGAGCCTTTTTTAGTTCTTGTGGTCGAAGACCGGCGATTTCATCACCGTATATTTCACATTTCTCTGTGAGACACGCTTCTTCAGGGCTATGGACAACAACCTCAACTTTCTCTTTGATGGGAGACTCTAGGTGTATGTGGAAAGACGCTTTCTTTTTTCCTCGTTTGGTAACTCTGACCCATTCTGTCTCTTGTATTCTTAGGTCGGTCTGCTCAAGAGTCTTCAATACTTCTTTTGGCTCTTCGTGATGGACTATTATGTCCAAGTCGCTGTTGTGGTGGATTGTGCCCCGCCAGACACTTCCGACTAACACAGGGTCGTATCCACTCAAGATCTTCATAATCCTTAAAGCTTCTTTGCGCATCCTAACCAGGCGTTCTTGCCTCTCTGGACCTTCATTCTCTTCTGCGATCCTGTCGATTTCCATTGCAACCTCAAGGTTTGTGGGCATGAAATGGAGCCTGAACATTTTTGCAGCCTTCAGCTTGGCTTGTTTGTACTCCTTCTCAACTCCGTAGTAGAGGAGACTAGCAGCTTCTCTTGCAACCTTCTTTCTTGAGCTTGGTGAGTCGGCGGTCAAAAACTTCACCCATCAACTCTGTGTTTAGCCCAGGACTCAAGCTTAGCGCTTAAGGATCTGTTCATAAAGTTCCAATGTTTTTTCAGCTATTTTATCCCAGGTGAACTCGTTTAGGACTCTGCGTCTGCCGTTCTTCCCAAGCCACTTTCTTCTTTCACTGTTTTCTAAGGCGCTGTTAATGCCCCAAGCGATGTCTGAGGGATTGTTCGGATCTATGTGGTAGCCGCATTGTTCATCGCCGCAGCAGACCACTATCTCTCGCATTCCGCTGATTCCCGCTGCGCCAACAACCACTGGACGTTCCATACTCATTGCCTCCAGAACGACTATTCCAAAAGGTTCGTAGAAGCTTGGAAAAACTGCAACATCGCAGGCTGCGTAGTGAAGGATTCGTTCTTCTTCTGGAATGAACTCAAAACGGAACTTTACGTAATCACTCATTCTTGTGGCCTTGACCAAGTTTACTAGGTATTCTTGTAAGTCGCCTAAACCTACGATAACAAGTTTTGCTTTGGGATTTTTCTGCAGAATGTGGGGCAACGCCATGATAAGCTTGTCAATGCCCTTGACGCCGACCAGTCTGCCTATGAAGAGTATCATGAATTCGTCGTCCTTTATGGTGTATGCGGCTCTGATGCTTTTGATCTGGTCTGGGGTGACTCCTGCTGGATTGTATTTCTGTGGATCAACACCGTTGTAGGCAACTTGGATTTTCTCTTTCGGAAAGCCTAGACCTATCAGTTCATCTTTCATCGCATAGGAGACTGTCACGATCAGGTCCGCTGCTTTGGCGGCATGAAGCTCGATGTTGCTCACCACAGTGGAGCCGTTTCCCAGAGTCCTTCCTTTCTCTGTTGAGTGCACATGGAAAGCAAAAGGCAGACCCACCTCTTTCTTAACAGTCATTCCGCCGATAGCTGAAAGCCAATCATGAGCAACGGTGAGATCGTATCTGATTCCCTCTTTTTTTATCAGTTCATTGACAAGTTTTGAGGCGCTCAGATAGTTATAGACAAGAATTTTGGAGAATAGCTGTATTCCTCTCCCCCACTTCTTTATGTCCTCAGCGACAACATCAGGTAAGGAGTCAGAAATATCGATGTGCTGTGGGCGGTGAATTTCGATGCCACGCCATATCTCCCTTGTCGGAAGGCTGCCCTGGTCATCATTCATCGTGAAAACCGTAACATCATTATCTGTGAGAACAAACTTCCTAGTGATCTCAGCTGCGTATGTTCCCAAGCCTCCGACGATCTTGGGTGGATACTCATAGACAAGGACAGCTAGCTTCATTGCTTCTCACGTTCCCTTTTTCAGTTGACCCTTATTGGATATTGAACGCAGTTTATTTACCTTGCTGACTCGAGATATGCTTAGCCCATGGCGAGAACTATCCATCGGCTCCGCAGTTTTCCATCAACTTCACTCTCTTTCATTTTCAAGTCAACGATCTTGAAGCTTCCCAGAAGACTTTCTATCTCTTCTCGGTCGACGAAATGATGGAGGACTCCTTTTTCTACACCTTCCTGTTCCATGAACGTGCCTCCTTCGACCCGAACCCCTTTTCCACAACTGTAGGTCCTCCTTGACAGAAAATTCATCAGCAAATAGCCCTTCTTACTTAACACGCGATTGATCTCACAAATTGCTCCTCGAATTTCGACAAGTTCTTGATGGTAAACGGTGTGCAGGCATATCACAGCGTCAAAACATGAGTCAATATATGGAAGCTTTTTCATATCAGACTTTACGAGATGTGCATCAAGCTTCTGACTTCGCAGTCTTTTCTTGGTCAAGTTCAAGCCAGTCTCGGAAATGTCCATTCCGTAAGCTTCAAACCCCTGTCTTGCCGCGTAAACAAGATGTCTTCCTGCCCCGCATCCCAGGTCGAGAACTCTTGCATGATTGTTTTTCTTTTTCAGCAAGACGGCAAACTCTATGACTGTGTCGTCTGGTTCTTCAGGACTGTACGAGTCTTCGCGCAATATTCCGTTCCATTGGCTCATTTGTCTTGCTCCCCTAGTTTGCTAGCTTGCCAGACATCTCCTCACTTAGGAAACGGATTCTTAAATTGTTATTCAAAACGGGTTGCGAACTGAAAAATTGTGAAAACCCTATTAGGTAGGTGTAACACAATTAGATGAAGTGTCACAGTATGAGTGTCTCACCTGTTAAACGCTTGATTCTCGAAACCATGTGGGCGCTTGACAAGCCTGCGAAGCCAACGGAAATAGCTAAGGATACGGGTGTGAGTTTTCCAGCTGTAATGATGCACCTTCTAGGACTTGTAAAGATGGAATATGCAAATTCGCCTGAAAAAGGATTGTACGCCATTACAGAAAAAGGGAAGAAGACTCTGGGAATACCTGAGGTTGACAAGGGAAAAGCAGCTGAAATCTTGACGTATTTGCCTGTGGAAAAATCGTTTCATTTCTACGCTGACATGGGAAAACCCTTGAACGTTTTTGCGGCCGGCCTCGGAGATTTCTGCGACAAAATCCAAAAGATTGACTTCAGCTCAGTAGAGTTTCACATCCACCGCGGAGATTTTGAAGCTTGGTTTACTGCTCTCGGCGACAGTGAACTGGCGAGGAAAACACGGCTCGTCAGGGAACGGAAGATGGCTGGAGAAGAGCTGCGGAACAAGCTCTACGAGATCGTGAAGAAACGGTGTGAAGAGCTGACGAAGATCAGGGGCGCTTAGCCACATCTTAGGACGCTGACCCAAATCGTTCCTTCAGTTTCTCCAGCAATGTCCTAGAGTCGTGTATTCCATTTCTTCAGGGCCCAAAGGCGCTGGTTCAAACTCTCCCATTCTCCTAAGCATGGCCCGTACCATACATGCCCACCCAAAACTTTCTCCGCTCTGGACTCTAAGGTTCGTTTTAAAAAAGTTCCGAAAGAAAAACTGCAGAGAAACCATCAAATAAGAAGACTTCCAGTAGTGAGAAGCGAGGCACTCTAATGGGTGAGTTGAGAGTTATCTCTGCCAAAATCCCAGAAGACGTCTACAAAGAAATGCTGCTGCGCGTTCCTGAAGGAGATCGAAGCAGCTTTATCCGAGACGCCATAATGGAAAAGCTTCAGAAAACACCCAAACCAGACAGAGTCTTGGAACTAGAAAAAAGGGTAAACAAGATGGAGAAGGAGTTTTCGGAGGTCAGAAAATATCTTGCAGATTTAGAACTGTTAACCTTTGAACGAGGAGCAACAAACCCTCACACCTTCGCCATAGACGAGACAGATCATAAGATCGTAGACTACCTGATGCACTACAAGGGCGCCACCACGCCGGAACTGGCGGAATACTTGAAGACGAACAGGTGGCTCGTCCTGAACAGGTTGAGAAGAATGCAGAAAGCTTCCAGAAAACAGCTAGGAAAATATATAATAGAATACTACGCGGGCGGAAAATCGGGAAAGAAGAAGGCTTGGTGGATAAACGAAGAACTAGTCGAAACATAACCGCAAATAGCAAGGATTAATTTCGGTTCTGCCTCATTGTCTTCTGTGGGCCCGTAGCCCAGTCTGGATTAAGGCGTCGAATCTGCACACAAGATGCGCAAGCCTCCGGGCACCATGCGTGAAAGAAAGCCGGAGAACAGGGGTTCAAATCCCCTCGGGCCCGCCACACCAATCTTGTGTGAACTCAAGGAAAAGCAATTTCAATCATCCAGACCCTGCCAGTCCGCCTCCGTCAACGACAAGCGCTGCACCAGTGACGAACGATGATGCATCACTAGCTAGGTACAATACTGCTTGAGCGATCTCCTCAGGTTTTCCAATTCTCTTGAGCGGCCGCTGCGCTGATTCAGACAAGAACTTGTCCTCGGATTCGCCGAGCTGTCTAGCTTCGTTCCGCAACATGGGCGTATCAACATCGCCTGGGCACACACAGTTAACGCGAATGTTCTGTTCCCCATGATCAATGGCCATTGCCTTAGTCAGAAGCACCACTGCACCCTTTGACGCACAGTAAGCAGCAGCCTTCTGTCCACCAACCAACCCCCACCCAGAAGCGGTGTTGATGATCGCACCGCCTCCTGCCTTCGTCATGACTGGAATTGCGTATTTAGACAGAAGAAAGACGGACTTAACGTTGACGGCCATCACTCGATCCCATTCTTCTTCGTTCAGCCCCACGACGGATGCGCGGCGTATGATGCCCGCATTGTTGAACAGAATGTCCAGTCTTCCCAGCTGTTTGACGGTCTGCCGTACAGCAAGCTGGCAGTCCGCGGCATTGGATACATCAGCATGAACAAAGATGGCTTTCCCTCCTTCATTGATGATTGTTTTTGCTACAGCCTCTCCTTTGTGTTTGTTCAAATCGACAACCGCCACCGCTGCGCCTTCCCTGGCAAAGAGCAAGGCCGTTGCTCGCCCAATGCCAGAAGCGCCACCAGTAACTAGGGCAACCTTGCCCTTCAACAATCCGCGAGATTTTGCTTCAGTAAGTTTTGTCATGGTTCACACATCATCTTTACGTCAATCAAAGATTAACCCTGCCATACGCCTCAGCTCATTTCTTAGGCACTTTGCGCACTTTCTTGCGGTATGCCCTCCATGTCACTGCCCATTGTGATGGCTCATCTAACGGGTCGTGATGGATCTTGTGAATGGTGCTGTTGTGGGGTGCTGTTTTCACTAGCTCGGAGTTAGTGTATGCCTCGTTTGCGACGTGCCTCAGTATCTCCACGTATTCATCAAGATCAGTCTTAGAGTATGACTCTGTCGGTTCTAGGGTGCAAGGTTCGGGGACTATCCAAGGGTGGTGACTCGTCCAATAGTGGACGCCGAAGTCTGCCATCCTGATCCCAATCTCTTCGGAATGAACGCCTGTCTCTCTTGTTAATTCTTCCAAGCTGTACCTGACTTGCTCGATTCGCCTTCTGCCTTTGGCATAAGGAGCGCTCACTCCTGATATTTCAAGCACTTTTTTGAGCAAATAGTTGTTGTTAAGAACAGCGACCTCAGCGACTTCTTTCAAGCCTTGTGCGCCGAGACTCATTACCCAAGCATATGCTTTCAACACTGCAGGAGCGACTCCATAAAATGACCTCACTTTTCCAATGCTTTGGGGTTTGTCATAGTCTAAGTAGTATCTGCGACCGTCGAACTCAATGGTTGGAACTGGTAGAAATTTCGCAAGCTTCTTGGTCACTCCGATCGCCCCAACCGCGGGCCCACCACACCCGTGAGGCGCTGAAAATGTCTTGTGCAGATTAAAGTGGCAGAGATCAAACCCGGCGTTCCTTGCGCTAGTGACACCTAGAATCCCATTGGCGTTTGCTTGGTCGTAGGAGCACAACCCGCCCTCTTGGTGGACTCTCTTCACGAACTCTTCAATCTGTGGATTAAAAATTCCCGTGTCCTCCGGGTTTGTTATCATCAGTCCGGCGGTGTGTTTTGAGACGGCTGCCTTCAATGCTTCAATATCAGGATAGCCGTGTTCGTCAGGATACAGAGTTATTACCCTGAAACCAGCGGTCTTTGCGCACGCCGCATTTGAAGGGTGAGAGAATATGGTGGTGATTATTTCGTTCCTCCGGCCCAGTTCTCCCCGAGATTCATGGTATGCCCTTATGATTGAAGCGGTGGCGTATATTGCCTGGGAACCGCCGCCGGGTTGAAGAGAAAACTGATCCATGCCTGAGATTTTTTTGAGGATTTGCTCGAACCTGTACATTATCCCAAGTATGCCTTGGACAGTTTCTTCATCTTGCAATGGGTGGACTTCACTAATTTGAGGGAGCCTTGCAAGCTGTTCGTTGATCTTCGGGCTGTATTTCATCGTACACGTTCCCTGTCCGACATCAATGTTTACATCCGTTCCCAAGGTCTCTTGTGAAAGCCTCACATAGTGTCTCAGAACTCGTGATTGAGAAAGCTCCGGCAGATCTGGCGAGTCTTTGCGCCGCATCTTTTCAGGAATGGCCCCCACAACATTGCCAACCAGCCTCCTCACCCGACTCTCAACTTCTGGTAGAAGAATGCCCCGCTCGCCTTCGGTGCTCAACTCAAAAATTATGGGTTCATCCCACCTTGCCTGATGAAAACGTCGCAGTTTTGGTTTTCCCTTTGCGTATCGTTTCTCTGTTATGTCTTCCATTTTACTCAACCACCTTTTTCAGTGCCTCGACTAACTTGTCAATGTCCTGTTTTGTGTGAACTTCGGTGACGCAGTAGAGCGCGCTGTTGCCCAGCTCTGGAAACTCTCTTTTCAGGTCTTTTCCGCCGAACACCTTGTGCTTCAATAGATCCTTGTTGATTTGCCTGACTGTCTTGCCTGTGTCGTCAAAGTTCACGACGAATTCCTTGAAATGAGATAACTTGAAAACAGGGCACTTGACGCCTTTTATTGCTGATATCTGCAACATCGCATAGTGCGATTTCTGCATTATAGTTTCTCCAATCTCCCGCATGCCCTGAGGCCCAATGAGTGCCAAGTAAACGCCGGCTGTTATGCCCCACAAAGCCGCGGCTGTGCCCACGAACTCTTTGCCCCCCTCCCTCAATGCGAAAGAGGTTCGCTTGTAAGCAACATCACCGAATCCGTATTCGCCTTCAACCGAAGTTGGGGCCAACCCAAAGAGCCTGGATGGATATTCCATCACGTATTTTTCTTCATCCCTGGTCGCAATGAAGCCGGCTTGACCACCGCCAAACTGCATGTGCATACCGAGCGGCTGTATGTCGCCGCAGACTATGTCGGCACCGTACTCAACAGGAGGTTTCAAAATTCCTAAAGAAATAGGATCCACACCGACAACGCATATCGCGCCATGGTCATGGGTTGCCTGAGATATCTCTTCTCCTTCCGTTTCAATAAAGCCCAAGTAGGATGGGTTCCTGAAATAGATGGCTGCCGTCTTTGAAGAAACCTCCCTTTTCAGAGAATTAAGGCTCAGCTGGCCGGTCTCGCGGGCATAATCTATCAGCCTAACCTTCATGTTAGGCTTGCAATAGTCGCTGATCTTAGATAACTCATCAGCGCTGACTGTTCTAGACACTAATACTTCGTGTCGACCCGTAATCCTTGCCGCCATACGAACGGAAGTGGCAGCTGCTTGCAGTCCATCATACGTTGGAACGTTCACGACGTCCATATTTAGGAGCTCGCCCATCATACTTGCGTACTCGAAGAGTGCTTGAAACCGTCCATGATCGTCGTATGGCTCACCTGCATAGGCAGTTAAGAATTCTCCCCGTTGATTGATTTCATCGCAGACTGCCGGGACATAGTGTTGCGAGCATCCAGCTCCCAGAAAGTTGAGGTATTCTTGGCAGGTTTTGTTTTTTGAAAGTAATCCTTCCACGTGTTTCCTTAAGGAAGATTCAGACAACAACGGCTTGGGCAAATTCAAGCTTTTCTTGAGCCGAAGTTTCCTAGGTATGGCTTGGAAAAAGTCTTCCGCACTTTCTACTCCAGTCGCTCTAAGCATCTCATTTTTTATTGAAATCACAGAGTTGGGGATGTACGGATAGACAACTGGTTTTCTCCTTTCCATATTGTACCACTTCAACTTTTGGCACCGAGTGCCATCGTCAGCAAATCTAAACTTTTGCACATTTATGTATTTATGAACAGGTCCATTGTTGTTTGAACTCTATTAATGCTAGAATTGTTCCTTGAAGCAGGGAATCAACGCCCAGAACAGGAAGACTTGCTGAAGGAAGGTTTTGAATTGTTCTGCTTCATCATTCAATTATGAACGAAGCTTGCTGAAGAGGCATGGACTCGCATAAACTTCTAGGCAAATCCCCTCGGGCCCGCCAACTACAGGACATTAAATCTGGCGTACGGTCGTTGTCGCTGTGTTTAAGCGTGTGCGATCCGGGAGAGTTAGGCTTAATTCGTTTTGAGCTTCTCTTTGTCATAGCACGCGCCCATGTATAATAGATACCTTTGCCTATGAAACTCGAATTTAGTCAATCGTTTCCTCATTAGACTCAAATGAAATGAAAGTGTAGACCCGGGAAACGTCAAGCTAATAAGTGGCAGAATCAATTGACACATTGGGGATGGTGGCAGGGCAGGATTGGGGTACCTCTCCTGAGATCACTCCCGTTTTGGCTCTACTGCCATCCTCGCTTCTATCCCTTTTCTGTCTCTCAAGTACAAATAACTTCTGTAAGCTGCTTCTAGAAGAAAATACTCCTATGAATTCTAAACCCAAATGAAAACGTTAATACTGGCAGAGAAGTGTTAGGGAACAAAGGAATCCTACAGCTCTTTCTGTTCAATTGGGACACAAATCTAAAGATGCTCTTCTATAGTACACTTCTATAACATACGCCTAGAGAATGTTTTCATAACTGTTTAATTCGACAAAGAGAAAGTGATGATTGTCGACTGGAAGGAACAGAATGTGCAAAAAATCAAATGCTATACTATTGATCTGACAAAGACAAAAGGAAGTGGGGACGTCGAGTGTCCAAAGTGTAGGATCAAGATTTCTCCAGATGATGAGACAGAAAATGTCTACACAGTTTTAGAAACGGTAACGGAAAGAGATTGTCTGCAGACGATAATCCTACAATGCAACAGGTGTGGAGCGCAGATTCATCTAGTTGGATTCCATTTTCTGGACGAAACAAGATGAAAATGCAAAGTCAGAAATAAGTAATCATAGTACTTATGATCGATTGCGTAGACATGCCGCGATTCTGCTTGGTTCTCTTCTCCGTCTCAAGGAGGAGTCGAGGAGAGCGCTACATATACCTACAGATCATTCAAGCACGCGCTATCTGCATGCGTCGCAATGTCTAGAAGAATCTACCTTTCTTCTTTCCGTTTCCTTTCTTTGAATCTTCGGCAGCATCTTCTTGTTGAACCATAACAGAGTCTTCAAGTGCTGACACTATGACAGCCTCTTCTTTTCTCTCTTCTCCATGTTCTTTTGTCCACGTTGTTTCTCTGGTTTCTGGCGTGGCATCGTTCATTGGTTCAAGATTTTGTGGTTGCTTTGTTCCGCAGTATTGGCATTCTTCTGAAGCAATTGGAATGTCTTTTCCACAGTTGACGCATTTCTTGAGGAAGCTCCTTGATTTTGTTTCCTCTTGGGGTCTAGAGGTTTCTGTTGGTTGCGAGATCTGTCTTAGTCTCTGTTCCAGTTCGTTTGTCATGGATTCCAGCTGAGATATGGCCTGGCGTGTTGTCTGATTGCCGTTCTTCAGCTTTTCAATCACTTTTTCTTCAAGCAGTTTTACCCGTTCTTCTAGCTTCTTCTGTTCTTCTTTCAAAGAACGCGATTCATCCTCTAGTTTTGTCCTCTTGTCTTGGAGTTCTTCAAGTTCTTTGGGTATGCTCAGTTCATATCACCAAAACGTCAGGATGTAACTGCAAGCATAACAGGTTTATGAAAAGAGAATCTATATTCAAAATAAACTGCCTGAGGATTACTCTCCGACTTCTTGCTGCCCTCTTATTCGATTAGAGACCACGGCTGATGCCAGTATCCCTACCGAGGCCTTTTCATCACGAATATCTTCTCTCGGAGCCATTTCAGATGACACATTGAGGAAGAGACTTCCTGTATCGTTCTACTCTGCTATAATGCGAGCTTCATGTGACGACGGTGTAGATTAGTAGATTCTTGTGCTTCCTGTCATGGCTTCGAAAACATCATTGCCCTTCTTGGTTAATCTGTAACATGTTGCGCCAATCTTGAGTCGCCTCACTTTTTCGATAAAGCCAAGTTCCAGTGCTTGCGAGATTCGCTCACTGAGAGTTCGCGGCGACAATGCAAGCTCCGTTTCCAAGGTCTTCCATCTCCTGGGCTTCTCTTTCAACAATCTGAAAAACTCGTACGTCCCTTTCTTTTCCAAAAACTTTGCGACATCCAAATCATGGTCCGGCCCCTGCTGCGCTATTTTGGGCGTCATTACCACGGTTTCACCAGAAAAGAGAGTGGAACTCAAATAGCCCATTTCATTTAGGAGATATGTGTAAGAACGCTCAGCTTCATTTTTGTCTACGCCGAAGGCAGTAGCGATTTGGTCAAGAGACTTTGGCAGTCCGCCTTGCTTGCACGCTGCGTAGACAGAAGCAGGAGCCAGTCCTTCAACAGATTTCCTTTCTGTTGCGAACGCCCTTCTATAAATGGTGCGAGCCGCTTTGCGAATGTTGTCGGGAAGATTGAGCGCTTTGGCGGCTTTGTCGATCTGTGACAGATGGGCATTAGGAGGCTCTTCGGATACAGCTGGCCGAAATGTTGGCACGCGGTAATGATCTAGTAATGGCCTATCTTGAGTCAAGCTCGCACGTTCGTGACTTGTCGACGTTTCGCTCAGTCTAGCAGTCAGGAAAGAAGCTCCGCATGAAAGGCAAACAGACGTACCCATAGACGATGACAAGCTGGGTCTCCCACAGTATGGGCAGTACTTCGCTGTTGTGACTGACACTGATTCTTTCATAGTGGTACTCTTGCCTTGTTTCATGTTGAATCTCCTTCCTCTGCGCGCCGGGTTTACACAACTATACGTGGGTATACCTTGATAAATGCTTTGCCCAAATGTGCCGCTTGCGAAAGCTTTTTATGTGGATATAGTAAAGTATAGTAAAGTTCGGTGAACCAACCATGAGCAGACAGGTAATTCGGGACATCGCAATCCCGATTGTTTCGAAAATACTAAGTGAAGATAGGTACCTCCCCACCTATAGATCGTTTGAAGTGGAAGACGAACACCTAGAACAGTTTCTCGAAGAAGAGATGAGAAGACGATTTGGAGTGGTAGGAGCAAACGAATGCCAACATCTAAAAGAACAACTGGAAGAAGCGAAAAAGAATGACCCGTACGAATTTGAATACGTTCTCAGACAGCTACTAAGGAAGTACGTGAAACTTCAAATCAAAATAAGACAGGCCAAAAAGAGGCAGACCAACTTCGAAGAAGTTCCAGACAGGTTCTCAGAGCAAAGAAAAAGATACAACCTGCTCTTTCATCGGCAACAAGACTACTGAGACCGCTCAAGTTAGACTGGAGGAACATAAATGGATTGGCCCGTAATACTATTAGGGATAATTATCGGCCTAATGGCCGTGGGTTCAAAAGGCCTGAAACCTAAGCACCGACAAGTAGCACTGGCCACAGTTGAACATGGAGGTGCCGAGGTCCAGGTCGCACCTGTCTACCCTGAACTGCCTAGTTCGCGCCTCGATGGAAGCGGTCGGGGACAGTTGTTGCCAGAACATTACCTTCAAAGATCAATCCCTCAGCAAATGTCTCCATCCCCAAACATAGCAAACGAAAGAGTCTCGTCAAAAGATATGCTTGAGACATGGCGAAAATCAATAGTAGGCCTAGTCAAACTAGCTCAAAGAAACTTGACATATGCTCGGCAACACCTAGAATCAGGAGACTACACTACTGCTGTGGAAGCCGCAGTTACGAGTGTAGAGAACATATCAAGGGCATTGATGCACTGCTACGGTGAAAAACCCGAACTGAACTCGGGACAAGAAGAAGCATTAAGGCTACTGTCTCTAAGGCTCAAAGGAAACGAGAAAATCGAGTTCGAAAAAGCCATTGAGGAGGTTATGCGACTCTACCACAACAAAATTGTTCAGAGATACCTCTCGACACGCAACATAGGATTTTCCTTCCTTCACACCAAAGCGAGAACCGCACTATTGCTCAATACTGCATCGAGAATCTTTACTCTATTCGCTCAAATCATCGATGAACACTTCGCAACAGAGATACCTGAACTGCGGGAAGCCTGTCCAAAATGTCATGCAATAGACATCTCCGTATGGTGCTTCAACGAAGGAACAGTCAGCTACACATGCAATCTGTGCAAACACAAGTGGATCCAACCAAGAACATTCTAGACAAGAAAGACCATCAAGATGACAGAAATGAAGACACTTAAAAAATGCCTAGCAGTAGTAGTCTTCACACTCCTCTTTGCCCTTCCAACGCACGCCAACACTGAATACCTATACCTAACAATGAGCGGAGACGACATGGCTCCAGCAATATGTAACGGCGACACTATGAAAGTAAAGATTTGCACCGACGGCACGCTCATAGAAGCTGGACCTGCCAACACCACAAACCCAGGCGATATAATCGTGTATTGCGCCGGAGCCGCTGTGGCTTATCCAAAGCACATGTGGATGTGCGGTCGCGCCATCAGCAAGTATTTCGAAGATGGACACTGGTACTTCAAGACAAAAGTGGACAACAGTCTCGAATCCGACCCGTGGGAAGTGCCTGACTACTTTCTCCTAGGAGTCGTTGTCGAAGTAACTTCCAACGGGAACTTCCAAAAAAGTCCATTACCTTCTAGTACCGATTCAAGCGTCAAACTGCCCAACACGCTGACAATCCCACTGGAACTTGCGACAGGAATAGCTCTCGGACTCTTTCTAGGTCTTGCCGCGAAGAAAGCACCTTCACTATGCGCGTACGATGAGCATTCAAGATCCAATCTGGAAAGGCTCCGGATGACTTAAGTCAAGAACGGCTAGTATCCATATTGGCAAGAAAACTTCTGCTAGTTGCTTAGAGAACTCCAATCCCACACGCACCGTCAAAACTGTGCTGAGGTGGCAGAGCTCGGTCCATTGCGCCAAACTGCTACATTGGTGAGCTCGTCTCACGCAGGTTCAAATCCTGCCCTCAGCGCCATTGCTCGTGCTTCGATTGTGCCTCAATCTGTGCCGGGGTAGCTTAAGGGCAAAGCGGGCGAGTGTTAGTCGCTGAGTTGTAGGTTCGAGTCCTACCCCCTGGCGCCACGGAATGGTGATCAGGTATGTACATACTGACAAAGGACCTCCCAGAAAAAACCTAGCGCAAAATCGCAGATTTGCCGTATTTTCTGTTTTTTTGTCTTTACGGTAGGAATCTTTGGACTTGGTTAGATGGGAATGCTCCGTCCGACCAAACGACCTCTCGTGGTGAAATAGCTATCATTACTCGGCCGTAAACCGAGAGTTCATGGTACAAATCCTTGCGAGAGGACCACATTCGGAAGTAGTGTAGCAGTAGCACGATGGTCTGTGCCACCATCAGGGTGGGTGCAAGTCCCACCTTTCCGAACCAAAGGAGAGTTAGGATAAGGGGAGTCCGCTCGACTGAAAATCGGGGATAGCAGAGGTTCGAATCCTCTACTCTCCACTAAACATGTAGACAAGTGGTCTAATCGCATGATGCACGGCTGTCCACCGTGCGATTCGGGTTCAATTCCAGACTTGTCCGCCACGCGCATCTAGCTAAATCGCCTCCATGTCGCAAGCTGATTTGACTAATACTATTAACCTTGGATGCAGATCCTTGAAAAGTATTCCTCAAGACTTGGTTTTACTGTGCCATCCGTCTGTAAAAGTTTTTCATGTCCTCTTCTAGGTCCTCCAGATAATACTGTGCTGGTGTCTTTTTCTGCCTGAAATACTCCATCATCTCTCTAACGGATACTCCGGCTTCCATTGCTGCTCTTTCAAGGGCTATCGCACCATCAGAGTAGAGCTCCGCTACATATTCCTTCTTCCATTCTACAACAGCCTTGTACAACAGTCTTCGCAACACAGTCGAACGGTCTGTCTGCTCGGCGTCTTCTATCTTCTTGATGTCTGAAACTAGGCCTTGTACTAGTTCGTACACCAACCAAAAATTCCGGTAGGCTTGATAGCTGTGAAGAGATACGAAACCCATGTTTACATATTCGTTCGTGACCTAAGATGAATGAGAAACACGAAACACGAGAGGTCTATCCGGAGTTGAAGAAGATAGAGAATGACATCCAAACACTGAAGATTCTCCTCAAGAAATCTCGGAAAACCCCCTAAGAAAATCGCAAAACTAGGAGGATGTCTGGAGGGAACCCTGATAGAAGAGGAAGATATCGAAGAAGCCAAAAAATCAATTCTTAAGTTCACTGCTTAGCATGTGTCTGACAGATGCTGCATTGTCTTGCTTGAGCGTCTGTATGTTTGTGAGAAGAAAAGAATCAATTTTGAATTCCGCGGGCGAGGGGATTTGCGCTCAATTGAGCGCCATTTCTATTAACCATGAATGAAATGACCTACCTGATTTGCACTTGGTTCCACTTTTCTGCTCTGCTAAAGTATTAAGTGCTGTCATCAGACATCTTGCTTCAAGGTTGTTGTTGATGAACATTATAGCGTTTGATGGAACTAAGGTTATGCTTACAGAGGAGAGGTGGAAGCACATTGTCTTCAGACATCCAGAGCTGGATAACAAATCAGCTGTTGTTTTGAATACTGTTGCCAATCCAGATGAAGTGTACATTGACGTAGTAGGAGCGTTTCACGTGTTGAGAAGACTTGCCAATGAGGTGTCTGACTATCTTGTAGTGATATCTCTTAGAGAAAACAGAGAAGGCTATATAAGAACGGCTTTTTACACGAGTTATAGGAGGAAAAATAGGAGGTACAAGCTATTCAGAAGGTTGAAACCCTCTTAGATATTGATGTGAGAAAAGTGTTGGAGAGGGTAGAAAAGAAGTATGGGCTGAAGTTGCCGAGGAAAGTTATCACGGTAGATTATGGGGATGATATCGGTGATCTATTCATTAGATTCAAACATGCAAAAATCACAGAGGGCGAACCGACAAAGGACGGACAAGTGATTCTGCATCATGACGAAAAGAAAATAGCAGCAATTGAAATCTTGGACATAACAACGCTCTAACCCCCTTCTAATCATTCCTGCAATTATTCCGAGAAAACGCAGCATTCACTCCTAGTTTTGTCATCTAAAGTGAGGAATAACGGATTTTGCGAAAAGCTTTAGGCCCCGTAAGGAAGGGAAATCGTAAAATCCTGCTACTATATTCTGGGCTCCAGCCTTTTGGTATTGCTCTATTTTCTCTATACATTCCGTAGGAGTCCCGATGAGACACGCTGATCGCTCCTCAGTCTTCTTCATTGAACGAATTAATGGTTCTGATAGTTTCTTTGCTTGCTCTTTACTTTCAGCTATTAGGGCGCAACCACTTCCACCATAGGCAACTCTGAGCCTTTGAGAGTCTCTTCGGATATTGTTCATTGTATCTCTGATCTGTGACACGCCATTGGCTAGTTGCTTTGGTGTAGGCAAAACTGGAATCCAACCATCCCCTAACTCAGCAACGACCCTTCTGATCGCGGTAGAATTTCCGCCAACCCAGATTGTGGGATTGGGTTTTTGGAGTGGTTTCGGCTCCAACGTGGCGTCTCTAAGTCGAAAGTGCTTTCCCTCATAAGACACGTGATTTTCTGTCCAGAGTTTTCTTATTATCTCCATAGCCTCTCTGAGTCGTTCAATTCTCTCCGAATGTCTATTCCAACCGAAACCGAAAGCTTCATGCTCGTCTCTAAGCCAGCCCGCACCGATACCTAGCTCAAGCCTTCCATCAGAAATAACGTCTAATGTAGATGCCATTTTGGCTAACAACGATGGATGACGAAATTGGTTACAGAGTACATATGTCCCAAGCCTGATCTTGTGCGTTGAGGAAGCTAGCGCAGACAGAATGGTCCACGCTTCCAGCCCGTAAGGGCGACCGTTAGGCGAAATGAGATGATCCGAAACCCATACGGAATCGTATCCTAATTGTTCGGCTTCTTTCGTTATTGTCAAGAAAGTATCCCAGCTAGCATAGCTGGCAGTAACGTGAAGAACTACCCCAAATCGCATGCAGACTCCCGCATTATGTAAGAAAGAAGCTTCTCTAAAAGATTTAATATCCTATAGTCCTCATTCACTCAAACAAAGCCAAGCCTGTTCAAGACATTCTTTCTCAACTTGTCTTCGCCTATCTTGAACGTCTCAGGCTCTTCTTTTTTCAGTATTGCTCCCAACGTTTTAGAATCAAGCTCACCCACAAGTCTGGAAATCTCTTTTTTAGCTGATTCAAAATGTCTCTGCAGCACAGCCTTATTCTCATACACGCGTGCAGCGAGCGGGCATATGCTCTCCATTTTTATGAACCATTCAATTTTCCCGGATTTCTGGTTCATGTCGAAGGTTATCGGCCCGGCTACACATGTTTCGGGTTTCACAGGATGAATCAAGCATTTTCTAGTTTTCTTATCATGAAAGACGCAGTATCCATCCTTGTCTAACCTTGGAAAAACATAATCCGTCTTGGCAAAGGGGTCCTCAAGATGGATCTTTCGCGTCTTGAGATAAGCTTCTACGGTTGTCCGGCGTCTATCTGTTATGGGAGGCGTTGTCTCGTGACAGCAACTCCAACTGGTCTTGCATCGGCTGCACACATCAAAGAAGTTCTCCTGCCTTTTGCTTCGTGAAGACATTACAGTTGCCCCATAACCACCATCAGAAGTAGGGCTGATTAGCGATAAGACTTTCTGCAAGTCTTGAATAAACACTGACTATTGCTTCTTTGATGTCTGTTTTCCGACTCTTCCTGCGTATTCTCTCCCTCAATATTTCTGACAGATTTCCCAACTCTATTCTTTTTTGCACTATTGAAAGATACTTCTTCTCTTCTTCAGACGCGTTCTCAAAAGCAATTTGCAGAAAAGACTGGCAGACTTCACGCGCAGTTTTTCCTCGGGGGTTTTGAAGCTGTGTATCTAACCCCTCTCTCACGACTGAACTGTAATCTCTTGTCAAGATTTCGTGAGGCAAAGACTCCATGCGCCCGCCTATCAGCCCCCTGAGCAAGGCTCTTATGAAACAGCTTAATGCAACATCCGACTTGACGCATTCCTGCTCATCCATCACACGAATCTCAAGTGCCTTTCTGTCAAAGCGGAAGATCGCACCTCTCGAATTGACCCAGTCTTTGCCAAGCAGAAGTTCGCCGATGCCTGCGGCTGCCATATCCCGCGAGTATTTGTCAATGATCTCTTTCTTGTACTGCCCGAATGAGGTTACGTACTCTGGAACCACATCTCCAGTTATTGAAGGAACCTCAAACTGATTTTCTTTATAGAAACGAAGCCTGTTGTCAACATCTTCTCCAACCCTGCCTTCATAGATGGGCGAAGACG
>Ga0315296_10001082_pt1 | contig 23996 bp, 23 predicted proteins | sample YL17G14_18_MG_FD_203921 | JGI IMG/M metagenome (GOLD analysis project Ga0315296, IMG submission 203921) | Sediment microbial communities from Yellowstone Lake, YNP, Wyoming, USA - YL17G14_18 | ecosystem: Environmental > Aquatic > Freshwater > Lake > Sediment | place: USA: Wyoming | collected... | reverse complement strand
GGAAAAAATCACGGTCATAGGATCCTGATGTTAAGTGGTGCGGTATCCAAATTTTCTATCGTATCTCTTGTGATTCAAAACTTCTATCATGACGCTGACGAGCTACACCTTCTTGCTCTCCGCAAGCAGTTTCCTCAGCTTTTCACTGTCGGCAAACACCCAGACTATCCTACCGTCTCTTGTCACGATTATCTTGTTCGATCTCTGGAGGTACTCAAGGACTAAGTTGAAGGTCTGATACATCACCTTCTTCGGCAGGTTCCTGAGCAGGTCGGCTTTTGTGGGGTACTCCTTGGCGCTTCTGATGGCGTCTTCGACCATCATGACCGTGTCCAGCCGAGGATAGTGAATTATCTTCGGTCGCTTTGGCGTGATTTCCCGATTAAAATTTTGATTATATAAGTTTATATAATTAGCTGAATTTGTATCAGGTATTTTGTTCATCGCTCCCGCCTTGCCCTTGAGCGGAGGTCATTTATAAGTGGGCAAAATTTCGTGTTTTATTTAACCGATCAGGGCAAATTGTTTCTCAGGATAGTAGAAAAAATTGAGGAGTATCCAAGGAGGGAATTAAGATGGGGAGGCTTCGATGTCCCATAGTTTCAGTCTTAGGTCATGTGGATCACGGGAAAACGACGTTACTTGACAAGGTGAGGGGCACCACCGTCGCCGCACGAGAGCCCGGATTGATAACTCAATGGATTGGTGCATCGGAGGTACCCGCGTCCGTGATTCAGAAAATTTGTGGCAAGCTCATCGAGAAGTTTAAAATAGAACTCACGATCCCAGGTTTGCTTTTCATCGACACCCCAGGGCACGAGGCTTTTACAAACCTGCGTCGTCGCGGCGGTGCGCTTGCAGATCTGGCTGTTCTCATGGTGGACATCAACGAGGGTTTCATGCCGCAGACGCTCGAGTCCCTGACTATTTTGAAGACATACAAGACCCCCCTCATACTCGTTGCGAACAAGGTCGATCTCATCCCGGGCTGGCAGTCGACACCAGAGGCATGTTTCCTGGACTCCTTCGCGAAGCAGCGTCTGGATGTGCAGCGTGCCCTGGATGACAGGATTTATGAACTTGTGGGAAAGCTCCACGAACTTGGTTTTGAGTCGGAGCGATTCGACCGCGTAAGCGACTTCCGAAGGCAGGTCTCGATTGTTCCTACCAGCGCGAAGACGGGAGAGGGGGTGCCCGATGTGCTCACCATGCTGGCCGGCCTCGCGCAGCGCTTCCTCGAGCAGGAGCTGACCATCGAGGTGAAGGGCCCAGGACGAGGGACCGTTCTTGAGGTCAAGGAGGAGGTCGGGCTCGGCAAGACAATAGATGTCATCGTTTACGACGGCACGTTGGCGAGGGGGGACGTTTTTGCCGTCGGAGGGCTTGAGAAGGTCATAACATCAAAGGTCCGTGCGCTCCTTCAACCAAAACCGCTAGACGAGATCCGAGACCCAGAGGACCGGTTCAACCAGGTGGAGAAAGTTTACGCTGCAGCCGGCGTCAAGGTGGCGGCACCGAATCTCGAGGGGGTGGTGGCCGGTGCTCCGCTGCTTGTGGTTCGGGACATAACGGAGGCTGAGAAATTGTGGCAGGAGATGCAGCGGGAGCTAGAGCGGATTAGGATAAGCGCCGACATAAACGGGGTCGTGGTGAAGGCGGATGCTTTGGGCTCGCTTGAGGCCCTGGAGGGACAGCTTCAGACCAAAAACATACCAATAAGACGCGCGGATGTCGGGGATGTTTCACGCAGGGATGTGGTCGAGGCCGTGATCGTGAGAAACAGCGACCCCCTGCTCGGAGCGGTGCTGGCGTTCAACGTGAAAGTCCTTCCTGACGTGCAGGCGAAAGCGGAGCACGAGGGCGTACAAATTCTGCGGGAGGACATCATCTACAGGCTGCTCGAGCGGTACGAGGAATGGGTAAGGTTGAAGCGTGAGGAGATCAGGGCGAAAGTTCTGGAGAGTTACGTAAGGCCTGCAAAGTTCGCGCTCAAACCCGGCTACGTGTTCAGGCGCAGCCACCCGGCCATCGTAGGGGCGGACGTGCTTGGGGGAGTGCTCAGGCCTAAGGCGCCTCTCATGCGCAGCGACGGCAAATCTATCGGCACGGTTCGAGAGCTACAGAAGGAGAAAAAATCTGTGCACGAGGGCAAGCTTGGGGACGAGCTGGCAGTTTCAATCGAGGGCGCGATGGTTGGGCGCCACATCCAAGAGGGTGATGTTTTATACACGGACGTTCCTAGAGACCATGTGCTCGCCCTGAAGCGGGATTTACGAGACCTGCTGTCAGGGGATGAGCTCGCGGTGCTGGATGAGATAATCGCGATCAAACAGCGTGAGGATTCAACATACGGAGTGATGTGATGCCGTTCAAAGTGGTGGCAGCAGACCCGGAGACGGGCAAGAGCTATAAGCTTGAGGCGCGCGACCCAGACGCCCGTAGGCTAATCGGGCTGCGCATAGGCGACAAGTTCGGCGGGGAGCTGATTGGGCTATCGGGATACGAACTCCAGCTAACCGGAGGGACTGACCGTGATGGTTTCCCCATGCGTGCCGATATCTCTGGATCTGGACGTACGAGCGTTCTCTTGGCGGGCGGCCCGGGTTTTTCGCCCCGAAAGCATGGAGAACGTCGTCGGAAGCGGGTGCGCGGGTCTAGGATTTCCGAGGCGATAGTGCAAGTGAACGCGAAGATAGTGAAGCGCGGGGAGAAGCCCGTCGATGAGATTTTGGCACCAAAGGAAACCGAAGTGAAAGCATAGTTGTGTAGCAGAGGACCAACAATCCCGCATAGGAACTTCATAACTGTGCAAAGCCCACGCGTTTTATATCGTTTGAGCTGAAAACTTGAGCAAGGTGCTGAAGATGCCTCAATCGGTAGTCAACATAGGGCTCGTCGGTCACATCGATCATGGAAAAACCACGCTCACGGAAGCGCTTTCTGGCGTCTGGACGGATGTGCACAGCGAGGAGATACGCCGCGGCATCACCATTCGTTTGGGTTATGCAGATACCTCATTCATGCGCTGCCCAGAGTGCGGGCGCCACAGCACGAATGAGAAATGCCCTTACTGCGGGGCCGCCACCGAGTTCCTGCGCCGCGTTTCCTTCGTCGATGCACCTGGGCACGAGATGCTGATGGCCACAATGATTTCCGGGGCCGCGATCATGAACGGCGCCGTGCTTGTGGTCGCTGCTAACGAGCCCTGTCCCCAGCCCCAGACTAAAGAGCACCTCATGGCTCTGGACATCATCGGAGTACGAAACCTGGTCGTGGCGCAGAACAAGATTGAACTCGTTTCCCGAGATAAGGTTCTGGAGAACCATCAGCAGATAAAGGAGTTCCTCTCAGGTACTCCATTTGAAAATGCCCCGATCATCCCGATCTCTGCCATTCACAAGGCGAACGTCGACAAGCTGATCGAAACCATAGAGGAGCGTATCCCAACGCCCGAGCGGGACCTAAAGAAGCCTTCGCGCATGTACGTCGCTCGCTCCTTCGATGTCAACCGCCCCGGGGCAAGGCCTGAAAAACTTATGGGGGGAGTCTTGGGCGGATCACTCATCCAAGGTAAACTAAGTGTGGGCGAAGACATCGAGCTTCGCCCAGGCATAAAGGTGAGCCGTGAGGGTAAAACAACATGGCAGCATTTGAACTCAAAGGTAGCAAGCTTGCATGCGATGGATAGCTCGTTGGAGGAGGCAGTGTCGGGTGGCTTGGTCGGCGTTGGTACCCTGCTTGACCCTTCCCTGACAAAAGGGGATTCACTCGTGGGTTCCGTCTTGGGTGCGCCGGGAAGCCTTCCAGATGTGCTTGAGACGCTGGAGCTTGAGATCCACCTTATGAAGCGCGTCGTTGGGCTTCAGGAAGAGCTTGAAGTGAAACCTTTGGTGACTGGGGAGCCTCTTATGCTGAACGTGGGAACGGCTATGACGGTTGGGACCATCGCGAGTGCTCGTGGGAACAAGGCCACCGTGAGGCTGAAGCTACCGGTTTGTGCCGGACGCGGTGCCCGGGCAGCGCTAAGCCGCCGCGTCGCTGGCAGATGGCGCTTGATCGGGCATGGTATCATCAGCTGAGTGAGGAATTTAGTTGCAGGTCATAGCGGACACCAGTTTTTTGATGATTCCAGGCATGTTCGGTGTTGACATCTTGAGTGAACTTGAAAGGTTGCTCGAGTGTCGCTACGAGTTGTTGGTCCCAGAACCGGTCGTGCAGGAGCTAAAGCGAATTTCAGAACATGGCAAGCCAAAAGAAAGGGTTGCAGCGGGGCTGGGCATGCGATTAGCCGAACGAGGGTCGGTCATAGAGGTGAAGGGAGAAGCTGATGAATCTATCTTAAGGCTCGCGGTCCAAAAGAGGTGCGCGGTCGGAACCACCGATGCCGCCCTCCGGAGGCGGCTCAGGAAACTCGGGGTCACGATAATTTATTTACGGCAGAAGTCACACCTCGCTATGGAGGGCTCAACCGGGTGATGTAATGGTACTGGAGTTCCTTACGCCTATTGCGGGGCTGGCTGCACTCGCCATGGCTGGAATCGCCGCATACCTAGTCCTGAAGGAAGATCCTGGGTCCCTTCGCGTTAGGGAGATCTCTGGGGCCATACATGAGGGAGCTACAGCTTATCTCAAACGGCAGTACACGACAATATGGGCATTCGCGATTGTCGTGAGTGTTCTTCTCTTCTTTGCTCCGGGTCAGGGTTGGCAGGCTTCGGTTCTTTTTCTTGCCGGGGCGCTTTCTTCAACTCTGGCGGGCTTCATCGGCATGTACATCGCTGTGAGAGCAAACTCTCGCACGGCTACCGCAGCTCGCGCAGGGCTGAACAAAGCTCTCAACGTTGCTTTCCGCGGTGGGCTGGTGGTGGGGATGGCCGTTGTCGGAATAGGAATTTTAGGTGTGCTGCTCAGTTACTGGTGGTTTGGGAAAGTAACACCGGAAATCATCATTCCTTATGGGTTTGGTGCGAGTTTCGTCGCTCTCTTCGCGAGGGTGGGGGGTGGGATTTACACCAAGACGGCAGACATTGGGGCAGATCTCGTGGGGAAGGTCGAGGCCGGGATTCCCGAAGATGACCCCAGAAATCCAGCAGTCATAGCAGACAACGTTGGGGACAATGTGGGGGATGTTGCCGGGATGGGGGCAGACCTCTTCGAGTCCTATGTGGCAAGCATCATAGCAGCGATGGTCGTCGGAGCGACAGTAGTTGCAACTTACGGCTCCGCTGCCGTCACTTTCCCACTTTGGATTTCGGCATTAGGGATAGGAGCTTCCATATTAAGCGTTCCTTTTGTGAGGGCTAGGAAGGGGAAGGACCCGAGTTATGCCCTCAATACTGCAAGCATAGCTTCAATAGTGATAACTGGGGTGGCAACCTTTTTCCTCGCGAGACTGGCATTTGGGCCTGAGAATGGGTTGCAGCTCTTCGTAGCTGTGCTCGCTGGGCTGATTTCGGGGCTGGTGGTGGGGCTGACATCTGACTACTTTACCAACAACATTCACCGCCCAGCAAAATTCATCGCCCACTCGGCCCAGACTGGAGCAGCCATAAATATTCTATCTGGGTTCTCGGTCGGTCTGCTGAGTGTGGTCATCCCAATAATTAGCATAGCGGCAGCGGTGGTAGTATCATTCATCAGCGCTGGGCTTTACGGGATCTGTCTGGCGGGGGCTGGTATGCTCTCTGTCACTGGAATGGTCGTTGCCTCAGATGCATACGGCCCGGTTGTTGACAACGCTGGGGGAATCGTGGAGCAAGCTGGAATGTCGAAAAATATCAGAAAAACCACGGATAAATTGGACTCCGTCGGGAACACCACGAAGGCAATATGCAAAGGGTTTGCAATAGGGTCCGCCGCTCTTACTGCTATAGCGATGTTTGTAACATACACAAGCTTAGTTCACGTGAATACACTGAATCTCTTAGATCCAAAAGTCGTGGCCGGTTTCTTCATCGGCGGTGCCACTGTTGCACTGTTCTGTGGGATGACGATTCTCGCCGTAGGGAGAAATGCATTCAGGATGGTGGAGGAGGTCAGGAGGCAGTTCCGCGAGATCCCTGGGCTGATGAAGGGGAAAACAAAACCGGACTACTCCCGCTGCGTGGATATTGCCACCCGCGGAGCACTCAAGGAACTCGCGCTACCTGGGATTTCTGCCCTAGCAATCCCTTTGGCGGTGGGAGTGGTTTTGGGAAAAGCTGCACTGGGCGGTTTCTTGGCGGGGAGCATTGGCGTCGGCCTGGTCTTTGCCCTTCTCATGGCGAACGCGGGCGGTGCCTGGGACAACGCCAAAAAGTATGTGGAAAGCGGGAAATTTGGAGGGAAGGGCTCGCCAACTCACGCGGCAGCTGTAGTAGGTGACACGGTGGGGGATCCGTTCAAAGACACGGCTGGCCCTTCACTGAACGTCTTAATCAAGCTGATGTCTTGGGTGGCGCTGATTGCGGCACCATTACTCTTACTATTAGCGTGAAAGAGAAAGCAAACGTGAAGAAATGGAGAGATGTCGGTCAATCAACCCCAAGGAGTTTGTGCATTTCTCTAGTTTTATAAGGAAAGGAAACGAAGATGCTCGGGATATAGCGCAGAGGTTATACATCAGGTGGTATTTAGCATAATGGGAATTCCTAAGAAAAATTGAGGTGAAATCGTGTACAAAATCGTGACCGTGGAGGATACCGTTCGCGTGCCCCCCAACAGATTCTCCGAACCACTGAATGAAGTGATAATGGACGTCACCCGCAAAAACTACGTGGGGCTGACTGACAAGGATGTCGGGACAGTCTTGGTAATCACAGAGCTCAAAGAAGTCGGGGTCGGCAGGGTGATAATGGGTGACGGTGCTAGCTACCACGACGTGACATTCGAGGCGCTAGTCTACAAGCCAGAGCTCAACGAAGTCGTGCTCGGCGAAGTTGTCGAGATAGTGGAGTTCGGGGCATTTGTTCGTCTCGGGCCGATCGATGGTCTTGTGCACGTTTCTCAAATAATGGACGATTTCGTTGGTCACGACAAGAAGAAGGGCTCCTTATATGGAAAGGAATCAAAGCGCTCGCTCAAAGAGGGGGACAAGGTCATGGCCCGTATAGTGAGCGTAAGTTTGAAGCGGGGCGCGAAGGGCGGGAAGATAGGCTTGACCATGCGACAGCCGGGACTCGGTAAGTTGGAGTGGATCGAGGAAGCCCGCAAGGGGGAGAAGGCTTGACGGAAAAAGCGTGCCGAGACTGTAACTTCCTCACCAAAGCAAACACTTGCCCGAACTGTGGCGGGAACTCCCTCTCGGATGACTGGGCCGGTTACGTTGTGGTGCTTGACACCGAAGACTCTGAAATCGCGAAGCGTCTTAGCATTACCAAACCTGGAAAATATGCCTTGAAAGTCAGGTAACATGAAAAATTTTGTGTATAGTGCTGTCCCGCTGTCATCTAATTTTTTTATTTTTATGATTACTACTTCAACACTACCCCAAGTCGACCTCAAACACCGCTATCGGGTGATCGAGTTCGAACGCGAGGATGACGTCTGGATGGAGTTCCCCTACCACACCTAAACGCTTATCACCCACCATCAACTCAGCGACACGGCCATCCAAGAAGCTCGGGTGCCATGCCGTGCGGACTTCCCAAGTGACGCCGAGTTCCCGCAGCAGGGCTTCCGCAACGGCTTTGATGTAGGTAAATCCAATGTTATGACCTATCACCGCCGCCGCTGCGCGACGCACATTTTTTGCTCCAGTTTCTGTTTGTTTGTCCAGTATCACCACATCACCCACCTCGAAAATTTTGTGGGGCAGATGATGACGCCGGTTCTCGCGGAGAACGGAAAGGAGGGATGGCAACAAAGAGTCCCTGACGATCGTGTACTCTTCTGACACTGGGTTCGCGATCTCCGCTGCTTCTCCCTTTGTCCGCATGATTTCGAAGTTTGCGTGCGGGTTGGTGAGGGTATAAGTCATAACCTCCGTGAAGCCGAGCCCGGTCAGAACCCGCCTAGCCTTATCGCTTACTTTCTCGATCAAGGCCCGCTCCCCTATTGTCAGGACCTTCGGCAGCGTGGGCTCAAGCTTATCATAGCCGTAGCCTATCGCGATGTCCTCGATCAAATCTATTTCGTGCATGATGTCGCCGCGGTAAGGTGGGACCAGTAGAGTTAAGGCGTCATCCTTGATTCTGGCCACCCCGTAACGCATCTTCTTAGCGATCTTATTGATCTCCCCCAGGGTCAGCTTGAGTCCTATAGCCTCGTTCGCGTTGCGCGCGCTCAGGCGCCGTTTCTTGGGGGCGAGATTAGGTGTGCGAATTTGCCTGCCGAGGTATTTAACCAAGACCGACCTGAGTTCGAACCCGCGCTCGGCAAGTCCGGTCATCAGGATCGTCAATGATTGGTTAACCACACGTTCCTCCTGACCCGTGACATCAATGAAAAATTCTTTTGTTTTCTCCGTGACGCGTGTATTCTCGCTATTTATAATCGGGGGCATCGAAAGCACAACTCCACGCGAGTCGATAAGCAGAGGGTATCGTGGTAAATCTTGTATCAGTGGGCCGTACTCGATGCCCTTCGGGTGTTCGCGGATAATCTGTGCGGGAGTCAATTCACGATTGAAATCAAGCGGGACGAAACGAACGCCGTCAGGCAGGGTTGTGGTGTAGCGAATGGGCGGCGTGACAGCGGCGAGGTCATAGACACCTATCGATCCCCTCCGGCGGCTCCTGCAGAGGGATGTGTGCAATTTTTCCTGTACCTGCATAAGTGACGCCACAATTTCATCGGTCAACCTCACGTTCGTCACAACGCCGGCTGCGATAAATGGGCGGATTGGCTCGATGCTCTGATCAACCTCAATCGTGATCCCTGATGGAGATATATTATAGTTAGGTAGCCCGGTCTCCACACCAAGGAAACCCTTCAGCGCGCGAGCGACGCCTTCGGTGCTCAGCAGATCTGGGCGATTGTGCGTTATTTCAAGCTTGAGCTCGTTGTCTGATATTTCAGGCTCTATCCCCAACATGCTGAGGCGCTCGCGAAGGTGTTTTAAATCAATCCGTTTGCATAAGAGTTTGCAGAGGTCGCGGTAACTCACGGTGATCGACGGCACTTAGACCATTCTCCTTGTGCGAAGCCATTCGATATCATTTTTGTAGAGGTCTCGAATGTCTTCAATCCCCAGCTTGATCATAGCTAGACGTGAAAACCCGATGCCCCACGCGAGTACAGGGTGGCGGATACCGAGCGGTCGAAGTAGTTCCGGTCTAAAAACTCCGGCCCCTAGAGCTTCGATCCACTCGCGCCTCTTTTCGTGATAAATATCGGCTTCTGCTGAGGGCTCCGTGTACGGGAAGTATCCAGGCCTGAACCTAATTTTCGGAAGCCCGAGTTTGTTAGCGATCTGCTTCAGATATCCGAGCATGTCGCGAAGCGTCAGATTCCGATCCATCACGATGCCTTCGGCTTGGTAAAACTCAGCGAGGTGTTTCGAGTCTATTTTTTCGTGGCGGTAGACGTGGTCGATACAGAAGACCTTCACTGGTGGGTTAGGGTGCGAGGCGAGGTATCGGACGGTTGCCGCCGTCGTTTGGGAGCACAGCACAGTCCTTCGGCTTATGTTGGTGTCGAACTTGTACCTCCAACCAGTTGACCCGGCAACGCCGCGCTCGTGCGCCGCGGCTACTTTTCTCACCAATATAGGTGAGGGGAGATCGGCCTTCTCGGGCTTCGATAAAGATAGACTGTCATGGATCTCCCGCGCCGGATGGTCTTGGGCTTGGAAGAGGACATCGAAGTTCCAGAACTCAGACTCTACAATTCTCCCCTTTATCTCGACGAACCCCATCTCAAGCAATATCTCCCTGAGCTCATCGATGACCTGCTGTTGCGGGTGGATCTTTCCAGGGTAAACAGGTGCCCCTGGGGCGACGACATCGTATCGCCTGAGTTTGACCTCGCGCCAGCGCCCGCTCGTGATCAGGTCGTGGCTCAGCTCGCTTGTCTCTTCGACAAGTTCAATGCCGCGCTCCAAAACCTGTTTGCCAATGTCTGTGAGTTCCAGTTCATGATGGGTTTCCTCATAAATCTCCACAAGTTTCCTCTCTTCTAATATGCGGAGCGGCTCCTTCGTGTTGTCGGGTAGCTCGTCGACGTTACGCTCTTGATCGTAGAGCAACGCGAGCAAATTTTCGTCGGCGGGCCTTTGATCGAGCTTCTGAGAAAGAGCCAAATTACCTTCTTCAGTAATAACCAATAGAGTCTTGTCCTCCCGCTTGAGAAACTCCGCCCAGCCTTTGCGCTTGAGCCATGTGAGAGCTATACTTTTCTGTTCCTCGTTCAGGGTCGCGCGAGCGGCTAGCTCGTCCACGGCTTCCGGGCCGTATTCAGCTAACCCCACGAGCATCCTCCGCTCGGGCAATCCGTAGCGCGCGTACTCTCGACCTTCTGGGAGTAGAAGGGCTTTTGAAAACTTTTTCTCCCGCATTTCTATCAGGTCACGTTCGGATAGTACGAGCGCGGCCCGCATTACTGTGGCTTGGTCAAGGCCGACATGTTTGCCGAGGTCTGAGACGTCTGCCTTACCGCCGAGTTCTTGGAGCGCAAGCAGGACTTTTTTCTCTTGAAAGCTCAGACCCTCGATGATTGCGCGGATATCCAACTCAAACCCCAGAAACACAAAGTGATGTAAAGTTAAAAGAATACCGTGAATCAGATTTTTCGGCGAGGTTTTGCGATGTAAAAGAGGTATCTTAAATGCCATGAAATTATTTATATCCATTAAAAATATGTGTAATGACTTAATCTGGGGAGGAAATTATGCCGATACCCAAAAATCCGCTGGAAATAAGGGAATATTCTGGAGATGGTTATAAGCCGCTTGTGGATTACGAAAAATGGAGAGTAGCGATGCTCAATAATTTAAATGAATCGCCCCCTGAGAAAATAAAGGAGATGGAAAAACATAATGAGACTGATGAGGTTTTCGTCCTGTTAAATGAAAAAGCCATTCTTTTCTTGGGCGAAGGGAATGACGGTGCCACAAAAATACATGCTGTTGACATGGAACCTTTCAAAATATATAATGTAAAAAAATCCGTTTGGCATACTACTGCAATGGTTAAAGGAACTAAGGTTCTAATCGTAGAAAATTCAGATACTGCTTCGCACAATTCCTCTTACTGCAAACTAAGTGAAGAACAGAGAAAAACAATAATAAATTTAACAAAAAAATTATGGCAAAAGTGATGTGTAAGGGTGTACAAAATTTTCCTGTGATAGGTGGTTGTTTGGTTAAGTTTGAAAAAGTTTCGATATATTTTGCAGAGCCGGGCCCAGAGAACACGGATGAGGTGATGAAAGCCGTCGCCAAGAGAATTGAGAAGGGAGATATCAAGACAATAGTTGTTGCTAGCACATCAGGTGACACAGGTGTAAAGTTTGCCAACGTGCTTAAGGGCAAGGCCAACGTGATAGCAGTATCACACAAAGAAATGGAACCTGATCTTAAAGAAAAGATAATTAATCTGGGAGGCACCGCTGTTGATAAGACGCATTTGCCACTTCACAAAGTAGGCATGGATGATGTAAGAAATACGCTTCGTATTCTAGGTCAAGGGTTAAAAGTCGCTGTTGAGGTAATACTCATAGCTACTGACAAGGGGCTCATAAAACCCTACAAAGATGTTATAGGAGTTGGGGGAACTGGAAAGGGCGCTGACACAGTCATAGTAGCTCGATCAACTACATCAAAAGAGGTTTTCAGCGGAGATTCATCTAAGAAGCTTGAAGTAAGGGAAATAATTGCTATGACCTTAAAAAAGAAGTGGTGGGACTAAATACCTCCAAAAATAAAACCATAGAGACATTTTGAAAGTAGTCAAAAATAAGAGGAGGATTTTAAAAGAAATCAGCAGAGGCCCCATCCATGGATACGAGCTTGCAAACAAGGTGGGGATCTCTCTATCTTCTTCTTAATAAAAGTAAAACGATATCATTTATAGTGATAGATTTCAGCTCAAGAGGGACTAACTGTGGATAACAATGACCGCGAAAAAATAGAAAAAATTATTAAGGATAGAAAAATTGCGCATGATTATTTTTTTAAAAATTCAGAAGTTTACAGGTCTTTTGTCGATTTGGAAAGAAAGACCTTTTCAACCAGAAATCTTGAGAAAAAATACAAAGAACTAATTGCCATTGGAATTTCTATAATTGTAAATTGTGAATCCTGCCTTGAATGGCATATCAAAGAAGCGCTAAATTCAGGAGCATCTGAAGAAGAAATTATCGAAGCAATTGAAGTCGGTATCGAAATGGGTGGCGGTCCTGCAACGGTGTCCAGCAGATTTGCGTTAAAAGTTTTGGAATATCACAGGCAGCATGGATTGAGAAGTGACAGATGAGAGTAATCTAAGAAAAGTGTGTACATATGAAGAAAGTACTGCTTTTTTTAGCAAATGGCTTTGAGGCATATGAAGCCAGCGTTTTTTCGGATGTTTTAGGCTGGAGCAGGACTTATGGAGATATTCCAGTTGAAGTAACTACTGTTGGAATGCGTCCCAAAATAAAGTGCACCTGGAATTTTACCGTCATCCCTGAAATTCGGATCGATGAAGTTAGTGCAAATGACTACGACGCTTTAGCAATTCCCGGCGGCTTTGAAGAGGCAGGGTTCTATGAGGATGCGTATCATGAAGATTTTCTTAAATTGATCAGAACTTTCGATAAGGAAAAGAAAATCATAGCGTCAGTATGTGTTGGTGCCCTGCCGCTGGGAAAAAGTGGTATTTTAAAAGGACGCAAAGCTACAACATATCACTTGCTTGGTGGGGTTAGGAGAAAGCAATTAGCAGAATTCGGAGCAAAAGTTCTGGATCAACGTGTGGTCGTAGACGGGAATATTATCACTTCTTCCTCCCCAGCAACAGCGCTGGATGTTGCATTTAAACTGCTGGAAATGTTGACTTCAAAGGAGAATTATGAGAAAGTAAAAAAATGTATGGGATTTTAATATCGGCGCTGATTTCACATAACAGCGTGTTTGTGGTTCGTTCTGCTCATCTGAAATGCTCATAACCGCGATCTGGCAAGGATCGTGTTTCCTTCCCCACTCTAATAAAAACACCACTGCCCCTTTGTACACGTCCGATTATAGTTACCGCAGTGCTAACGCGTTCTAGCGCCCGCTGGATTTTTTTCCACCCTCGCGGTCTGACCGAAAACAGCAGCTCAAAATCTTCCCCGCCGAAGAGCGCAAAATCATCTACATTGAAACCATACTGGGCCGCGAATTTTCTGATGAGTGGGTGTTCGGGTACACGATCGCGGTCTATTACAATTTTCACCTTACTCTCCCTCGCGAGCTGCCAGAGGTTTGCCGCCAACCCATCCGTCACGTCGATCGCTGCCGTCACTACCCCGCTCCGCGCGAGACTTATGCCTTCTTTCACCCGCGCGGGCGGCTCGAGTTGCGCCTTGACGAGCGCTTGATATCCCTCAGCAGGAAGTTTTTCCAGCAGGAGTTTGAGGCCAGACGAAGCCGCGCCCAGTTTTCCCGTGACTACCACGAAATCGCCCTCTCTTGCCCCTGAGCGTCTCAGCAACCTCTTTCTGTGGGCCAACCCAAATGCTGCTCCGGAAATTATGATTTCATCGCTTTCGTCTAAGTCCCCCCCGACGACGTACGTGCCGTATTCTCTGGCCACAATATTCATGCCTTTCACCATCCGCTCGACGAACTCAACATCGAGTTCCCTCGGAAGAGCAACAGAAAAAATCAGCCCCAGTGGTTCGGCCCCCATCGCCGCCAGGTCGCTCAGGTTGACCACCACGGCCTTTCGCCCCATTTGTTCTGGCGTCGTTCCCGGTGGAAAGTGGGAGCTGGCGATGAGCATGTCAGTGGTCGCAATCAAGCACATACCGTTGATGTCAATAGCGGCAGCATCGTCCCCTATTCCGACCCTTATATTCGGGCCTTGCTTGAATACCCTGCGCGCGAGCTCAACCAAGGCTCGTTCCCCAACATCGCTCAACTTCATAAGGTCACCTACAACAGCGGGAGGTTACGCGTGAGTTTGTCTACAAGCTCGTTTGGCGCTGGACCTATAGCGAGCACCGTTGAAGTTCCGGGAGGGAGTTCCGTTAGACCGGCGTCTTGAACCAGTTCGTGCGGCAGTCCAGCCTTTACCGCTTGTTCTTGAAATTTTCGCAACTCACTCTCGTCCATAACCTCCACCACGACTTTTTTCTGTCCCTCACCAAGCCAAGCAGCGTACCACTCCCAGCGCTCGCGCCTAGCTTTCTCAGCCGAACCAACAGAACCGTGGGCGACCTGCACCGCGAGCTTCCCGGGGCTCATGTTCAAATCTGATCTGGCTAGGATGACCTGCTTGTACTTAAATGTCAACTGATCCCGCTCCCTTGTTTGGGAGGTTGTTCGGAAGCTTTCTTTTCGTGGTGTGGTTGAGCTTGTTTTTCTGGCTTCGGTTGTGAGGGCGCAGGAGTTTGAGACGGTTTTGATGCCCTAGACCTCCTGAAAAATCTCACCACCGCTCGCGTGTACGCGAGCGCTACTTCAGCCCCGCCCCGCAAGTATGCTAAGACCGCAAGCACCGCACATAGCCCCACGGTTACGCCAACGAATGGCGCGAGTTGGAGCATACTCAGCTCTGGTTTCGCGATGAAGAACCCCACATATATGAGGAGCATCACCCCGAGGCCCAAACTCATCCCAACCCTGGCCCAGAAGTCAAGACTCCCAAGCTTGGGGTAGAGGACCAGGGAAAAGAGAAAGCCCGGGACCATCAAAAGGAATATGCCCAGCAACACATACCCGATGATATCCAGCATTTCATCACTCGTTAGCGTTATCAAGTTGGAACCTTAAAAAGTTGTGAGGTGCGGAAGTGCGTGCCGATGTTGTGGTAGTGGGTGGCGGTCCCGCGGGATGTTTCGTCAGTGGGATACTCGCGAAGCGCGGTTTCGATGTCGTGGTGGTGGAGGAGCACGGCGAGGTAGGTAACCCAGCCTGTTGTGCCGGCATCGTAGGCGTGAACGGGCTCAAAGAGTTGGGGATCAAACCAGGTGAATGGGTGGTGGGAAAACTTCGCCGCGCAGTGATTTATCCCCCTTCAAACAAATCTATTGAACTCACGCGGGGCAAGGTCGAGGCTTTTGTGATCGACCGCGCAGAATTCGATCGCTCGCTCGCAATGGAGGCGGCGAGGGCAGGTGCAAACTTTTTCCTCAAAAGCAGATGCACCGGGGTAAAACTCAGCGGTGAGCCCGCGGTGAATATCAGAGGCATTCGAGGAGGACAGCTCAAGGCACGTCTGGTGATAGGTGCAGATGGTCCAACATCGATTATTGCTCGAGAGGCGGGTCTTGTGAGGTCGGGAAGATTTTTGAAAGGGGCTCAGATGGAGGTCGTGGCAAATGTGTCAGATGATGCCGCTGAAATATACTTTGGTCGCTCCTTCACCCCAGGTTTTTTCGGCTGGCTTGTTCAGGCCGGAGATGTAGCCCGCGCTGGGATTTGCTGCGTGGAGGGAGACCCGCTCCGCATGTTATACAACTTCGTAAGAAAACATCCAGTGGTCTCCAGTAAATTAAGTGGAGGTAAAGTTCTAAACATCTGTATCGGCCCAATCCCGGAGTCTCGGTCAAGGAAGCTTTATGGCGATCATCTAATGCTGATCGGTGACGCTGCCGGCCAGGTGAAGCCGCTGACAGGAGGGGGAATTTATTTTGGACTCTCCTGCGCTCTCATGGCTGCCGAGGTTGCCGTTCGGGCGCTAGAAGGGGAGCCGGACCGAAAAGCGCTTCAGGCATATGAGCGGGCGGTGGATGGCAGGTTTGGTGAGGAGTTCAGGCTTGGGCTCCGCGCACGTAGGGTTTTTGAGCAGATGCCAGATGAGGACCTTGATGCCGTCTTCGGGCTGTTACTGCGGGAAGACATCAGGGAGCTAGTTTTGAAGAATTTTGGCTTTGACCAACACATGAAACTGGTCAGAACCTTGCTACCTGAGATGCCAAGGATTTTCAAAGAGCTTGGGATTAAGCGAGCCATAAAGTACACGCGTTATCTAATGGCGCCGTGAAGCACCGTCTTGGATTGGGGCCTGTCAAACTTCCGATAAAACCTAACATAGCGATTAAAGCAAAGGTTTAAAATTAGTCACCTAAATTAACTATTGTAAAAGATCAACGGAGGTGAAAAAAAATGAATGTAACACGCATCGCAGGATATCTTTTCGTGTTAGGTCTAATATCAGCTGTGATCGCAGGCGCCGCTGTCGGCTTGGCTAATATTGGGTTAACTGCGCAAGCTTGGATTGCAGTGATGTTTATGATAATAGGGGTAGTGATCGGGGCGTGCATGTCAACTTCTAAGAAACTTGAGGAAGAGGTCTACGTCCTTGTATTGGTCTCGCTCGTACTGTTGGTCGCAAGCAACATGGGTATCTTTACAGGCACATCTGGAGGTCTCAACACGGCGACAGGCACCAACTTGGGAACAGCGATAAACGCTATCGTTGGGTACATCGCGTTGTTCTCGGCGGCCGCAATGATAGTGCTGGCAGTAAGGACACTCACTCACTTCCACATATCAAAGATCAAGTAGAGTGAGTGTCTTTTTTATTTTTCACATTTTGGACGCAATACTTTTAGAGGCAGTTTAATAAAAAAGGCGGGAACTTCGATCCTTCCCTTATTCACCCAACGAGTTCGCGAATCTCGACCACTTCACTAGCTCGTTGTTTTTTCAGGTCAGGATCTTTTTCCTGCAGTCGTTATCTTCCTCCGCTCTTCCATGGAGGTTATCCGCGTTCTTCCCCGGTTTTTCGCCCAGGTTTTCACACGGCTCCCCGTTGTCCGTAGACTCCGGTTCGACCTCCTCTGCAGGCTTCTATTCCCGCCACTCTACTTGCCACAGTATGCTATTTATAGATTTCTTAAAAAGTAGAGATATATCGAAAGTGGAACTATAGATAAAAACGGTCAGAGATAGGCTTTCGACAACTTCTAGAGCGACTTCTACCCACTATTATTCGTTTTCGCTTTCGCGATCGTCAACTTTTCGTCCTTTAATCGGCGGAGATAACAGCGACTCTAGCCTGTTCTACCATCGATTCAGAACTTTTCGATATTCAAATATCTTGGCTTTGTGAATGAGAATTTGGTGTTGAGATGCCCACTAACCTGTCACCAGAATATTTTAAAGCCGAAGAACGCTATTTCCAGGCGCGCACATTGGAAGAGCGAATCTCGGCGACGGAGGAACTCATCCGCGCCGCCCCAAAGCACAAAGGAACGGAAAAACTCCTCAAGACTCTCAAGCAGCGCTTGGCCAAGCTTCGAAGAGAATTACAAGAAAAGCGTGAGAGCAAGGTCGGCAGGGGTGGCGGCCCGAGTTTTGCGGTCAAGAAGGAGGGAGCGGCGCAGGTGGCTCTTGTGGGACTTCCCAACTCCGGGAAGTCGTGGCTGCTTAGAAAACTAACGAGCGCCCGCCCAGAGGTGGCAGACTACCCGTTCACCACCCGAGAGCCAGCGCCTGGGATGATGCAGTTCGAGGATGTACAGGTTCAACTCGTTGAAGTGCCAGCCATCGTTGAGGGTTCGAGCCTCGGCAAGGGGCTCGGGGCACAACCTCTCAGCGCCGCCCGGAACGCGGACGTTATTGCCATCGTTATTGACGCTTCTGCTGATCTGCTCCAGCAGATTCAAGTCTTGGTCGATGAGCTTGGCGCAGCGGGCATCAGGCTTAACCAACGGCCACCCAAAATCACCGTCCAGCGTCGATCAATAGGGGGGATGGAGATCAGGGGAGCCGAGATGGTGGATGGCGGCGAGGCGGAAATCAAACGCATCCTACAAGACCACCACATCCACAACGCTTTCGTAGTCGTGGAGGAGCCAGTCAAGAGCGAGGAGATCGAGGAGGTTCTTGATGAATCCGTTGTATACCGTCGCGCCTTTATCATACTTACCAAATACGATCAGCCCGACGCCGCTAAGCTAAGATTGTTGGAGCGCAAGCTCGGGACTTTTTTCCAAATCGTCACGGTGGAGGCTGCTGCAAAGGGACTAAAAAAATCGATTTACGATAATCTCGATTTAATCCGAGTGTACACGAAGCGCCCGGATGAGGAGCCCGCGAAACGTCCAATAGTTCTGCCAAGAGGATCCACGGTTCTTCAAGTGGCACGAGCCGTGCACAAAGATTTTGAAAAGAGCCTAAAGTTCGCCCGGGTTTGGGGCTCTACACGGTTTCCAGGACAGCAGGTCTCCCGCGAATACGTGCTCCAAAATAAGGACATTGTAGAGCTGCATGCCTAGTTTCAGTCATCGCGCAAGAATATAGTTACTTTGAGAATAGTGTCCGGTTTCCCAACAATCCCAACGTTTAGAGCCTATTTGCCTCCCGCTAGGACTATATACATGCTTTACCTCTTCTTTCTGGAAACTCTAATGGTAAATATAAGATTGAATAGAGCTTAATGGGGTTCAAATGCCATTGAGACCAGCTCGGGCGTATAGGCATTTCAGCGGGCCAGCATACACCAGGCGTGAATTTGTAGATGGAGTACCTGGCGTACGGGTGATATTCTTCGATATGGGTAACCCTAAAGGCAATTTTCCAGTTGAGATGTCTCTGATCTCGCAGGAAGCTGGGCAGATAAGACACAACGCTCTTGAGGCCGCACGCGTGGCGACGAATCGCATGCTCGAGGTTAAAGCGGGGAAAGATAACTACCACCTCAAGCTCCGTGTCTACCCTCATCAGATACTTCGCGAAAACCCGACGGCGACCGGGGCTGGGGCCGACCGCATTTCCGACGGCATGCGGCAGTCTTTCGGCAGGCCGATAGGGACTGCTGCGCGAGTGAGCGTCGGGCAGAGCCTGATGACTGTTAGAACTATGACGGAATTCGCGCCCATTGCAAAGGAAGCGCTACGGAGGGCGAGATTGAAGCTTTCCCTGCCGTCTAGGGTCGTTGTTGAAAAAGGACAATAATTTCTTCAGCGATTGTTTTACTTTGCAGAGCCAGCTATCGCCGCAAGCAACTCGTAGATTATTTTTGCCGCAGCGAAGGCGGTGGTTCCATCATCGTATGGCGGGACAAGCTCTACAACATCAAAGGCCATCACGTTAAGTTTGCCGAGCTCTCTGATTAAGCGCAAGAGTTCCACCGTGGAGGGACCGCCAGGCTCGGGTGTCGCGACCCCTGGGGCGAAGGCAGGGTCTAAGACATCTAGGTCGATCGTGAGGTAAACGCGCGAGTTGCCAGCGAGTTCCTTCACTGTTGCAACTATTTCTGGAGTCTTGTCGATCATCTGCTCCGATGTATAGGTCGCCACTCTTGCATCTCGTGCGAATTCAGCTTCTTCCTTGGAGCACGAGCGGATGCCCACCTGTAGAAGGCGCTTGGACGGCAGATGGTCAAGCACTCTGCGCATCATCGTCGCATGGCAGAGCCTATCACCCATATACTCGTCGCGGAGATCGCGGTGAGCATCAAGCTGCACCACAAAGACATCGTCAAAGGCCTGAAGGGCGAAGTATGTCAGAGTGTGTTCTCCCCCCAGCAGGACCGGGATCTTCCCTTCGCCACTCACTCGCTTGACCAACTGAGTGACCCGCCCCCCAGTCGCTTTTAGGTCAGTAGGCGTGATTGCGATATCACCAAGGTCGGAGATGTTGAGCCGCTCGAAGACATCCAATCCGGCCGATGTCAGGTACGTCTCAAGATTCGCCGACGCCTCCCGAATCCGTCCTGGACCGAAGCGATAACCGGAGCGGTAGCTCGAGGTGACATCAAGGGGAACACCTGCGAAGACCACGTTAGCCCGATCGTAAGGCTCGTCGAAACCGCCGAAGCCAGGGCGAATCGGTGTCAAAGTCTCCATCTTTTTCACCATTCAACGGACGATTTTGAAGGCTATGAAGTTTGCTCTCAACTCCCAGCCGACCCAACATTTTTACAATTAACAATAGGTTAATTTGCGCTTAACATGATGTTAACTCACCAAACACCCGAACAAATAAAGTTTAAATACTTAACTCTCCTCTGAAAGCTGATAGAGGCGTATCCATGGCTAAAAATCTGTACTTCTTCGACGAGGGGGATGGAAAAGACAAGAGGCTCCTGGGAGGCAAGGGCGCTGGCCTATGCACAATGACCCAGCTTGGACTGCCGGTTCCCCCCGGTTTTGTGATAACTACTGAGGTCTGCAAGCGTTACTACAAGGACGGCGGGAAACTCCAGGATGGGCTGATGGACGAGGCCGGAGCGGCGGTGCGTAAGCTCGAGGACCTCACAGGCAAAGATTTCGGCGACCCCGAGAAGCCCCTTTTGGTTTCCATCCGCTCAGGGTCGATGCTTTCGATGCCTGGCATGATGGACACCATTCTCAATTTAGGGTTAAATGATGAGACCGTCGAAGGGCTGGCCAAACTGACGAGAAACGAGAGATTTGCTTACGACGCCTACCGAAGGTTCATCCAGATGTTCGGAAAAATCGTGTTCGGGATAGACGCAAAAAAGTTTGAGGATGCTTTTGAAAAACAGAAGGAGGAGGTTGGGGCAAAGCTCGACACGGACCTGAAAGCCGAGGACATGAAAAAGGTCGTCAAGAGGTTCAAGCAAATAGTGGAAAGCGAGACGGGGAAGAAATTCCCCTCCGACCCTCTCGTGCAGCTGGAGCTCGCGATAAATGCGGTGTTCAGATCATGGAACAACAAACGGGCCATAGAATATAGAGAGTACTATAAAATTCCCCACGACCTCGGCACGGCGGTGAACGTCGTTGTCATGGTGTTTGGGAATATGGGGCTTGACTCTGGTACCGGCGTGGCATTCACACGCGACCCATCCACAGGCGAGCGAAAATTATATGGTGAGTTTCTCTTCAACGCTCAAGGGGAGGATGTCGTCGCTGGCGTCAGAACTCCGCTCAAGATAAGTGAACTTGAACAGAGGTACCCCCAACTCTACAATCAGCTACTCGACATCGCTGAAAAGCTCGAGCGGCATTATCGCGACATGCAGGACGTCGAATTCACGGTCGAGCAGGGCAAGCTGTACATGCTCCAGACCAGGGCCGGAAAGCGGACTGCGCAGGCCGCGGTGAAAATAGCCGTGGGCATGGCAGAGGAAGGTTTGATAACCGAGCAGGAAGCGGTTTTGCGGGTGGAGCCGGGCCAAGTCGAGCAACTGCTCCACAAACAAGTGGACCCGAAGGCCAAGGTGAACGTGATCGCGAAGGGTTTGAACGCCAGCCCCGGTGCGGCTACCGGCAAAGTGGTTTTCGACGCCGAAAGGGCGAAGGAACTGAAGGACGATAAGGTAATACTCGTGAGGCCCGAGACGAATCCAGATGACGTCGGCGGCATCATAGCCTCCCAAGGTGTACTCACTTCAAGAGGAGGGGCGACTAGTCACGCCTCTGTTGTTGCTCGAGGTTTGGGAAAACCTGCCGTGGTCGGTTGCGAAGCTCTAAAAATAGATCTCGAGCAGAAGCTGTTCGAGGTCAGTGGGGTCACGGTTAAAGAGGGCGACATCATCACAATCAACGGCTCTACTGGCGATGTTATCCTTGGCGAGGTACAGCTAATCGAGCCAAAGATGTCCGAGGAGCTCAAGCAGCTGCTGGCATGGGCCGACGGGTTCAAGAGGCTGCAAAATTGGGCGAATGCGGATTACCCGCGTGACGCAAAGCTGGCGAGGGAGTTCGGTGCTCAGGGAGTAGGTCTGTGCAGGACGGAGCACATGTTTTTCGAGGAAGAGAGGCTGCCGATTGTCCGCCAGGCGATACTTGGTGAGACTAAGGAAGAACGAAAAGAGCCCCTCGAGAAATTACTGAAAATCCAAAAGGGAGACTTCAAGGGAATTCTAGAGGCTATGGACGGGTTGCCAGTAGTGATTAGGCTACTTGACCCGCCGCTGCACGAGTTCCTACCGAAGTATGAGGAGTTACTCGAGGAAGTGATCACACTGAGGACTAGCGGCGAGAATCCAAGCAAACTAAAAGTTGCCGAGGAACTCTTGAAACGCGTCGAGGAGATGCGTGAGGCAAATCCCATGATGGGGCTCCGCGGTTGCAGGTTGGGGATAACCCATCCCGACATAAACGAGATGCAAGTCAGGGCGATTTTCGAAGCAGCATGTGAATTAAAGCGTGAAGGGCGCAACCCCAGACCTGAAATAATGATCCCTCTGGTAGGCCATGTCAACGAACTCAAGGTAGTGCGAGAGCAGCTCGAGCGGGTGGCGCGCGAGGTGATGGCCAAGAATGGTGTCGAAGTGTCCTACAAGTTCGGCACGATGATAGAGGTGCCGCGTGCAGCGCTTACCGCCGACGAAATTGCGGAGTACGCGGAGTTCTTTTCCTTCGGCACCAATGACCTCACCCAGATGACCTACGCCTACTCAAGGGACGATGCGGAGGGGAAGTTCATGTTCCAGTACATTGAGAAGGGTATACTGGAGGTCGACCCGTTCCAGACGCTGGACCGAAAAGGTGTCGGGAAGCTTATGCGGATCGGAGTCGAGCTGGGGCGGAAGAAAAGACCGAGTTTAGAAATCGGCATCTGCGGCGAACACGGTGGAGATCCTGCTTCGATCGAGTTCTGCCACGAGCTGGGTCTGAATTACGTTTCTTGCTCGCCGTTCAGGATGCTGGTTGCAAGGCTGGCCGCAGCCCACGCTGCGCTCAAGACCGGAGAGGCGGAAAAGCTGCGGTACCTGTAGTTGATCATTTCAGTCATTTTTGTTATCGATAATTATTTTTCTCGCTTCTTCCCTTATCCCGTCTAATACTTTTTGGGGCAATCCAGTTGTTCTTTTGAGATCCTCTAGATCGTGGTCTAGCAGGTCCTTCGCGAGCATCACCCTCGCCTGAAACAGCCGCTCCCCGATGGGCCCAGTGACGGATCTCAGGATTGTGATTGGATAAAGCTTCTTTTTTTCCACCATCTCCTCGAGGCTCTCCATATTCGGATAATTCCAGCTAGTCACTTTAACGCCAACGCATTTCCCGTACTGCTCTGCCTCGGTGGTGCACTTGGTATTGCAGATGAGCCAAGCTTGGTTGAATTTCTCGCCCAGATCGAGGAACCTAGCATATGTGTACATCACCACTTCGAGGCCGGTGCGGTTTCCCGGGGTATTGTGATACTTGCACTCCACGAGGTGGCGCACGCCTTCTTTTTCGGCAATGATGTCAATCTCGTGAGAAACACATTTGCCATTTACGATTTCTCCGACTTTAGTCTCATAGCCGTAATTTTGAAGCACCTCGGCCATGAATTTTTCGAATGGAAAGCCTGTGGGGCCTAGATTCATGATGGCTCTTTTTAAATCATATCTAATCGCGGCTTCTGGTTCTTCCTCGAGCAGCTTTAAGATAAGGTGTAGGATCTCCCTCGTGGTTATTCCATCGTAGGCTTTAGCTTCAACTTCCTTGACGATCCTATCTACAAGTTGCTTTGATGCCCCCGCCCTGAGGCAAGTCCACCTGATCTTTTCAACGTCGAACTCCTCTTTCTCACCTAACGCTTTTGTTACGTACATTTTCTATCCCATACTCACTGCTTAGCGATCTTAATTTATCTTAGTGATTACAACATCTTCCCTAAGTATATGCGACATTGATATTGGATATAAACGGTTCGAATTTGGTTTGTACCCTTTTAGAAAAATCTCTCCTAAAACTGGCGGGTCTGCTTCCGGATGCCTATGGTGCGGGGGAAGAGATACCGACTACCGTTTAAATCTACCGTATTTAAATGGCAATGTTTACGCGACCGGCTTTTGAGTTTTATCCCGTGCTGCGGAGGCAGTGCTTGTGTTTTAAAATTATTTTATCCTCGTCTATCTTCTACTCCCAAGCGAGCATGTCCTCAGAATGCGATTCTTTGATGGACTCCAGCAATACCCTCTTCATTTTCTTCTTCGTGTGGTAGTCGTAAACGACCTTAACCTTCTCAAGCGTGAAAGGGTTCA
>Ga0315296_10001081_pt1 | contig 24008 bp, 24 predicted proteins | sample YL17G14_18_MG_FD_203921 | JGI IMG/M metagenome (GOLD analysis project Ga0315296, IMG submission 203921) | Sediment microbial communities from Yellowstone Lake, YNP, Wyoming, USA - YL17G14_18 | ecosystem: Environmental > Aquatic > Freshwater > Lake > Sediment | place: USA: Wyoming | collected... | reverse complement strand
CGGTACATCCCGGACCTTGGCCCCGCTATCCCCGTGCCGGCCGAGGGCTAGGGCCAGGGGCGGCCTCAGGCAGCCCCTCATCGAAGACACAAAGGGGGACAGCTCAATAAGCTGTCCCCCTCTCTTGTCTGCTTTCTGCTGCCGCCTGGTCTCTCGGCAGGCCGCAGCCCTCGCCGGGCGGCGGCGGTTCGCGCCCTCACGCGTCAGGAGCCGGCTTCCGGGTCTGCCTCGGAGTGCTGGCGGCGCAGGATGCGCTCCGTGACGTCCTTGAAGACCTCGTACTCCTGGGCCCCCACCACGACGAAACCGTCTTCTTTGCTGGAGCCGTGGGGGCAGAAGATGAAAGCGGGTACGCCGCCCAGGTTCTGCTCGTAGGCCCAGCGCACCTTCTCGTCCACCAGCGTCTCATAGCGGCGCTCACGTAAGGCCGCTACCAGCGCCGCGGCGTCGAGGCCGCACTCGCCGGCCAGGCGCGCCAAGACCTTCTCATCGCCGATGTCCTCGCCCTCCTCGAAGTAGGCGCGGAAGAGCGCGCGGTGCAGCGGTTCGAAGTGCCCCGCCTCACGGGCGAACTCGGCTGCCTCCAGGGAGGGGCGGCTGTTGGCTAGGATGGCGCGCCGCTTCATCCGGATGCCGGCCCGCGCCGCCGCCTCCTCTACGTACGCCAGGTACTGGCTCGTGTAGCCGCCCTCGCCCGCGATGCGCTCCAGGGGGATGCCTTCGGGGGGCGTGCCGGGGCGCAGCTCATAGGGCCACCACTCTACGTCCAGGGGGAACTCTTCCCTGAGCTGTTCGACCCGCACGAGGCCGATGTAGCACCACGGTCAGACGTAGTCGAAGATGACGGTGAGCTTGATGGGCGTCGTTTCGGCGGCGGTCACTTCTGGTCCCTTCGATTGCGCCGAGTCGAGCGGATTATAGCATGTGAGCTGTAGGCGACCAGAAACAACGATGACGCCAATGAGCGCTCAGTTTGCCCGGCCGAGGGAGCGAGCCTATACTCGGTTGAGGCGACCAGTCTGCGCCCCAAGAGGAGGATGACCATGCGTTCTCTGCATATGCACCCCTACCGCACGCCCGAAGAGGTTCACCAACTGGTGGATCGTCTCCATGCGGAGGTCTCGCCCATCGTGCATCCGCAACAGATAATCCAGAAGATGCGCAGCGAGCGGCCTCCGGTTAGCCGCTTCAATGGCTGGCTGGCGGACCATATCGTCGGCCTTACGGGCACCATGATATTCTTCTACTTCCTGTGCCTAGTGCTGGCCGGATGGTCTTTCTGGCAGAGCGCCATTGAACACGACAAAGGATTCGACCCATTCCCATACGCGTTCCTCTTCTTCCTCCTGGGCGGCATCATGCAGTCCCTGTTCGTGCCCACCATGCTCACCGCCTCAAACCGCACTACGGAGCGCGACCGGGTAAAGGATGAAGCGGACCACCGCGCCTGGTCCCACCTCTACCAGGTAAATGATGAGCAGTTGCGCATCCTGCGCGAGCTGGCGGCCCGCTTTCTCGCGGGGGGCGAATCAGGCCACTGAGATCGAAGCGGCGCACTCGCTATCGCCGAGTCTAACCAGATAGCGATACTGTCTTGCGTAGAGCCGATGCGATGTCGCCCCAGCGAGGCCATCGTTGCCAGGTCAAAACTGTAGATCCCCTCGAAAGGAACATGCGGAGTAGGCAGGACCATGTTTAGCCTCGAGGTAAGCGGTTGGAGCATCGTGGTGCGGACCCTCATCGTGTACGCCGCGCTGCTGGCCGGCCTGCGGCTGGCGGGCAAGCGGGAGATAGGGCAGATAACCCCGTTTGACCTGGTGGTCATCCTGCTCATCGCCAACGCTGTGCAAAACGCGATGGTCGGGCCGGACACGTCGGTGACGGGGGGCCTGATCGCGGCGGGGGCCCTGATCGTGGCCAACTACGGTGTGGCCCAGGCCCGGGAGCGGCTCCCCTGGCTGCGGCGGGCGGTCGAGGGAACGCCGACGCTGCTGATCAACGATGGGAGGTTCGTGTCGGAGCACTTGCGCAGGGAGGGGCTGGAGGAAGATGAGGTGCTCATGGCGATCCGCGAGCACGGGGTCGCAGACGTGAAGGACGTGCGGATGGCGGTGTTGGAGGTGGACGGTTCCATAAGCATCGTGCCCTCGGATGCCCAGGCGATGCGAACACGCAGGCACGTGCGGTTCTTGAGAAAAGGCGCATAACCAGGCCTGCTGGGCTTTCAGGTGAAGAGCTAGCCAAGGAGGAACGTGACAGGCCGCATTCTGGGGTGGGGCGCCCCGGGGATCTACGCGTTCTTGCCCTGCAGAAGGGCCAGTTGCGCTTCCAGGAGATCGATCTGCTGCTTCTGGATGGCGAGCAGATCGTTCCACTGCCTCTCGCGGAGTTCGTCCAGCTTCTGATGTAGCAGCTGTATCTCCATCTCGGATTTGAGGTTGACCTCATAGTCATGCTCGGCGCGGATGCGGTCGCGGGCCTCCTCTCGGTTCTGGCTCATCAGGATGACGGGGGCCTGGATGGCCGCCAGCATGGAAAGGAACAGGTTGAGCAGGATGTAGGGATACTTGTCCCAGTGGTGGATGAGGGCGGCGGTGTTGAAAAGGATCCAGGCACCCAGGACGAGACCGAAGCCAAAGATGAAGCCCCAGCTCCCGGCGATGTCAGCCAGTTTGTCGGAGACCCGCTGGCTGAAGGTTAGCTGTTCGCGATGAATGACATCGACGTTCTTGCTAACTCGCTCGCGGCGGCGGATCTTCTCTTGAAGCTCCTTCTCGATCTGCGCCGCCTTTTTCTCCCAGGCGCGGACATCATCGTCAGCCTTGCTGAGCACGCGTGACATGGCCCTACCTCCTGCAAGTGAAAAATCGCCCAGACGGAATTATCGCGTCATACCACGCGAGGTGTGGCGCTGTGCTCCCTCAGAACCACCTCCGCCAGCGGAAGAAGGCGATGAGTCCCAGGGTGATGATGGCCATGGCCCCCAGCATGCCGAAGTAGCCCCACTGCCAGCCCAGCTCGGGGAGGTTCTCGAAGTTGGTGCCGTAGATGCCGGCGACAAGGGTGAGGGGCAGGATGATGGTAGCCACTATGGAGAGGACCTTCATCACCTCGTTCATGCGGTTGTTGAGGGACGAAAGGTAGGTGTTGAGGACGCTTTCCGCCAGGTCGCGCAGACCTTCCACCATCTCCTCGACCCGCACCACGTGGTCGTAGATGTCGCGGAAATACATGTGCGCCTCTTCGCTCACCAGGCGGGGGAACTCGCCGCGGGCGAAGCGGTTCACCACGTCGCGACCGGGGAGGAGGGCGCGGCGCAGGCGCAGGGCGTTGCGTTTGAGGACCAGGATCTCCTGGAGCACGCGCCGCTGGGGGTTCGCCAGTACCGCCTCTTCCAGGGCGTCAACCACCTGGTCCATCTCCTCGACCACCGGCTGGAACTGGTCGACCAGCCCGTCTAGGAGGGCATGGACCAGGAAGTCGGCGCCGCGGCCGGCCAACGGCCCGTCCTCGCCGGCGCGCCGCCGCACATCGTCGACGGCGGCCAGGCGATGACTGTGGAAGCTGACCACGTAGTTGGGGCCGAGAAAGAGATCCAGCTCTGTGGTCTCCAGTCGCTCCGAGCGGGCGTGGAAACGGATGCCCTGGCTGATGATGAAAAGGTACTGGCCGTAGTCGTCGATCTTGGGGGTATCGATGTGCGGGTTCAAGCAGTCGTCCACAGTCAGGTGGTGGAAGTGGAAGACGCCGTCCAGGATGGACCGCGCCTCAGCGGCGTCGGCGCCTTCCAGGTCGACCCAGAGGAGGCCGCCCGACCGGTCAACAGCCTTCGCCATCTCCTCAGTCGAAAGGTCCCTGGCGACACTGCCGTCGGGGCTGCGGTAGAAGCTGGTGATCATATGCTGCCCTCCTCGCGAATTGTACACCCTCCTCTCAACCACTGTGGAACAGGCGCTCAGAGGTCGCTTTGCCAGCGCAGGTGTGCTATATATTAAGTGTCTACCAGACAAGCGCCGAGGCGTGGGCGGGGGCCGGGACGGGACCTCGAGTCTCGGTCCGGCCCTTGCAGCGTCTGGCTTCAGAGAGGCTCTCGTTTCAGAGCAGGGATGCTCTCAGGAGGCGGAAGGTGTACCAGGATCTCAGTGTGTTCACCGGCAACGCCCACCCGGACCTGGCGCTCTCCATCACCCGCTATCTGGACATATCTCTAGGGCAGTGTGAGGTCTTCCAGTTCAGCAACGAGAACATCTTCGTGCGCATCTGCGAGAACGTCAGGCAGCGGGACATCTTCCTGGTACAGCCTATGGTCTCGCCGGTGAACACGCGGCTCATGGAGCTCCTGATCATGATCGACGCCTTCAAGAGGGCGTCCGCCGGCCGCATCACCGCCGTCGTCCCCTACTACGCCTACGGTCGCAGCGACAAGAAAGACCAGCCCCGTGTGCCCATCACGGCGCGACTGGTGGCGAACCTCATCGAGACGGCCGGCGCCGACCGTCTAGTTACCGTTGACCTTCACGCTGGGCAGATCCAGGGCTTCTTCAACATCCCGGTGGATGAGCTCACCGCCCTCTACAACATCGCCGGCTACTTCAAGCGGAAGAATCTGGAGAATCTGGTGGTGGTGGCCACCGACATCGGCGCCTCCAAGCGGGCCCGGAACGTGGCCCAGAGCCTCAACGCCCCCCTGGCCATCATCGAGAAGCGACGCCTGGGCAACGACGACCACGGCCAGGTGCTGAACGTCATCGGCGAGGTGGAGGGCAAGCGGGCTCTCATCGTCGATGATGAGATCGACACCGGCGACACCACCGTCAGCTCCGCGCAGGCCCTGGAGGAGCGCGGGGTCATTGAGGTCTACGCGGCCTGCACCCACGCTATCCTTTCGGGGTCGGCCATCACCCGACTTCAGGAGAGCAACATCCGTGAGCTGGTGGTCACCGACACCGTGCCCCTGCCAGCCGAGAAACAGATACCCATAATCACCGTCCTTTCCCTCGCCCCCCTCGTCGGCGAGGCCATCCGGCGCATCCACACCGGCCAGTCGGTGGGTGAGCTGTTCCACGAAGTGGAGAACGAGGTAGGCAACTTTGTTCAAGTGGGTCGGCAAAGTCCTGGGCAGTGACGCCAACGAGCGAGAGCTGAAGAAGCTCTGGCCCATCGTCGAGCGCGTCAGCGCCCTCGAGCCCGAGGTCCAGGCCCTCAGCGACGATGAGCTACGGGCCAAGACCGACGAGTTCCGCCGCCGCCTGGCCGAAGGCGAGACGCTGGACGATCTTCTGGTCGAGGGCTTCGCCGTCGCCCGCGAGGCCATCCGCCGCGCCGTCGGCGAGCGGGCCTTCGACGTGCAGGTCCTGGGCGGCATCGTTCTCCACCAGGGCACGATCGCCGAGATGAAGACGGGCGAGGGCAAGACCCTGGTCGCTACCCTCCCCCTCTACCTCAACGCCCTGGAGGGCAAGGGCGCCCACCTGGTCACCGTCAACGACTATCTGGCCAAGCGCGACGCCCAGTGGTACGGGCGTGCCCTCTACAACCTCGGCCTCAACATCGGGGTGCTCCAGCACGACACGGCTCACCTCTACACGCCGGAGAAGGTGAGCGAGGTGGCGAACATGGAGCACCTGATGCCGGCCCCCCGTCGCCAGGCCTACCAGGCTGACGTCATCTATGGCACCAACAACGAGTTCGGCTTCGACTACTTGCGCGACAACATGGCGGTGGACCTCTCCTACTGCGTGCAGCGCGAGCTCCACTACGCCATCGTCGACGAGGTGGACAACATCCTTATCGACGAGGCGCGGACGCCCCTCATCATCAGCGGGCCTGCCGCAGAGAGCACCCAGATCTATTACTCCTTCGCCCGCTTGGTACCGCGCTTGGCCATCGACGTGGACTACACGGTAGACGAGAGACAGCGGGCTGTCAGCCTCACCGAATCGGGCATGGTCAAGATCGAACAGGGGTTGGGCGTCCAGAACATCTACGCCCCTGAGAACTACCGCCTCACCCGCTACATGGAGGCGGCCCTGAAGGCGCACATCCTCTACCACCAGGACCGCGACTACGTGATCCGTGACGGCGAAATCGTCATCGTTGACGACTTCACCGGTCGCCTCATGTTCGGCCGCCGCTGGTCGGACGGCCTCCACCAGGCGGTGGAGGCCAAGGAAGGGGTGAAGATCCAGCAGGAGACCGTCACCTACGCCACCATCACCCTCCAGAACTACTTCCGCCTCTACGACAAGCTGGCCGGCATGACCGGCACCGCCTGGACCGAGCGCGAGGAGATCTACACCATCTACGGCCTCGACGTGATGGTGATCCCAACCCACATGCCCATGATCCGTGAGGACCACACGGACCTCGTTTACCGATCAGAGCAGGGCAAGTTCCAGGCTGTGCAGGAGGAGATCGAGGAGCTGCACCGCCAGGGACGGCCTGCGCTGGTGGGTACTGTCTCCATCGAAAAGTCCGAGTACCTCTCGGAGATGCTGCGCCGCAAGGGTATCCCTCACCAGGTGCTCAACGCCAAGCACCACGAGAAGGAGGCGGCCATCATCGCTCAGGCCGGCCACAAAGGCGCCGTGACCATCGCTACCAACATGGCTGGTCGCGGCACCGACATCATCCTGGGCGGTAAGCCCGATGGCCGCCCCCGCGAAGAGTGGGAGCAGGAGCACAACGAGGTAGTGGCGGTCGGTGGCCTTCAAGTCATCGGCACCGAGCGCCACGAGGCCCGCCGCATCGACAACCAGCTCCGCGGTCGCTCTGGCCGCCAGGGGGACCCCGGCAGCTCCCGCTTCTACGTCTCCTTTGAGGATGAGCTCATGCGCCGCTTCGCCCCCGAGTGGCTCCCCGGCATGATGGAGCGCTTGGGCATGGAGGAGAACATTCCCATAGAGCACACCTGGGTCTCCAAGGCCATCGAGACCGCCCAGACCAAGGTGGAGGGGTACAACTTCGACATCCGCAAGCACGTCGTCGAGTACGACGACGTCATGAACAAGCACCGCGACGTCATCTACACCGAGCGTCGCAAGATCCTGGAGGGCGTCGACCTCAAGGCCAACATCATGGACATGCGCAGGGAGGAGTTCACCGCCCTCTGGGAAGCCCACCTCCCCGAGCGTCAGGAGCAGGAGTGGGACCACGAGGGCCTCTTCAACGAGGTGAGCGGAATTGTCCGTCTGCCCTCCAACCTGGCGCCCCAGTTCCTGGCCCGCCTCTCCCGCGAGGAGGTGCTACAAGCGCTCCTCTCCCACGCCGAAGAGGCCTACGAGCGCAAGGAGAGTGAGATAGGCTCCCAGACCATGCGAACCCTGGAACGGCTGGTCATGCTGCGCACCATCGACACCCTCTGGGTGGAGCACCTGACGGCTATGGAGGAGGTGCGCCAGGGCATCGGCCTGCACGCCTACGGTCAGAGCGACCCGCGGGTCGTCTACAAGAAGGAGGCCCGCGACATGTGGGATCAGTTCCTGGCCAACATCCGCCACCAGATAACCCACAGCATCTACCACGTGGAGCTGGCGCCTTCGACGCCAGCGCCGGCGCGCCAGCCAGCCGCCGTTGGCGCTGGCCGCGGCGCCGAAGCCGCAGCGGCCGGGGCCGGTAGCTCGGCGTCGAGCGCCCGCGACAGGCGGCCGGTAACCCGGAAGGTGGGCCGCAACGACCCCTGCCCCTGCGGCAGCGGCAAGAAGTACAAGAAGTGCCACGGCATGGCGGCCTGAGTTTCCGGCCATGGCGCGTCCCCTCTACACGTCCGCTGGCATCATCCTTGTCAACCGCCGGGGCCAGATCCTTCTCGAGCTGCGTGCCAGCGACCCCGCCATCCCGTACCCCGGCTACTGGGGCCTCACCGGCGGCGGCGGCCTTCCCGGCGAGACCCCAGAGGCCACGGCCCTGCGAGAGGTGGAAGAGGAGACCGGCTGGCGGGTGCCCTCCATGACCTTCTTCCGCGTCTATCACTTCCTGGGGACGCCGCCCGGACCCCGCTACGAGGTGCACATCTTTTACGCCCCCGCTCCTAACGGCGACCTGCGCCCCGGCGAAGGCGCTGCCCTCCGCTTCTTCTCCCCAGAGGAGCTGGCCGGCCTCGACCTCGCCTACAACCATGCCCAGGTCCTGGCCGACTTCGTCGCCTCGCCGGACTATCGGGCCTACCTGGCGGAAGGGCGAGATGCCTAGCGATACCCGGCCCACCAAGTCGTCTCCCGCCGCCGACCGCGAGGCGGTCGAGCACCTTCAGCGGGCCCTAAGCGAGGGCCGTCACTGGTTCCTCGCCCTGCTGGAGGCCATCGCCCTCTGGCGGCCGGCAGATGAGCAGGTGGGCGACCGTCACTACCGCTACCTCATCGACGGGGAGGCCTTCGACTGGTTGCTCCTGGCGGAGCGCCTCCTGGAGTGCATCGACGGCCGCGTGCCGGAGGACGAGCGCGACGCCCTCATCTTCTTCGGCCAAACCCCCCTGGATCTGGACGAGGCCTGCTTCAGAGAGACCATCGGCGAGGCCAAGCACAGGGCCAACCTCAACTACCTGTACGGGGTCACGGTGGAGGAGGCCCTGCAACTGGCCGTGGAAGAGGAGGTCCTGAAGGAGCGCCGCTCCCGCGTCTGGGGCGGCCGTGAACCCCTGGATGAGATCGTCTTTCAGCGCATCTACGGCCGGGGTCGCCAGGAACTGCTGGCTGAGTTCCGGAGCCAGCGCTGCCTGCCCGACGGCGACTCCATCTCCTTCCAGGAGCTCAAAGAGTTTACCTACTGGCTCTTCAAGTATCGCATGCACCAGTGCGACCGCGCCCGCGTGGCCTCCGACACCCGCAAGGCCCTGGCCCAGCTCTCGCGCCTGGAGCTCGCCGGGCGGCCCGAGCGGCGGGCGCGGCGTCGTAAGGCGGCGCCGCCCGCTGAGGACGACCAGCGGGTTATCGACGTGAGCTAGGGTGTAACGCCCGGTCGGCGGTGCGCCCTTGAGACGAGAAGAGGCCCGCTCATGGTTCGACAAGCTCACCATGAGCGGGCAACCTCCGCTCGTCCTGAGCTTGTCGAAGGACGAGCCCTGTCGAAGGACAATATCAATGGCCACCGTCTGCGCCCGCCCGACCGCGGGTCGGGGCCAGCAACGTGACGGCAGGATGAGACCATGGAAGGAACTGCCATGACAAACGTCCCACTCGAGCCCGTCGACGCGGTTACCGTCACCACCCTCGTCGACAACGTGACCGACGCGCTTCTCCAGGACCAGGGGCCGGCGAAGCGTCTCGGCCTCGGCGGTCGCGAGGCGCCCCACGAGGCACCGCGCGTGCCGGCCGCCTTCCTGGAGGGTGGCCAGACTTTTGACGCACCTCAAGCGGAGCACGGGTTCTCTCTGCTGATCACCGTCAGGAAGGGCGTCAGCGAGCGCCGCGTCCTCTATGACGCGGGTGCCACGCCGGATGGACTTGTAGAGAACATGCGGCGGATGGGTGTCTCGCCGAAAGACCTGGAGGCCATCGTCCTCAGCCACGGCCACTTCGACCACACCACCGGCCTGGATGGCCTGGTCCGCGCCCTCGGCCGCCCGAACCTGCCGGTGATCATCCACCCTGAGTTCTGGAGCCGCCGCCGCATCGCCATCCCCGGTCGTGAGCCCTTTGAACTGCCCTCGACCAGCAAGTCTGCCCTCCGAGGCGCCGGGTTCGAAGTCATCGAGGAGAAGCAGCCCTCGTTTCTGCTCGATGGCTCCCTGCTGGTCACGGGAGAGGTGGACCGCACGACGGAGTTCGAGCGGGGCTTCCCCATCCACCAGGCGCTCCGCGACGGCGGCTGGCAGCCGGACCCCCTCATCCTGGACGATCAGGCCGCTGTGGTGAACGTTCGGAGCAAGGGTTTGGTAATACTGACCGGCTGCGGCCACGCCGGTATCGTCAACATCGTGCGCTATGCCAGGAAGCTTACCGGCGTGGACCGGGTGTACGCGGTCATCGGCGGCTTTCACCTGAACGGGCCGCTCTTCGAGCCCATCGTCCCGAACACCTGCGAGGCGCTGGCCGAGCTGGCGCCCGAGGTCATCGTGCCTGCCCACTGCACCGGCTGGCGCGCCACTCACGCCCTGGCGGCAAGGTTTCCAGACGCCTTCATCCAGAACAGCGTCGGCACCCGCTTCGAGCTGTAGTGTCGTGTCGCCTGAGGGCATGGGGCCTGGGGAGCTACAGACTTTGAGGGTCAGCGCCGGCGAGGCTCCGAAATTGACTTGGTTCGAGCCCCAATGCTAGGATTCTTAGACATCCTTTGTCACGCTCTGGAGAAGGTTGCGCTGTGCAGGAGCTTCTCGACAATTACGCTGCCGTTTTCCTCGCTGCTATCCTGGGCACTCTACTGGTTCTCGCAGCTATCTTAGCTTCGCGCTTCCTGGCGCCCTTCTCGCGCTCCCCAGGCAAGAGCACCCCCTACGAGTGCGGCATGCTGCCCATCGGCCGCGTCCGTACTCAGGTGCAGGTGCGTTACTACCTGTTCGCCATCCTGTTCCTCATCTTCGACGTGGAGGCCGTGTTCATTTTCCCCTGGGCAGTGACCTTCGTCGGCGTGGGCCAGGCCGCTTTCTACGAAATGGTGCTCTTCATCGGTATTCTCTTCGCCGGGCTGGTTTACGCCTGGAAGAAGGGGGTTCTGCAATGGAGGTAAAGAAAGCGGCGGCCACGGCGACCCCCGAGGCTGGGGCGAAGGCCCCAGCAGAGGTTGCGGGTGAGGCCGCCTCTCCGGTCCTGCCCAAGCGAGGCGTAGAGATCGAGGCCGAGCGGCTGCGGCCCGTGCAGGTGGAGCCCGGGAAGGCGCTCTACCGCCAGGTGCTGCCCGGCGTCCTTCAGGTGCCGGCCGACCTGGTCATCGCGGCGGCGCGTAAGTCCTCTCTCTGGCCCTTGACCTTCGGGCTGGCCTGCTGCGCCATCGAGATGATGGCCACCTACATGTCCCACCACGACCTGGACCGCTTCGGAATCGTGCCCTGGGCCTCGCCGCGGCAGGCTGACGTCATGATCGTGGCGGGGACCGTGACCAAGAAGATGGCGCCCGCCGTCAAGCTCCTGTATGAGCAGATGCCCAACCCCAAGTGGGTCATCGCCATGGGAGCCTGCGCCACCAACGGCGGGCCCTATACCCGCTACGATCGGGTGCTCCAGGGGGTGGACAAGATCATCCCGGTGGATGTCTACGTGCCCGGCTGCCCGCCAAGGCCCGAGGCCCTGATGGATGGTCTCATCGCCCTTCAGAACAAGATCATGGAGGAGCGCAAGAAGATCGGATGAGCCCTGAGGAGCCGCAGGAAGCGCCCGCCGTCCCTCCTCCTCCCGGCAGCGTCGCCGACGTCTTCGCCGCGGTCCTCCCCGACGTAAAGTTCCAGGCCGCCCAGGGCGCTCTGGACGTCATCCTGACGGTTGACCGGGGGGATGTGGTGCGTGTCCTGCGGGCCGCCAGGGATGACCCGCGGCTGGACTTCAAGTACCTGCGCTGCCTCTCCGGCGTCGACCACATGGAACACGGGCTTGAGGTTGTCTACAATCTCTACTCTTACACCCACAAGCACAACGTCACCATCAAGACGCGCCTCCCCCAGGATGACGCCCGCCTCCCCTCCGCCACCTCCATCTGGAGGGGGGCTGATTGGCATGAGCGGGAGGCGGCGGAGATGTTCGGCATCTTCTTCGAAGGACACCCTAACCTGGTGCCCCTCCTCTTGCCGGAGGACATGACCGACCACCACCCGCTGCGCAAGGACAACCCCCTGGCGGAGATCGAGGTGTGGCAGGCCGAGCGCGCCGGCCTCGCTGCCGCTGAGGCGGGCGAGGCGGAGGAGTAGCCCTTCATGACGGTGGAGCAGGAACACGGGCTGGAGACCCTCGAGATCAATGTCAACGTGGGCCCTCAGCACCCGGCCACCCACGGCGTGTTCCGCATGGTCCTCACCGTTGACGGCGAGAGGGTGGTCGACCTGGTGCCTCACATCGGCTACCTGCACCGCGGCGCCGAGAAGCTCTCCGAGAACCTGGACTACCGCCAAGCCATTGGCCTCCAGGACCGCACCGAGTACCTGGCCGCCTTCAACGCCGAGCTCTGCTACGTCATGGCCGTCGAGAAGCTGGCCGGCCTCGAAGTCCCGGAGCGCGCGGAGTACATCCGCGTCATCCTGGCGGAGCTGAACCGCATTACCAGCCACTACATGTTCATGGGCGCCTTCGCCACCGACATCGGTGTGTTCGGCACCGCCTTCACCTACGGCTTCCGCGAGCGGGAGTACATCCAGGACCTCTTTGAGGAGGTCTCCGGCGACCGCATGATGTACGCCTACTTCCGCCCCGGCGGCGTAGCCTGGGATGTGCCCGACAATTTCAAGGAGCGCGTGCGCTGGGTCTGCCGGCAGACGCGCGTCGGCATCAGCGACATCGATAGCCTGCTGACCAGCAATGAGGTCTTCGTCACCCGCACCCGGGGCATAGGCGCCATTTCGCCGCAGCAGGCCATCGACTACGGCCTGTCGGGCCCTGTCCTGCGGGCCTGCGGCCTCAGGGTGGACCTGCGGCGTGAGGAGCCGTACTCCATCTACGACCGCTTTGACTTCGACGTACCCACCGGCGAGCACGGCGACAGCTTTGACCGCTACCGGGTGCGCCTGGAGGAGATGCGGCAGTCCGTGCGCATCGTGGAGCAGGCTGTCGACCAGATGCCGGACTCGGGGCCCATCCTGCCGGAGAAGCTGCCCCGGCGTCTGCGCTGCCCGCCGGGCGAGGTCTACATGCGCGCCGAGAACCCCCGCGGCGAGTACGGCATCTACCTGGTCTCCAAGGGAGGCGACAAGCCCTACCGGCTCAAGATCCGCTCGCCCTCTTACTGCAACCTCATGGCTCTGAAGGAGATGACGGTGGGTCACTACGTGGCCGACGCCGTGGTCATCCTGGGCTCTATCGACATCGTTCTCGGTGAGGTGGACCGGTGATCGGCGACAACGTGTGGCTGGATGCCTTCGTCCGTCTCCTGGCCGTCCTCGGCCTCGCGATTCTCGTGGTGCTCATCCTCACCTACGTCGAGCGCAAGTTCGTCGGGCGCATCCAGATGCGCCTGGGTCCCATGCGCACCGGTCCCTACGGCATCCTCCAGAGCATCGCCGACACCGTCAAGCTCGTGGTGAAGGAGGACCTGCGCCCTGCCAGCGCCGACCGCTGGGTCTACGAGTTGGCCCCCATCGCCGCCTTCGTGCCCGCCTTCGCGGTCCTTGTGGCCCTCCCCTTCACCGATAGCTGGGGAGTTCGGGTGCTGAACCTGGGCCTCTTCTACGTGGTGGCCGTCTCCGCCCTATCCGTGTTGGGCTACATCATGGCCGGTTGGGCCTCCGACAATAAGTATGCTCTTCTCGGGGCCATGCGCTCGGCGGCCCAGCTCATCAGCTACGAGATACCCGTGGTGCTGGCGCTCCTGGCCCTGGCCATGGTGGCCGGCTCCCTCGATCTGGTGAAGATCGTGGAGGCGCAGGGGCGTGTCCCCTTCATCGTCTGGCAGCCCCTGGGATTCTTCATCTTCATGGCCGGCATGCTGGCCGAGACATCGCGCCGCCCCTTCGATGTCCCTTCCGCTGAGTCGGAGATCGTGGGCGGCCCCTGGATCGAGTACAGCGGCATCCGCTGGAGCATCCTCTTCGCCTTCACGGAGTACACCACCATGTTCGGCCTCTCCGTGTTTGGGGCGCTTATCTTCCTGGGAGGCTGGAACTGGCCCCTGGGCCTGGAGCTGGGCTGGTGGTGGCAGTTGCTCCTCATCTTCGTCAAGGCTACCTCGTTGATCATAGTCACGCTCTGGATGAGCGCTACCTTCCCCCGCCTGCGCATCGACCAGCTCATGGGCTTCTGCTGGAAGTTGTTGCTGCCTATGGCCTTTCTCCAGGTCTTCCTCAATGGATTGCTTCTTGTGTACAAGTGGCCCGATTGGACCCTGCTTCTCACCTCGGGTGGTGCCCTCGTCTTTACGGCCTTTCTGATCTACGATGCCACCCGGGTGAAGGCGCCGGTGCGGGCTACGGCTAGAGGGGTGACCTCATGATCGGCGTCTTGAAGGCTATGGCGACCACTATGCGGACCATGCTCCGCAAGCCGGTGACCATCCAGTACCCGACGGTGCACCGGGAGATCCCGGAGCGCAACAAGGGCTTCCCCCTCCTCCTCTGGGACTTCGAGGTCGATGAGCCCTACTGCACGGGCTGCCACGCCTGCGAGCGGGCCTGCCCCGTGGAGTGCATGACCGTCATCATGAAGGACAACCCTAACTTCGCGGAGGAGAAGAGCAAGCGGCGCAAGATCGTCGACGAGTTCTGGATCGACTACGGCCGCTGCATGCGCTGCGGCATCTGCGTAGAAGTCTGCAACTTCGAGGCCATCGCCATGAACAACTCGTGGACCGCGCAGGAGCAGTCGCGCTTCGACCGGAGTGAGCTGGTGCTGGACCTGGACCAGCTCCTTGCCCAGTCGAAGGCCGGGAAGATTCATCCCTGGGTAGCTCCGTGACGGGGACAGAGCTGATCTTCTACCTGATGGCCGCGGCTGCCGTCGGAGGCGGCCTGGGCGTCGTCCTTGCCCGGAACGTCGTCTACGCCGCCCTTTTCCTGCTCCTCTCTCTCCTGGCGGTGGCCGCCTTCTACATCCTCCTGGCTACCGAGTTCCTGGCCCTGGTACAGCTCCTCATCTACGCCGGCGCTGTCATCATCCTGCTGCTCTTCGTGCTCATGCTGACGCGGGCGCGCGACGTGCCGGCGGCCCTCGACGGGCCACAGAAGCCCGTCGCTGCCGTGGCCGGTCTGGCGCTGCTGGGACTGCTGTTGACCGCGGTGGCTGGCACGACCTGGCCCCGCGACGTGGGCACGATCACGCGTGTCCCCTTCGAAAGCATAGGTGACGCCCTCTTCCGCAAGTGGGCCGTCCCCTTTGAGGTAGCCTCCCTGGTGCTGCTGGTGGCTCTGGTGGGCGCCATAGTCCTCGCTCGCCCCGAGGAGGGTGAATAGGCCTTGGAGAGCGTAACGCAGGAGATCCCGCTGGAGCACTTCCTCATCGTCAGCGGGATCCTGTTCTCCCTGGGTGTCTACGGCGTCCTGGCACGCCGCAACGCCGTCCTTATCCTCATGTCCGTAGAGTTGATGCTGAATGCTGTCAGCATCAACCTGGTGGCCTTCGCGGTGTACACTGCTCCGGAGCTCTTTGTCGGCATCATCTTTGCCATCTTCGTCATCACCATCGCTGCCGCGGAGGTGGGGCTGGCGCTGGGCATCATCCTGCGCATCTATCGCAACCGGGCTACGGCCAACGTGGATGAGGTGGACCAGCTCAAGTGGTGAGAGCAGCTCTCGCTACCTGCTGACCGCCGCCGACTCTGATCACCGCTCAAGGAGGTAGTGGCCCCGAAAATGATCGGGATGTCGGATGCGTGGCTGCTTCCCGTGCTGCCGGGCACGGCCTTTGTCGTCCTGGTGCTCTTCGGCAACTACCTCCCCCGCAAGGGCGACTGGCTCGCCATCCTCGCCATCTTCGCTTCCTTCGTTCTCTTCTTCCCAGTAGCGGCTGACCTCACCGACGCGCTGGCCAAGACGGGCGAGAGGTTCGCCGGCGTCTCCAACAGCATCACCTGGTTCCAGGTGGGCGATGTCTTCCAGGTGCGGCTGGGCGTCTTCGTCGATCAGATCGCCGTCGTCATGCTGGCGGTGGTCACCTTCGTCTCCCTGATGGTGCAGGTCTACTCACTGGGCTACATGAAGGGGGACGCCCGCTACGGCTGGTACTACGCCGTCATGTCCCTCTTCGCCGCCGCCATGCTCACCCTGGTCCTGGCCGACAACTTCCTCCTTCTCTACTTCGTCTGGGAGATCGTAGGCATCTGCTCCTACCTGCTCATCGGTCACTACCACGAGCGGCGCTCGGCGGCGGAGGCGGCCAAGAAGGCCTTCATTACCACCCGTATCGGCGATTTGGGCTTTCTCATCGGTATCATCCTCCTCTGGCGTTCCGTGGGCACCTTCAACATCTCAGAGACGTTCCGGGCGGCCAGCGCGGGCGAGATCCCCACCAACTACCTGACGGCGTCAGTGCTCCTCCTCTTCCTGGGGGCGATGGGCAAGTCGGCCCAGTTCCCCCTCCACGTCTGGCTGCCCGATGCTATGGAGGGCCCTAGCCCGGTCAGCGCCCTCATCCATGCCGCCACCATGGTGGTGGCCGGCGTCTACATGGTGGCCCGTACCCTGCCTCTCTTCCAGGCCGCCGGCGACGTCGCGCTGCCCCTGGTGACCGGCGTCGGCCTCATCACCGTCCTCATGTCGGCCACGATGGGACTGGTGATGTCCGACATCAAGCGCGTCATCGCCTACTCCACCCTCAACAGCCTGGGGCTGATGATCGTGGCCCTGGGGGCCGGGCTCACCACGGCCGCCATGTTCTATCTCTTCGTGCATGCCTTCTTTAAGGCCCTCCTCTTCCTCGCCGCCGGCTCCGTCTACCACGCCACCGACGAGCTGGAGGTGGAGCAGATGGGCGGCCTGGGGCGAAAGATGCCCCTCACGGCCATCACCTTCTTCCTGGGTGCCCTGTCTATGGCCGGCATCGTGCCCCTGGCCGGCTTCTGGGCCAAGGACGACATCCTGCGCGCCAGCTTCGACAACCAGAACATCGCTGTCTTCCTGCTGCTGGCGGTCAGCGTGGTGCTGACGGCGCTCTACATGACCCGCCTGGTGCTCCTCATCTTCACGGGGGAGCCGCGCAACCGCCGCGCCCACGAGCGCGCCCACGACGGCCCGCCGGCCATGTCGCTGCCCCTGGTGGCCCTGGCGGTGCTCACCGTGGTGGGCGGGTTCGTGGCCTTCGACGCTGTGGGCAAGGCCCTGGGCTTCCCCGGCGGCATCGGCGAGTTCGTCTTCGTCGGCGGCGAGCCGGAGAGCTTCGCCGTGAACGGCGGCGTGATGGCGCTTTCCATCGTCCTGGCAGTGGGGGGCGTCATCGGCGGCCTCTACATCTGGGGAGGAAAGGCTTTGCCCGCCCGGCGCATCGCCGGGGCCTTCCCCTGGGCCTACCGCATTCTGCGCAACAAGTACTACATGGACGACATCTACCAGGCCCTCATCAACCGCGTCGTGCTGACCTTCTCCGCCGTGGTGGCCTGGTTCGACCGCAGAGTGGTCAACGACACGGGAGTCAATGGCACTGGCGCCGTGCCGCGCATCACGGGCTACGTGCTCAAGTTCCACGAGACGGGGAAGCTGCCCAACTATGCGTTGGGCATTGCCGTCGGCGTCATCGTGCTGGCCGTGGTGGCCTTCGCGAAGGTCGCGTAGGGTAGGGAAAGATGGCCCAAGGCTACATCCTCTTCACGCTCATCGCCCTGCCCATGGGGACGGCCCTGGTTCTGGCCGCCGTCCCCTCGAGATACAAGAACGTGGTGCGCGGCATCGCCGCGTTCACGGGGCTGGCGATGTTCAGCCTTGCCCTCTACTCATTCCTCAACTACAGCTTCCAGGACGGGGAAGCCTTCCGCTTCCAGCTCCGCTGGCCCTGGGTGGAGAACGTGGCCTTCCTGGGCGAGAACGGCATCTCCTTCCACCTGGGCCTGGATGGCATATCAGCGCCCATGGTGCTGCTGAACGGCATCGTTGGCTTCGCCGGCGTCATCGTCTCCTGGAAGATCGATTTCCGGAACAAGGACTTCTTCATCCTCTTCTTCACCCTGCTGACGGGCGTCTTCGGGGTCTTCGTGTCCCTGGACCTGTTCTTCTTCTTCTTCTTCTACGAGCTGGCGGTGCTCCCCATGTACCTGCTCATCGGCGTGTGGGGCGCCAGCAGCGTCTTCCCCACCTTCGTGCGCACGAAGGAGTACGGGGCGATGAAGCTGATGGTCTATCTGGTGGCGGCCAGCATACTCATCTTCGTGGGCATTTTGGCCGTCTTCAAGGAGGCGGGCCTTGGCACCTTCGACCTGCCTGCCCTGTACGCCCACGACTTCGACGAGAACTTCCAGAAGGCGCTCTTCCCGGTGTTCCTGGTGGGCTGCGGCGTCCTGGCGGGCCTCTGGCCCTTCCACACCTGGTCGCCCGACGGCCATGTGGCGGCGCCGACGGCTGTCAGCATGGTCCACGCCGGTGTGCTGATGAAGCTGGGCGCGTTCGGTATCATCCGGTTGGGTATCCAGCTCCTCCCGGAAGGCGCCCAGTTCTGGATGCCCGCCCTCATGGGCCTGGGCACCGTCAACGTCCTCTACGGGGCCATCTCGGCGACGGCGCAGACCGACTTCAAGTACATGGTGGGCTACTCCAGCGTCAGCCACATGGGCTACGTGCTCATGGGTCTCGCCACCCTCAACCCCATCGGTGTGAACGGGGCGGTGCTCCAGATGTTCTCTCACGGCGTCATGACGGGGCTCATGTTCGCCATGGTGGGCGCCATCTACGACCAGGCGCACGTGCGAGAGATGGGCATCTTCGGTGGCCTGGCTGGCAAGATGCCACGATTCGCGGCCTTCTGGGCAATAGCCGGCCTGGCCTCCCTGGGGTTGCCGGGGCTCTCCGGCTTCGTGGCCGAGTTCAACGTCTTCGTGGGCACCTTCAGGACCTATCCCGTCTTCGGCGCGTTGGGCATCCTGGGCGCCACAATCACCGCCGTCTACATCCTGCGCATGCTTGCCCTGGCCTTCTTCGGGCCCTTTAACGAACGCTGGGCCAACCTGCGCGAGATGCAGCGCACCGAGCAGTTTGCCGGCGCCCTCCTCATCGCCTTCCTGCTCTTGATGGGTGTCTTCCCGTCGCTCTTCATCGACCGCATCTCGGAGACGGTGCTGCGACTGCCGGGGGTGTCATGACTGGAGTCTGGAGGTCCGAGGCAGAAGGCATCCTGAGCTTGTCGAAGGATGCCTGGAGCAGGAACTGGGAACTGGGAACTGGGAACTCGTGAATCTCGATTATTCGCTGCTGACGCCGGAATTCATGCTCGCCGGCCTCGCCGTCCTGGTGGTGGGAATCGACCTCTTCCTGGGCGAGCGGCTGCGGCGCGACTACATCCCCTACCTCTCGGCGGCCGGCCTGGCCGTCATCCTGGGCGTCTCCCTGGCCTGGATGAACAAGGAAAGCAACTTCGCTGGCCTCATCCAGATCGACAACTTCACCACCTTCTTCCGTGTCTTCTTCATCGGCGTCACCTTCTTCGTCACCCTGGCCTCGGCGCACTTCGTGCGAGGTCGCCTGCGCCACGCCGGCGAGTACTACGCCCTCCTGATCCTCTCCACCATCGGTGCCATCTACATGGCGGCGGCGCGGGAGCTCCTGACGGCCTACATATCGCTGGAGCTCCTGAGCTTCAGCCTCTACATCCTGGTCTCCTTCGCCAAGTTCGACCCCAAGTCCAACGAGGGCGGGCTGAAGTACATGCTCCTGGGGGCCTTCGCCTCGGCCATGCTGCTGTACGGCATCAGCTTCATCTACGGCGTCGCCGGCTCCACCACCTACAGCGAGATCGCCGCCGCCGTGGCCGGGAGCACGAGTGACTTCGACTTCGCGCTGCTGATGGGGCTGGTGCTGATCCTCGCCGGGCTGGGCTTCAAGGTGGCGGCGGTGCCCTTCCACATGTGGGCGCCGGACGCCTACGAGGGGGCGCCGCTGCCCATCACCGCCTACCTCTCGGCCACCTCCAAGGCGGCGGGCTTCGCCCTCCTCCTGCGCCTCTTCGCGGGGGCCTTCCTGCCCGTCCTGGACGACTGGCAGTGGATGGTGGCTGCCCTCTCTGCCGTCACCATGACGGTGGGGAACGTCATCGCCATCCAGCAGCACAACATCAAGCGGCTGTTGGCCTACTCCAGCATCGGCCAGGTGGGCTTCATGCTCATGGGCATCGCCGCCCTCTCCGACGTCACGGCCAGCGCCCTCGTCCTCCACATCACGGGCTACGCCGTCACCAACCTGGCCGCCTTCACCGCCGTCATCGCCTACTACAACCTGTCGGGCAAGGACGAGATCGCCGACTACCGGGGCCTGGCGGAGCGGGCCCCCTTCCTGGCGGCCGGCCTGACCATCGCTTTCTTCTCCCTGGCCGGCCTGCCCATCTTTGCCGGCTTCCTCACCAAGTTCATCCTCTTCCAGGCGGCGGCCGAGGAGGACTTCCTCTGGCTGTCCGCCCTGGCGGTGGTGAACAGTGTCATCTCCCTCTACTACTACCTGAACGTCATCAAGCAGATGTACATGGTGGAGCCGGAGGAGATGACCCGCTTCCGCGTGCCCCTCACCGTGACCGGCTCCCTCGCCGTCCTGGTGGCCGGCGTCCTCTTCATCGGGGTGTACCCCGGTCCCCTCTTCGAGATCGCCGACAACGTCACGCGCTTCCTCTTCCTGTAGAACGAACCGCACGCGAATCTTGCGTAGCCTAGCCATATGGCTTGACAGCGGGTGTATAATTGCCTTGGCGAAATCAGCTCTTACCTACGTGCATTTGCCCGCTTGACTATACCCGCTCTATAGATTCCGGAACAGCGGCGTCCCAAGATCCCCGTCAACCCCTCGTCGGAGCAGTTCTTTCCGTCAAGGGGGCACATCATGAACCGACTAGGTCTCGCAGCGGCGGGGCTAGGGGTTCTCTCCGCACGCCGCGCACTGCGTTCCGTGGTGGCCCGGGCAAGGTGGCCGTCAACCCTGAGAACGCACGCCCAAGCCCTCGCCATCGCTAGCGCGGCCGTCCCGGCCATCGCCGGGTTCGTGCTGCTGGCCGCGCAGTCGCTGCAGTCGCTTGGCCCTGTAGGAGACAGCACGACGCCGCTGGCGATGCTGGAGCCAGTCGTCGTCTACGCCCGGCCCCTGTGCACGTTCGCGAACGAGGACGCGCGGGCGGCGCTCATCGACGGCGCCGACGGCGGCGCCTCGGTGGTCGTCGGAGGCCGCGCCTTCTGGCTGTTCGGGGACACGCTTTTCGCTGGCGAATCTGGGAAGCAGATCGAGCAGAACTCCATCGCCTGGTCGAAAGGCCAGCGTGAAGACGGTTGCCCGAAGCTGGAATACTACACGAGGAACGGCATCGGGGTCCCTTTCCTGCCCAAGGACGGATCGCTGACCAACTGGCCAGTCGGCAGCTGGGCGGTGGATGACCGGTTCCTGGACATCTACGTCGCGTACATCTACGGCACAGGCCCGTTCGCCTACTGGGTGGGAGAGATCGGTGTCTCCCGGCTGGACACCCAGACCATGAAGGTGGAGGTGGTGGCGCGGGTGCTCTGGAACGCCGACAGCGGGTTCAGCGACCAGGTAATTGGCGCGCAGCCGGTGGAGGTCGGCCAGGACGGGATGGTGCGGGTGGTGCTGCAGACGACGTCAGACGACAAGCTGCTCGCGCGCGTGCCGACGGGGTCGTTCGCCCGGGCGGACGCCTACGAGTTCTGGACCGGTCACGACTGGTCCTCCTCGCCGGCGGACGCTTTGCCGCTCTGGAAGCACACACAACCGGTGGACTCGGTCAAAAGGCTTACCACCTTCGAAAACGCCCCCTACATCGCCTTCAACCCCTACCTTCGCAAGTACGTGGCGGTGATGAACATGGGCATAGGGACGATTGGCGCCCGCACCGCCGACGGGCTGGAGGGGCCGTGGAGCGAACCCGTGCCCTGGCTGGACTGCACCGCCGTGGCCCAGGTCGCGGTGCCCACCTGCTACAGGCCCGTCCAGCATCCCGAGCTGGCGGCCGACGGCGGGCGGGCACTTCTCGTGACGTTCACCCGCATGGCCACCTACGATGTCGTGGCCTACGAGTTACGGCTGGGCGACCCCATCCGCGAGTATCGCGGTCGCGATGGGGCCATCGCCTACGGCGCGACGCCGCCCGAGGGAGAGTGGGAGGAGGGGGCCGTCGCCTTTTACGCCTCGGCGATCCCTCTCCCTGGTTTTGCGCCTATCCACCGGTGGGAGCGGGGCGGTGAGCTCGCCTACGGAGCGGACGCGCCGGAACCGGGATTCACGGAACGTGAGGTGGCATTCTACGCGCCACCGACAGGCGCCATCCCGGGCTCGGTCACGACCTACCGCCCGGTATTCGAGTGGCGGAACGGGAGCGTCCGGGTCCTCTCGCCGCTGAAGCAGGGCCTGGAAGAGTACGGGTACACGCGGGGGCGTGTGGTGTTCTTTGCGCCGTAGTTCCGGCGGCGAAAGGAGGGGAAGATGAAGAAGCTGTGGATTGTGGTGGGGGCATTGCTGGTGATCGGCGCGGTGGAGATGGGGCTCATCAGCGCCGACGCCTTCGGCCCGGCGGGCGGAAAGCGTGATTCCCTGCCGATGCTGCCCCCCATCGACCAGCGGAACGCGGCAGCGGTCCCGAGGGTCGGTGGGCAGGATTCGTCGCCGAACGATCCCGCGCTGCCGGAAAGCCCACCGGAGAGCCCACCGGTCTCGCCGCCCGTCAGCCCACCGGTCAGCCCGCCGGTCTCGCCACCGGAGAGCCCACCGGTCTCGCCGCCCGTCAGCCCACCGGTCAGCCCGCCGGTCTCGCCACCGGTCAGCCCGCCGGTCTCGCCGCCCGTCAGCCCGCCGGTCTCGCCACCGGCTCTCGACACCGACGGCGACGGCTGCATCGACGCTCAGGAGCTGGCTATGGGCTTCAACTCCAATGCCTGGTACGACTTCTATGACGTGCCGGTGCCTGCTTACTCGGACCCCACGCCCAACGGGACGAAGAACAGGGCCGTGAACTTCCAGGACGTGGTCGGGGTCCTGAAGTACGTTGCCACCGAGGACGGCGGCCCACCGAACGCCGCCGGAGTGGACTACGACAGCGTGAAGGGCTCCTGTGATTGGGACGCAGACACCGCCCCGGACAAGGAGGGTGTCTGCTACGACCGGGGTCCCAGCCCGTTGCCCTACCCGCCCCAGGACGCGGGCGAGCCGACCGGTGCCGTCAACTTCCAGGATGTCGTGGTCGTGCTGAACCAGGTGGGGCTGGACTGCCGCTAGCAGTAGATCCCGGACGCTGGGAGACGCGAGTGCCGGGCTGCTGGAGTCCGGCGCTTGTCCTTCTGGCACGCCGACGGTGGAGGCGCAGCCTGCTGCGGTTCTGACGGCTCCCTGGCCGTGCTGGTGGCCGGCGTCTTCTTCATCGGGGTATACCCCGGCCCCCTCTTCGAGATCGCCGATAACGTGACCCGCTTCCTGTTCCTGTAGGGCCTTATCTAGCACGCCACTGTCTTAGGCTGAAAGTGAAGGGCTTGACAGGGGGTGTAAGATATTGCTGCGGCGACGGTTGTCACAACTGAATCGGTGGAGGGAGAGCCGCTCGGGGGCGTCGAACCGGGACGGGGTGGCTGGGGCGACGTGGGGTGGCCGAGTCTGGTCGCTGAGGCGCGGGCGCTAGTCCACGCCGAGGGTCCCGGGGAGCCAGTAGCGAAACCGACCGAGACGGTCGGCTTTGCGTTTGCGCCGGGCGGCGGAGCTATCTGTTGGAGGTGCTGCCATGACAGGACGAGGCTGGGTTAGACGCTGCCTTTTGGCCCTCGCCCTGATCCTTGCCCTATCGGGTGGGAGGACCCTGGGCCAGGTGCCGACAGCTACTTGGACCGACGACAGTTTCACGACACCAGGGGACATCTCCTCTCCCGAGACCCCCTACACACCTGCACCGGGCCCGACCAATGCTGACCTGGCTTCCCCGCCTCACCATTTCACAGGCACGGTTACGTCAGATGGTGCTCCCCCTCCTGAAGGAACGCCGGTCGTGGGTACCATCGGTGGCAGGCTGTGCGGCCGGGCCACGGTCCAGCGTGGGGGCGAATACGTTCTGGATGTCGTATCGGAGGGGACCATCCCCGGCTGCGGCACAACGAACGCAAGCGTGCGCTTCGAGGTGGGGGGATACCCCGCCGGGTCGGCGGTGTGGAGTCCGGGCGCGGCTACCCGATTGGACCTCGTGGCATGGAGCGGCGACGGGCCGGCGGCCAGGACCTCCCCACCCCAGTGGACCACTGGGTCTGGCGGCTGGACTCCCACTCCACCTGGC
>Ga0315296_10001080_pt1 | contig 24026 bp, 27 predicted proteins | sample YL17G14_18_MG_FD_203921 | JGI IMG/M metagenome (GOLD analysis project Ga0315296, IMG submission 203921) | Sediment microbial communities from Yellowstone Lake, YNP, Wyoming, USA - YL17G14_18 | ecosystem: Environmental > Aquatic > Freshwater > Lake > Sediment | place: USA: Wyoming | collected... | reverse complement strand
GAGTTTCGTAGTTTTGTATAGGACCCCCTCATTACGAGGCGACTATAATGAGGATATGCTCCATGAATTTGAGGCGGAGGACGATCCGGCCTCAATAATCAAGGAACTTACCGACTACGGGCTCTCATGGGAACTCGGGGATAAAGATACTAGGATCCTCGAGGTTGCGACTACTAAAAGCGGGTCTCAGTTATTGAAGGAGGCGAGGCTTAAATTGGTGAATCACCATCCTGCTCCGATCGATGCTCCTGACACTGAGATTGGTGATCTGCCTGCCCTGGCCTCTCTAACCATAAAACCTTCTGTCTGCCAAAAGGAGACAACAAAATGCGGCACCTCTACTCCGTGAAAGGCTGCAGCCACTGCGATCTCCGAGGTGAATGTGACATAAAGGACCATAAAGCAAACCTAATACAGAATTCCCGTCACGTCGACGGCTGGGAGACTTTCTGCGCCGATTTCACAAGAAGTCCGGGAAGACTATCTGCGATGCCGAAGATCGCAGAACCAGTGGTTTCTCAACCTGGCCGGCGAGGACCCAGAGATACGTTGCTAAAGATGATGAGACGAGGATCCTCATAAGGGATATTTGAATGGGATATATTTTTTAGAACTCTGAAGCCAGGGCTTGTCTATAGATGATCTTATGAAATGGCCTGGGAGGACGCCTCCGTCCAGATAGATCTTGTAACCAAACTTCTTTAGTAGCAGGGAGAAACCGAAATCCTCGCTCACGTCCACCATACCTGGGGGCTTGAATATCGGCCAGAAGTGGAGGCGTTTGTCGAGGACGACATCTCCCGATAGTAGGAGGCAGCCGGCGCTCACCAGGTCGGGTTTCATTAGGCCCATGGGCTTTCTGATCTTGACCCAGGATCCGTCCTCCTCGAGCCACAGGGCCGCTATGACGGGCTTCTCTTTCTGGTCGAAGACCCGCATGTAGCAGCCGCTTATCACCTGCTTCTCCTGAGAGATCAACCTAGTGAGTGATTCTGGCTTCAGGAAGATGATATCGTCGTCCAGAAAAAGAGTTCTTGTGCTTTCGGATCCCATTAACGTTCTTGCCTCCCTGAGGAGGCGTTGCCTCGCGATTGCGATGCCCGAATAGGGATCACCCATCTTCTCGATGAAGTCCGGTGGATAGTCCCAACTTATCTTCCTCCCCGGATGTCTCCTGAGATAGGCATCTATGATTTGATTACTTTTATCTGTGCAGTTATTCGTCACGAAGACATGATAATAATCTAAATTCTGGCTCAGGAGGCCACCGAGACATCCGGGAAGAGTCTTCTGTCCATTGTAGACCGGGGTTAAAACCAGAAGGCGCATCTTCTTCTATACTATATTCTATATCTTTAAGATTTTATATTGGATTCCATATCTTATATTGGATTTCAATCAATAATTTTTTAAACCTAATCGGTTAGTATGGAATACGGTGTAGATTTGGAGACTAAAACTGAAAAACGAACCATCCTCGGGAACCTCGAGGATAAAAGTGAGGGACTTCTAAAAACTTCGAGTTCGATTACTCATGAATTGGCCCGTTTTGACGGCATAGTTCGGGGGGAGAGTCCGATTGCTGAAAGTGAGGAAAAAGACTCGAAGTGCTACCCTGATAATGCTCTGGGCCGAATAGAAAAGAATCTGGATAATCTCACCGGTGAACTCGAAGCCGATCTACGTTGGCTGAATACACTTCTGAACGAACTCAATGGATTGCCTCCTCCGAAAACTAAACCCAAGCCCTAATTTTTTTAAGATCTGATATGTTGCTTGACGTCTCGGCGGGGAACCGTCATCTTTGGCCCAATAAAAATCCCCCTGAGACGGTATTCCTGGATAAGGAACGGGATCTTCTAATACCGCCTGATGTCATCGCCTCCTGGAGAGCTCTGCCCTTCAGAGACAACTGTTTTAGCTGCATCCTCTTTGATCCCCCTAACGATCCTAGTTGGGGATCGACCAGCGGACACAGAGATCCGAAAGGAAGGAAGGCAAGATTTTGGGGGAACCCCGCCTCGAGGAGGAATCTCGTCTCGGACATCTATCATGGACAAAAGGAATTTGCACGGATCTCGCCAAGACTCTGCCTGAAATGGAATGAGACGGCGATTACCCTCGAGGCGATCTTGTCTCTTTTTGATCGATGGGATGAGAAGTATAGGCTCGAGTATCTATCCAGGAAGAAGAGGGGCGGCTCATCGACCTTCTGGGTGACGTTGATTAGAAAAAAATTAAGATATATATAAGTAAAAAAGCTATATGAGACATCCGCCTCATATTAATTCATGGTTGTGAGATGTAAATTTAGACTCGTTGCCCAGAAGAACAGCGAGGGCTCCATCCTTAAGGATGGAAAGTGGGGTTCCGGCGTCGTTGTAAGTTTAGAGTTTATACCAGTATATGCCAGCGACAAGAACCCTGAAAACAAAAAGTTCTGGGAGGCAACACCTTCGGGAAAAATAGAGTTGAACATCGTGAATCCAGAGGCTGTCAAGGAGTTCGAGCTCCTCAAGGAATATTATATCGATTTCATATTAGCTGAATAAAAAAAATTTGGATTCTAGGTTGAGGAATAAACACCTGGCTCTATACCAAGAAGGAGTTTCCTAACTTTGCGATAGTTTCTCAGGAACCACTTCCCACCCGGCAATCTCACTACGGCATAACTCCATGGACACGGCGGAGGTGTTGGTTCGGGTTCTGGTTCCGGGATCGGGCCGTTGATAATGACCTTGTAGAATTCGAGTTCCAATGCCGCATCGTCGGCTTTCGCCCTGAACCATCCCTTTTCGCCCGGTATGTGATTAGAAATCGATTCTTCGCCCCATCCTTGCGCTCCCCAACTGTTCCTTACCTCAATCCATCCTTCGGTGAAGCTCTTGCCGAAACAACCTATCGCGTGGTATCCGATGATGGAGTCGAAGAGGCCGAGCGAATGATAGATACCTCCTGCATAGTTCATGAATGACTGGGGAACAGCCATCGACATATCTACCGGACCCTCTCTAATTGCTGCATCTATCTCCGCTTGTATGTTGAGCTTTGTCCAGGATGCGATTTTGACACCGTCAACCCACCATTCGATACACTTTCCATCACCGCAACTATGGTCGATGCCGTTGATTGTGTCTCCGTATGGACAGCATTTCTCAGTGGCAATTCCATGAGTCTGCACGTAGTCTAGAGGTCCTTCCATATCGAGACCTTGCTCACAGGTTCCACCGCTGCAGAAGAAGAGGTCGCGTTCTGATAGTTTGATGGGCTTACCATATTTCTGGAAATAAAGTGCTTCCATTACTCCAGTCAAACCGAAGGCCCTGCATGATCCGCATTGTCCTTGATCCTGTATCGGTCGGGCAAGCGCGGTAAAATCAACGAGGTCGATACTCATCTCCTGACGCCCCCCGCAATCCTCCTCTGGACTTTAGGTGGTAGTTTGCTTGGCGCGGTATTGCCGAGTTTAAAATCTGAGGTGCTTAATTCTATGACGTCGACGGGGATCCCCTCTATCTCGCTGGGAATCCGCTCCGCTTTCCTCAAGTTCCTTAGTTCTTTCTTCTTTCTGACATAGACGACTATGCTTGTTTTTCCGGTGTCTTTCCCGTCCTTCCATTTAGTTGCGATTCGGATATTCCAGACGCCGGGAATATCTCTCAATTCAGGGTGCCTTTCGAGAATATCAGACGCCATCTCTTTTTCAGCCGAATATATGTTTGGCCTGCTCATCGAATAATAGAATGAGGATTAAAGGTAAAAAATCTTCCATGAAATTACATTCAGTATTTTATATAGATTTATGCCCCGGGGCATAGATTGGCATTTAATTCTGAAACTATAATTCCCTATAATCTTATTTAAATACTGTATAGAATCTAGTATTGAATGGGCGGAGACGAAATGAAAACAAAGTGGGTATTCGTTGATCGTGATACCTCGACTATCGAGATTGGGTTAAGAGAAGATTTCGAAATTAATCCGGATATCCATGGTGGGGAACCATACAACGTGATGGGCGTTGGCCTCTTCTTCCCATTAGTCAAGTTCACAGAGGAGGAAAAGAAGGCAAGGGCCGACGCGAAAGCAGCGGCTGAGAAAGAAGCCGAAGAGAAAGCCGAGAGGAAACTTCTCGAGCGCCAGGCCGGCGAGCTCGAGGGTTTCGGAGACTTCATCGTAAAGACGCCTGAGGATAAACCCGGAGGAGAGATCCTGAAACTCACTGAGAAAGGATGGGTTATGCACTCATATAATGCGCCTAAGAACCTGATCTCACTGAAGGAACCAAAGAAAGAACCTCCGAAGGCTCCAAATGTATGAGATCATCGTCGACATCACGGCGGGCAACCGTCATTGTTGGGGAGGGAAGACGATCCCCGATGAATTGAAGGATCTCTCCGATACCATAATTTTTTGCGACATCGAGAGGAATCTGAGGATTCCACCGGATATAGTCTGCGATAATACTCACCTTCCTATAAGGGATGAAATAATTCATAAGATCGTCTATGATCCTCCTCAATGGAATTTCGGCACGAGTATCCATGGAGATCCGATGGAGAAACGAGGTTCAGGGAATAGATCGTGGAGAGCCAGTTATTGGGGTAATTTCAAGAATGTGAGAACCCTTTTCAGGCTCTTGGTGGGTGGAACGAGGGAATCATCCCGGATTCTTAGAGAAAATGGATTACTTTATCTAAAGTGGTGCGACGCGATCGTCCCACTGCGAAGGATAGAGCAATTCTTCTCAAATTTCGAGGAGATCGGCAGGAAGGAATGGCCGAGCCGCAGCGGAAGAAGCAAGGCCAGGACCTACTGGATCTGGTTTAGGCTCAGATCCTCGGCTCTTTAGGCATCCGGTCGACTGGTTCACGCGGGATAAGATGATTCCTAAGCTCCGGATTCTTCTGAATATAACTGTAGATCTTCCCCACGAAGGCCTGAGAGTCCTTAAACTTTCTCCTGATATTGGTAAGGGCGTCATAACAGTCGGTGACCTCGGGCCATTTCCCACGCTTGGTCAGATAACCCTTGGATATTAGTTCCTCCCGAGTCACTCCTCTCTTCTCAAGCTCGCTTCCCTTCCTCATCATCTCGCTGCATGCCGTCCCAATATTATTGGTGCCAACCATGGTGTCCAGAAGAGTCTTCTCGAATCTGCTTAATTTCAAAATGATGACCTTCAACCATAATTTTTATGGGCAGGATATTAACTTTATGGGTCTGGTATCCGTTAAAAAAGATGGGTGTTCTTTGAGGACCTACTCTTGAGTATTGATGTTGAGCCTTGCTCGATCATTATGTGAAGATGAGGCGTAATAGGGGTTTCTTAACCGTAATAAATTTTAGGATACACCATTATGGGTGTCTTACCCTTTGAATAAACGTCAATAAACATCTATTATGGGTAAAAATCTTAAAAATAGAGTCAGTTGGAAGATTTAGCACAATTTATGCACAGCCATACTCTTTTCCCGGTCTCCTTATCGACCTCTCCCCGCTTGGATTTGCCGATTATGAATTCTCCACACTTCGAACAACGCTTCTTCCGGTATATTTTTAGCCTTTCTCTAACAGATCCATCAAATTTATCATTCTTGCCAACCATTGTGTAGGATTTGACTTGATCCATCGAGATGCCCTTCTCTTTGAATTCTTCTCTGAATTTCACGATCGCTTGACCGACGGCTATGATGAGGTCATCCTTCTCGTCGACATTGGTCTGGTATCTTTTCCCATCATACATTACCGCACATATTCTCAATTTTCAACCTCTCCCTGAAGAGATTTATCTCCTATCCTCATCGTGGACTCGCTTTCAGGTAGGAACGGACTCGCCACGATCTTTAGGATTCTCAGATTATGTTCTTTTGCTTTCCTGATGAAGATCCTTGTATGGCTTGTGTGGCCAACTATGTTGCCCCCTATCGGCTTCAGAACATTACCATAGAACATGTCCGGCGTGCTCGTGACCTGGTTGGAGACGACGGCTACGGCATCGAAGGCCCGGGCGAGCTTCAGGAGCTTATGCATGTGCTTGTTCAGTAGTTGTTGCCTCGAGGCAAGCGTTTCCCGTCCCAGATATTCGCTTCTAAACAGGGACGTGAGACTATCCACGATTATGAGGCGGATATTCTCCGTCTTTATGATCTCGTCGGCTGTGTCCAGGAGGGCGCATTGGTGTTGGCTCGTGAAGGCTTCGGCGTAAATAATCCTCTGCAGAACTTTGGCCGGATCAAGATCGAGGGACTCGGCGAACTGCATTATCCTATCGGTCCTGAATACATGCTCCGTGTCTATATAGAGGGCACCGCCATCCAGACCGCCCTTATCAACCGGTCTTTGAACTGCTGCCGAGAGCCATTGGCACATCTGGGATTTACCCGATCCAAATTCCCCATAGAACTCGGTTATGCTCTGAGTCTCTAAACCGCCATTGAGCAATGTATCAATGGTTGGTAATGCTGTTGACAGTTTTCTTATCTTTTCCCTCATCTTAACGAGCTCGTCACCTCTGATGAATGTCATCGCTATCGTCTTCCTCGCAGCATCGATGGCCTTCTGAGCCGTGGCCTCGCCGATCCCCGCGTCTTGAAGCTCTTTAGCGGTTGCCGACGAGATGGCCTCCACCGTATTGAAACCGGCTTCCCTCAGTTTTTTGGCTAAGGTTTCCCCTATCCCCGGTAGATCCTCGATGGTCTGGTATTTTGCCTTGAAGTAATCCATCTGCTCAGACAAAATTAATCGTATAGTTAAATTAGATACACGGATAAAAGCTATGCGAACAACTTGGAAAGAGAGAGGTGGGTGAAAGTCCTTTTAAAGCTAAGCCGTGCCGCGTGCATCCGTAGTGTATGGAAATATAATTAATTATTTATAATAGATAATTATCTATTATTATTATTATGGGCCGAAGGATAGTTGTAAACGGAAAAACGGATTTTGTAGGTTTTAAGATTCTGGATAATATAAAGATAGGAGAAGACGAATTTCATGGCGAAGAGGTCGTTAAAACACTCAAAGAGATCGCAAAACGTGAAGGTTCCGATCTTAAGACAATCTACTGTAAGGCTCTAGCTGAATACGCAAAACGCCATGGACCCGGCAACTTCCAAACCATGATCGGCAGCTTCGCACCTGGGGGCATCAAATCTGACGGGCAACTTGAGGCGATGATCATCAATGAAGTGATGACAAAGTTCGTAGACAAGGATGTTAGGCGCCTTGAGATCGTAAAGCGGTGCCGTGACTACGGCTTCAAAAAGGACACCCCGGCTACTGCGGACCGCATAGCTCAGGAATTACTCAAAAGAGGCTGGAAAGTTTGGAGATAATGATATAATTGATACTTATATGTTAATTTTACGAAATTTTATGAAATAATATTGAATTCTAATATTGAATATTAATAGCTATCTATCATTTTCGAGTATGCCCAGACCAGGCAGTTCCTGATATCGACCTCGTCCTCCTTATCCGATAAGTAGACCGTGATGTTGCCGCAGTTGTCGTAGACTATGTTCTTCAGCTTCTTTCGGAGCCAGTTGAAGGGTCCGGAGCTGATCTCTATATGTTGTCTCGGTTTGAAGACTAATTTCTTCTCATCACCGTCTACGGTCTGGATGACTTCGCCCAGATCCTCCAGTTTAGATTTGACGGCTGGGCCCCTCCTCCGGATTATTGATGGCTTGAAGTTTTATTGATGGATCGAAGGTCTTGATGCAGGTCTTCATCTTCTCGAGGGTGCATTCGGGGCAGATCGCGTCTATGCCTGCCTCCCTGAAACTCGTGGAGCATTCGAGGAACTCTGCCTTCTTTCTCTCCTCCGGTTCAAGTTGTCCGAGTAATTCCTCATAATTTGGCCTTGAAGCTGGCCCGGTTTTCTGCTTTGGATCTGTGAGGTTCTCCTTTGGTTTCACGCCACCAATGAAATCCAGATCGGCCTTACTGAGGCCGCTGATGATCAGGTTGACATATCGGTAAGCCCCATCTCGATCCATCTCCATCACGGTCTTCTCCGAGTCCTCGAGCATTTCCCGTATCGCTTGGAATGCCCTCTTGATCTGGTCTTTCTCGTTGTCGCTGAGCTTCACCGGGATGGTGATATCCTTCTTGATCTGTTCGAGTTTATCCTTTACACTCATTTCCTTTTCCATCTTCTCAACCCCTTGATTATTATATCTGAAGGATCATCCTCCTTTAAAATGCCCTTCTCTACAAGGTTCCCTGTGAGCTCGACGAAGATATCGAAGAGGATCTCGGGATTCGCTTGACAGAGTATCCGAATTTTAGACTCAACATCGGGAGTTATTTTGGGAACGATTTCCGGCTGGGTCTTCTCGGGGACGTCCATTGATTCCATACTCCTCTCCTGACTTTATAGAAGTTTCCTCATAGCCTCTTCCTTTGTCTCTTCAGATGCCATCTTCCATAGTTCTCTCACTAATCCCGAGCATCTCAAAACCGCGAGGTCGAAGGTGCTATCCTGGTAAGCCGAGAGGATCTTATCTATGATGCACGCGGGATAATAATGAGAAAGCCGCGTTGCCACGGGATCCGGAGTAATGTCTTCTCTCGGTTTCTTGGATTCCTTGCTCCGCCATTCCGTAATTGCGTTTTTGGCCTGCTCGAGGGTAAGATTACCCTCTTCTCTAAGGATAACCTCTAGGAATTCCGTATCACCGGGGGTTCTGAATCTTGAGAGAATTTCAAGACCCTTATCAATCATCTTCCTCTCCATCTCTCTAACGGACGGGGCTATTCCCTTCTCGACGGCCTCTTTCATTACCTTCTGTTGCTCCTCGTCGGAGAGTGTCCTGAAGGCTCTAGCGGATCTCTCGTTCTCGATCTCCGTAGGAATTTTTCCCTTCTCCACCTCTTCGACAAGCCTGAGGTGCCTAGAGACGAAGGCTTGACTTCTTCCTATCCTATCGCCGAGTTCCCCCTGAGACAATATGGGGAACTTCATCTTCATCATCTGTAGCCAGTTCCCGACCTCATAATCGGTGACGTCGGACCGGTTTATATTCTCGCTGAGGGTGACAATGAACGCTTCCTCATCATTTGCCTCCTTTATCATCGTTGGGATAAGAATCGGATATTCGGTCCATGGCCTGATTACATCCGGACTTAAACCGATATTTGTATGCTTCAGCTCCTGAGCGATCGATACTCTGAGTCTCCCAGCGTAGACCTGATACTTGCCAGCGGCTCTCTTCACGGCGTCGGGATGAGGCCTTGCCCTGATATTGTGCTGGATGCCGTTCCTTTTGATGTCATTAAACAGGTTTAATCTATCCTCGACCGGGTGCCGCATCCTCATATTATCCATGGGCTCGAGGAGATCGGGATCCAGCCATCTGAATTCTTCGATCAATCTCGCATCTTCTCCTGTAACTTTATCAGACGTTCTCTGAGATCCTTGTTCTCCTGCCGCAGGTCGATGTTTTCTTCCCGAATCTCCTGATTCTTAATGGCCAATCCAGAAAAATCCTTCTGGAGTTCTGTTAACCAGACTTTCCAGGGCCTTCCACCGGCCATCTCTTTAAGTTTTGTGTATAGGGAAGTTGGAATATATACGTGAAGAGTCGTTTCATCTGTCTTTTTGGATCTATTGACCAAACATACACCAAACATATACCAAACACTCATGCTTAAAATCTTATCTAATTGTCTCGCTAAGGCAAACACTTTTTAAGGAAATTGGGCTTATCTTAGTTCTAAAGGTGAATGCGAGACGAGTGAATGGAGATTCTATCTCACTATCGCTGGCGCCGTCTTTTGGTTCGTCGTAGGTTATCTCGGCAGGCAACCCGAGGAAGCCTTCAATAAAGATAAGGTCTTCAAAACGGTTGTAGCCGCCACCATAGTCGGGGTTCTCGTGGCGGTCTTTGGATCGATGGAGGCAGACGCCGTAACCGCTGCTGGCATCCTCGAGAAGGTCGGTGCAATAGCTGGACTTGAACAGATTTGGAACATAATATTGAACCGCTTCCTTGGGGGAGACACAAGCAAAATAATCGGAAAGACGAAAGAATGATCTGGAAGATGAGAACATGAACATAAAATCACCCCTTAAATTATTTTTGAGAAAAGCATTAATCCCATGGAATCAACACCAATCTTTCGGCGGTTTAAATGTTGATGCTATTTTGGTGATCGGTGGTGCCCTTGTCTGGTGCATATGCGCAATCTACGCCCAGATAACAGGAGGTAGTTTGATCCCCGAAGTCTCCGAAGTGGGGAAGGCATGCATATATGTAGGCATCGGGCGAGCATCGAAAGGCGTCGGCAAAACAGAAAAATGAGTTAATGCCCTCCAACTAAAAAGATTATATACACCCAGTTCCATACTTTAGTCTCGGGTAGGCGGGTTTGACCTATATTCAGAACCGAAGATACGGGACCGCGATCGACCTCAGCGGCTGCCAGGCTGGAAAAACGACGGACGACAGATGCGATGAACTGGGTTGCCTCTTCCGGACGACACCTGAGAAAGCACCTGGGGGGCCAGTTAAGGCGCTGGAACTGCTCTGCCCGAGGGATAAAATTGCCGAGACAATTAATAATTGTTAGCCAACGATGGTTCGAAGTCGGATGCGATGGCTGCCTGAATTTGAAACAGGTTAAACTCAGCAATGGAGCCGGTGCCTACTGCTCGAGGATCGAGAACGGTGAGGAATGTGATAAAAAATGAGCGGTGAACACTCAAGGGAAGCGGTGGCGGAGATCATCTCCCTCAATGTAAAATATATCAAATATCTGGCTCTTAGAGAAATCTGTAACATCTTCTGGATATCCGATGCGCATGATAGTGGAACCGTCGAAGATCTTACAGATCAATTTATGGGCGGTGAAATCAATATCGAGGAATTCAAATCTAAAATCAAAGCGATCAGTATTCAATTAATGCAAAATACCGGATCCAAAACAAATCTTGTGGAGCTTGAAGACTCCTCTTTGGGTCCTGGGCTTTTTGATCAAAGATCTCGAATCGATGAACTTGGCCGTGCAATCAGAATAAGAAGATTGGAATCCCTTTTCCGCATACTGGAGAGACAGGACCTCTAAAAAACTGTCTCAGCAACCTAAACTCTTTTTTATATAGCGGCATAGTTATTCAAATAGAGTTGGCGAGTTGGCGAGCACAGAAGATCTCATCCTGCAATATGCGAACTCCAAGAAAACCGAGGGCATGTGGGAGAAGGCCCTTCAGGACATCTTCTACTTCATAGAAAACTATGTTCCAAAACGATTATTCGATCTAGCGAAGGCAGCTCCCCAACAAATCAAATTATTGATGGCCGTCCAAAAAGGTGCCCAATACTTCATCATAAAGGCACCTCGGAAAGGCGGGAAGACCATCTGTGTAGCCATAATCTGCTGCTGGCTCGTCCTGAGAGATCAGACTCACCGCGTCTTCATAATCTCAGGCAGTAAAGATCAGGCTGAATGGCTATTCACTTACTGTCGGGATATAATGTGGCCCAGCGGCGCCGAGGGAGCGAAGACCCGGGAATTCTTCAAACCCTTCCTGAAACGTGAGCCGAGGATCTCAAGGATAGAACTCAAAAGAGGCGGGTGGATCAGATACGCGGCCGCGAGCAAGAAACAGGTCAATGCCCCGACCGCTGACACTCTGATAGATGATGAATTCGTCCTCATCCCAACGATAATCGTGCAACAGGCCTGGCCCATGATACGTGGCAGTGAGTATCCACGCAGGTTCCTTCTCAGCACCGCGACGCCTGGCGAGGTAAATACCGAGGTCTTCCTTGATATACTCGACGATGCCGAGAAATACGGGTTCATAAAGATCGAGTGGAAACCCGAGGACTGCCCCTTCCTCAACACCGATACTGCGCGGAAAGATGAGGAGTTAGCCGAGCTCTTCCTCTCGCCCGATATGTTCGAGACCCAGTATAAGGGAGGCATTCCGAGGAGAGCTGGGCGCGTCTTTCCTAGGACTTTCGTCAGAGAAATGTTCCAAGCCCCGGATCCAAATAAACCCGGTTCTCTTATGGACGGATCGCCATACGATCCAGCTAACCTCATTTTCCAGGGCGATTCGAAGGGCGGCGTGGACTGGGGATTTGAGCATGATACGGTAGTCACCGAGGGATACCGCGGGCTGGACAAGAAGATACACGTGATGAAGATGATCGTGGGCAACGGCACAAGCCCCTCGGATTGGGCGAATTCCATCGAAGCCGATAGCCTAAAACATGGGATAACTGATTGGGAGTGCGACTCGGCGGGAGCATTTCAGAATCAGGAGATCAGAGATCGGGGATTAAGGGTTCTACCGAGGGTATTCGGACACATCAAATATGGGAAGGAATGGATGATCGGCGTGGCCTATTATTGGATGAGCCAGAAAATGATCGTTATCCCCGACACGGAGGACTGCGACGGTGGATTCAAATCTCTCAGGAACCAGCTCCTCAGATACAAAAGAGGGGCAGACGGGAAACCAATAAAGGGGGACGATGATAAATTGGATTCCTTCCTCTGCCTAGTCTCGGGATGGGATCCCGCTTATTATCGCATCGAGAAAATAAAGGTGCCCGAACTCAAACCCATCGAGGAACGCAAAGGTTGGGATAGTTTTGATTCAGGAAGAGACTCCTGGATGCCTGATAGTTGGGCGGATAAGAAAATGGAGTTGACGAAGAACATATGGGGATGAAACCTGAAACTCAGAGTCGAAGAGGCAGATTATTCAGCTTCCTTTATCCTGATGAGAAAAGGAAACTGGATGAATTGGAGGATCAGGTGGAGAACCTCCTAAAGTTAACCGAATCCGCAGAATCGACGAGGCTTCAATTGCAGAAGAGGGAAAAACAATTCGATCAACTCCTCAAGGAGACCGGGCAATATACTGATATATGGACTAATCTCGTGTCAGGAGATTACAATCCCGACGAAATAGATTTCGATGAATACAAGAAAATGACGGATTACGATACTCAGGTAATCGCCGGACTCGATCTTCTCACGATGGGTGTCCTAATGAAGCCCTGGAAGATCAATCATCCTGATGAGGAAATCGTCAAGACGACCACGGCTGCCCTGAACGACATGATTAATCCTACTTTCTACGATGCGATGAAGGCTATGCTTTCCGCTATTCCCTTTGGCTTCAGCATCACTGAAGTGGTCTTCGATGATTATAAAGGCGGCAAATATTGGATGCCCCGGACCCAGAACGGATTAAAAACCTTTGACCCGGAGCAGATAAAATTCTATAGTGATCCATTCGGGAACCTCTTGAAAGTCGGTCAGGTTCTTGGCTCAGGAAATATCGAACTCCCCCTCGACCGATCAATTATCTGGAGCCATGAAAAGAAGTGGGGGAACTGGTATGGAACCCCGATGCTCAAGGGACTCTACAAACACTGGTTCATAAAAAATGCGATGCTGAAGTTCGCCAACATAGCATACGAGCGTTTTGGAAGCCCGATCCTCTTAGGGATAGCAAGGGATGAAAAAGACGCAGCCAATGTGTTGGAAGCCATATCACATCTCTATGCCAGAAGCCAAGCCGTGATAACCAAACATGATAAAGACGATCCATCCAACATAGATGTCATCGAATCCAAGAGAGCCGAGATGCCCTTCGACCGCTATATCCGATACCAGGACGAGAAGATTCTAATGAGGATGCTCATAGGACCTAAACTATTCGAGGGAGGCGGAGGCGTCTACGGCCCCAAGGTTCCATTCGATCTCATGTTCCTGAGATTCGAAGATCTTAGAATGGAACTCTCAGGGAACATCAACCGTCTTCTCCAGATGATCACGGATCTGAACTGGCCCACCGATACTTATCCGAGGATAGAGTTTGCGCCATTAACCGCAGAGGATAAGGAGGCAATGGCAGGTAGGGTCTACGCGGCGATTGATAGAGAACTTGTCGACAAGGATGAGCCATGGATAAGGGAGAAGTTGGATCTTCCCCTGCGTCCTGAAGGCTTCGTCTCTAAGATAAAGAAAGAGGAGATAACATAATGCCCTTCGCAGGCTATACGAATCATGAGGACTGCGTCAGACATAATAGTAAGATGGACGATCCTGATGCCTTCTGTGCATGGCTCAGGAGGAAGATAGAGGGAGGATTCTTCGAAAGAGCCCTCGGCATAAATCTTCTTACCAAAGAGAAGGCGCGGGATGTCCTCGATAAAGGAGTATCCGCATGGAAGAATGATCCCACCGCCGTCATCATCGACGATCACAGATGGATTCACGTCTGGGCGAACACGATTCGAAGCGGAAACAAACTCTTCCTGACAAGGGAAGATCTCCACCGACTACACGATATGGTGGTCGATGAAATGCTCTCGAGGGGACTAGATGCCGGAGTGCATCACCGAAGCCCCCTGAAGATGGAGGCGATGAACTTGGGGAATAAGGACATAGCGGTCCTCGTAAAAAGCAGAAAAGGCTTCCTCATCGACGAGGAGTTCATATCCGTGGTGGGCAGTAGCGTTCTCGGGCGCGAAGGAGGAGATCTGGATCTCCTTGTAAAGTCCCCCAGAAGACTAGACTACCGCTCCAAGATAGCGGAGAATCTACCCAAGGACATCAGAGATATCGATTTCGTCTGGCAGCCAGACGGAGCCAACGGTCCATATCTCCCCGTCTTCCAATTATACGCGGTTCCGGTAGAGAACCCGAGGATGAAGGAACCCAAGTTCAGGATATCACCACTCAGTCCGATAATCCCCCCTCAGCCCTCGGATACGAAGGACGAAGAAACGATCCATGATCTCCTTGAGGACAGCTACTATGTCGAACCTATGGGCGGATTGAGGACCATGATCCATAGAAAGGAAGGCGGCGTCATCGCCTTCGGAACGGATCTCAAGGAAATCGACCTCCCCCAGGAAATTAAGGAGGATATCCTCTCCATGGAGGACCCCAAGACCTTCATCCTCGACGGATTCATCACGAGTTCACGGGGAGAACCCGTCTACCTCATGATCGATCTCCCCTGGTGGAGGGAATCTGAACACATAAGCCAGCCGACTGAGATAAGGAAGCACTTCCTGAAAAAACTACAGGAGAGGCCCCACCTGAAGATAAATGGATCCAAATATTTCTCTAACAGAAAGGAGACGATAGAATTCCTCGCGGAGGAAGAGGGTCCCTTCCTGCTGATCCCGGGTAGTTCATCGTATCCCGTGGATGGACAGTCTGAATGGACAGTATTCAAAGCCAGAGATACGGCATACAAGTTAGCCGAGAGCAGCGACGCGCGGATAAAGAGCCTCCTCGAGAGCGGCGAATGGGAGAAGATGAAGGAAGCCGAGCGCTTCAGATTGATGACCCAGCGTAAGACGATCGAGCCCCTCCAGCCATTCGCTCAACTCAAGACCTCTAAGAAGGGATATGCAGAGCATGAGGTCTTCGGCATTAAATCGGTTGAAGGCCTCGCCAAGGAGCTCTTCTCGGTCCCGAATAAGATCGCCGTCGAGGTCAAGATAGACGGCTTCAGAAGCCAACTTCATAGGGACGGCGAACAAGCGAGGATCTTCACCGAATCAGGCCACGACATAACCAGACAACTACCTGGTATCGAGGCAGACATCAAGAAGATCCCAGCTAAATCATTCGTCTTGGATTCCGAAGCCACGCCATACGACGACCAGATGCAGAATCTGGGTAGACCCGGTGCCGCCCATGCTTTCACGAAGAACCCGAAGGCCCCCGTCGACGACAGTTTGTGGGGCCTCCATGTCTTCGACATCCTTTACCTAGACGGACGAGATCTTCACGACTTGCCCTATGAGGAACGTCGCAAGATTCTCCATGGCCTCGAGCTTCCGATAAGGGAGGCCCCCAAGAATAGAGGTGACTTCAGAGAACATCTCTGGGAGAACAATGTCTACTGGGCGACATCGGCGGAACAGATGGTCGATTTCTCCCAAAAATGCACGGATGTTCCCGGCTCAGAGGGAGCGATGTTCAAGCAATCCGATTCCAAGTATCGCCTCACAGGAACGACTCCACTATGGTCCAAGATGAAAGCCCAATACGAACTCGACGTTTTGGTCGTCGGCTCCATAAAGAAAGATGATATCATCAACTACATCGGTGCGATAGGACCCGTGATGGGAATTACTGACCAGAACGTCGTCGAGGCACCGGTCCAAGACACGAAGGCGAATTATACTCGGTGGAAGGGAAAGGTCTACGCGGTCCTCGGAAAGACCTTCAACACAAAGATCGAGGCACCCGAGGGCGGCATAATCCGGGTTATGATCAAGGACATCAACAAGATCAACGACAAACTATATCACTGGTTCCAGCCCAAGGTTCTCGAATACCGTGAGGATAAATCCGCCCCGGATCTGTTGGGGGCGGCGGAGATGATCTATAAGGCAGCCACCGCAAAACAGTCGCATGGCATGGCCCTTGAAATGAGTCACTCGCGGTTCAAATGCATGGGTCTTCCAGCAGAGAATGGGCAACCATCAGAGAAATGCGATAAACCTCCGACCATCGAATGCCTATGGGCTGAGGGAATGGCGCACTCATGGTTCTGCGACAAGCACTTCGAGGAATGGAAGAAGAGACCCTATGAGCTTAACGGCCACACCCTACACTATGGAGACAGCCAGACACTTAACACGGTCAGAAAAATAAACGGCGAGGCAAGTAAGAAATGGTCCGAGGGACCACTTACTCATAAGAAAGGTATGGCCTATTTGGTCAGGGCCAGATACGAGGACGAATCACCTCTCGCCTGCTGCGAAGCCCCGTGGCTTGCGATCCCAGGCACCCCCTGGACGTATCTCCCTAATACCGCTGAATCAAAACAGAAACTCAGGGATCTCGGTATCCGAACAATCGCGGGGACAGCCATGACGCATGACCTCATGGACGAATGGGCTGCCACAGGCTTCGGATTCAGTCTTCAATCAGCCGAGACGATAAATGCACTCGCCGGCGTCACAGACTTCGAGGATCTCGAATTGCCAGCGACCACTACCATTGATCCCAAGGAACTCAGATCCTTCTATGCCTCAGTATCAGACGAGGCAAACTATGATTGCATGAAGCTCCAGTGCGGGGCCATCGTTCCACTCAAGGAAAAGAAACTTCAGGGCGATCCATACCTCACCTATCCCGACGAGTCAAAGGAGTGGAAATACATCATCCATTTCCATGTTCGAGGGCTTAGTGTCCATGCCGACCCTAGACTGCAGATAAGTCCAGATACTGCAATAGGCTGGACTCTCGATCTCGGCAAGAGCCTGCTCAGACCAATGCTCCGCCATACAAGCGAATCAGTTCTCATAAAAGCCGGCATCACAAAATCCGATGTTGCGGATCTTAAGATCGCCGAACTCTCATCCAAACTCGAACAGAGCGCCGATGGAAAGAAGCTGAAGGACTTTCTATCAAAGAAAACTCAGGATCTCACTATTCCCCAGTTCAAGACTCTTCTTAATGAACTATGGAAAGAGGAAGTCGACCCAATTATGAATGATCCAAACCGGAAGATCTATACACAGACTAAGGGCAGCTCCATGTCTGTTGCTTGGTTGAAAATAGAAGGAGAAGTGCCAGCAGGCACGGTCGGAGCAACAAGCGAACTCGAAGGCCAATTCATCATTATGGATCGGGGAACCGTTGAGTATGGAGCGCAGAAGTCATACTTCCACGAATACTGGCTTCACGGAGAGAGGATCAATGGCAGAATCGTGATCCGTCGTCTCGCAACCCGTCCAGAATGGAATACAAAAGAAAGTTTCGCATGGCTGACCTTCTTCACGAAGAAGGAGGAAAGGCCCTATGCCATCTCGAGAAGGGCTGTTGATCGTAAATGGTATCCCCCTAAGGGAATCTCGGCCCTCCCCAAGGAAATCAGGACCCAGATATCCGAGGAATACCGTTACTGGTCCTCGAAGAATATGAATGTTACGAGGGACGCCCTTGTAGATAAGATCGGGCATGGGGTAGTCCTGAAACTTGCCCTTGGTCTTCAGTTCTCGGTGAAAAGGGTATGGCATAAGGGCCCGGAGGTCCAGCGGGGATTACCAGTCACCCGATACTGGATACTTATCCACGATGGAAAGAAGGTCATGGATGCCTGGGACTTTGGTGTAGACAATGATCCATTATCCGAGACCGGAATAACCGTGAGGAGGAGAGGTGGCGGCGGCTTCAGCGATCTGCTCAAGGTGAATGGCGATATACCTGCAGATCATCCGGCGAGCATGACGAAGAAACTCGTCAACCATTTCGACACGAGCGACAGCGGAACCGCACGGATAATCAAGGATGCCAACAGTCTCCTCCAGATCCGCTTAAATGGTAAGACCCTGAAGGGCGTCTATGTCTTTGTGAAAGAAGATCCTGGAAGCGATATGTGGATATTCGATAAGGCGGAGCTCAAGGAAGCCGACAGAGCCCTACTCCTCGGTATTAAGGAGCCCGTTAATCTTACCGCCCAGATCTGCAGTGCGGATTTGGAGTTCACAGGCCTAATTCACCTCGGCGCCGATGAGGATATGAAGACCGAGCAGAGAGGCGACCTTCTGGTGATAAGCGGCCCGGCGATAAAGCCGGGCGAAGTCATCCCCATGGACGGTAAGCCGACCTACTTCACGAAGGAAGGAATAAAGAAGTTCTGGCCTTCAATGTTGAAACAGCCGATCGTCGTTCTCCATGGCCCCTTGAAGGGCGACGTCATCGGCTTCGTCAACAAGAGACATTTCGACGAGGAGACGGGATGGGGATGGATAGATGAAGCAGTGATCTGGCACCCCATTGGGATCCAATTAATCCTCAGTAAAGAATTATCAGCTTTTAGCATAGAAGTTCTGCCCGAGACTGTCTGGGATCCGGAGCACCAGCATGAACATGTCGTAGGGGGTATATCTAAGGGACTCTCAGTTGTTCCGAAGGGAGCCTGCGTTACCTGCAATCCGATAACCGCTAGAACAGCGGCCATCAAACCGGATGAAAAGATCTATAAATTTGGATTATCTCTTCCGGACTATCTGAAGCACCTATACTGGGAATCCGACATGAGCACCGCTGAGATTTCAAAACTTGAGGGGATCCCGAGGAGCACCATCGAGAACTGGATGAACGATGCGAAGATTCCCCGAAGAGAACTCAATGAGGCTAGGCACCTCAGAACTATGAAGGAGAAGCAGATATTGAAGTTAGGTGGACGTTTCAAGATCACAGCCCTAGGGACCGGTGCCTTCACCCAAATTCCACGAGATAAATGTCCTCAATGTGAGGAGGCCAGGAAGGGAGGTAAAAGCCGCAGAAATGGAACCGCGACCCTCTTCAGCATAGGCAACGAGCACCTCCTCATAAACGCCCCAAAAGGCATCTCGGAGATGCTGGCGCAGAAACATGTCAAGCCCAGGTTCGTCCTTCTGGATCACATTCATGAAGATGCTGTCGGAGGTCTCCAGGAATTAACCTCGATGAAACCCATCGTCTTCGCCACCAAGGACATGTGGGAGTATATTCGGTTGCACATTAAAGCGATAAGCAAGCAGGATAAACCATTTGAGGAGATATATGATTTCGAGAGACGTATCCTGCCCTCATTGAAGACCATAAAGCTCGGCAACTTCGTTGTAAAGCCCCTCATCGTCCTTCATTCCAGCAAGGATCAACCAGATGCAATGGCTTATCTGATCAGACTCGACGATCGATTGATATTTAATTCAACCGACATCTATGACCTTCCCGGAAAGGAGAAGATACTCAAAGATGTCGACATCTACATTGGTGATGGCTCTACTCTGACGAAGGACATAGATGAACAGCACAGGTCAATAGAGAACCAGATCGATTGGCTGAAGAACGCCGGCGTATCAAGGGCCTTCTTCACCCAAATAGGGCATGTTGGCAAGACGCATGAAGATCTAAACAAATGGCTCCAGGAGAAGATGTCGAACGCTCAGGCACTCTATGATGGCGCCGAGATATACCTCGGTGGCTCCAATCCATCAGCCATATTTCCAGAGAGGCTGGCGCAGAAGATCATCTCCGGCGAAACCAAAATCGTGGTTAGGACTAAGCCCTACTCCGAATACTGTAAGCAGGCGATATACCTGGTAGGCGAGGGAGATGAGGCAAGGAATATCCTGGGCCTCTATGTCGAAGGCTTCCCCGAGGGACCAATCTCCGCCGATAAAGTTAAAATCGAAATGAAAGCCGAGCATGGACTCAGCGACGCCGAATGGAAGAAAATGATCGGCGACGCTAAGGAGGTCTGGATATATCACCCCCGAGTGCTCAGACACTACGAAGAGCCTAAGGCGGTGAAGAAAACCAATGTTTCAGGCCCCTACCTCCATGATACCTCTATCCTACCCAGTCTACTCCCCATAAACTAAATATGGGAATATAATTCATCAAAAAATATCCTCCATCTGGATCAGGAGACCCCCTCTGTCAGTAGAGTGATCCTAAACCTGTCGGTATGTGTTATAAAATCCCAGACACATTTCTTATGTTGAACAACCTATGGAAACTGAAGAAGAGGTTGTCGAGTTCGACGAAGCCGGCCTCGAAGGTGGGGAGAAGCCAGATCCTGCCGCCGAGGCCGAAAAGAAACTGAGCGAGACACTGAAGTTCCTGAAAGGAATCCTCAAACCAGAGGACTACGCCAATGTCGAGAAGCTTCTAGGCTTCAAACCTGAGATGACCAACGAGCAGTTGCTCGAGGCCGTCAAGGAACTCGTGAAACCTAAGGAGAAGGGGAAATATCCCGAGGACAAGGACAAGGACAAGTATCCCGACAAACTTGCCTCCTACAAGGAGTTCATGAAGGACTGCATGAAAACTAAGAAGATGACCGAGTGCGCCAAGGACTACAAGAAGACATATCCTGAGACCAAGGTCACGAAGGAGGAAGAGGCCGAGATCGAGCAACTCTCCAAGGAGATGGAGGCGGCAGCCGCGAAAGCCCTCGAGAAAGATCAGAAACTCGAGGATCTGACGGCAAAGGTCTCCGAACTCCAGAAAGAGAGGGACAAGGCCATTGTCGAAGCCCAAGTCAATGATCTCGTAACTGAGAAGCATCTCTCGCCGGCGCAGAGGGAGATGGTCATCAACATGGCCGCCCCGATGAAGCCAGAGGACAGGATGGAATTTTTCAAAGTCTTCCGCAAGCAGAAGTTCCCCGTCCACGAAGACGCGGGGAAGCTCGGAGAAGGCGCAGACAAGGGCATGGACCCGAAACTCAAGGAGACCATCCTTCGCAAGCACGGTCTGGCCGACCTCATTGAGGAGAAGGGCGTCAAGAAGGACTACTCCTTCGCAAAGAAGGGGGAGCTCAACTAAGGAGGAGATGAAAAACGGTAGCAGAAGTCATATGCAACGGAATCGAGATGTATGACCCCCGCGACACCCTCAAAGCAGTCGCGGCAGAGGCCATAAAGATGGGTAACAGCATCTACGTCCATACGGACGGACTCGTCTACGTAGTCGACAACGGGAAGAGCGATGTCTGCCACGGATGGGCTCTCAAGGCATACGCAGCTGGCGATGAAGTCACCATCCTAACTGCGTGCCGCATGAACCTCGCCACAGCACAGTTGAAGGGTGCCATGGTCTACACGAATAACATTTCCGGTGGTTCGGCTCCGGCGAGTGCCGGCGGCATAGTCATCGGATTCGCAGTGACCGCCTACAAGGTCTATGTCAGGGCGCCGACTCCGGCGGCTGACGGCTAAGGAGGATGATGTGACATGTCAGGTGTAAGCACTGGGAAACCGGCAAGCCTGAACGGTCTCTTCACCTACGACGACGTCGACACCAGGATGCTCTACAAGGAGTTCCAGGAAGGTGTCACCGCCTACAATGAGGTGGAGTGGGCCATCCTTGAGCAGTTCTGCAGGAGAACGACAAAGGAAAATGTCCGTGTCTGGCAGCGCAACATGGAGTTCGTGACCGCCTCAGAGGGATACCTCGAAGACTGGCAGAAGGTCCGCGCGATGGAGATCGCCCTGCCCCTTAACGAATTTGAGCTGGGCTACGCCTTCTCGAAGAAGGCGATACAGATGGCCTCGGCCGATGAGTTGAGGGAGACGCAAAGAGAAGCACTACGCGCCGACTTGAGGCTGCTCGCCAAGAGGTTCTTCTATGCATGCCTCACCCCAGGAGCCGCATCAGTATCCAAGGGCTTCTGGGACGGCAACATGGCAGCCGCAAGCCTCAAGGCCCCTCCGAACTGGAAAGGAAATACTTTCCTCACAAGCCACAACCACTACGATGCCTCCGGCAGCACGGATATCGCACTGAGCGACTTCACGGCTCTGAAGAGGGAGATAAGGGAACACGGATATTCCGGTCCAGTATCCCTCTTCATGAACCTGCAGGAAGTCGAAGCCTGCGAGAACCTCGCCGGATGGACGACTGTCCTAACACCCAACAGCATCCTCGAACAGATTGCAACCAAGGGCTTCGAGGTCGTGAAGCAGTTCCAAGGCCTCACAATAATCCAGGACGACTGGATTCCGGCTGGATACCTTCTTGCGTTGGAGGGCAGGATAAAGCCTCTGACGATAAGGGATCCATCCCAGCCTGCGGCGAGAGGCCTCAAACTCTGGGAAGGACCATACAGCGACTATCCATTGGCTGAGGCATACTACTCCCACTGGTTCGACTTGGGCGTCGTGCACAGAGGCGCGGGTGCGGTAAGATATTTAGCTGCTGCTTGGGCAACCCCATCGTTCAGCTTCTAATCCTAATCCGAGAGGCGGCCAACCCGCCTTTTTTTAGAGCGGTTGGAGGGAATGATGGCCCGGAACCACCCCTAAGATGGTATCGGACCTCCTCGACGCTCCCGAGGGAAATATCGGGAGAGCAAACAAAGGTTAGGAGGAAAAAAAGAAAGTTTGGTTAAACCGAACGTCAGGCCAACGAGCTTCAATTCTGACGTCTATGTGAAAAAATCCCTGCATGTGGACGGCGCTAAGGCCGGTCCAAAGCTTCAGTACCAGAGGGCGGAGGTGCCCCCCGGTGGAGACTGCGAAACAGTCGGAGACTTCACCGAGGAGACGCACGGCGTCTGGGATGTCGCGGCTGTCGGATCTGGCAAGGTCGGATCGGATAGCATAAGGCTGACCCAAACGGGCGCCACGACCGGTAAGAGCGTCTATCTTCAGTTCTCGGGACCGAAGAACCTCAGCTGGGCCAAATATCTCGGTCTCTGGTACAAAGGCAAAGACGCGACTACCTATCACGCAAGCGACCTCATCATCTATCTCTTCACAAAGAAGGACAATGTCCTATACGCCGCGAGAACCCTTAGCGTTGGCCTCCCCGGATATGTTGAGGAAGCGACGGCCGTCTGGCATTATGGTGAGATCTCGATCGCCGACGACATGACGATCCTCTCCGGCAAGGAGGGCGAGGCCAACCTCAGGGAAGTCTGGGGTATCGGCTTCTATGCTAACGCCATGGCGAACACCGAGACGATGGACGTCGACCAGATCGAATTCTACACACATGGCACAGGTTACGGCGCTGCCCGCGGCACCATAATGACTGCCCCGATAGTCGACGGCGTCACCGTCGCAAAAGGGAACACGCTGAGATGGGTCGTCGGAGGCAGGGTAAACCTCTCCGTCGATAACGAACCCGCTTTCGCAGGGATCGCCGTCGCTGGTGGGATCGGCAACGAGGCGGGATCGGTATTCGCCGATTTCCTCGTGGATGGGCCGGCCAACATGAAATGCAGCGACGCGAACATCGCCGCGGATGAAGGGGTCTGCATGTCGGCGGCTGGAGCTGCCCCGACGATCGACGATGGCGGGGCCGGCGCACAGGGTTACGAGATGGGCAAGGCACTCGAGACTGGGGCGTTAAATCGGGTCATAACGGTGCTCCTGAAGGGCTTTGGTTTCGCAGTCCCATAGCCTCCCGATCAACTAGGAGGCGATGGGGCTGTATATCGCGGAGAACCTGAGCGTCAACAACGGTGTGGGCATCCCCACCGACGGCACAGTCAAAGAATTCGATCTGCGAATCAAGAGTCGCTGGTG
>Ga0315296_10001079_pt1 | contig 24026 bp, 20 predicted proteins | sample YL17G14_18_MG_FD_203921 | JGI IMG/M metagenome (GOLD analysis project Ga0315296, IMG submission 203921) | Sediment microbial communities from Yellowstone Lake, YNP, Wyoming, USA - YL17G14_18 | ecosystem: Environmental > Aquatic > Freshwater > Lake > Sediment | place: USA: Wyoming | collected... | reverse complement strand
CGTATGGCCTTCCTGCGAGGCCATCATCAGGGCCGTTACGCCGGTATCGATTTTCTTTACATTTACATCAGCACGCCTTTCCAAAAGGAGCTTGACGACCTGGGTATGGCCGTTGTTCGCAGCCCACATCAGCGCAGGTACGCCACTTTTATCCCTTGCATTAATTTCGGCACCGTCAGACAGAGCGGCTTGCACAGCAGAGAGGTTTCCATCTTTAGCGGCTTGAATCAATCGGGCGTTTTTGTCTGATACATCCGCCTTGGCGAAGACGGCAGATATCAGAGATACGAACATCAGAGAAAACAATATTCGTTTCATAAAATTCTCCTTTCTTTTAACTTTTTTCTTTCCTTCAATTATACCCGAGCCGAATCCTTTTTCAACGGCAAAAGCTTTTTACCACTAAGACTCAAAAGCACCAATTTTTTTTGTTGTTAATAAATCAGTGTTTATCTGTGTAAATCCGTGTCTCCAATGACGAAATACTGGAATTCCACAAAGAAATGAGTACAATGATACAACTATGGGACAGATAAAAGTACTTGACCAGAATATGGTTAATATGATTGCAGCCGGTGAGGTAATCGAACGGCCTGCAAGCGTGGTAAAGGAGCTGATGGAAAACAGCATCGATTCGGGGGCGACAAAAGTAACCATATCTATCGAAGATGGAGGCCGAAAATTAATATCGGTTGCCGATAACGGCTGCGGAATGGACGGCGAAGACCTGGGGTGTGCATTCGAGCCGCACACCACCAGTAAAATCAAAACAATCAAAGATTTGCTTGGCATATCGACGCTTGGCTTCCGAGGCGAAGCGTTGGCAAGTATTGCTTCGGTAGCACAAATCAGGGCCACGAGCAGAATAAAAGGGCAAGCCGGGGCTAATTGCGTTGAGATTGATTGCGGCAAAAAGAGCAGCGTCAGCCCCTGCAGCGGCGATTACGGCACTACAGTCCAGGTCAGAGACATTTTCTATAAATTACCCGCCCGGCGGAAATTCCTCAGAACAGCTAACACTGAGATGGGCCATATCACCGAGCAATTCACACGCATCGCACTGGCAAATGCCCCTGCCAGCAACAAGCAGGGGCTGGATTTGACGCTGATACACAATGATAGAGAGCTTTGTCGGCTATCAGATAAAGATGGTCTTCAAAGGCGCATAGCCGAGCTGTTCCCGATGCCTGCAGGTGGGATATCCGAAAGTCTGATTGAGGCCCAAAGCAATGAAAAAGGATTACAAATCCTGGTGTTGATGGGCAAACCGAGCATTTCAAGAACAAGCAATAAATTTCAATATATATTTCTAAATGGCCGATTCATCCGCGACAAATTTATCTCCCATGCAATAAAAGAGGCATATCGCGGTCTGCTGGAGCCTAACAGATTCCCTGTCGTCTTTCTGTTCATTCGAATGCCATACGAAGACTATGACGTGAACGTGCATCCAACTAAAAGCGAAGTTCGTTTTTATAACGCCAATTTGGTTCATTCTCAAATCCTGGCTGCTCTTCGGGAAAAGCTTTTAGGCACAGACCTCCAGACGCAGGCAAAACTGCCGACAGCAGCAAATTTGCCGGGAAGAGAGGGCAGCCCTCCAACAGGCTATAGAAGTCAGGCAATTTCTGATGCGATGGCTGAATTTTTCAAAAAGCACAGGCCGGTTCAAACGCAAGAACAATTCAGCTATAAATCAAAACAGCACCTCGTTGCGCTGCGTCCTTCTACCGGACAGATAGCCGAAAGCCACACCGGCCCCGCTACGGCCTCGGCCTTTGCCGAGACGAGCCAACCTGCGCCGGAGATTCGCCCGGAACAAAGAAAATTTCTGCAAATACACGACAGTTTCATTGTGATACAAACTGATGATGGATTTGATATCATCGACCAGCATGCACTTCACGAGCGAATAATATACGAAGATTTGTGCAGGCGAATACAAAAAAGCAAGCTCGAGTCACAGAAACTGCTGATACCTGAAAGCTTTGAGGTAACCCCCTCCGGGGCCGATGCACTCAAAACCAATGCCGAACTGCTCGAAAAATTAGGAATCGAGCTTGTCCCGTTCGGTCCCAAGACTATGGCTATCCAGGCCTTCCCCACCTTGCTGTCAAAGGCCGACCCTATTGATTTTATCCAGGATTTAACCGACCTGCTCGACCGTAAGGACATAAACCTTGACGGTGAAAGATTACTCGACGAGATTTTGAATATGGCTGCGTGCAAGGGGGCAATCAAGGCCGGCCAAAGACTGACCGACAGCGAAATCAAACAGCTGCTCGCAGATAAAGTAACTGCCGAGTCCGTAAGCCGCTGTCCGCATGGCAGGCCTACCACAATAAAATTTTCGATAAGCGATTTGGAAAAGCAGTTCAAAAGAACATAAGTCCAAAAAAGCGTCCGAACGTTTGAACTAAAACAATAACGTTTTTGTAAAAATGATTTGAATGAGCAGCTTAAGATACTGCTATGAATAAATGGTGGTGGCTATTGTTGATAATCCTGTGCCTGGCCGGCGTGGGATTTGTAATATTCGGTACTCAACAGGCTCAAAACCGAGGCACTTCTCCGCTGCCGAATAATCCCAACAGAATTGTTTCGCTTGCACCGAGCCTTACAGAAATTCTTTTTGCGCTCGGGCTTGACGATAAAATCGTTGGTGTAACACTCGACAGTGATTATCCACCGGCAGCGCAAAAAAAAACAAAGGTGGGAACCTTTTGGCAGCCGGATACTGAAGCGGTGATAGCTGCTAAGCCGGACCTGGTGGTTACGTTGCAGATTGAACAACAAAAAAGTATTGCCGATAGTTTGAACAGACTGGGCTACCAGGTTTTAGCTCTTAAGATAGAGAAGATTGAAGAACTCTTCACGGCAACTCAAAAAATCGGCATCGCCACAGGCAGCGAACAGCGTGCCGACGAACTCATCGAACAAATCAAGGGTCAATTGAACTATTTGAAATCGAAATATAGCTCAACCAACAAGCCGAAGGTATTGTGGGTAGTACAGACGGAACCTTTACGAGTGGCCGGTAGAAATACCTTCATAAACGAGTTTATCGAGCTTCTCGGCGGAGAAAATGCTATTGGCCCTACTATTCAACAATATCCACCTATAGGCACTGAAGAGCTTCTTGCCTGCAATGCTGAAGTCATAATCCAAACTTCGATGGGGAAAACCGACATCGGCCGGCAGCAACAGCAGGCAGAAATTTTTTGGGGCAAATGGGCAAGTTTACCGGCCGTCAAAGACAATAAAATTTACGTTGTCGATTCGGACACTGTGCTCAGATTAGGACCAAGATTACCGCAAGGGGTAGAAATGGTCGGCCATTGCTTACACCCGGATAAATCTATAAAAAGCAACGAAACCGCACAATAAATCAGGTAGATTATATGAAGGAAAAAGTGATATTGTCCTGGAGCGGAGGAAAAGACAGCACATTGGCCCTTTATGAACTTCAGAAAACCAAAAGCTATGAAATTGTGTCCCTGCTGACAACAATAACCCAGGATTATGACAGAATCAGCATGCACGGTGTAAGGACTATTCTGCTCGAAATGCAGGCAGAATCTCTGGGATTATCTCTCGAAAAAGTGTTCATTACAAAGGACACGACCAATGAACAATATGAGCGTAAAATGTGGGAGGCAATGGCAAAATACCTGGCCGCCGGTATATCCTCCGTCGCTTTCGGAGACATCTTCTTAGAAGACCTAAGAAAATATCGGGAAGATAATCTATCGAAGATAGGAATGAAAGGAATATTCCCTATTTGGAAAAGAAATACTGCTGAACTTGCTCACGAATTCATAGATTCAAGCTTCAAGGCGGTTATTACCTGCATTGACTCGAACTTTCTCGATAAAAAGTTTATTGGCAGGACATTTGACGAACATTTTTTATCTGAACTTGCTTCTACCGTTGACCCTTGCGGTGAAAACGGAGAGTTCCATTCATTCGTATATGATGGGCCGATATTCCGGCAAAGAATATTACATACAACAGGGGAAGTAGTTTTAAGAGAAAACCGTTTTTACTATTGCGATTTGCTACCTCTCCGGAACAGCAAAAATGCTCTCTATGCTGACTCAGCAGCTCAGGTAGTTTAATGGCTGAATTTTTAACAGCAAAAGAATTGGCAATTAAGATTTCCATCTGCCTGGCGGTGCTGGTGGTTGTAATGTGCTTATGCACTTTGGTTGGAACACAAAATATATCTATGGGAAGGGTATTCGACGGTCCGGGACAGGAACCGGGTGAAAATATCGATTACGAAATTTTTATTGGCTTTAGATTGCCCCGTGTAATTCTGGCTGCTCTGGTGGGAGCAGCGCTGGCTTGCTCGGGCGTTGTTCTGCAGGCTATTTTACGAAATCCGCTGGCCGACCCGTATATCCTCGGAATATCCAGCGGTGCGGGACTGGGGGTAATGGCCGCGGTCCTGTCAGGAGTAACCTGGAACTTCTTAGGCGGTTCGCCGATAGGCATTTTTGCATTTGCAGGAGCGCTTATAACCGTCTGGCTGGTCTGGTACATCGGGCATTTTACAGGCAAATCACAGGTAACAAGCCTGCTGCTTGCGGGCGTAGTAGTCAACGCTTTTTTCTCAGCCATAATAATGTTCTTAACATCCATAGCCAAAAGCGAACAGGTACATTCGACCATATTCTGGCTAATGGGTAATATAACAGATAAAAGTTTATTGGTTTTGTGGGTCAGCGCAGGCTGTATCCTGGCAGGGATAATCGTCTTATTTGCTTTTTGCCACAGGTTAAACGTTCTGGCCCTGGGCCAGGAGGAGGCACAGGGACTTGGCGTTGATGTGGCAAGAACCAGGATAGCTGCCTTTGCCTGTGCAGCCTTTGTAACAGCTATCGCCGTGAGCCTTAGCGGACTAATAGGATTTGTGGGTCTTATCATACCGCACGGAGTGCGCCTCGCATTCGGACCCGACCACCGTCAACTGCTTCCTCTTAGTGCGATAATTGGAGCCGGATTTTTAGTCATAGCCGACACAATCGCCCGTATAATCGTTGCGCCCGCCCAATTGCCGGTAGGCGTTATCACAGCCATTGCGGGGGGGCCTTTTTTTCTGATTTTGCTGGCTAAATACAGTAGAAGAGTTAGCTGGTTAAAATGAACGCTTTAGAAGTTGAAAATTTGAATTTTGGTTATACACCAGAAAACCCAATCTTAAAAGATATCAGTTTCGAAGTAATTCAAGGCCGGTTTCTCGCCATAGCAGGGCCAAACGGGGCAGGCAAAACAACGCTGCTAAATCTGCTCTGCGGACTTCTTAGACCCAAAGCCGGTTCAATAAAGATTGACGCAGCGCCAGTGGAATCGTATTCATTTAAAAGACTCGCACAAAAAGTCGCCGTAGTTCGTCAGGAATTCGTGCCGGTATTTGATTTTACCGTCGCCCAGATGGTATCGATGGCAAGAACACCATATCTCGGCACATTCGGATTTGAGGACAAAACAGACATACAGATGGTTAATGAAGCACTTGAGGCGACCGATACGGCTCGGTTTGCTCTGCGAGCCCTTGGAAGTCTCAGCGGGGGCGAACGACAGCGGGTTTTTATTGCACGGGCGCTTGCAGCAAACAGCCCTATTTTACTTTTAGATGAACCTACAAGCCTTCTGGATTTGAAACATCAGGTTGGCATATATGATTTGCTTAAAACCGCCCAGCTTAAAAAAGGCAAAACGATTGTGGCTGTAACACACGATATCAACCTGGCAGCCCAATACTGCGACGAAATTTTACTTCTCAGTGCCGATGGCAATTATCAAATCGGCGAAACGAAAGATGTTTTATCCCAGGAGCAAATCGAGAAAGTTTTTGGCGTCAGGACATTTGTGGGCCGGCTTGGCCAAGAAAAATTCTTTATTCCCCTGGGAAAATTTGCTAAAGACAGCGGAAAAACCGCCGACATATCACACAACATCCAACATAAATAAAAAAGGTAGAATGTTGTCATAACTACTTATATAAAAAAGCCTTATAGTTAATACAACGATTTATCTTGAATAATCTTATTATACTGACTATACTTTTGCCGGATGAACAACAGCCTTTGGATAAAACAAATAATATACACAACCTACTTTAAGGTGCTATAATCGGGTTTTATACAAAAAGTAAAGTTTGTAGTAAGAAAGGTCAACCAGCAAGTGGCACAAAAACGTAAAAAAGCATCCAGAGAGAAAGTAAGTTCAACTCGGACAAAGAAACGCTCTTTAACTTCCATCGATACTGAGCATTTCAAACAACTGCTGCTGGAAAAACGCAGAGAAATCCTGAGAAATGTAAACGAATTTGAAGACGAAGCCTTGAAGAAATCCAGGCTGGATGCCACTGGTGATTTGTCAAGTATGCCAATCCATATGGCCGATATCGGAACCGATAACTACGAGCAGGAATTCGCTTTGGGACTAATGGACAGCGAAAGGAAATTGCTAAGAGAACTCGACGATGCACTGGGACGTATCGAGCAGGGAACTTATGGTATCTGCGAAGGCACCGGCAAGCCGATACTGAAAGCCCGGCTTGAAGCTCAACCCTGGGCCAGATACTGTGTTGAATATGCACGAAAGCTGGAACAGGGCGCGGTACCGGAAGAATGAATGTAAGATTGATATCTTAGTATGAAACACAGATGTCCTGTCTGTCACAGAATCATTAAAGCATCAATTCAAGAAGAATCCAAACAAGCAAAGTTCTTTCCCTTCTGCTCCAGGCGATGCAAGCTGATAGATTTGGGCGCCTGGCTGGACGCCAAATACAAAATAGTCTCCGAACCAGACCCGCAAGAATCCGGCGAGCCATCCGATACTTCGGCTGATACCAATTCTGATAAGCAGTCCCGATAGGGATGGCCAAGTCCATAAACAACCGTCCCCCGCCAGAGACAAGCGGGGGCAAGATTTAGAAACAAAATCTTAAGAATTTGTTGAAACCAACCGATAATACGTTATATATACACTTACGGTTGTTCTTTACGATGCCAAAAATTTTGTAACTTTTTGGAAGGAAGCAAAATGGTCAGCGAAAAAGAAACCCCCAAAATTTTTGATGCTCTTCTCTTTCCTAAAATATTCCAAACTTTCCGCATGTCTATTCAGCCAACCAAATTAATAATTGCCTTTTTGGCACTGGCTATTATATGTCTGGCCGGCTGGATTATGGACTTCAGTGAAACAGTCGTTGCCACGCAAGGTGCCCAGGGTAAGCTCACAGAGCTGGATATATATATGACCAATCCCGCGCAAGTAAACTCGTACATCGAAGGTTTTCAGGGAAAAAGCCGGGGCACAGGTGTATTCTCTACGCTTTGGCGCTTCGCCGCTACAAAATTCCAGGGCGCAGTAGATTCAGTATTCGCATACGACATCACTGGTGTAGTGAAAAATATTATTGATTATTTTAAGGCCGTTGGATGGGCATTAAGGCATCACTCTGTTTATTGCATCATCTTTTTTGCTATAAAACTCGCTGTGATTTCCGTTGCCGGCGGCGCTATCTGCCGAATCGCAGCGCTGCAATTCGCCCGCGGCGAAAAACCCGGCCTGACCGAAGCATTGCGATTCAGCATAAAAAGATTCACAAGTTTCTTCACCTCGCCTCTGGTACCGATTGGTATAATTATTTTCATAGGACTGTTCATATTTATTTTGGGGCTGATAGGTAACATTCCCCGGGCCGGTGAGCTGATAATAGGTATCTGTATGCTGTTAGCTTTGATAGCAGGCGCGCTGATAGCGGTCGTTTTGATAGGGGCGTTTGCCGGATTCAACCTGATGTTCCCCGCCGTAGCATACGACGGCTCAGACTGTTTTGATGCGATAAGCCGTTCCTTTAGTTACATATATGCAAAGCCGTGGCGAATAGGTTTTTATACAACAATAGCTGCGGTTTACGGTGCAATTTGTTATACATTTGTTCGATTTTTTACCTTCCTGCTGCTCTACGTTACCCACCAGTCTCTGCAGTTAGGTGTTTGGGTCAAAAACAGCAAAGATGTCGATAAGCTCACAGCAATCTGGCCAAAGCCGGAATTTATGAATCTGCTTGGCTCCTCAGGTCTGGCAACCACTAACTGGGCCGAATCAATAGCGGCCTTCTTGGTACACTTATTCTTACTGGCTATCGTCGGATTAGCAGTTTCTTTCATAATAAGCTTTTATTTCTCTGCCAATACCATAATCTATTCGCTTATGCGCAACAAAGTTGACAATACTGCTCTGGAAGATGTTTATACATATTCTGACGAAGCAGAAATCGAGTCGGCCACAACCGAAGCCCAGCCTGACGAAGCTCAGCCTGATGAATCTCAGCCGGACGAAGCTCAGCCTGACGAAGACCAGCCGGACGAATCATCCTCACAAGAGTAACAGAAGAATTTTTTTAAGAGAATATTTACAATATGCCGGATAAATGGTTTTGGATTGCAGGATCTTTCGTATCTTGCTTTATGGACACATACCTAAGTCGTTGTGATTCTCAAGTTCGTCTATCAACAATGATGTATAGAAACCGTAGCGTTGAGAAAATATGTCTGAGACAAACACAAATACACAACTGAACTTTAAGAACCAAAACCCGCCAAAATCCTCAACTCACCGCCCTTCTGCATTGCTGCGTTTCCGCAGAGGCATGATTATACTTGCTCATATAGTTGCTTTCGCTGCCTCCTTGATGCTTTCCTTTCTGGTGGTACACACAATGCGGTTCGAACGACCCGGCTGGGTAGATATATATCCTGCTTTATTACTTTTTTTTCTCGCCGTCAAGCTGCCGGTATTTGGACTTTTCAAGCAATACCGCGGCTGGTGGCGCTATGTAGGGATTTCCGATCTTCTCGGGATATTGTGGGCATCATTTGTCAGCACATTAATTATCGTTTCTTTATGGTTTATAACAGCCAATATCGAAGCCATTCGTACAAACCTGCCCCCGGACATAGGAAGACCTGCCGAAGGCGTATGTATAGCCGATATGTTTGCCACGGTTTTGATGCTTGGCGGATTGCGGATAGTAATACGGCTATACTACGAGGAATTTCGAACTGCCGAAGCAGGCCGACTGAAGCGATTTCTTATAGTGGGCGCAGGCAATGCAGGCGAAGCACTGCTGCGAGAAATTCACCGTATGCCCGTAGTCCAATATGAGGTTGTGGGCTTTATCGATGATGACTCTACCAAGCAGGATATTAATATTCACGGAATACCGGTACTTGGTACCGTTGAACAACTGCCCGAGGTCTGCGAGGAACGCAACATCGAAGAAATTGCCATAGCAATGCCATCAGCCAGCCATAGCGAACGAATGCGCGTTGTTCGGGTATGCGAGGGCATTAAAATTAAGTTCCAAACCGTACCATCAATAACCGACATTGCCTCTGGAAAGCTCCGTGTTTCACAAATTCGAGAAGTTGACATTAACGACCTGCTGGGCAGGGAAGCTGTGCAACTTGATTGGGATTTAATAGAAGCTTTTGTAAAAGGTAAAATAATCCTCGTTACCGGTGCCGGAGGCTCCATCGGCTCAGAGATGTGCAGACAGTTATGCGATTTCAATCCGAAGCTGCTTTTACTTATTGAGCAGGCTGAAAACCCACTATTCTACATAGAGCGCGAATTACGCAAACAATTTCCCGCTATCTCCATAAAAGCGATTATTTGCGATATTACCGACAAGAGCCGCGTGGAAGAAATTTTCGAAAATTACAAACCACAGGTTGTTATTCACGCCGCCGCCCATAAGCACGTACCCTTGATGGAGCTTAATGCCGGTGAAGCCATCAAGAACAATGTTTTCGGCACGCAAATCATCGCTGATGCCGCAGATAATTACAGCACGACAAACTTTGTAATGATAAGCACAGACAAAGCCGTTAATCCAACCAGCATAATGGGCTCATCCAAACGAATTGCGGAAATGTATGTTCAGGATTTAAGCACAACCAGCAAAACACACTTTGTGACCGTGCGGTTTGGCAATGTGCTTGACTCAGAGGGCTCAGTTGTACCTATCTTCAAAAAGCAAATAGCCGAAGGTGGACCAGTGACTATCACTGACCCAAAAATGAAACGGTACTTTATGACCATACCAGAAGCAAGTCAACTCATTCTGCAGGCAGCAGCAATGGGAAAAGGCGGAGAAATCTTCGTTCTCGATATGGGCAAACCAATAGAAATCACAGAATTGGCCAAGACACTTATTACACTCAGCGGTTTTAAACCGGGAGAAGAAATTGAAATGGTTTTCACAGGACCCAGAGCAGGTGAAAAGCTTTTTGAGGAGCTCCGAATAGAAGGCGAGGATATGCAGCGCACAAGGCATCCCAAAATCAGTATATGGAAGAATATTCCGATGGACCGTGACACGCTTCGAAGAGGCATAAACGAGCTGGTAAACATCGCCAAAGCGCAAAACCACAGCCAAATAGTTCAGAAAATCAAGGAGCTTGTACCGGAATATATTGGCCAGACTACGATTCCCCAGGAACCCGCCAACAATTAAGAATGCCCAAAATTACTCGGGATTACCCCCCCACCCGCTTCCGGTTTCAGAGAGACCTACTATGGCCGATGCTATAAGCGACCCGTTATATTTGAGAGGTGAACCCTGATAAAAATACAATCAAGTGATAAAATAACATTTATTGATATGTTCCCGCCCTGAAAGCACTCCATTTTTATGGACTTGGCCATCCCTTACGGGAGAGCGCTCCCACATAAGGGAACTTATGATTTATGCTTTTGTGCACGGCGCATTGTGCAAAACCAACCCAATATACGACATACAAATTAGGGTATCCTCTTGTCGGTCAATTTGCTGGGCTTATCAAGAAGCATAATCGCGTCTAAGTCTGCCATCATCTCCTGCCGGTTAATGCGAAGAGTGCGCTCATGCCTTCTGTGCCCTTCAGCGGTAGTCTCACCCATCTGCTCGTAAGACTTGCACCCTAAAGGCACGAAAAACAAAGCGCACAAAACAATAACCAAAATCACCTTACACACAGAAACACATTTCATCATCATTCCCTCTTTGAAATCCACATTTCAGCTATAGTTATCGGGCGGGCCTAATTTATCGGCCCGCCCCGTTAGAAATTTTCCCTTTTGTGTCATATTATTACCCCGTATATAATTTCCAACGGGGCCAGCCTGTGTTTTTATTATTTAGGCACTAAAAAACACACCTCTGACCATTTTTATATTATAGCAGCCGCCAATGCCATTGTCAAGCCCGTTGCCAATTTCCCGACCTTATTGCCGAAATATTTCCCATTTACAGCGTTTCCAAGGGGCTTTATGCCGCAATTTTCAAGCCTGCCAACGGAACAATGCTCCCCCGCCCGGCAAAGAACCTGCCGCCGGAAATACCTGAAAAAGTCTTGTTCCTGCCCCCGAAATGCCATTTCTTCTGAAATCACACCCCTTATATGCCGATAACCCTCTTAACTATTAATAAGTGTAATACGAACTAAGACAGGAAGATGCCGGAAATGAATGGCTCACGAAGCACCCACATTGACGGAACCAACACGGGCGCCGTGTTTACCCGTGAATTACCCTTCCAGCTCAGGAGGCCGTAAAATGAATAACGGCGAAAAAAAGATGATTCACCGTATTCTCGTCATAGACGACAATCCAAGTATTCACAGGGATTTTGAAACCATTCTCCTCGAAAATAAAGATAAAGACAGCACAGAGATGGACACACTCAGGGCTGAGCTTTTCGGCCGCAGCGCCCATAAATCCACGCCGAAGAATAAGTATGAGCTCGATTTTGCATCTCAGGGAAAAGAAGGCCATGAAAAGATTAAACAGGCTCTTTCCCAAAATCTCCCATACGAGCTGGCTTTTGTCGATATGCGCATGCCCCCGGGGTGGGATGGTCTCGAAACGATAGAGCAAATCTGGAAGACCGACCCTAACGTTCAGGTGGTCATCTGTACAGCCTATTCCGACTATTCCTGGGAAGAAATAAGCCAGCGTCTCGGAAGGTCGGAAAACCTTCTGATTCTCAAAAAGCCCTTTGACAGCGCCGAAGTCGCGCAACTCGCCGCCACACTGACCGAAAAATGGACCTTAGCTAAGCGGGCATCTATGAAGATGGACGAATTAGAGCAAATGGTCAAAGAACAAACGCACGAACTGGCAGCAACCAATAAGAAGCTCGAACAGAAAATCGCCGAGCGCAAGCAAGTAGAGGATGCGCTGCGGGAGAGTGAAGAGCGTCTGAAGATATTATTTGAATACGCTCCTGATGCTATTTTCCTGAATGACGACAAGGGTAATTTCGTCGATGGTAATAAAGCTGCCGAGGAAATGGTTGGATATGCGAAAGAGGAATTAATTGGAAAGAAGTCGTCTGAGGTCGGATTGCTGTCACCAGAGCAATTACCAAAAGCAGTCGAACATTTAAAAAAGATTGTTATGGGCAAACCAACAGGGCCAGACGAGTTTACCTTAAAAAAGAAAGATGGCAGTTACGTTACAGTTGAGATAAGAACTTTCCCTGTAAAAATAGGAAACCAAACATTAGGTTTAGGCATCGCACGCGACATCACCGAGCGCAAGAAGTCCGAACTCAAACAGGATGAACTTATCAAAAAAGTGGACAACATTAACAGAGAGCTGAATGATTTTGCGTCGATAGTCTCGCATGATTTGAAGGCGCCGCTGCGAGGGATTAAGACCTTGGCCAATTGGATATTAGCCGACTGTGCGGATAAGCTTGGGGAACAGGCCAACGAGCAAATAAATCTGCTTTTGGACCGCGTAGAGCGGATGTATAATCTCATTGAGGGTGCGCTTCAATATTCGAGACTTGGCCAGACACAAGGAACCCGGACTCAGGTCAATCTCAATGACTTTGTCCCGGAAATTATCAATATGGTCGTTCCACCGGAAAACATTACAGTAACAATCGAAAATGAACTGCCTGTAATTGAGTGTGAAGAAACTCAGATTATGCAGGTATTCCAGAATCTGCTGAGCAACGCTATAAAGTATATGGACAAGCCACAGGGCTGGATAAAAGTCGGCTGCGTCGAACAGGACGGCTTCTGGAAATTCAGTGTCGCTGACAACGGGCCTGGTATCGAAGAAAAGTACTTTGAAAAAATCTTCAAAATATTCCAGGCATTGCCGACCTCTCCAAAGTTTGAAGGCACAGGAGTCGGCCTTACAATCGCAAAGAAAATTGTTGAGCTGTACAATGGAAAGATTTGGGTGGAATCAAAAGTCGGCGAAGGAAGCACTTTTCTCTTTACTTTGCCAAAGCAGAAAATGGGGCTAAAAAATGAGAAGCTCGAAGCCGATATTGCTCATTGAAGATGATAATGTGGATGTGATGACCGTGGAACGTGCGCTCAGAGACCTGAAAATTGCAAACAAACTCGTCAGCACAAGCAATGGCGAGCAAGCTTTGGAGTATCTAAGAACCAACGGTAATAAAAAGCCATGCGTTATCTTGTTGGATTTGAATATGCAGAAGATGAACGGCACCGAATTTCTAAAAATCGTAAAAACAGACGAGGCATTGAAAAAGATTCCCGTTGTAGTGCTGACTACATCCAGCCAACAGCAGGATGTGGTCGAAAGCTTCAAGCTCGGCGCTGCCGGTTATATGGTCAAATCTGTTGATTATGGAAAGTTTGTGGAAACAATCAGGACAATTAACCTTTATTGGACATTAAGTGAGCTGCCGTCAAATGGAGATTAAAACAATGGAAAATACAAGATACAAGATTTTGCTCATTGAAGACAACCATCTCGACCAGATGGCTTTTAAGCGCTGTGTGGACGATAACGCCATTCCGTACGATTGCACAATCACCGGCTCCGTTTCAGAGGCCCAGCGTGCATTGGCTTGCGAGCGGTTTGATATTATAATTGCCGACCACTCACTCGGCGACGGCACAGCTTTTGACATCCTGGATTTGGCCAAGGATACTCCGATGATAGTGGTTACTGGTCAAGGGGATGAGGAAACTGCAGTAAAATTCTGGAAAAAAGGAGCTTACGACTATATCATTAAGGACATCGAACAAAACTATCTCAAAACCATTCCAATAACCGTCGAAAATACCGTCAACCACAAGAAGGCTCAAATGAAACTCCAATTGCTCTCGGGAGCTATTATGAGCACCGACGATAGCGTCTATATTACCGATATGAAGGGTATTATTATCTTTGTAAATAAGGCATTTTGCAACACTTACGGGTACAAGGAACAGGAGATTATCGGAAAAAACAGCGCCGTCCTCTGGATAGGAAAACATCAGAACGAAAATACCAGAAGTGTCTTCCAGACCCGGACCGTTGGAAGCTCCTGGGAAGTTGGGTTCTACCATAAACGAAAGGACGACAGCATATTTCCGGTCTCTCTTTCGAGGTCAACCATCAAAGATTCAAAGGGAAACGAAGTTGCGATTGTCGGAGTCGCTCGCGACATTTCCGAGCGAATCCTTATTGAGGATGAACTGCGAACTGAAAATCAGAATTTGAAGAAACGAATTACGAAGCTGGAAGAAAAACTTGGAATAGAGCATAGCTATTCAGTCCCGAATGCTTAATGCCGTTCGAGCCTTTTCCTTTCGGGCCTCTAACGGGACTTAACGCTCGCAGCCCTTCCAGCATTGTACGGAGTATGATGGTTACGGAACAGAACAAAACAAAGCAAAAGCCTGCCTTTCAAAGGGAGCTTAATGGCAGAAAATAGCAGCAAATCACAACACAGTGTATTGGTCGAGAGCCAGATAAGACATAGCTGCTCCGCTCCTTTGCCGCCCACCTCCAGGAATTGGCTGGAAGTGGGCGATATAATGACAGAAGATGTTATTACCGTCTGTCCGGGAAGCTCTGTGGTCTTGGCTGCCAAGATCATGTCGGATAAAAAAATATCCTGCATCATTGTTTCAGAAAACGGAGATTTGTTAGGAATGGTTACAGAGACAGACCTGCTGAAAAGGGCCGTAGCTGACAGTAATGATTACCGCAAGATGAAAATAGAGCACATAATGTCCTCTCCTGTCCGGAGCGTTCCCTGCAATCTTTCGGTCCTGGAAGCCGGCAAAATCATGGAAGCTGAAAACATCAGGCGACTTGTCGTTCTGGAGGATGAACGGCTGGCTGGTATAATAACACAAACCGACATTGTCCGGGTCCTGACATCTTATGGGATGTGGAAGAATATCTCAGAACTTATGACCTCTGATGTAGCTGCTATAGCCAGTTCGGCAACTGTCAAAGAAGCTGCAGAGGTCATGGCTTCACGAGACATATCCTGTCTGGTCGCTATGGATAACGAAGACGTTGTGGGCATCTTTACGGAACGAGACCTTCTCAAAAGAGTCATCGCCCTGAAGCGAAATCCGGCCCAGACTATTCTACAAAACGTAATGTCTTCTCCGGTGATGAGCGTACCTTCCGACTACTCTATTCCAAGTGCCGGCAGAATGATGGAAAAGATGAAAATTCGCCGGCTGCTCGTTATGGACGACAAAACTTTACTCGGAGTAGTAACTCAGACCGACATTCTCAAGGCCATCAAAAACAGGCTCCAGGAAGAAGAAGAAAACTACTTCAACCTTCTGAACGAGTCCCGCAACTGCATTTATATCGTCGATTTGAATAATAATACAACTTATGTTAATCCCGCCTTAATGAAATTGCTGGATGTAACCGACCCGGACGAACTTATAAACAAGCAGTTTTTGCCGGAACAGTTCTGGGAAAATCCTCATCAGCGAGAGCGGATTTTGGAGCAGTTGAAGAAAGCAAGTGTCGAAGTCGAAGAGCTGACGCTGAGAACCGCCGGGGGCAAGAAGCTGTTCGTTACGCTGTTCTCAACCCGCACCAAGAACATCAAAGGCCAAACTAACGGAAGTCAGGGCGTTCTTTACGACATAACCGCGAAAAAGGAGCTGGCCACCCTCAGAGAAATGGAGCACCAGCTCCGCAGCAGTGAGGACCTCTTGAGAGGCACTCTTGAATCTACCGCCGATGGTATTCTGGTGGTTGATGAAAATGGCCAGGTGAGCCACACGAACAACCGATTTGCGAAGATTTGGGATGTTCCTGAAGAGCTGGTTCAGCAGCGAGATGACGAAAGACTGCTTAAACATCTTGGCCGCCAGTTAGATGACCCATCCACCTTTCTTGAAAAGCTGCAAGCTTCCTTTCCCGCTGACCAGGACAGTACCGACATCTTGTACTTAAAAGAAGGTAAGGTTCTGGAAGTATATTCCCTGCCATTGATTCGACAAGGAAGATTTGCAGGGCGGGTTTGGAGTTTCCAGGACATCACTAAGAGCAAGCGGGCCGAGGAGGCACTGCGGAAGGCTCGCGACGAGCTTGAAATACGCGTTGAGGAACGGACGGCCGAACTAGCGCGAGCCAACAAAGTCCTGGAGTCCGAAGTCGCCGAACGCAAGAAGGAAGAGGAGACGCTGGACAAAGTTAATAAATGCTTTTTGAGCTTTGGTCCAAATCCCGATGAGAATATAAATAAAATCGTTGAAACTGCAGGTCTTATTTTCAAAGGTACATGCGCGCTTTATAACAAGGAAGAAGGTGCTCTTTTGTGCACAAAAGGAGGGTGGAATATTCCGGAGGACCTCAAACGAGAAGACAATAAAGAAGGCCATATCTGTTACGATGTTATAAGCAACAATAAAGATGAGCCATTCGCAATCAACAATCTTGATGAAACGCCTTATGCCAAAACTGACCCCAATGTTACCAAATATAAACTCAGGACGTATGTCGGCTGTGCTGTTAAAGTCAACGGCAAAGCCATCGGCTCCTTGTGCGTTGTCTTTCAAGAAAATAGAACGTTCAATTCGAACGAGCTAAAAATTTTCTATATCCTTGCCAAGGCTCTTGGCGTTGAGGAAGAGCGCAAGAAGGCAGATGAGGTTCTGGAAAAGCTCAACACGGACCTTGAATCAACCGTCCGCGAACTGATACGAACAAACAAAGAGCTGCAGGAGTTTGCATACATAACAGCCCACGACTTAAAGACGCCACTACGGGGAATCGGAACCTTAGCCGAGTGGTTATCAACAGACTACGCTGATAAGTTTGATGAACAAGGTCAAAAACATGTTAAGCTGCTCGTGGAAAGAGCAAAGAGAGCGGATAAACTGGTCGATAGCATCCTCCAATATTCCAGCATTGGACGCGCCAGAGAAGAACAGGAACAGATAGATTTAAATACAGTGCTACCTGAAATAATTTGTAAGATTAACCCGCCAGAAAATATCGAAATAACCGTCGAGAACAAACTGCCTGTCCTTATGTGCAAAAAAACACACATCAGTCAGGTCTTCCAGAACCTGCTGAGCAATGCCGTACAACATATGGACAAAGAAAAAGGCCGGATTAAAGTCGGTAGTATCGAGGAGGAAGGTTTTTGGAAATTTAGCGTCGCGGATAACGGCCCCGGGATCGACCAGAAGTACTTTAAAAAGATTTTCAAGATATTCCAAACCCTTTCGCCGCCAGACAAAACTGGATCCACCGGCATAGGCCTTTCTGTAGCGAAAAAAATTGTTAAGCTGAACGGCGGCACAATCTGGGTTGAATCAAACCCTGGCGAAGGAAGCACATTTTTCTTCACACTCCCAAAGTCGGGCGTACCGCGTGAAGTTTCTATAAGGGCCGCTTCAAAAAACAAAAAATAGCGCATTTCACAATCTCCTGTTGACCTTTGTATTATTGAAGAAACCAGGAGTGAGACCCCCAACCTCGTTCTGGGGTCGATTTAACAAAAGCCTCTCAGGAAAAAATTTATTGACAGCATAGCCGTTAGATATTTTAATTCCATTTTTATCGATATGTCGAGCTGTGCATAACCGGACAGAGCTTTATGGAGAAGCACAGATGAATAAAAACCAAGAATTACTTAATGCCATTCTCAAATCCGCCAAGGGCAGACCAGGGTCGGACGATATAAAGAGGTTGACATGTGCCGAGGCCTTTGATCTGGCGAAAAACTTCAAGACGGAAATTATTGAGATTGGGCGTATTTGCAATCAGCACAATATAAGAATCTGTAAATGTCAGCTCGGCTGTTTTGCATGACAGCCAGGAGAACAGGAACATGAAAAAGTTGAGAGCACGGTTCAAGCTCTGGCTGAGCACAAGAGACATCGAAGGCGTTTTCGGCGACGGCAAATGGCGGCTGCTTAAGGCCATCGAAAGCACAGGCTCATTAACTTCGGCCAGCGAGTCGCTCAGGATAAGCTATCGAAAGGCCTGGGGCGACCTGAAAAAAGCGCAGGACGCATTGAATATCGCATTAGTAGAAAAACAGCGAGGCGGCATCCTGGGCGGCCAAACCTCTCTAACCGAGCATGGCAAAAAATGGGTCAAAGCATATACGAGATTTCGCGACGACACCGAAAAAGCAGTTGAAAAGGCTTATGAAAAACATATCAAGGTACTTTTAAAATGAGCAAAACGCCCAAGTTTACAACTGGTCCCGCTTTTCGTTCCGCTTTTCCCGTAAGGGATACTGCGTATAGCCTTGTCGAACTGTTGGTGGTTATCTCCGTGATAGCGTTGCTAATCGGCCTTATTTTGCCGGTGCTGAGCCGCGCCAGGTCCATTGCCAAACAAACGGTTTGCCAAAGCCGATTACGACAGTGGGGATTGGCCTTTGAAATTTACGCCTCGGAAAACGACGGCTTCTATCCTCACATTGACGGCCGAGACCGCACATCGAGCAATCCACAGACAGATGCCGAACGTGCAGACTATTATTTCGGCTGGGTCGATGTGCTCCCTCCCCTGATGGGAGAAAAACCCTGGCGAGACCACGACTATTGGCAGCGTCCCGGCATAAATACAGTATTCCAATGCCCCTCCGCCAGGCTTGCACCGGACAAAAGTTACAAATACAGGCCCAGAAGAAGCGGTTACTTTTCCTATGCTATGAACTCCTGCCTCGAACTTGACGAAAACTGCTGGCCACCTTACGGATACAAAGGTACAGACTGGCTTATGCCCAGCTTTTTGAAAACAACATCCATAAGCAATCCCGCTCGCCTAATCCTTTTGTTCGACCAGCTGCTCGACCCGGCAAAAGGTTACGGCGGCAGGAAACATAATCCCTCAGCGGGACAGTACTGCGGCAGCTATCCCAAGGCTTTCAGCGCCCGCCACGCTAAGCCCGGTGGATTATTAGGCGGCTCAATTCTCTATTGCGACTACCACGTCCAATGGACAGCTTCAGTATGGAAACCAGATTGGCCCGAAGATTTGGAGGTACCACCCCTCGGTGACCCTGACTGGTACCCTTGAGAATTAAAGAAACCGGCAGGAGGAAAAATGCTTTTTGTTATGTTACAAATTCTGAGTTCTGCAAATTTAGAAAGGAGAAAGTGATGAAAAGACCGTTAATGATTATGAATATTCTAACTATACTCACACTGGTTGGCACAGTGCAGGCTGATGCGCTCTCAATCTATGAAATCCAGCACACCACCGATGCTAACGGCATCAGCCCCCAAAACGGTAATGTCGTCGATTGCCTCGGCGGAATAGTTACTCACAAACCTCCCACAGGAAGACCAAGACTTATTATTCAAGACCCGAACTATCCTGATGGCTGGGGCGCTATTCAGGTGAAAGACTTATACAGCACTGGAGTTTTTGTTGATGTAAATGTCGGGGACAGGCTTTCTTTCACCAATGTTATGGTTGAGGATAATAAAGGTACTACGTTTTTACAGTACATAGAAGACAACAACGCCGGCTTTTCGGTAGTCAGCACAAACAATCCTCTACCGGTACCAAAGGTTGTAACAATTGATGAGATTGCCGGGCCTCTTGAGGGCCTCGATGCATGGATTGTGACGGACTACAACGCCGAAAAATATGAGGCAATGCTGATTAAAATCATAGATGTTTATGTTCAGGATACCGGTTATGGAAAGGCTTATGACAACTATCTGCTTGCCAGCAACGTTGACCCCAACCTTACCTGCTGGGCCTCTGACTATATGAATGCCGACAAAGACAAAGGCCTAATTTATCACCCTTATATAGAGATAGGCCAAAATTTCTGCGGCGTAACCGGTGTCCTCGAACAATACACTGGAGAGCAAGAAGGTATTCGCTACGATTATTATCAGTTACTAACAACCGGCACCGAGGCTTTCACTATCGACCAGACCGCTGATTTTGACGGCGACTGCGATGTTGACTTTGCCGACTTTAGCATTTTCGCCGAACATTGGCTGCAAACCGGATGCGCAGAACCCGACTGGTGTGGCGGAGCAGACCTCACTAAAGACCAGCCGGATGGACTTGTGGACACCTTCGATTTATTAAAATTCGCCCAGGAATGGCTTGAAGGCAACTAAGAGCTATGATATAACTTTAACGGAACAAACAAAGGTTTAATTTAAGGAAAGACACAAATGAAGAAAGAGCATATTTTAGGAGTCCTGTTTTTCGGCGGCTTGTGGGGTATTTCCGAAGCTGTCCTGGGCGGTGCCCTGTATCGTGCAGGTGTGCCCTACGCATCGATTCCTTTAACTATTATAGGCTTTATCGTGATGAGCATAGCTAAGGTATATTTCCCGCAGAAAGGCACCGCTACGCTTATTGCAGCCTGTGCAATGTTGTACAAGTTTCTGAATGTCCCATTTTTTGCCTGTCATCTCTTGGGTATTGTTCTGATGGGTTTCTGTTACGATTTGTTTTTTAGCGTACTTAAGATAAAGAGACGGTCGCTTTCCGCAGCGGCAGCCACCTATTTAAGCTACGCATCGTTTGGTTTGATGATAACCTACGTTTTCCGGTATGAGCACTGGGTGCAGGAAGGATTTGCCGGGGTGCTGCGACACGTCGGAATCAGCGGCAGCATAGCTGCTCTGGGATGCGCAGTTTTGGTACCGTTGAGTTTCCGTATGGCCGAAATACTCAAAGCAAATTTTGCCAGCCCCCGATTGCAACTGTCGGGGGCCAGACCATTCAATTTACGATTGCAATTAGTCCCAGGCGGAGTATTGGCGGCTACTATCGGATTGTGGGTCTTCAGCATAACGGCATATATTTTTTGAATTACTAACTATCCCAGCAAACTATCTCAAAACTGCCGGCCTCCAGTGAAGAGTCTGGTTGGTATTATCCCGCTGTCATCCTGAGCGAAGCGAAGGATCTGGCCAACGAAGTAGAATCGGCTACCTTTGCGTCAGGAAAGAGATTCTTCGCTTCACTTCGTTTCGCTCAGAATGACATAGTAAACTGTCAGTCTGAATCAATAGTTTACATAACCAAGAAAGCAACCGATGGCAGGAACGCAAAACAGGCTCATCTTGTGGACAGGCCCAAAACACTGCGGCAAAACCACCAGCGCCAAGAAACTCGCACAAGCCGCCCGTACTGAAGGATTTAATGTCGCAGGACTGTTGGCGCCTTCCTTATACCGTAACAGCAAATTACTCGGATTTGACGTCCTTGACTTGCAAAATCAAACGCGAGCACCCCTGGCAAGACGTAAAATAAGCCAGAGCAAAGCCGGGCCGTTCAATTTTATCGCCGACGGAATAAAACTCGGCAACGCTGTTCTGAGCGCAGAAGCCACGAAATCTGCCGACCTTATCATTGTCGATGAATTTGGGCCGATAGAACTAAACAATGGGGGCTGGCGCAGGAACGTAGATTCATTATTGATTTCGAGTAATGCCGTTGTATTACTTGTCATCCGCCGTGAATTATCCGACACAGTTCGACAGTTATATACAGATGTCCCCTGCCAGGAGCTTGCCGCAACTGAGAAAAACTCCATCGATGAAGTTATCGCTATACTCAAAAATCGCCGTCATCACTTTGAGGAAGAAAATGTTTAAGCTTGATGGAATGTTGATGATTGGCTCTGCCGGAACCAACGTGGGTAAGACAGAGCTGGCCTGCACACTTCTCAGGAAATTCAGTAAAACTATTGATATAATAGGAATAAAAGTTACTACCATAAAGGACAAAGACGGACAATGTCCTCGCGGCGGCGAAGGCTGCGGGGTTTGCTCTTCGCTGGAAGGCGTCTATTGCATTACGGAAGAGCTCAACAGCACTTCCGACAAAGACACAGCCAGACTCTTAGCTGCCGGTGCAAGCCGGGTTTTCTGGCTGCGCGTTTTAAAAGAACACCTTCAGGAGGGCATAACCGCCCTGCTGGACATAATCGGCCCTGATGCCGTTTCAATTTGCGAATCAAACTCGCTGCGCCAAGTGGTCGAACCGGGGCTTTTTCTGATGGCCAGCCCTGTTAGAGGTTCAATAGGGAGGAAAAAATATATTACGGAAAAAGAAAAAATCTCTAACGGGGCCAGAAACCGTAACTTGAAAGTCTGGAAAAGCTCAGCCCGGCAGGTCAAAAAGTATGCGGACAGAATCATGATTTCAGATGGCAGCAGATTTGATTTTGACCTGGACAGGATAAAGCTCATAGACGGCAAATGGATAATACAGACGCAGGCTACAGCGATAATTATGGCCGGCGGAGGCAGCAGCCGAATGGGCACCGACAAAGGCATGCTGCCGATTAAAGGGCAATCTATGATAGAGGCAATCTGCGAGCAGCTTCACGGCTCTTTCGACCAGATACTCATAAGCGCCAATGAAGCGGACAAGTTTGCGTTTCTTGGCTTCGAGGTCGTCCCTGACAAAGTGCCGGAACAGGGGCCTTTGATGGGTATATCTTCGGCTCTGGAGGCCTCGGACAACGAACTGAATTTTGTAGTTGCCTGCGATATTGCAAAAATAAACCTGGCCTGTGTAAACAGGATGCTCACCGAAGCCGTTGAAAGCCGGGCAGATATTGTCGTTCCAACAACCGGTGATAAAAAATACGAGCCTCTCTTTGCTATCTACCGCAAAACTGCACTCAAAGCCATAAATAAAGCACTCTCATCAGGGAAACGTAAAATAACCGATGCGTTTACCCTGTGCACGGTTAAGTATATTGAGCTGGACGACACAGATTGGCTCATAAACCTCAACACAATGGCTGATTATGAAGAGTTCCAAAAAAAGCTGATTTGATGTGCAAAGTTATACAGAAACGAACTCCGAATAGAGGTACTAAGCACAATGGCTCACGAAGGTCTCTGGGAACAGCTTGGGAAACTCGACGGCATCAAAACAGCCCAGCGGGCAAAGTGCCAATATCTAAGCAATCCGGAACGTTACATTGTTACTCTGCTGAACGCCGAGTATGTGGTTAATCTTTCGGACAGGAGTATCGTTTCCACCCGGTCCGATTCGCCAGAGGGGCCGGCGGAGTTTCTCGAACAGCTTTGCATACTCGCATATTTGATAAATGCCCAAGATATACCGTTAGCCGACAAACTTGCTGGACCCGAAACCTTACAGAGCGGCCAGTTCTTTTTTAGAGGCCTGCATAGCCTTCCTACTAAAAAGTTAGAACAAGCCTTTGGCAGCCGTCCCGAAGTCTTACATCATATTTCGGCGCAGTTCGATGCTAAACGATGTGAATTTGGCGATGCCTCAATCCGGTTATATGTACTGCCTCGAGTGCCGTTGACCATAGTGATTTGGTGCCAGTGTGAGGAATTCGACGCCAGAGCTTCGATACTATTCGACCAAACCGCAGCCTTTCAGCTACCGTTGGACGCCCTGTTAGCGGCTGCGAATCTGACCGTCGAGGCATTAGCCAGAGCCGCTACCGAAAGTTAATGAACCTATCACCAATCACCAGCTACCAATTAACGCTTGACAGATTTTAACAAAGCTGTTAGGTTCTTGGTCTATATCGAGTATTGAATCTGTTTTTTCAGATACGGGAGCTCAAACGGCCGATAAAAAGACCGCCCCCATACTTACGTATGGGGTCAATTAGGTACAAACCGGTAAGATAGGTTACAGAATAAACCGGCTACATGGGTAACAGTTTTTGGTTTATGATTGCCTCCGAAAGGAGGCAGATTATGCCATGGACTGAGACCCGAATAATGGACGCAAGA
>Ga0315296_10001078_pt1 | contig 24030 bp, 15 predicted proteins | sample YL17G14_18_MG_FD_203921 | JGI IMG/M metagenome (GOLD analysis project Ga0315296, IMG submission 203921) | Sediment microbial communities from Yellowstone Lake, YNP, Wyoming, USA - YL17G14_18 | ecosystem: Environmental > Aquatic > Freshwater > Lake > Sediment | place: USA: Wyoming | collected... | reverse complement strand
CCCACGTCCGCGCCCACTCGAAGTTGCCCGATGAATCGAACTTGCTCAGGAAGACATCCGTCCAGCCATTAGAGGTATGCGGATCCCCGCCGCCGGGGTCGAATTCCGCCGTGCCCGTGTAGATGCCGGTAACGTACACATTCCCTGATTCGTCGGCGCTGAGTCCACAACTCCAATCAGTGTCTGACCCACCCCAGGTCCGCGCCCACTGGAATTCGCCCGACGAACCGAATTTGACCAGAAAGACATCGTCCCAGCCATTTGACGCATGTGGATCGCCGCCGTCTGGGTTGAAATCCACTGTGCCCACGAACCACCCTGTAGCGTAGACATTCCCGGAGCCGTCGACAGCAACTCCATGACTTTCATCCTGCTCCGCTCCTCCCCAGGTACGCGCCCAGCCCTCTCTGATGCTGATGCGAGCGACGTGCCACGCATCAACTGCGCCCAGATTCCCATCCGTTTCCGTATCTACTATCCTCACAAGCAGAGGATAGCGCCCCTTGTCCGGACCAAGCTCGTTCGCCACGATCCCCGTGAACAGGAAGCTCTCTTCACCCGTTGCGGTCGAGAAGCTGAGTGCACGCTCGCCTGAGAACAAATCCGGCGCTTCGATGGTGACTGACTCAATCGATTCGAGACCTTGGTGGTCACACACTTCCACCTGGACTTGCGCCTCGCTCCCGACTGTTGGGTTCAGTCCCTGGCCCAACTGGACGTCCGCTCGGTATGCCTCCATGCAGTTCGCTTCCGGTGGGAAATCGTTGACCGGGTCGGTGACTTCGACGCCCGCCGGGAACCAGGACGCATCGACCGCATAGCCGAATTCGAGCGGCCCGGGCGGAAAGTGCAGCTCGACCGTCCGCGTGCTCGCTGTGCCGGGCATGAACACGCACCTGGGTTGCTGCTGCTCGTAGGCGACGTATGGGTTCAACGTCGCCGAAAGATCGCCGCCGGGCGCTTTGTGGCCGGGGATGTAGCCGAGGATGGGCGGCTTGGTGTACGGGAAATCGGTCGGATTGAATAAGTGCGTGTATCCGTCCGGATTCAGCATTCGCGCGACATCGTCGCCCCAGGCGATCTTCCGCCCGCTCACGGGAAACGTGTAGTCTTCTCCAGAGATGAAAATCCCGCGTATGTCGAATCCTGTGTATCGGAGCAAACCGGGAAACGGATGGACCAGCGTGACGTCTGCCCTCAGTCCATCAGGGATCACCTGCACGTTCTTGACTCTCAGGCAGTCGGTGCATGGCGCGACCTCCAAAAGCCGGACGACGTTGAAATGCAACGCCCCAACCCGGTCGGGTACGACCGTGATCGTTTGCCTATCTGCTGAGATGCTGATTTTCCAGAGTCCCCACAGAACTCGATTCCCTGTGCCGCAACGCGAATCCGACGGCTGCTGCACCGCCGGCGCAACGTCTCCATCAGTCCCGCCCGCAATCGGGTCACGAGACGTACCGCATCCAATGAGCAACGTCACAAACAGAGATACCAGAAAGACGACCGAAATCGCTGAACTTTTCATCGCACACCTCCGCGCGAGGTCGCACTCAAATTCCACAACATCCGCCGAATATGGCAAGAGGGAAGAAGAAAGCGTAGCGACGCACCGCCGTGCGTCGCTACGGGACTGCCGGCAGCCAGTCGACATCTTGTTCAAGCATGAGGCCCGGACGGACCCGCCCCCGGAAGCACCTTCGTCCTCAGTCTCACCGCTCCCGGAAGGATGCTGATCCTCGCCGGGGGCTTGAATTCGCGGTCGCCGTCGATCGCCAATCGGAAATCCGGGCGCGTTCTCAGAATCAGCGATTTCGCCTGCACCATGCTGAAGCCTTTCACATTCACATGCGTTCCCTTGAAGACCTTCGGGAGGTTCATCACGAACCTCATCTTCGGAATTTTCTCTATGATCACCACATCGATCAGACCGTCATCCAGGCGAGCTTCGGGCGCGATATGCATCCCGGTCCCGATATACCCCGTGTTCGAGCACAGAATCCAGTAGCCCTGAAGCTCCCTCTCCCACTCCTCCGCCTTCAGCCACATGGTCATTGGCCTCATCCAGAGCAGGGTCAGGAGGAAGAGCAGCTCGTATCGCGCGGAGAACCATGCGGGCAGACGCTCGCGGGTGGCGAGGGTCTGGCTGTCGATGCCTACGCCGACGGTGTTGGTGAAGCGGATCGGCTTTTCTCCCCGGGGGCTGCCGTCCTCGTTGACTGCTTCGATCAGGCCGATGTCGACAGGCGTCGGCGTACCGTCCACGATGTTGTCCGCAGCGCCGAGCGGGTCCAACGGCGCTCCGATGCCTCTGTAGAAATCGTTCCCGCTGCCAAGAGGGATGATTCCGAAGGGGATGCCCTCGGGACGGTCCCGTGTACTGATCGGAAGATGCTGGACGAGGTTATGAATGCTGCCGTCGCCGCCGGCGATAACGAGGAGGTCAAAACCTTCGGAAGGAGCCGATCTGATAAGGTCGGCGGCATGCTCCTGCGTCTCCGTTATCACGGTGGTGATGAGCCAGCCGGCGTCACGGAATCGAGCGGAGGCGATCTCCAGCACCCGCCGGTTTCCTCTCCCGCCCGCATGCGGATTGACCAGAAGAAGAACGTTCATGGGTTGAGAATGCGCCGTTCCAGTCAGCTTTCTCCTTAAATGTGCATACCCGAAGAGGCGTTAAAGTTCAGCACCCGGTACTCGCTTATCTCCCTGTCCGCTGGTTCATCTCGCCCTGCTTTTCTTTCAGCTCCCCTATCTGCTCCTCCACTTGCTTGATCTTGTCTCCGTTCTCGAAGCGCGAAAGAGCTCCCACCGCGGGCGCGCCGTTCTCGAAAGCGCGCTGCGCCGCTTCCGCGACATCTTCCCTCGTGACCGCCTCCAGTTTCTCCACAACCTCCTCGTGAGTCAGCAGCCGGTCGAAGAACAGCGTCGACATCGCGTTGCGGATCATCCGCGCCGACGTCGATTCCAGGCCCAATGCCCAATGGCCGCGCAGGAACAGCTTCGCGTCGTACAGCTCCCGAGCCCCGGGACCTTCCTCCGCGATCCGCTTCAGCTCGCGAAGTGTGAGGCGGAGGACGGTCATCAGATTCTCCTCGCGCATGCCTGCCTCGACGGTGAAAAGCCCGCCCTTGCTGTACGGCTGATGGGTGGAGTCTATCGAGTAAACGAGCCCCCTCTTCTCCCTTATCTCCTGGAAAAGCCGGCTCATCATCCCGCCCGCGGTGATGGCGTCAAGGAGGCTGTATGCATAGCGCTTCGGCGACTTTATGCTGGCCGACGGGAACCCGATGACCAGCTCGGTCTGTTCCACGTCCTTGGAATATACCCTTACCGACGGGCGGAACCTGGGTGGGGCCGGGTCGCTCGCGGGGGGAGATTTGGGAGACGGGAATCCCGAGAGGAACTTCTCCAGGAGGTTGTGAGCGCGGTCCGGATCGATGCCGCCGGCTATGGAGGCCGAGAGCCGGGACGGGGAGTAGTGCGATCGGTGGTGACGGACTATGGTCCTGCGGTCGAACGAGAGGACATTCTCCGGCGTTCCGAGTATCGGTCTTCCGAAAGCGGTTTTTCCGTGAACAGAGATGAGGAACCTGTCGAACAGCGCCTGCCCGGGGTCATCCTCGTTCATGTGGATTTCCTCGATGATGACGCCCTTTTCGCGCTGGATGGCCTCCGCATCGAACGCGGGATTGTACACCAGGTCCGTGAGAACGTCGAAAGCCAGGTCGAGGCGTCTCGACGCTATTCGAACGTAGAAGTACGTGACCTCCCTGCCCGTCGACGCGTTGATTATTCCCCCGAGACGCTCCACCGACTTGACTATCGCCTTCGCGTTGCGCTTACGCGTCCCCTTGAACAGCATGTGCTCGATGAAGTGACTGATCCCGTTTTGGTCACGCGATTCGTGGGCGGCGCCTACCGGAAGAAAGAAGCCCAGCGTGAAGCTCTCCATGCCGGGCATGTGCTCCACGGCAAGCTTCCCGCCTGAAGAGAGAGTCCTTATCTCGGCGAAGTAATCCTCTTTGCCCTTGGGGGTGACCATCGCAGCCAGAAAGCCTTCGCTGGGCCTCGTGCCGGTTCAGATCGTGCATGATACCGAAAACCGGCCGGTAATGCCACCTGTCGCTGGCGCCGAGACCCCATCCGCAGCCCTCCCCATCGACAGCGATCCATGCGAAATCGGAATATGAAGAATCGTCGCCTTTTCCATCGACTCTGTTCTTCCCTTCCCGCATCGGCGAGGGTAAAATTCAACTGGTACCCGCCATGCGTCCCATAAAGGTCGGATTCGACGCTCAGTCTTTGACCGGAAAGAATCAGACAGGGCTGGGGGTTTATTCGCTGGGCCTGTCGAAAGTGCTGGAGAGGCACCCGGAGACAATCAACCTGCGCCGGCTGTGGCCCAAGGGCCGGCGGGTGTTCAGGAGAACGCACGAGAGACTCATCTGGGAACAATACCACCTGGTCATGGCTGCGATCAGGGAAGAGGTCGACATCATCCACACCCCCTGCTTCTCCGTTCCCCGACTCAGCCGCATTCCGAAGGTGGTCACGGCGCACGATCTGATCATTCGTAAACACCCGAGCTGGATGCCGGCGGGAAGCAGATGGTACTTCTCGAAATGGATTCCGTCCAGCTACAGGAGTGCCGACCACATAATCGCGGTATCCAGCGCCACGAGGGACGACCTGGTGAACCTGCTGCACATCGATCCCGGCAGGATCACGGTCATCTACCATGGTGTGAATCCCGTCTTCAAGAGGAACACCGATCCTCACGACATCAATCGCATCCGGTACAAGTACCACGTCCCCATGGAGTTCTTCATGATGGTGGGAAGCTTCGAGCCGCGGAAGAACATCAAGGTGGCGCTGGGCGCATTCTCGCGGATCGTGGATCGCAGCCCTCAATTGAAGCTGCTGCTGGTCGGCCAGCACAACGACTACGTCAAATCCATTCTTGAGAAGGCGAAAGAGCTGGACATCGAGGACAGGGTCCTCATCCCCGGCTATGTCCCGGACCTCGAGCTGGCCGTGCTCTACTCCGTGGAGACCGCCCTCCTGTTCCCGTCCTCTGCGGAGGGATTCGGGCTTCCGATAGTGGAGGCGATGGCGACCGGCTGCCCGGTGATCGGCAGCGACATATCGGTGTTTCACGAGGTCGGGGGCGACGCGGTGTCGTACGTGCCGGTGGGCGATCCGGCGGCGCTGGCCGAGGAGATGGCCCGGATGCTGGAGGATCAGGAGCGTCGCGCCGGCTTCGTCCTCAACAGCCTCGCCAGATCGCTCAAGTTCAACTGGGATCACGCTGCGGAGGAGACGGTGCGGGTTTACCTTCGCGTGCTCGCGAAGCGGGGAGTCGAGCTGTAGACTCTCTCAAGATAGTGCGGAGCGGTGAAAGGGGGGATTTTCGGGGAAGGGCCCTTGACAAATCGGGCTTTTTGTGGTAAAAGAGTATAGTACGTTATAGGACGCTATCGGCTCCAGCGGATCTATAACCCCCCAGCGGGGTTTATCATGCGATGCGATCGCGCTGTGGAGCCTTTTTTTATGGGCATTCTTGCGGGACGCAGGACGCGTGACCCCCGCGGGTTAACGGAGGTCATTACATCATGCTTAGAAGCTTCAGCACCGAAATGCGCTGCGCGCTGTTTGTCGGGTGCGTTGTCATACTGTTCTCTGCTCTCAGCGCGGTCAGCATCGCCAGGGCCGGCGGCCTGCAGTGGGATTCCGGCGCCGGGGCAAGCCTCGGGGCCAATCCGGCGCTCCAGCAGGGGCATCCGAGCGAGGCGTTGAATCCCAGGGATGAGGTGGCGTCGATGCCTCCGGGCTACGGCCCACCCGAGAGCGACGGTCCGCTCGATCCCTTCGAGCCGGCCGGCGGCGGCGTCATCTACGAGCCCCCGGGGTGGTGGTTGGGTTGGTGGACCTCGGTATCCGAGTTCTTCGAGTCGATGCTCGCATCAATGGGATTCTAGTCGAGCTTGGGGACTCACATAGGCGGGACCCGTTCGCAGAAAGCCCAGGCGACCGGGCTCCCCCGCGGCTTGCGAGCCAGGATCAGTATTCGGGACCAGCCAGGGCACCCCTGATCGGGGGTGCCCTTCTGTATTGTTTGGGCATGAATCACATGGGAGGGCGAAGCTCCCGCTGAGCCGAATGATTCGCTCGACCATCGGCTCGGCAGGAGCCTCGCCCTCCCGACCACGCGGTGCATGTTCCTCCGGGTGCCGGGCACAGACTGAGCTAGACGGAGTCTAGCGTGTCTGTGCCCGTCATCGAACTGGGGTGCCGTCTACAAAATCCGTCCCCGGATTTTGTTCGTGGACCATCTTAAATCGGCCGCATCTGATTCGTATTCGTTGAACCATATCCAGACACCTACAAACTCGAGGACGAGTTTGTAGGCGGCACCCGGGTGCCGGACGAAGTCCGGCGTGTCTGTGCCCGTCATCGAACTGGGGTGCCGCCTACAAAATCCGTCCCCGGATTTTGTAGGTGGACCATCTCAAATCGGCCGCACTTGATTCGTATTCGTTGAACCATATCCAGACACCTACAAACTCGAGGACGAGTTTGTAGGCGGCACCCGGGTGCCGGACGAAGTCCGGCGTGTCTGTGCCCGTATTTCGGACCGAGACAAGCCTTGACACTCCTGAATGCAGGGTGCTACCATGCCGTTTCACCGACGGTCCGGACCGCCGGCGTTCGATTCGGTCTTTCTGAAGATCTATGGAGGTGCGCCACATGCGCGTATCCCTGTTTGGTATTGCACTTTCTCTGATTGTCCTCACGCTGGCGGTCGGGCTTGGCTGCAGGGGAGACACTCCCGCGAGCCTCGAACCTGAGGGGAACCTGACCGGCATCACCATTTTCAACGTGCCGAGCACGATGAGGCCGGGACAGGTGCACGCGGTGGGCGCGACGGGACTGTACGTGGGGCTGGCGACGTATCGGATCACGGCCTACGCGAGCTGGTCCACGAGCGATCCCAAGGTGATCGAGCTCATCGGCAAGGGAATCCTTCGCGCGGTTGGCGGCGGCACAGCCACGATAACCTGCTCGTATCGAGGCGTCACAAGCCAGCCCGTGGAGATTACCGTTGAAGGACCGGCGATCCCCGGAGGGACCGGGCCGGAGCCGGTGTACCTGGCTTCAATCCAGGTCGAGCCGACCTGGGCGTCGGTGCCGATCGGCGGGACGATCCAGTTCACAGCGACCGCGATCTACTCGAACGGGGCGACTCAGGTCGTAACCCTCCTGGTCGACTGGCGAGTCTCGGACGACGATCCAGGGTTCATCATCGACGCCGACAACGCCCAGGCCTGGGGGACCAACTACGGTCTCTTCCGCGCGACGGGTCCTGTCGGCACGACGGTTGTAAGTTGCGAGTATCAGGACGTGGTCTCGAACTACGTGACGGTTGTCGTCAGAGAATTCTAGACCGAAGAAAATACGGGTGGTACACCCAGTGTGAACGGCGCCCCCGGCCTGTCCGGGGGTTTGTCAACCCGGAGGACCGGGAGGGGCGACAGCCTGTCGGCCGTATCGAGCGCGTCTCGCGCTCGGTCCGGGGGAGGCAAGGATTAAACAGAATGAGCGAGAAACCCGCAACCGAGAAGAAATACAAGTCGCACGTGTTCAGGACATCCGCCCGATGGACCGGTGAGCGCACATGGGAGATGGCCGGCCAGGCGGACCAGGCCATTGCCGGAGGTCCGCCGAAGCAGCTTGGGGGCGAAGGCGACGGCTGGTCGCCGGAAGATCTTCTTCTCGCAAGCGTGAATTCATGCCATCTCGCGACTTTCCTGGGCTACTGCAGGCGCAAGGGTCTGGAGTTCATCTCGTACGAATCGGAGATCGAAGGGCTGCTGGAGCACAACGGCACGACCTTCGTGTTTACGAAGATCACCGTGAGGCCGAGGGTTGTGGTGAAGTCGGAGGAGGACATTGAGACGGCGAGGCAGTATCTTCACCGCGCGCACGAGCTGTGTTACATGTCGAACAGCGTGAAAGCCGAGGTCGTGGTCGAGCCCGAAGTGGTTGCTGAGCAGGGCGGGTGAGTCGAGGCGACTAAGCTGATGGAGCGAGGCGAATGAACTGGATTGGAATGCTTATCGGCGGCGCCGTCGGCGCCGCATTCGGCTTCTTGACCCGTTGCCAGGGCAATACCTGCCCGCTGACAAGCAAATGGTGGGTGCCCATTATAATCGGGGCGGTACTCGGCCTGATGTGGAAGAAGTAAGCCGTGCGGACCGCGGGAGAGCCCGGGTGCGCCGGGGGGATTCATGGGGGCGGAGCGGGCACAGACACGCTGGACTCCGTCCAGCTCAGTCTGAGCCCGGCACCCGGAGTATCCACCAACCGGAGTATCGCAGAATCACCAACCTGATGCGCCTGGCTTCCCCGCAGGTTGTAGCGCCGATGGCCAACTGGTAGAATACGCGGGTTTTCGTTGAGAAGAGAACCAGCGCAGGAGTGCAAAATCATGGATGTCGTACTGGACGGCCGGACTCTGACGATCGATCAGGTGACCGACGTCGCCAAGGAAGGCGGCAAGCTCTCGTATTCGAAGGATGCGAGGGAACGGATTCGCAAGTGCGAAGCGGTGATCAAGGAGCTTGTCGACAGCGGCGAGGCGATCTACGGCGTGACTACCGGCATCGGGGAGTTCGCGAGGATTCGGATCGATCCTGCGATGGGCAGCGAGCTTCAGCGGCGGATCATCTACTCTCACGCCGCCGGCTGCGGCGGCATTTTCGCCGAGGATCGAGTCAAGGCGGCCATGGTCGCGCGCGCGAACGTGATGGCAAACGGCCACACCGGCGTGCGCGAGAGCACCGCGGATTTCTATATCGAAATGTTCAACCGCGGCATCGTACCCGTGGTCAACGAGAAGGGCTCGGTCGGCACATCGGGTGACCTGAGCCCGCTTTCGCAGCTTGCGGAAGTGTGCCTGGGCGAGGGCAAGGCATTTGTGGACGGCGTCCGGATGTCGGGCGCGGAAGCGTTGAAGAAGGCCGGGCTGAAACCGCTGGAGCTTTCGTACAAGGAGGGCCTGGGTCTCATCAACGGCTCGCAGATGATGACCGGCGAGGCGTGCCTGCAGCTCGTCGACGCCCGCCGTTTGATCAGGAACGCGATCATCGCGGCCGCAATGACGATCGACGCTCTGAAGGGCGTGCTCAAGGCCTACCATCCCCTGCTTCACAAGTCCCGCCCGCATCCCGGCCAGGTAACCGTCGCACACTGGCTCAATGTCCTCTTCGCCAAAAGCGAGATCATGGCCGATCCCTCGGGGAAGGTGCAGGACGGCTACTCGATGCGCTGCACCCCGCAGGTCCAGGGTCCGACCATCGACATCTGGCACTTCGCGAAGGAATGGATCGAGCGAGAGCTCAACTCCGCCGCCGACAATCCCCTGTTCTTCGCGGACGAGAAACTCCACCTTGCGGGCGGCAATTTCCACGGTCAGGGAATCGGCCTGGCTATCGATTACCTGACGATCGCGATGGCGGAGCTCGGCGATCTGTCCGAAAGACACACGAATCGCCTGCTGAATCCTGTGCTCTCCGGCCTTCCGGACTTCCTCGTGGAAGGCCGCGGCATCAACTCCGGCCTCATGGTCGCCCAGTACACCGCCGCCAGCCTTGTGAGCGAGAACAAGGTGTTCTCTCATCCCGGCAGCGCCGACTCCATCTCGCTCTCCGCCGACCAGGAAGATCACGTGAGCATGGGCGCCACGTCCATACGGAAGTTCAACGAGGTCCTGAAGAACCTCGCGAACATCATCGGGATCGAGATGATGTGCGCCGCGCAGGCGTTCGATTTTCGCAGGCCTCAGAAGCCGGGCGTCGGCACGATGGCGGCGTACGACGTGATACGCAAGTACGTCTCCCATCTCGAGAACGACCGGGTGCTCTATCCGGACGTCATCAAGTGCGGCGAGCTGGTCTGGAGCGGAGAAATCCTTGATGCGGTCGAAGCTGAGGTGGGGGAGATCGATATCAGCCTGAACCGCAAGTAGCCACCGCGCGAGACGGACCGTGATGCGCGGCTGTCTCAACACCCGGTGTTGTCGTCACATGTTCATGCGAAGGGAGGGCGAGGCTCCTGCCGAGCCGAGGGTTGACCTAACCATGCGGCTCAGCGGGAGCTTCGCCCTCCCGTAGCGGCGTCCATGAATCGCGCGGGCGGCTTCGGGGACGATCGCTCGCGCAGCACGAAAAAGATATATAATTGCCGGGATGGATAGGCAATCGGCGATCGACTTCTGCCTGAAGCACGGCACCCCCCTGGAACGGCACCGTGCGAGATTCCTCTTCGAGGGTTACCGCGACGACGACGAGGCCATCGGGCTGATCGAGTCGATCGAGTGTCCCGGCGGGGGATTCTCGTACAAGCGCGTGCCGGGGAATCCGGCGTGCCTGAGCGATACCACCGTCCATCTCGGCGTGATGATCGAGCTGGGCCTTGCCGACTCGACGGTCGCGCATCGCACCGCCCGATTCCTCTTCTCCAATCAACTTGAGGACGGTGGATGGGACGAGAACCCGGCACTCCTGGACTACGACCCGCCCCCCTGGGACAAGCCGGGCGAGATCGCCACCAGGACTTGGCTCACGGGCGAGATAATCCGCACTCTCGCTCGAATCGTGGACCCTCGGCACGAGAAGCTTGCGGAGGGCTGCCGGTTTCTCCTGAGCAGCTATGACGGGGAGAAGATCGCCGGCTACCGCATCGCCGGCGCGCTGGCTCTCGCCGCCTTTTCCCTCACCGGCTCCGTCGAAAAAGCCGTTCTCGATTCGCTCCTGTCGACGGTGGCCGGCTACCTGGCGGAGGAAACCGATCCGGCCTTCCTGAGCTGGCACCTGGACTGCCTCAGGGATCACGGTCTTGAGGCGGACGATGCCTCGATAGCGCGGAGTCTGACCAGGCTCGAATCCCTTCAAAATGAAAACGGCTCATGGGGCACTGAAGACGGGCCCGAATGGACGGTCAATACAACCATCAACGCTCTTCGGCACCTCATGGGGGTCGGTTGGTAGGGAGGATGAAAAAGCCCACGTCGGAGACGTGGGCGCGGATACTCCTGTATGTTGCGTCCCAGGCTCGGACGATCATCTGACTATCTTGAATACGTCGACCTTTCCGATCGGATCCGGCACAAAGAGCAGATGATTCGGGGAATCGAGTCCCGGGAAGCTCGGATTCATGCCGCTCGTCTCGGCCGTGTAGACCAAGGTGTTGGTGTTCGGGTCTATCATGTATAGATGGCCCTGGCCGGAGATCACATTGCCGGTAGCGATAAGCACATCGAGTGTCGGATCGTAGACCAGACCGAGAATAATCTCGGTGCCATCGGGAGCGAGCTGGATGGCCCCTTTGTAGGAGTCGTCCGTGAGATCGTAGTACTCAATCCTGCCGCGGAGCAGCATGGTCACGTAGAGCATGTCGCTGTCGGGGACGTAGGCCATGCCAGGGGTGGCCGGATAGTGCACCGGGTCGGGGCTTTCGAGCGGTGTGGAGAGAGTGATGGTGCTTGCGAGCGTGTGAGTGTCGCCGTCCAGCACGGCGACCGTATCATTGCCGTCGCACGCGGCAAACACGCGATAGTTGGTCGTGTCGATAGCCATGGTTGTTGGAATGGTCCCGACACCGATTCTTGTAATGTCCGGAGATGACGTTGAAAGGCCGGCGAAGAATACGCCAACCTCGTTCTCCGCGGCGAGTGTGGTCCAGACCTCCTGGCTCGGCTCGTAGACGACGAAATCGAGGGGCATGGTGCCCGGGTTACCCACAAGGCTCGGGATGTCGAACGTCTGCTTAAGAGTCCTGGTGTCGATGTCGTACACCGTGACGTCATCCGCGCCACCGGAGTCGGTCGCCAGTAAGATCTCGCGCGTACCCACGCAAAGCCCCAACGCGCCCATGGCCGTAACGCTCGGGAAACCTATTACCGGTTCCAGGTTTTCGTCGATCCCCATGACCGACAGACCCGTGGTGAAGGGAACAGGGCAGAAATAGCAGGTCTTGGAGTCCGAATCGAAGTAGCCGGCGATGGGAAGATTCTCGAAAGGATCGAGAGTCTTCTGAAGGCTGAGGGGCGGATCGACCGGCACGTAGAAGACATTGTGCGCCTTGACAGCTCCGATAATCGGGACTGTATTGGTGTCCGAGACCGAGATGAGGAGGGGGTAGGTGCCGACCGGAGCGAGCAGGTCATTGGATACGTCTACTGTGTATTCGACGTACTGATCCTGTTCGATTCCGGGACCGGAGGGAGAGATGATCCCGTTGAACAGGTCGGGCGCTTCGAGCTTGATCTCATCAATGGTGGCGCTGCCCTGCCAGTCGTAGACGCGGAGGATGGTGAGTAGTTCTCCGCCTTCCGGAGTAAGGAAGCCGCTGAACTCGGCGTCGATGCGGTAGGCTTCTATGGAGTTGGCCGAGATGGGAAAGTCATCGGGAACGTCGGGATTCACGGTCTTGACCGGCCTCACCCAACTGGCGTCCACGGCATATCCGAACTCGAGCGGCGCTGTGCTGAGATCATACGGAAACCGGAGGGTGAATATCTTGGTTTCGTTCTTGCCGGCCTCGAAAGTCCTCCGCTCGGACAGCGTGTAGAAGGTGCGGAAAGGATTGAGTGTGGTCGTGAGCTTGGTCCCGTTCACCTCGTACTTCCCCGGGAAGTACTCGAAGATCGGGCGTCCAATGGTGCCTGGGGCAAAGGCGAAGGGCGACCACAACTCGGTGTAGCCGTCGGCATTGACCAGGGTGAATTCGTTATTCGCGTACCGGCTCATCAGCAGCGCGTGCTCGTCGAAGTAGTATGTGCCGCCGAAGATGGCTATGCCGCGGACATCGAATCCCGAGAAAGCGCTGGCCGACCAGACTCCGTCCTGCTTGATCGGGTGATGTACACCGATCTCGACCTCCAGGTCACCGTCCGCGTTGAACTGGTTGTCGCCGATGACCAGGCAGGTCTTGCAGAGGGTGTACTCCAGGAACTTGATCACGTTCAGGTGCAGTTCCCCGGAGCGGCAAGGCGTAGCCTCCAGCCTCTGGGTGTCCGGATTCCACCTCATGGTCCAGTAGCCCCAGAGGACGCGGTTATAGCCCTGCGCATCGGCGTCGCGCGTCTCCAGCAGGGCCGCATCAGGGGAACTCGCACCCGGCTGTAAAACTCCCGGTGCGACGGGTGATCCCGAGCACGAAATCGTCACCCACAGGCAGATCAGACTCACTGCAGCAAAGATGTTACGTACCATTCTGTTAGCCTCCCGACAAGGAACACTCTCTTGGCTCTATTCTCCCCTACGCCACTTCCATAGTATATCATAAAATACTTGTCCAGAGTTATTTCGGCTCCAGAAGCTCCTCGGCCAACCTGAAGACCAGAATGCTGTCGTTACAGGCGGCATGGAGCCTGTTGCCGATAAGCAGGGCGCCGACCGGATGGGTCTCGCCGGCGACAGGCGTCAGCGACCAGATTCTCAGCCCGGACACCTCCCCCGGAAAGACCTTGTAGATCTCGAACACCGGGCGTCCCTGCGGTATGACGAGGTAGTCCCCGCCGGGAAGGGGAATGAAGTGACGCGCGAACACCGGGTCCTCCGCTTTGGCGAGCCCGAGCACCTCGGAATCCCCCGCGGGACCGTCGGGCAGAACCAGCCGGTGGAGATACGTGGGCCAGTGCGGACCCCGATGGATGGCGATGAAGTCGAAGCCGCCCTCGACCCTCGCGAACGGGCTCAGGCTCCTGGTGGGCACGAACTCCGCGAGAGTCCGGCGCTCCTCGGTCTGAAGATCGAGGTAGGCGAGACTCCCCTGATGCAGGATTATCAGGCCGTTCTTCCAGTATGCCCTCGGGTTGATGCTCCTCGCCAGCTCCGCGTCCACCCTCACCTCGTCGAGATTCCCGTCGAGGATCGCCAGCCGCCCGTGCCCGCCCCTCTCCTCGTAGCACACCGCGCCGCTCTCCCCGGCGAGGAGAAACCCGACCGGGTGGCGTCTGATGCGACGAGGTTTCGCCTCGGGATCGGCGACGTGAAAAAGGCCCCGCGACGACCCTATCAGCATGCCCTCCGGATGCGAGATCGACGGGGCGCACGCGGTCAGCCGTCCGATCCCCAGCGGACGGGCTTTCTCAAAGACAACCGACGATGCCCTTGTGGCCATGGAGGCTCAGCGTAACGCGCTAGATGCGCCTCGCGCAAGCGTATCCCCTATCCCCGCAACACTTATTCAGAGCCGCGCGCGTAAGCAAGCGGGTCCGCCACTTTCGCTACCCACCCGCCATCCGCACGGGCTCTTGGGAAACCCGCGCCGCGTCACCAGTTCCCGTCCGGTGGAAACTTGCTGAGAAACGCGTCATAAGCGCCGTTCGAGGTCTGCTCATCAACTCCCGGACCGGGGTTGAAATCGACGGTATCGTGGAAGTACCCCGCAACATAGATGCTTCCCGAGCTGTCCGCCGCAACTCCATTGCCCTGGTCGATCCACCACCCGCCCCACGTGCGCGCCCACTGGAAACTGCCTTCTGAGTCAAACTTGCTTAGAAACACGTCCATACTGCCGTTTGATGTATTCTCATCAACTCCCGGACCGGGGTCGAAATCGACGGTATACCAGAACCACCCAGTAACATAGACGCTCCCCGAGCCGTCCACCGCAACTCCATTGCCTCTCTCGCACTCTTCCCCGCCCCACGTGCGCGCCCACTGGAAATCGCCTTCCGAATCGAACTTGCTGAGAAAGACGTCACAACCCCCGTTCGAGGTGTGCTCGTCAACTCCCGGGCCGGGATCGAAATCGACGACACCCTCAAACAACCCTGTAACATAGACGCTCCCTGAGCCGTCCGGCGCAACTCCAAGGCCCCAGTCCCAGTCATAGCCTATCCCGCCCCACGTGCGCGCCCACTGGAAATCGCCTTCCGAATCGAACTTGCTGAGAAAGACGTCCGCATAGTTGTTCGCGCTATGCTCATCAACCCCCGGGCCGGGATCGAAATCGACGGTATCCAGGAACCATCCCGTAACAAAGACACTCCCCGAGCCGTCCGCCGCAACTCCATTGCCTCTCTCGCAGTCTTCCCCGCCCCACGTGCGCGCCCACTGGAAATCGCCTTCCGAATCGAACTTGCTGAGAAACGCGTCCCAATAGCCGTTCGACGTGTGTTCATCAAGTCCCGGGCCTGGATCGAAATCGACGGTATCGTAGAACTCCCCCGTAACATAGACGCCCCCCGAGCTGCCCACTGCAACTCCATAACCGCAATCGTAGAGGCCTATCCCGCCCCATGTGCGCGCCCACTGGAAATCGCCTTCTGAATCGAACTTACTGAGAAACACGTCCGGACCGCCGTTCGAGCTGTGCTCATCAACTTCCGGGCCGGGGTCGAAATCGACGCTGTCCCCGAAATACCCCGTAACATACACACTCCCCGAGCTGTCCGCTGCAACCCCACGGCTCTCGTCCCAGCTAATCCCGCCCCAGGTTCGTGCCCACTCGAAATCGCCTTCCGAATCGAACTTGCTGAGAAACACGTCCCAACCACCGTTCGAGGTGTGCTCATCAACTCCCGGGCCTGGGTCGAAATCGATGGTATCCTCGAAATAGCCCGTAACATAGACGCTCCCTGAGGCGTCCACTGCAACTCCGTAGCCTCGATCCGACTCTGCCCCGCCCCAGGTGCGCGCCCAGCCCTTCTTTGGACCAACGGTTGCAGTCACGACTTGCCACCCGTCAACCGCGCCAAGATTCTGGTCCGCCCAAGTGTCCCTAACCCTCACCAGCAGCGGGTAACCTCCGTCCCCTACCCCCGTCTCATTCGTTATCATCCCGCTGAAAAGCCAGCTCTCTTCGCTTGTGGCCGTTGACAGCGCGAGCGGGACTTCCCCGCTGAACAGTTCAGGAGCCTCAACCGTGACACTCGAAATCGTCTCGAGACCCTGGTGGTCGAAAACCTCAACGCATATCTCCGCCATTCCTCCCGCCGATAACTCCAGTCCCGGGCCGATTTGCACATCAATCTTGTATGCCTCCATGCAATTCGCTTCCGGCGGGAAATCATTGACCGGATCGGTGACTTCGCCGCCTGCCGGGAACCAGGATGCGTCGACCGCATAGCCGAATTCGAGCGGACCGGGCGGAAAGTGCAGCAGGACGGTCCGAGTGCTCACAGTGCCGGGCATGAAGACACATCGCGGCTTGTCTTGTTCATACGCAACGTACGGATTCAGCGTCGCCGAGAGGTCGCCGCCGGGCGCTTTGTGGCCGGGTATGTAGCCGAGAATCGGCGGCTTGGTTGGCGGGAAATCCGTCGGGTTGAACAAGTGCGTGTAGCCGTCTGGATTCAGCATCCGCGCGACCTCATCCCCGCATGCGATCTTCCGCCCGCTGGCAGGAAAGGTGTAATCCGACCCGGAGATGAAAATCCCACGTACGTCGAATCCGGTATATCGCAGCAAGCCGGGAAACGGATGGATCAGCGTGACATCAGCGCTCAAGCCATCGGGGATCAATTGCAGATTCTGGATTCGCAGACAATCGGTGCATGGGGTGACTTCGAGAAGCCGGACGACATTGAAGTGCAGCGCGCCTACCCGATCTGGCAGAACGGTGACCGTCTCCCTATCCGCCGCGATGCTGATCTTCCAGAGTCCCCAAAGAACCCGATTCCCCGTGCCGGAACGCGAATCCGACGGTTGCCGCATCGCCGCAGGCGCAACGCTCGCATCGATCCCGCCCGCAATCGGATCATGCGATTTACCGCATCCGATCAGCAACGTCATGAATAGAAGCGCTGCAAGTACAACCGAAATCCCTGAGTTCTTCATCAGACACCTCCTGCCGCAATCGTAAAATAAGTATACACGATCTGCCTGATAAATCGAGTTGATGGCTAAAGTCGCCTAACCGCTCCCCACACTCACAAAAAATGCGTCCCCGGACGTGCCGGGGACGCTCGATTTCAGGCATATCTTCAATCGGGTCTACTCGAACGGGACGGCCATGTACTGCCGCACCCAGTCGTCCGCGACACTGCTTCTGACGAGGAACCTGAGGACCACGTTGGAGCTGTTCTCCTGCCAGGCACGGTGGGCGTCGGCCATCAGCTCCCTGTAATCATCGAGATTCGCAACCGGCTGTTGATTGATGGCCACAATGACGTGACCCTCCCTCAATCCCTTCTCAAATGCGGGACTGGAAGGGTCGACATAGGTCACCACAACCCCGGTCGCGTCCTCGGGCAGATCGTACCTGCTGATCAGGTTGTCGGTAAGCTCGCGCACCTCGATGCCAAGGTACTCCTGGCTCTTGCCGGAAGATCCGGGCTCCTCTTCACCTTGGTTGCGAGGCTCCTTCTCCGCTCTCGCGGGCACGGCCGGCTCGCGCTGCGCCGGGACGACATCGATTGTCATCTCACTGCCGTCGCGCAGAATCTGGAATTCCGCGGGCTCACCGATCGGGAGCGATGCGATGAGTCGGGACGCGGACTGCACGCTCGTCACATCGCGCCCCGCGACCTTCAGAATCACGTCGCCCTCCTGCAGTCCCGCCTCCTCGGCAGGATCGCCCTGAACAACGCCGGAGACCAGAGCGCCGTGGGTATTCTGCATACCGAATGACTCGGCCAGATCGGGATCCATGTTCTGGATAGTGATCCCGACCCATCCCCTTACGACCTCCCCGGTCGTGAGCAGGCTCTGGTAAACGAAATCGGCCATGTTGATCGGGATGGCGAAGCCGATGCCGCTGCCCTGGGCGGTCATGGCGGTGTTTATTCCCACAGCGCGGCCGTAGATATCCACCAGCGGGCCGCCTGAATTGCCGAGATTGATCGCCGCGTCGGTCTGGATGAAATTCTGGTAGTACGGCTCATTCGGAAGATTCAGGTATTCCCTGCCTACTGCTGAGACGATTCCGACCGTGACGGTGCCGGCAAGGTTTCCGAACGGGTTGCCGATCGCCATCACCCAGTCGCCGACCTGCAGGACATCCGAGTCGCCGAGCGGTATGTACGGCAACGGCTGCTCGTCCTCTATCTTCAGCACCGCGACGTCCGTGTCCGGGTCCGTGCCCAGAATCTGGGCATCAAACTGCCTGCCGTCCTCGAGTATCACCGTGATCTCGTCGGCGCCGGAAACCACATGGTTGCTGGTCAGGATGTAACCGTCGGGATCGACAAGGAATCCGCTGGCCGCCGACACCTGCGGAACCTGATACTCCCTCGGCTGTCCGCCCGGGTCGGGTGAGCGGTCGGGATTCCTATTGAAGGGATCGGGATTGTTGAAAAACCACTCGAACGGATCGGGAGCGCCGAACGGGGACTCGTACATGGTCGCCGTCTGGCTCCCTTGGGCCTGGATGCTGACGACCGCGGGACGGACGGTGGCCACGATGTCGCGGAAGCTCTCCTGGGTCCTGACCAGAAAATCGCTCGGCTCCACCCGCCCGGACTCATCGTCCCCCTGGGTCAGCGCGGCGGAATGCGGAATCCAGTCAAAGCCGGTCGCGATCATCACGCCGCTGAAGACACCGAAGACCACTGCAAAGAAGATCAGAAGGAATATCGCCCCCCTGCGCTGGCCTGCGATACGTGGGTCCATGGTATGTTCCCTCCAGATTTACACTCAGGTAGTATTATCACACAGGAGCAATCAGTCTGGAAGCCGCAGGCCGGCCCTTCCCGCTCGCCGCCGGCTTTCAGGCTTCCTCGTAATGCCCCGATGACATTAGACTCGCTGGAAGCCTGGAGGTTCAACGGATTTCCGCATCAGGAGCTGCCGAAAAAGCCTGATCCGGGTGCTATGGGAGCGTACGTGTCCCCGAGGTGGGGATTTGGCCCGAAAGATGCACTTGAACCAAACCGGGCCCCGCATGGTAACATATTGTGTGGCTCCCGGGAGACATATTATAGTGTGAACCAGATTTAAAGCCATGCTTGTCTTCAGACTCATACAATGGCTCTTTCTCAAGGGGTTTGCCCTCATAAAGGTCATTCTGTTTCTCCTGCTTTTTGTTGCTCTTTGCCTCACCGCTTTCATAAACGGTTTCCTCTCCGAAGTCGTGCGGGACATGCCGCTGATCGAGAACCTCGGGGTCCCCGACCTGGCGATGACGAGCAAGATATACGCCGCGGATGGGACGCTTCTGGGGGACGTGTTCGGGGAGGAGAACCGCGTGCTCGTGGGATGGCACCAGATCCCGGAGGATCTCAGAGACGCGATAGTGGCAACCGAGGACAAGGACTTCTACCTGCATCCGGGTTTCGACGTAAGGGGCATTGTCCGGGCCATCATGAGCAATCTCACAACCGGCAATCTCAGGGGGCAGGGCGCGAGCACCCTCACTCAGCAGTTGGTGAGGGCGCTGTACCTGACGCCCGAGCCCACGTACGAGCGCAAGATCGCCGAGATCATCCTCGCGGTGAAAATCGAGCAGAAGTACTCCAAGGACGAGATACTCACGTTCTATTTGAACCAGGTGTATTTCGGATCGAACGCGTACGGTGTGGAGGCCGCGTCGCAGACATACTTCGGCCACACCGTCTCGGAGTGCAATCTGGCCGAATCTGCGCTCCTCGCCGGGCTGCCGCAGGCGCCCAGCCGGTTATCGCCCTATGTGAGCCTGGATGCTGCACAGGAGCGCAGGGAGCACGTACTGAGCAGGATGCTGGAGGAGGGCTACATCACCCGCGAGGAGTACGAGGAGGCGAACGACAGCGAGATCGTGCTCGCGGGCCGTCGCGATGTCGGATTCTCCGGCCTTCAGCATTCGTACTTCTGCACGTACGTGATCCACGAGGTGCAGGAGCAGTTCGGGCTGAGGCGGCTGTACACCGACGGGCTGAGGATCTATACAACTCTGAATGTCAAATGGCAGGAGGAGGGGGAGAGGCTGGTCACCGAGAAGGTCGCCGAGTTCGCGCGCGCGAATGTCAGCGAGGGAGCGCTGGTCACTCTGGATACGCGGACGGGCGCGATCCTGGCAATGGTGGGAGGCACGGATTTCGCCGCCAGCGAGTTCAACCGCGCCTGGCAGGCCTATCGCCAGCCGGGCTCCAGCTTCAAGCCGTACGTCTACCTTCGCGCCATGATGGACGGGTACTCGCCGAGCAGCCTGGTTCGGGATGAGACGATAACGTTCAACATCCCCGGATCGCCGCCATATACCCCGAAAAATTACGATTTCAGGTACAGGGGCATAATCACTCTGGCGAGCGCCCTTGCCGCCAGCCGCAACATCCCCGCCGTCAGAATCGTCGATATTGTGGGCGCCCAGAAAGTGGCCGACGCCGCCCGTGCGGCCGGCATCGAGTCCGACATCTACCCCGCTCTCTCCATGGGCATAGGCACCAGCGAGGTCACTCTTGTCGAACACACCTCGGCTTACGCGACATTCGCCAACGACGGGATCAGGAACCAGCCGTACGCCATCGAGAGAATAACCGACGCGCGCGGCAACATGCTTTACCACCATACCGCCTCGCCACAGCAGGTCCTCGACAGAAATCCCGTCCGCCTCCTCGTCAGCATGATGCAGGGCGTTGTGAGCGGCGGCACCGGCACGAGGGCGCGCATTGCCGGGCACCATATCGCCGGCAAGACCGGCACGACCGACGACTGGCGCGACGCCTGGTTCATCGGCTTCACCCCCTCCATCACCACCGGCGTGTGGGTGGGCAATGACGACAACTCCGCGATGTACAGGGTGACCGGCGGACTGTATCCCGCGTTGATCTGGCATGACTACATGCAGATCGTGCTCGCCGACATGCCCGATGAGACCTTCCCGGCCCCCGTCATGCCCAGATACGTGCTCGCGATGGATCGCAACGACAGCCAGGCCATGCTGGAAAGAGAGAAGGAGCTTCAGCACCTCGCCGCCGAGCTCGGACTGGACCCGGACGACTATACCCTCGAACAATTGAGAGCCGCAGCCGCCCGCGGCGATGATGTCTTCGGCAACCTCAGGCCGAAAGACGGCGACGATGATGACAGCGGGGCCGAACTGCCGCCTGAGGACGGGGAGGATGAGGCATCAGGGAACGATAGCGATAGTGGGAAGGATGACGATAGTGGCGATGACGATGACGACGAAGACCACGTCTGGTTCTGACACCTGAAGTCTGATTTCAATCGGGAGCGCATGCGTCCCGCCTGCATCTTCAGGAGCGCGGACTCCCAGCCCGCATCAGGAGCGCATGCGTCTCGCCTGCCGTAGCGCGGACTGTCCAGTCCGCATCTTCTGGAGCGCACGGCAGTGCGTCGCCGCGACACAATCCTCCGATTCCCTCTTGACAGATTCGGCGGATGGTATAGAATTATCTTAGGAATTCACAGGGAGGCAGTCGATGAAACGCACAAAAACCTGGGTCGTCTTTCCGACGCTTCTGTTTCTGACGTTGCTCATTGGATGCGGTACGTCTCGTGACCCGATTGCTGGCGGGATCGATCAAAGCGTTGCGCCAGCAGCGGTGCAGCAGGCATCTCATTCCGTCGCTGGGAATCGGGTTCTGTGGGGACTTTGGAAGATCAGCATTTCGGCGGATAGGCAGACGGTCACGGTCGTGCCCGACCGCGTCGGGGCTCTGCATTTCAACGTCGTCCGACTCCTCGAAGTCACGCCCTGCACCGACTGCCTGAGGATCACCAACCTGCAGGTGATCCCTGATGGATTGAGCGCTGATGTGACGCTGATCCATCCGTTCCCAGGGCTTCTCCGCTATACCGGCTTCGACGTGCGCGGAATTTTCATCTCCAGAGCAGATTACACGTTTCAGGTAAGCGGGCGGAAGATCGCGTGGGGCGATGATGTCGCGCGGATGCTGAATCCCGACGGCTACACGCATCTTTTCAACCCGACGAATTTTCCATACACCAAGCCGCCGATACTCGGCTACATTCCCGGCCACAAAGCGCCCGGCGGCGATCTGTCGGCGACGCTGAATCCATACGTCGCGTATGAGCTCGACAAACCCCGATGTGTGTTCACACCCGGCACAGCGAGCACTCGCACGGTCGAGCTGCATTTTCCGCCCGGACCGCTCGAGTTCGGCTATGCGGTCGATGCGTCCTGGTTCCCGGCCGGTGGGGAAGTGACCGACCCGGTCAACGATTTTCCTTCGGAAGCGAACTGCATGGAGGCTTATCGGATCGACGTGGAGGTCGGCGTAGGCGAGGAGCCGAGCGGAGGCAGCGCCATCCCTTTGCAGGTTGAGGTGTTCGACCATCAGGGGCTTGACACGATTTCCGCCGTCACCATCGAAGCGCCGGGCCTGTTCGATGGCGAGGTACCGCTTGAGTTCTCCGAAGCCACGGGCGATGACAGCTTCATGTTCACCGGAGCTGTGCCGTACTACCAATGGACCGGTTCGGGCGTGTATCCGCTGCTGGTGAGGGTGGTAGACACCGAAACGGATCCGAACCTGGGGGCAGTGAATGCCTGGCAGGTGTCCCCGGTGAGAAAGAGAGGCTGGGCGCGCACGTGGGGCGGGGAATATTGGGCCATAGGTTGGGGAGTGACAGCGGACGGTTTGGGCAACGTCTACATTACGGGGTATTTCGGGGGTACCGTCGATTTCGACCCAGGCCCCGGAGTTGATGAGCACAGTTGGAACGGCGAGGGTGACGCCTTCCTGAGCAAGTTCGACGCGAGCGGGAAGTTCCAATGGGCCCGCACCTGGGGTGGGGAAGAATGGGACCAGGGCTATGGAGTTGCAACGGACAGCATGGGGAATGTCTACGTTACGGGTTTTTTCCATTATATCGTCGATTTCGACCCGGGCCCGGGAGTTGATGAGCATGCCTCGAACGGGGGTAGAGACGTGTTTCTCAGCAAGTTCGATTCGGAAGGCACTTTCCAATGGGCGCGCACTTGGGGTGGGGAATCGTGGGACGAAGGCGAGGGAGTCGCGACGGACAGCTTAGGGAATGTCTACCTTGTGGGGTGTTTCATGGGTACTGTCGATTTTGACCCTGGTCCGGGGAGCGAGGAGCATTCCGCGCATGGTGCAACGAATGTTTTCCTCAGTAAATTCGATTCAAGCGGCGAGTTCCACGGAGCCCGGACTTGGGGAGGGAAGGGCGATATTACAGGTTACGGCGATATGGCGTATGGGGTGACGGTGGATGACCTCGAGAGCGTCTACGTTGCCGGCGTGTTTAGGGGCACCGTTGATTTTGACCCTGGCCCGGGAATTGAGGAGCGCACCGCGGGTTGGGATTGGGGAGGCGATCGCTTTCTTAGCAAGTTCAATCCAGCAGGCGAGTTCCAATGGGTCCGAGCCTGGGACGGAGATAACGATGCGGAGTATGAGAGCGCAGGGGTAGCTGCGGACGCTATCGGAAACGTTTACGTCGCGGGCTGTTTCGAAGGTACCGTCGACTTCGACCCCGGCCCAGGGATTGACGAGCATGGCTCAAACGGCTATGAGGATGCGGTCCTTAGCAAGTTCAATTCGGCTGGCGACTTCCTTTGGGCGCTCACCTGGGGTGCGGCGACATGGGAAGATTACGCTTCTGCAGTGAGTGTGGACGGCTTGGGGAACGTGTACGTGACGGGCGAATTCGGTGGCACGGTCGATTTCGATCCCGGCCCGGGAATCGAAGAGCATCATTCGAACGGTCGCCACGATGTCTATCTTGGCAAATTCAGTTCGAGCGGGGAGTTTCAATGGGTCCGTACCTGGGGCGGGACAGAGTCTGAGGCCGGCTATGGAACTGCTGCTGACAGTTCCGGGAGCGTCTACGTTACGGGATATTTCGAGGATACCGTCGATTTCGACCCCGGCCCGGGAGTTGATGAGCACACCTCGAACGACTATGTCGACGCGTTTCTAAGCAAGTTCCCACCGGACGGAAACTGGTAAGGCGGCGCGGGTTGCGGGCAAGCGGGTCCGCGACTTTCGCTGCCATGCCGATTGGCTGCAGGAGTCACATATCCGCTCCACGGGTCGGCTCAGTTCTCATTCTGCTTTTCGGGGAGCTTCCAGAGTCCGCTGTCCTTCTTCTT
>Ga0315296_10001077_pt1 | contig 24030 bp, 26 predicted proteins | sample YL17G14_18_MG_FD_203921 | JGI IMG/M metagenome (GOLD analysis project Ga0315296, IMG submission 203921) | Sediment microbial communities from Yellowstone Lake, YNP, Wyoming, USA - YL17G14_18 | ecosystem: Environmental > Aquatic > Freshwater > Lake > Sediment | place: USA: Wyoming | collected... | reverse complement strand
CTCCATGGCGATCCGCTTACCCTCCTCATCCAACCTTCCCGGCCCGACAGCGATGACCTCACCTCGCTGCGGCTTTTCCTTGGCGGTGTCAGGTAATATGATACCCCCCTTGGTCACCTCTTCCCCGGTCAAGGGTTTCACCAGCACCCGGTCCCCCAACGGCTTCAACTTAGCTACCACTTTTAACCTCCTTTAATCTCACTCCCAATCCTAGCCTCTTTAGCACTCTGATAATGAGAGTGCTAAGATATATTAGCCTAGATTGCCTAGCACTGCAAGTAAGCCTGGAGCCACTCACGTTTAGTGACAGTGCCTGGAAGACAATTATATTCCAAAATATCGTCAAAGGACGTCTAATTATCATCTTTTCTCTCCAGAGCTGGCCTTGACGTTATACACTGAAACGTGTAAGATGGGATGATGAGGGCTAGAGGAAGAAGGAAAAAGGCGAACTGGGATCAAGACCGGATTCGAGTCCTGAGGCGGCATTTAGGTCTCACTCAGCAGCAGCTAGCTGACGAGCTGGGGACGCGGCAGCAGACCATTAGTGAGTGGGAGACCGGGATGTATCGGCCTCGTGGTGCCTCCTCCAAGTTGCTGACCATTATTGCCGAGCGGGCTAGCTTTAGCTATGAAGCGGATTCCTCGGAGCCGGGGCAAGAAAAGCCCTGAATAGCTATGATACAAAGCAGGGCGATGCTCTAGAGACAACCGAAGCCCGGGGGAGGGCAGTATGGAAGGGGTCAAAATAGGCTGTTGTGGCTTCCCCAAAGGGGATGAAGCATTACTTCTCCTGGTTCAGGCTGGTGGAGGTGCAGAGAACCTTTTATCAGCCCCCGCAACTGGATACTGTGCTGAGGTGGCGGCAGGAAGCCCCCCCAGACTTTGAATTCACAGTTAAGGCTTGGCAGCTGATCACTCATCCCCCTTCCAGCCCCACCTACCGCAAGGCAGGGCTTAGCATCGCCCCGGGGCGTGAGGGTAACTATGGCTTCTTCAAGCTCACGGCGGAGGTGACGGAGGCTTGGCATAGAACTGAGGAGATCGCTGAGGCGCTTCAGGCTAAGGTTATTGTTTTTCAGTGCCCCCCAAGCTTTGGCGAGGAGGGGCAGAACGTGGAGAATATGAGGAAATTCTTCAGCGCTATAGCGCGAAGATTTCTTTTTGTCTGGGAACCGCGGGGCCAGTGGAGCCAGGCTGGGGTCAAGGCACTATGTGAGGAGTTGAATGTGGTTCACTGCGTTGACCCTCTGGAAAGGGAGCAGCTATATGGCAGGATCAACTACTTCTGCTTGCATGGGGGACCTGGCTACCGTCATAAATATAGCGATGAGGAGTTAAGGTGGCTTAGAGATAGATGGGATAGTGGGGAGGCTTACTTCCTGTTCAATAACCTGAGCATGTATGACGATGCGTTGAGGTTGGAAAGGCTATTTAAGGGGGAAACCGGGTGAAGGGTAGCGCGGCAATTTACAGTTTGGGAACTAGCAATCGCACTCCTAGTGAGTTTCTAGATCTGTTACGAAGCCACGATGTCGAGCTGGTGGTGGATGTACGCCGCTTCCCTAGCAGCAGGTTTGAGCACTTTAAACGGGAAGAGCTTGCCCGCCTGCTGGGGCAGAGGGATTTGGCTATGTTTATCTGGGGCAGGAGCTGGGAGGATACCGCAGCGGGGGATATCAGGCCTACCTGAACACGGAGGAGTTTAAGCGGGGGATTGAGTGGCTGGAGCAATTGGCACGGGGGAGGAGGGTGGCCGTTGTTTGCGCCGAGCGCCTGCCCTGGCGCTGTCATCGAAGGTTCATTGGCTGGGAGCTGGAGCGGGACGGCTTTCAGGTGGTCCATATCATAGATGAAAAGCAGAGCTGGCAACCAAAAAGGAGGCAGTGAGCCTTTTTAAGTCAATGATACACGAAATCGTGTAGATCGAGGATGGGGTAGTGAAGGAAGACTATTTGGCTCTGGTTTGGCGGAGCAAGATGCTTAGGGACAGGGAACTGGTGACCACTTGTGGCCAGAGACTCCGGATTGCCCACCCAGGGTGGGCGAACGGTGGCAGTGGTCCTGACTTTCATCATGCTATCATCGATCTAAAGGGAAGGGGGATGATCAGGGGGGATGTTGAGATTCATTTAAGTTCCAGCCAATGGCGCAGCCATGGTCACCATCTTGACCCGGGCTACAATGGGGTTATCCTCCATGTAGTGATGTGGCACGACCAGGACATGCCTACAGTGCTTCAGAATGGCAGCAGGGTGCCCATTCTCGCCTTACACCAATACTTAGAGTCTTTCCCAAGGGAGCTGGAGGGGCTTTGCTTTCCCCTTGCTGAGTATGATCAGCCTTGCCGTGATTTGCAGGCGCGGCTCGGCGTTGCTGGGGTGGGAGGGGTGCTGGATGAGGCTGGGGATGAGCGATTTGGGCTAAAAGCGGCCCATTTTCGGCAGGAGCTGGTGGGCAGAGAGGGAGACCAGGTAGTCTACGAGGGCTTGATGCGAGCCTTAGGCTATAGCAGGAATAAGGAGCCCTTTCAGGAGCTGGCTTATCGCTTGCCGCTAACGGTACTAGAAGGAATTGCTCGCGGGGAGAGCGGGCATAAGCGGGGGCTGGTGCTGGGGAAGGCGCTCCTCGCTGAGGCGGGGCTGCTTCTCTGTCATAGAGGGACTGAGCCTTGGGAGGAGGCTGAATGGCACCTCTCTGGGGTCCGCCCCAGCAATAAGCCACAACTGCGCATTGCCGGGGCAGGGTATCTGCTGGCTCGCTATATTGAAAAGGGGCTTGCTTGCGGGGTGCTAGAGCTGGTTGGCGACGCAGATCTGAAGCGGGGGTATCGGAGCGTGGAGCAGCAGATGATGGTAACCGGTGACGGAGTAGGGAGCACACTCATCGGGCGAGCGAGAGCTAGGGAGATGGTAGTGAACGTCCTTTTGCCCTTCGCCTTTGCCTGGGGTGAAAGTAAATCCCAGCCAGAGCTGAGCCATCACGCCTTTGAGCTTTATCGAAGCTACCCTAAACTGGAGGAAAACCAGATAACGAGACAAATGCAGCGGCAGCTTTTCGGTGGTGAGGGCACCAAGGTGGTGAACTCAGCGCGGCGCCAGCAGGGGCTGATCCATCTCTACCACCATCATTGTCTGGGTGAGTATTGCCTCCATTGTCCCCTGGGGAGCGGGTGAGCGATAAGGTGCAAGAGCGGTTTAAGGATATTCTCTGCGTCCTAGAGCATGGTTGGTGCCATTCATGCCAAGCCTGAGGTTTGGGGCTACATCGAGGTCCCAGCCTGCGATGTGGCCCGCTTTGAGGTGAAAGTAGCCGCAGCTGGCGATCATGGCTGCGTTATCGGTGCAGAGGAAGGGGCTGGGAATCAGGACGGGTAGGGGCGAGCGTTGGGCCAGAGCCTGGCGCAGGAGACCGTTAGCGGCAACGCCACCGCAAAGTAGAATCTGCTTGGCCTCAGTCCTCTTTGCTGCCGCTATCGTTTTGGTGACCAGCACATCCACTACCACCTGCTGAAAGCTGGCGGCGACATCATAAGGGGAAAGCTTTGGCTTCTCCTCCACCAGGCGCAGCACTGCGGTCTTCAGTCCACTGAAGCTGAAGTCGTCGCTGCCCCTGAGCCAAGCGCGGGGCAGTGGGTGGAGAGCACCATTGCCGCTGAGCGCTGCCTGCTCTATAGCGGGACCGCCGGGATAGCCCAGACCCAAAATTCTAGCCACCTTGTCGAAGGCTTCACCGGCAGCATCGTCCCTGGTTCGTCCCAAGGGCAGGTAATCGCCATGCCCCCTCATCATAAGCAGGTCGGTGTGTCCCCCGGAGACGATGAGGCACAGGCAGGGAAAATCTGTTTCTCTCCCCTCAAGCCAGTTGGCATAGATATGCCCTTCGAGGTGGTTTATGCCGATGAGGGGCAGATTTTGGGCCAGGGCAATGGCCTTGGCGATGTTCACCCCCACCAGTAGGGAGCCAGCGAGCCCTGGGCCAATGGTAACAGCGATGCCATCCAGGTCGCGCCACTGGGCTTGGGCCTGGGTCATGGCCTCTTGGATTATGGGGATGATGGTGATCAGGTGCTGGCGGGAGGCAACCTCGGGCACAATGCCTCCATAGCGGGCATGGATGTCCACCTGAGAGGCAACGATATTGGAGCGGATTTCCCTTCCGTCTTCGACTACAGCGGCGGCTGTTTCATCGCAGGAGGTTTCGATACCCAAAAGCTTCATTTTTCTCAATATAACATATGCCTCTTTTTCGAACAATAGGCTTTTTGCACTGTGGCGCTGAGATCTAAAGGGGGCTATGGATAATGAAAGCAGCGGGCATCGCAATATCACAGCGTCCAGAACGAAAAAATTTTGACAGGGAGGTAGCGGGTGATATAATGAAACTTGAGGATTCACCTTGAAGGTGGTGAAAGGGGTGTATTGCTTTGGATAGTACTGACGTCTTATATTTGGTGCTTTTGTTTTTGTGCCTGGGGGCATCGGCCTTCTTTGCCAGTGCCGAGACCGCCTTCGTCTCTCTGCAACGGGTGCGGGTGAAACATATGGTGGAAACCAAGGTCATGGGAGCAGAGCATATCCTGAGGATGACAGAGCGGCTGGAAAGGCTGTTGGCTACGGTGCTACTTGGCAACAATTTTGTCAACGTTGCCGCTGCCGCCCTGGGTACTATGGTGGCTGTTTCCGTCTTTGGTGACGAAGCAGGTTTGCTTGCGGCTACCATAGGGGTAACTATCCTGCTCCTCATCTTCGGCGAGGTTACCCCCAAGATCTTCGCCACACGGCATGCGGAGAGATTGGCCCTCCTTTATGTCTATCCTTTAGAGGCTATCACCAAGGTGGTATCCCCGATAGCGAGGTGTCTTGGCTGGGTTGGTTCTGTCCTCTCCGGGGGCAGAGGCAGGTCGGCATTGCCCCAGGAACTGGTGAGCGAGGAGGAGATCCGCACCATGATCTCGGTGGGAGAGAAGGAGGGGACGGTGGGTGAGGCTGAGGCGGAGATGCTGCGTAAAGTCTTCGATTTTGGCGACCGCAGTGTTCGCGAGGTAATGATACCGCGACCCGAGGTGGTCTGGATCGAGCAGGGCACTAAGGTCGCTGATTTCCTTGCCATCTATGCTGAAGCGCCTCATACTCGATTTCCTGTCTATCGGGAAAATATCGACAACGTGGTCGGTATCCTGGCGATAAAGGATGTGCTCATGGCTCAGGCCAAGGGCGGCTTAAAGCAAGAGGACTCCATCGATGGTCTGGTTCGCCCCATTTACTTCGTCCCTGAGACCAAGCGCATCCCCCAGCTTCTTGCCGAGATGCAGTCCCGGAACTATCACATGGCGGTGGCGGTGGATGAGTTTGGCGTCATCAGTGGCATCGTCACCTTAGAGCATCTGGTGGAGGAAATCGTGGGTGAGATCGGGGATGAACTGACGCGCGGGACAAAAGAATTCGAGTACATCGATGAGCAGACGGTTCAGATAGAGGGGGGGATGAGGGTTGAGGAGGCCAACGAGGAGCTGGGATTAGGGCTACCCGATGGCGAGTATGATACCGTCGCTGGCTTCCTGCTCGGTCTCATCGGTCATATTCCTAAAGAAGGGGAGCAGGTGAGGTTTGGCAAACTGAAGCTGGTGGTCACCGAGATGCGCGGGATGAAGATCGAGAAAATTCTGGTGACCAAGGAGTAGAATGCAGCGGTTACGCATCACCTTTTCTCGTGCTGAGGGGGTGAAATATATCTCTCATCTGGACTTAATGCGGCTGTGGGAAAGGGCTTTGCGCCGCGCCGCTATCCCCATGGCCTATTCCCAGGGGTTTAGCCCTCACCCCAAAATCTCCATGGCCGCCCCTCTTCCCATCGGGGTCACTAGCGAAGGCGAGGTGATGGACATCCTGCTGCGGAGGAGGGTCTCGCCCTATTTTTTTATCAAGGCGGTGAGCGAGCAATTGCCTGCCGACATCAGCATCCTGGGGGTGGAGCAGGTATCGCTCGCAGCGGCCTCATTGCAATCGCAGGTGAGAGAGGCTGAATACCGGGTTGAGGTCGAGACCGATGGCGGGGTTGAGAAGGTAGAGGCGGCAGTTCGTTCCTTCATGGCTAAGGAACACATTCCCTGGCAGCACCAGCGGGATACCGGTATCCGCCGCTATGACCTTCGCCCTCTGGTGCATCGCCTTTGGCTTATCGGGTGGCAGCAATCGCGGTGCACTTTAGGCATGAGGCTGCGCACCGATAGCAATGCCACGGGGAGACCGGAGCAGGTAACCGCCGCATTGGGCTTCCCCCAGCGCCCAATTTCGCTCCACCGCACCAGGCTGGTGTTTTCGCCCTAGCTATGTCACCGCTGGGCAATACCCGCCGTGACTAAGTAGAGGGCTGCTGAGGAGCGCAATGCTGTAAGGAGCGGCTAAAGAGGACAAGATGAAGCTCATCTTAGTCAGACATGGCGAAACTCGCTGGAACCGTGAGAACCGGGTAGTGGGGTCTGCCGACATCGGGCTGAATGATGAGGGGCGGAAGCAGGTAAAGAGGCTGGCCTTGGCGCTTAAGGGGGAGAGGGTAGATGCCATCTATTCCAGCCCGCTGCGCCGGGCCTGGGAGACGGCTCAAGAGATCGCCCGTTTTCATGATGGGCAGGTGAAGGCCGATGATGCCTTCAAGGAGATGGACGCTGGGGAGCTGGATGGGCTAACCTATGAGGAGATGAGGGTTCGCTATGCTGAGTTTATCAAGCAGTGGCTCCGCGACCCCGCTTCCTGTATCATGCCCGGGGGTGAATCGCTAGCTGGGGTGCAGGAGAGGGCTTGGCTGGCGGTGGAGAGGATGAGGGAGAAGCATCCCGATGATGCAGTCATGGTGGTGAGCCATAATTTCGTCATTCTGTGCATTATCTGTAAGGCGCTGGGGCTTGACCTTGCTCAATTCAGAAGGCTGAGGCTAAATTTAGCCTCGATAAGCATTCTCAACATTGGTCGGCAAGGCACGTCGCTGATTCTTTTCAATGATACCTGCCATTTGGAAGGTGAGGATGGTGGCTAGGGAACAGGACCTGAAGCAAAAGGTGCTTGCTTTCATTCAAAAACGGGGTCTTGTCCAGAGAGGGGAGAAGCTGCTGGTTGGTGTCTCCGGGGGGCCGGACTCGGTGTGCCTTTTGCACTTGCTTTATCAGCTCGGGGAAACCCTAGGGTTGAGTCTTCATGTGGTGCACCTCGACCACAGGCTAAGGGGCGCTGATTCCGATGCCGATGCTCGCTATGTCTTGCGCTTAGCCCAGAGCCTGGGCGTTGAGGCCACAGTGGAAGGGCGCGATGTGCTGGCCTATAAAAAGGAGCATCGCTTGTCTCTGGAAGAGGCTGCGCGCCGGGTGAGGTACGATTTCTTGGCCGAGGTGGCAAGATCCCTGGGGGCAAGGCGCATCGCTTTAGGTCATACCGCAGACGATCAGGTGGAGACTATCCTGATGCATCTGGTGCGGGGCAGCGGTGTTGCCGGACTGCGGGGCATGCAGCCCATTACCCGGTGGCGAGCGCGGGCAAGCGGCGCTTCGCTGATAGTGATCAGGCCCCTGCTTGAGGTTTCCAGGGAGGAGACCGAGGCTTACTGCAAAGCCCACGATCTGGAGCCGCGAACCGACTTTTCCAACTACTCCCTCGACTATGCCCGGAACCGGTTGCGATATGAACTGCTCCCGCTGCTTCAAAGCTTGAACCCCAATGTCAAGGCTGCATTGCTGCGCACCGCCGGCACTGCTGCGGATGAACTTTCCTTCTTTGAGGAGCAGCTTTCCTTGGTATGGGATCGGGTGGTAAGGGAACAGCCCAACGGGCTCCTGCTCGATGCCAGGCAGGCTTTATCACTCCACCCTGCGCTCTTGCGCCACCTTCTGCGGAGGATGGTTGAGGAACTACTTGGCGACCTCACCGATATTGAAGCTACCCACATTGAAAAGATGATGGCGGTGCTATCGAAGCCGGTGGGCAAAAGGCTCTCTTTGCCTCGGGGGTTGGTTTTCTCCGTCGGCTACGATAGCTGCCTGCTAAGCCTAGGCAGCCCCGCTAGTTGTCCTTTCCCCCTTTTGGAGGGGGAGCACTGGCTCGACCTTGGTGCTGAGACCCTATTGCCCGGCTGGCGAGTGCGGTCAAGGATTATCCCACATTTGCCGGAGAAGGCAGATTCCGATAGCTTCAAGGCATATCTCGACCTTGATCAGGCGGGGGAGGAAATCCTGGTTCGACAGCGGAGGGCTGGAGACCGTTTTCAGCCCTTGGGCATGGAGAAGCCGAAGAAGCTTCAGGACTTCATGGTCGATGCCAAGATCCCCCGAGGATGGCGCGACTGTGTCCCTCTGGTGTGCTCGCCAAAACAGATCCTGTGGGTGGTGGGCTGGCGCATCGACAACCGGGCGAAGGTCACCGCAGAAACGAAGCGGGTTCTCTGTATCGAGTTTGAGAGGGCTCAATCCTGTTCAGATCCCCAGATGGGGAAATTCCACCTTTTGTGATGTTTTGGTTAATTGGGCGTATTGAGAGAGTGACAGGAATGCCCCAACAGGGTTTTTATACCGTTTACTTAGGCCTTCCATGACGGTATTCACCTTTTTGTGAGTGACAAGGCACCTTTGACAGTGGCAAAAAACGAGCAGTCAATAAATACTCGCGTGCTACTGACCAGTCCGAAACTTGCTAGGATTGACTACGGGGATGCCATGCTTTACGCAGTAGTCCCAGATATCCCGTGGATTGTAGCCGACTAGGAGTCCTGCTAGATCAGCCACTCTGTCATTATACCCGAATACCCTGGCCACTTCTACCAGCGTTTTAAAGGGAGATACGTTTAGTGTGCAACTGACTGCCTCTTTCTGTCCAACCCGGAAAATATCGAAGTTAAAGCTCGTGTAGTAGCCTGCCCTCTCAATGCCCTCTTTGAAATGCAAGACTTCCTTCCAATCGGTATCATATATTTCCAGGTTAGTCATCGGCTTACGGAGCTGCTCCATGTCGTCAAAATACTGCCTAACGCTTTTGAAAACCTCGGCGAATAAATGTTTATGCTGTCTAAGAAGGGCGTCTACTTCTGCTCGCATATCCGTTTCCTCCTAGTTTCTTGGAGCTTCGACTGGCATAGGCAAGGAAGGTCTTGGTTAATGCCCAAGCATGGTTCGTTTACATAACCCGTTTGAGCCTTGGGTTTGGGGTGATGCCGGGGAGTCTGCCCCTTTTGGCGATGGGCTTCCCCTCTACTTCATGGAGGTCTGCGGTGAAGTCGATGGGCTTGGCGCCGCTGATGTAGCTGCCCACGCCAAAGCCATCGACCGGGGCGCCGCTGTCGAAGAATTGTCCGATCCGCTCCGGGTCAAGCCCACCGCTGATGAAAATGGTTACCTCTTTGAAGCCGGCGAGGTCGAGGTGGGCCCTGACCTCCTTGACCAGATGGGGGGTAACCCCGCCCCGCTCTTTGGGGGTATCGAGGCGCACCCCCTTAAGCTGCCCCTTCATCGCCCGGGCGACGATGACGCTCTCCTCAACCTCGTCTTTGAAGGTATCGACTAGGGAGATGCGGGGGACTTTGGGGGGCATATGGCGGTGGAAAGCCTGGGTTGCTTTTGCCGTGTCGCCCATGATCAATATCAGGGCATGGGGTATGGTCCCCATGGGCTCAATGCCAGCAAGCTTGGCGCCAATGATGCTGGAGCAGCCAGCGCAGCCACCAACAACAGCGGCATAGTCCATAACCCCGGCGATGAGGGGGTGGACATGGCGGACGCCGAAACTGATGACGGGCACACCCCGGGCGGCATCAACACACTCCCTGGCGGCTGTGGCCCAGCCGCTAGAATGAGCCAGCATGCCCAAGATGGCGGTCTCATACATGCCATAGCTCTGGTAAGGAGCGGTTATGCGCAGCACCACCTCCTTGGGGGTAAAGGGCTCCCCCTCGGAAAGGGCCCACACCTCCCTATTCTCGGGCAGCACCTTGGCGAGCAGCGCCTTAACCTCCTCCATGCCACAGAGTATGCCCGCTCTTGAAGGGAAGATCTCCATAGTTGCCACTGGATTGATGCCTTCCTGGCGCAGGATGTCCACGGTTCGGAGGAAATAGATATCGGCGGTCTCGCCGGAAAGAACGATGTCAGGAACCTCGAATTTGGCTGGCAGCACCTTTTGCGCTTGAAAGCTAACCAGCTTTGCCCCCAGCGTTTTCTCCATGTGTTCCAGGGCAAACTGATGTGTCCTGTGGTCGAAGGAGGCAACGCAGTCGGTGGGCACTTCCACCGTGTAACCGCGGTTTCTGGCATCAGCCACAGTGTGAAGGACGCAGATATCGGTGCATACCCCACAGACGATCAGCTTCTCCGGGGCGAGCTTCCCCAGCCTTTTATCGAGGTTGGTTTCGAAGAAGCCGCTGAAGCGCCTCTTGGGGATCACCTCTCCGGGATACTTGGCCAGCTCGGGGATGAGCTCTGCCTCGGCGGTGCCCTCGATGCAGTGGGGAGGGAACATCTGAAACTCGGCGTCATCGGGGGTGTGGTGGTCGCAGATAAAGAAGACTTTAGAGCCCTCAGCCATCTCCCGCTCCAGAAGACTCTTGATATTGGGGATGATGCGGCGCGCTCCCTGACCGCAGTAGAGGGGGAAACCCGGCTCCAAAAAGCCTCTGAGCGTGTCCACTACCAGGATAGCCTTTGCCATAGCTTATAAGCTCCTGTTGAAGGTTATATTAGATAACATCTTAATATATCTGAAGCAAAAGTCAAGCTAGTTCGGGGGCATCTTTCTCCTACCCCTGATGCCAGTCATGGCAAGGGGCGAAACCGCATTCTCAGCAGTCCCTTTAGTTCCTCAAGGGCGGTCTTGGTGATGGAGACCTTGCTATCTGAACCCTCGACCCAGGCTACTGGAATCTCCTTAATCCGGTAGCCTTTCTTGTGCGCCAGGATAAGAAGCTCGGTATCGAAAAACCAACCCTGATCTTGGATTAGGGGGACCAATTCCTGGGCTGCTTCGCGCTTCAAAGCCTTAAATCCGCACTGGGCATCGGAGAGCTTAGCCAAGAACATGGCCTTGATGAGGAAGTTATAGCTTCGAGAGGCGAGCTCACGCCTTAGGCAGCGCTTCACCGATGAGCCCGGCAGGAGGCGGGAGCCGACGGCGACATCGTAGCCCGCCTCGATAGTTTGGATCAGTCTGGGGAAGGCCTCTAGGCTGGTAGAGAGGTCGACATCCATATAGCTTACGATATTGGCGCTGCTATTAAGCCAGGCGTGGCGCAGCGCCCGCCCCCGCCCTTTCTGGTCCAGATGCAGGCAAATGACATCGGAGTGCTGCTGGGACAGGGCTTGGGCCAGCTCCCAGGTCTTATCGGTGGAGGCGTTATCGGCGATGACAATCCTAAAGGGATGGGTCAGATTCTCTTTGAGGAACTGCCTCAGGGTGGCCACACTTTGCGCCAGCACACGCTCTTCATTGTAAACTGGGAGCACCACATCAATAGTAGTCATCTTATGCCTACAATTTCGCTAATCAGTGATCAGGGCTGAAGACTTCAATGCTTGAAATGACGCCTGCCGGTGAAAACCATGGCAATGTTGTGCTCATTGGCAGCCGTGATCACCTCTTCATCTCTCACTGAGCCTCCGGGCTGGATGATGGCGGTGACCCCTCTTTTGGCAGCTAACTCCACGCCATCGGCGAAGGGGAAGAAGGCATCCGAGGCAAGCACGCTGCCCTTAGCGCGCCTTCCCGCCTTCTTTAAAGCTATCGCCACGCTGTCCACCCTGCTCGGCTGACCAGCTCCCATTCCCAGGAGGGCCAGGTCTTTAGCCAGAACAATGGCGTTGGACTTCACATGCCGTGCCGCTTTCCAGGCGAAGGTGAGGTCCCTTTTCTCCTCGGCGGTTGGCTGGCGCTTGGTGACGGGACGCAGGTTCAGATCCTCATCAGCGATGAAGTCCTGGGTCTGGAGGAGGAAGCCTCCACCAACGCGGCGAAAATCTAGAGCGGTGGGCGACTGTCTGGCTACCACGCCTAGTTGGACAAGACGCAGATCGCGCTTTCGCTTGAGCAGAGCCAGGGCCTCATCCTGGTACCCAGGGGTGATGATGGCGTCAAAGTGGGTCTTATCGATCTCCTGGGCAGTGGCAAGGTCCAGGGGTCTGTTGGAAGCAACGATGCCACCAAAGGCGGAGACGGGGTCGCCAGCAAGGGCTCGACGGTAGGCCTGGGCCAGGTCTTCATGGCATGCTAGGCCACAGGGATTGTTGTGCTTGATGATGGCGATGGTGGGGATGGAAAAGTCTTGCACCACGCTCAGCGCGGCATCGAGGTCGAGGATGTTATTGAAGGAGAGTTCCTTGCCCCAAAGCTGGGTCGCTCCGGTTATGCCTTGCGCCTCAGCTACTGTCTTCTCAATATAGAAGGCAGCCTGTTGGTGGGGGTTTTCACCGTAGCTTAAGTCCTGGAGCTTGCTCAGGGCGATGGTCATCTCTCGGGGGAATTTCTCGTCCTCAGCTCTCAGATATCTGGCGATAGCGGTATCATATGAGGCTACATGCTGAAAAGCCTTCTGCGCCAGTTTTTTTCGTTCTTCTATTCCTACCCCGTCCTTACGCAGCTGCTCCAGAACTGGTTGGTAATCCTGAGGGTCGACCACAGCAATGACATGGGGGAAGTTCTTGGCCGCGGCGCGGATCATGGTTGGTCCCCCGATGTCGATATTCTCCAGTGCCTGCTCCAGGGTTGTTCCCTCACGGGCTATGGTCTGGACAAAGGGATAGAGATTGACCGCCACCAGGTCGATGGTGACCATGCCCTTCTCTGCAAGCTGGGAGAGATGGCTAGGGATATCGCGCCGGGCTAAAATGCCGGCATGCACCCCAGGGTGAAGGGTCTTCACCCGGCCATCGAGGATCTCGGGGAAATTGGTCAGCTCCTCCACGCTATGGCAGGAAACCCCTGCTTCCTGGAGTGCCTTTTTAGTGCCCCCGGTGCTATATATCTCCACCCTTAGCTGATGAAGACCACGGGCAAAATCAACCACCCCTGTTTTATCTGAGACGCTAATTAGGGCACGCACGAGCTACCTCCTAAGCTATGATTACCCTCTCGCCCACCTTTCGCTCTATCACCTCACCGATAAGCCTGGCCTCTGGTATCGTTTTGGTTAGCTGCTCGACGTCTTCGGGGGAGCAGGCCAGCACCATCCCCACCCCCATGTTGAACACGCGATACATCTCCCGCTCGTCAACATCGCCCTCGCTTTGAATTAGGGTGAAGATGGGGGGGATTTGCCAAGAACCCTTATCGATTTTAGCTACCAGACCTTGGGGTAGGATGCGAGGCAGATTGGCGGGAAGACCTCCTCCGGTGATGTGAGCTATGCCCTTGATAACTGGGAGCAAAGGTTTAAGCATGGGGTAATAGCAGCGATGGGGCTCAAGGAGCTCCTCCCCCAGGGTGCGACCCAGCTCGGGGTAGAAGCGATTCAGTTTCTGGAGCTGGGTGGAGAAGATCTTTCGCACCAGGGAATAGCCGTTGGTGTGCAGGCCGCTGGAGGGCAGCCCGATAAGGGCATCTCCATGCCTTATCCGGCTACCATCGATGATGTTCTTCCTCTCTACTACGCCTACGATGAACCCTACCAGGTCATATTCCCCTTCAGGATAAAGGCCGGGCATCTCTGCGGTCTCGCCACCGATGAGGGCACAGCCCACCTCCTTTAAGGCACGGGCCATTCCGTTAACGATGTTTTCCACAATCTGGGGCTCGAGCTTGCTCATGGCGATGTAATCGAGGAAGAAGAGCGGTTCAGCACCACAGGTGAGGATGTCGTTGATGCAATGGTGAACCAGGTCGACGCCGATGGTGTCATGCCGCCCCAAGGCACAGGCGACCTTTAGCTTGGTGCCCACGCCATCGGTGCTGGAGACGAGAACTGGCTGCTCATAGCTTCCTAGTTGGAAAAGCCCGCCAAAAAAGCCGACGTCGCCAATGACCTCGGGTCTGAAGGTGGCACGTGCCTTTCTTGCAATAGATCTCACTATTTCATTGGCAACATTGATGTCGACACCGGCGGCGCGGTAGGTTTCCTTTGCTCGCCTGGTATTGTCAGCCAAAGGTCACTCCCTTTTGGGCTCCAAAGCGAGCTTGTCCATCTCAAGCTGCACCGGGACCGGGTAATCGCCGGTGAAGCAGGCAAGGCAAAAGAGCTCCTTAGGCAGGGCTACCGATTCGATGAGACCGTCGATGCTGAGATAACCTAAGCTGTCGGCGCCAATGAACCGGGCGATCTCAGGGACCTCCTTTTGGGCGGCGATAAGCTCCCTGCGTGTTGCCATGTCCACGCCGAAGAAGCAGGGGTAGCGGATAGGCGGGGCGCAGATACGCATGTGAATCTCCCTGGCCCCGGCCTTCCGGAGCAAACTGATCACCCGAGGTGTAGTAGTGCCCCGGACAATGCTATCGTCGACCACGACCAGGCGCTTACCGGCGATTATTTCGGGCATGGGGTTGAACTTGAGCTGGACGCCGAGCTCCCTGATTCGCTGGTCGGGCTCGATGAAGGTGCGCCCCACATAGCGGTTCTTGAGCAGGCCCTCGATGAAGGGGATGCCGGATTTTGTGGCATAGCCGATGCCCGCCGCCGTTGCTGAGTCGGGGATGCCAAGCACCAGCTCGGCATCCACGGGGTATTCTTGGGCCAGCCTGGCGCCCATGGCTTGCCTCGCCGAATAAAGACGCCTGCCGCTGATGATGCTATCGGGGCGGGCAAAGTAGATATATTCGAAGATGCAAAGCCCCTTCCTTCCATCGCCCTTTTCGTGATAACTTCTCATACCCTGGGAGTTGATGGCTATTATCTCCCCGGGCTTGACCTCCTTCAGGAACTGGGCTCCTATGTGGTCCAATGCGCAGGTTTCCGAGGCTAAAACCCAGCCCCCATCGAGCCTGCCCAGGCAAAGGGGGCGAACCCCCAGGGGGTCGCGGATGCCAAAAAGGGTGTCCTCAGTCATGAGCACCAGGGAATAGGCACCGACCAGCCTCCTCATGGCATATCTTATCCTCTCCAGCCAGGTCTTTTTGGTTGAGGATAGGATGAGATTGGCGATGACCTCGGAGTCGGTTCCGGTGGTGAAACGGTAGCCTTGCCCTTCCAGTTCGTGGCGTAGATACTGAGCATTGACGATGTTCCCATTGTGCCCAAGGGCAATCCTGCCTGTTGGACCTTCAACCACAATGGGCTGAGCGTTGGCGGGGCTGCTTGAGCCTCTGGTGGAGTAGCGATTGTGGCCGATGGCGATATTGCCCCACAGGTGGCTGAGCACTTCTTCATTGAAGACCTGGGATACTAGCCCCATTTTGGTATAGACATGAATCCTCTGCCCATCAGCGGTAGCGATCCCCGAACTCTCCTGACCGCGATGCTGCAGAGAGTACAGGCCAAAAAAGGTAAGCCGGGCTACATCCTCACCTGGGGCATGAATGCCAAAAAGGGCACAACTCTCTCTCACTTTTCCCCCAATTTTATTATAGATTCTCCATGGATTGAGGTCAATCCCCAGCGAAGGCATGTGCCTTAAGCCATTTCAGGACTCCTGTCATCGCCTCTTCCTCGACCCGAAGGCGATGCCCTGCCCCGGGAACCATTAGCATCTCTTTGGGTTCCCCTGCCTTATGGTAGAGGGCCCAGGCCTCGCTGGGTTCCACCACGTCATCTTTGCTGCCGTGGACTATGAGCACAGGTCTGGGGGCGATTCTTCCAATCCGGTCTATGGGTCTAACTTGGCTAAAACCGGCAAACCACTGCTCAAGGGAGGAGGGGAAATCCTTATCCCTGATTATTTCGATGCGGCGAAAGTGTTCCACCAGAGTCTTTGCTCTCTCTGGGTGCTGAGAGTCGTGGAACTGCGCCGGGCAGGCGCAGGTCACCAGATGAGAGACCCTAGGGTCATTTGAGGCCACGTAGACGGCGACAGCAGCGCCGCCGCTGAAGCCCATCAAGAAGATTCGGGTGCTATCCACCTCTTTCATATTGTAGATATAATCCATTACAGCTTCCAGGTCCCGGGTCCAGCCCAGGATATCGAAGTTACCCCCACTATCGCCTGTCCCCCTGAAGTTGAAGATCAGGGTGAGAAGGCCGGCGTTGCAGAATTTCTGGGCCAGCAAAGGATAGCCGGGATCGCTGGGGTCTCTGATTCCGCGGGGGATACCGTGGCATAGACAGAGGGCGGGGCAAGCCCCTTCTTGCTCCGGGATATATACTTGGCCGACAATGTTAATGCCCTCCACATTAAGGGAAAACCCTCTCTTTTCCATATCAGTCCACCTTCAACAGGACGAAAAACTCCCTGTTCCCTGAGGCACCCAGGATTGGCGACGGGGTAAGCCCCCCAATCCTGAATCCGTTTTCAATCGCCCAGGAGATGAACTTGCCCAGGACGCGGGCATGAACCTGGGGGTCCTTGACCAATCCCCCTTTTCCCACTTCGCGTCGTCCCGCCTCAAACTGGGGCTTCACCAGGCAAATCATCTTCCCCCTTTGCCTCAGCAATGCAGCTACATTGGGCGCCACTTTCTCCAGGGAAATGAAGGACAGGTCGATAGTGGCCAGGTCAACGGCCTGGGGTAAGGAGAAGGGATAGCGAGCGTTCACCCGCTCCATCACCACCACCCTGGGGTCAATCCTCAGCCGGTAGTCAAGCTGACCGTAGCCCACATCCACGGCATATACCCGGCTTGCTCCCCGCTTAAGCAAACAATCGCTAAACCCGCCTGTGGAGGCGCCGACATCGAGGACGACCAGGGAATTGACATCGATCTGGAACTGGTCCAAGGCGTGAGCCAGCTTTATTCCCCCTCTGCTGACGAAGGGGGGCTTCTCAACAAGGCGGATGAGGGCGTCATCTCTGACCATGGTGCCCGGCTTATCCGCCACCTTTTCATCGGCAGTGACCTCCCCCGCCAGGATCAGGGCCCTTGCCTTCTCCCGGGTTGGGACAAGCCCTCTTTCCACAAGCAAAAGGTCAATTCTGCGCCGCATCGTTTTAGCATAAGCCTCGCTGAAGCCACAGTCAAGGATATATGCTTGACAGATGGATTAAATAATGTTAAATTTATAAATTAGCGTTCGCTCAGTTAGCCGGACATAGGTCGAAAGACCTGGGAAGCCGGGCTGACAATGCCGGTTCAGCTTTAAGTCTTTCGGCCTTTATTTATGGTTGGGAGGGGTTATGCCAACTATCAATCAACTTATTCGCAAGGGGCGGCGAAGGGTGAGGAAAAAGACCAAGACACCAGCACTGCGTATTACCTATAATGCCCTAAAAAATAGCGCAGGGCAGGGACGCTCCCCGCAGAAGCGGGGGGTTTGCACTGTGGTGAAGACGATGATGCCCAAAAAGCCTAACTCTGCTCTGCGCAAGGTGGCACGGGTCCGGCTGACTAATGGCATGGAGGTGACGGCCTACATCCCAGGAGAAGGACACACCCTGCAGGAACACTCTGTGGTACTGCTTAGGGGAGGTCGAGTCAAAGATTTGCCTGGGGTGCGCTATCATATCATTCGCGGTGTCCTGGATGCTGTGGGCGTGGAGAATAGAAAGCGTGGTCGAAGCAAGTACGGAGCCAAGCAATCGAGGCGCTCGGTGGTGGAATAAAGGGAGGCCATGATGCCGAGAAGAGGCCGGGTAACAAAAAGGGAAATCCTCCCCGACCCACGGTATCAGAGCGTTACCGTGGCTAAGGTGATCGATGGGGTGATGACTAGGGGCAAGAAGAGCGTGGCTCAGGCAATCGTCTACAAGGCGTTGGATATTATTGAGCAACGGGTTAAAAGTGACCCTGTGGATACCTTGGAGCAGGCGATCAAAAATGCCACCCCACTGCTTGAGGTTAAGCCACGTCGCGTTGGTGGTGCTACCTATCAAGTTCCGATTGAGGTTAGAGCTGGCCGTGGCCTTTCCTTGGCAATGCGGTGGCTGGTGCGCTCAGCCAGGGCTCGAGGGGGGAAGTCTATGGCTGAGAAGCTGGCGTCAGAGGTTATGGATGCAGCTCAGAGGCAAGGTGCTACCGTTAAGAAGCGTGAAGATACCCACAGAATGGCGGAGGCAAATAGGGCCTTTGTCCACTATCGATGGTGATAAGGTGGCAGGTGAGGAATATGCCCAGATCTATCCCTTTGGAGCGAGTGAGGAACATCGGTATCATTGCTCATATAGATGCGGGGAAAACAACGATTACCGAAAGGATCCTTTATTATACTGGTCGCACCTACAAGCTGGGTGAGGTGGATGAGGGAACAGCGGTGATGGACTGGATGGAGCAGGAGCGAGAGCGGGGTATCACCATTACCGCTGCTGCCACTACCTGCCATTGGCTTGACTATTGCATTAACATTATCGATACCCCGGGGCACGTGGACTTCACTGCCGAGGTGGAGCGAAGCCTACGCGTGCTCGATGGCGGTGTTGTGGTTCTCGATGCTATGGCTGGTGTTGAGCCCCAGTCAGAGACGGTTTGGCGCCAGGCAGATAAATATGGTGTGCCTAGGATTTGCTTCGTCAATAAGATGGATCGCATCGGCGCCGACTTCTATCGTACTGTTGACATGATCAAGGAGAGACTGGGCGCCAATGCTCTGCCGATACAGCTGCCCCTGGGTGCTGAAGGCTCTTTTGCCGGCGTTATCGACCTGGTGACAGGAAGGGCATGGGTCTTCGGTGAGGATCCTGATGGGGTGCCTATAGAGCAGGACATTCCCCCTGAATATGAGGAGATCTCAAATAGGTACCGGGAGCAGATGAAGGAGAAGCTGGCTGAGAGCGATGATCAGCTGATGACTCGGTACTTGGAGGGGGGTGTCATCAGTGTTTCAGAGCTCAAGGGGGCTCTGCGCCGGGCAACCATAGCAAATAGAGTGGTGCCCGTTCTTTGTGGCAGCGCGTTGCGGAATAAAGGGATTCAGCCGGTGCTGGATGCCATTGTCGCCTACCTCCCTTCACCTCAAGATGTGCCAGCGGTAAAAGGCATCGAACCCAAGAGTGGCAAGGAGAGTTATCGCCCTCCCACTGATGAAGCACCATTTTCTGCCCTTGCCTTTAAGGTAGTCTCTGACCCCTTTGTCGGCAGGTTGGTCTATTTTAGGGTCTATTCGGGGAAGGCGGAGGCTGGGGCTCAGGTCTATAATTCTAGGCGGGAGCGAAAGGAGCGCCTGGGGAGGCTGTTGCGCATGCATGCCAATCACCGCGAGGAGATAACCAGGGTGGAGACAGGCGACATCGCTGCTGCCCTGGGCCTTAAGAATACCTTCACCGGCGATACCTTGTGCAACCTCCATGCATCCATTATTCTGGAATCGATCCGCTTCCCCCAGCCGGTGATCTCGGTGGCCATTGAGCCCAGGACCAAGGCTGATCAAGACCGATTGAGCGAGTCCTTGACTAAACTGGGGGAGGAGGACCCCACCTTCATCACCCGCTACGATGAGGAGACGGGACAGACCATCATCTCGGGTATGGGTGAGCTTCATCTGGAGGTCATCACCGAGAGGTTGTTCCGTGAGTTCAGGGTGGAGGCCAATGTGGGTAGGCCTCAGGTTGCCTATAGGGAGACCATTACCATTCCGGTAAAAGCCGAAGGTAGATTCATCAAGCAGTTTGGTGGCCGGGGACAGTATGGGCATGTCTGGATCGAGCTTCAACCTGGCGAGCGCGGCAGTGGCTTTGAGTTTGTGAACCGAATTCAGGGTGGCGTTATTCCCAAGCAATATATCCCCTATGTGGGAAGAGGGATTAGGGAGGCTATGGAGAGCGGGGGCTTGGCTGGCTATCCAATAGTTGACCTGCGGGCTATCCTTTATGATGGTAGCTATCATGAGGTAGATTCCTCGGAGATGTCGTTCAAGGTCGCTGGCTCCTTGGCGCTAAAGGATGGGCTGCGCCGCGCCCATCCGGTGCTCCTCGAGCCCGTGATGAAGATGGAGGTTGCCACCCCTGAGGATTTCTTGGGCGACATCCTGGCAGACCTCAATTCGAGGAGGGCGCATATCACCTCAATAGACACTTTGGGGGCGACCAAGATAATCCGTTGCTTCGTCCCTCTGGCGGAGACCTTCGGCTATGCCACCGACCTTAGGTCCATGAGCCAAGGGAGAGCCACCTATTCCATGGAGTTTTATCGCTATGAGGAGCTGCCTCAGCCTTTGGCTGAGCAGCTCGTTGCCGGAGTGAGAGGAGTGGTCTAGATGCCGAAGCAAAAGATTCGAATCAAGCTTAAGGCTTTTGACCACCGGATACTGGACCGTGCTGCAGAGAAGATTGTGGAGGTGGCGGAGCAGACCGGGGCTAAGGTGGCAGGGCCGATCCCCTTGCCCACCAGTATCAAGAAGTTTTGTGTTATCCGTTCTCCCCATGTAGACAAGGACTCCAGGGAGCAGTTTGAGATGCGCACCCATAAGCGGCTCATCGACATCCTAGATCCCACATCTAAGACCATCGATGCCCTTACTCGGCTCGATTTGCCGGCAGGGGTAGATATAGAGATCAAGCTATAAAGGTAACACTTAAGAAGGTGATGGATACCGAAGGAGTTAGCCAGGGGGACAGGGCCTAGGTCGAAAAGAGGGAAAATGGTGCAGGGACTTATTGGCAGAAAGATCGGAACGACCCAGGTGTTTGGTGAGGATAGTAGGGTGGAGCCAGTTACTGCCATCGAGGCTGGACCTTGCTTTGTCACCCAGATCAAGAGGGCGGCTAAAGAGGGCTACGATGCTGTCCAGCTTGGTTTTGGCACTGCCAAGCGGCTCAACCTGCCACAGAAGGGGCATCTGAAGAATATAGGCATGCTTAAATATCTGAGGGAGTTTGAAGCCTCGGACATCGATTCCATCGAGATCGGGCACAGTGTGGATGTAAGCATGTTTAAGGCTGGCGATCTGGTGGATATCAGCGGTATATCCAAGGGCAAGGGCTTTGCCGGGGTGGTGAAGCGCCACCATTTTGCCGGTGGCCCCAAGACCCACGGTCAATCCGACCGCCACCGCGCCCCGGGCTCCGTCGGGGCCACAACCAGCCCGGGCAGGGTTTTTAAGGGGCAGCGGATGGCGGGGCATATGGGAAACGAGAGAGTTACGGTGCGCCGGCTCAAAGTAGTGGCGGCTGATCCCGAGCGCAACCTGCTTTTGGTTCGGGGGGCTGTGCCCGGTGCCAAAAATGGGCTGGTTACCATAAAGAAATCGAGTGGCTAGAGGTCGAGATTGTGTTTTTTGACCGCCCCGATGAGGAGCATGGCTGAGGATGCAGGTTCCAGTTTATAACCTTCAGGGAGAGGTTGTTGACCATATAGAGCTCAGGGAGGATGTCTTTGTCCTCCCTCCTAACCAGGCTGCGGTTCATCAGGCCTTGGTGCGGCAACTGGCCAATGCCCGTCAGGGCAATGCCGCCACCAAGACCAGGGGTCAGGTCTCTGGAGGGGGAAGGAAACCATACCCGCAGAAGCACACTGGTCGAGCGCGGCAGGGGAGTATAAGGGCACCCCACTATAGGGGGGGTGGTATCGTCTTTGGCCCTCATCCCCGGAGCTATCAGCAGGCAATGCCGAAGAAGATGCGCCGCCTCGCCTTGAGGTGCGTTCTGTCGTCAAAGGTTGCTGAGGGCGAGATGGTGGTAGTGGAGGGTTTCACCTTTGACCAGCCTAAGACCAAAGAGGTGGCTCGCATCCTAGGGGCCTTGGGGGTCAATTCCTCAGCCCTTATCGTCACCGCTGAGCCCGATATTAACCTGTATAAATCGGCGCGCAACCTGGAGAGAATCAAGACCTTGCCTGCCAACCTGCTCAATGTGGTCGATCTTCTCTCCCATAAGGTATTGATGATCACTGTTGCCGGGGTGAGAAGGGTGGAGGAGATTTGGGCGCCCAGAGAGAGGACAGTGAAGGCGTCGGTATCCGGCGGGGGCATGGAGGAATAAGAATGCATATCCTAGAGGTACTTCGCCGCCCGGTAATCACCGAGAAGAGCACTGCCCTTCAAGAGCGGGGCAAGTACACCTTTGAGGTGGCAAATGGGGCCAATAAGCAGCAGATAAAGCAGGCCGTGGAGCAGGCGTTTAAGGTTGAGGTGGCCAAGGTCAATGTCATTACTGTCCCTGCCAGGTGGCGCGGTCCGGGGAGGAGAAGGAGTCTTACCTCTCCGTGGAAGAAGGCGGTGGTTACCCTGAAGCCGGGGCAAAAAATTGAGTTCTTTGAAGGTGTATAGGGAGGGAAATCTTGCCGCTTAAAGTATTTAAACCAACCTCGCCGGGGAGAAGGGGGATGACCGGTGCTACCTTTGAGGAAATTACCAAGAAGGAGCCCGAGAAATCGCTGATTGTGCCGCTGAAAAAGAAGGCGGGGAGAAGCAATCAAGGCAAGATCACGGTGCGCCATCGCGGCGGTGGTGCCAAGAGGATGCTCCGGATTATCGACTTTAAGCGGGATAAGCTGGATGTTGCCGGCGAGGTCGTCGCTATTGAATACGATCCCAATCGTTCGGCGCGCATCGCTCTGATAAAATATGCCGATGGGGAGAAGCGCTATATTCTGGCTCCCCTGGGTCTTAAGGTAGGGGACACCATTATGGCCGGCAGCGGTGCCGAGATAAAGCCGGGAAATGCCCTGCCGTTAAAGCTTATTCCCACAGGCACGGCGATTCACAATATTGAACTTCATCGAGGCAAAGGAGGGCAGCTGGTGCGTAGCGCAGGTGGTGTCGCTCAGCTCATGGCCAAAGAGGATAGCTATGCGCTGGTGAGGATACCCTCCGGCGAGATAAGGCGAATTCATATCGAATGCTTTGCCACCATCGGTCAGGTGGGCAATGTTGACCATCAGCATATCAAGATGGGAAAGGCGGGCCGGCGGCGGCACCTGGGGTGGCGCCCGACAGTGCGTGGCTCGGCGATGAGTCCCAGGGATCATCCCCATGGTGGGGGTGAGGGGAGGTGTCCTATCGGCATGCCCGGGCCCAAGACCCCTTGGGGCAAGCCGGCGCTGGGCTATCGAACTCGCAGGAACAAGGTCAGCGATAGCATGATCGTGAAACGAAGAGGCAAAGGTAGGTAAGGCATTATGTCCAGGTCTTCGAAGAAGGGCCCATTTGTCGATCCTAAGCTGCTTAAGAAGGTGGAGGCGCTCAATCGCTCTGGCGAGAAGGTGGTGCTCAAGACCTGGTCCCGGGCTTCGACCATCGTTCCCGATATGATTGGTCACACCATCGGGGTCCACGATGGCAGGAGGCATGTGCCTATCTTCATCACTGAGGATATGGTCGGTCATAAGCTAGGCGAGTTTGCCCTCACCAGAACTTTCAGGGGGCATTCGGGGAAATCGGAACGGATTTCTACGATCAAAAGGAAGTAGTTTACTTAGAGGCAGATATGGAGGTAAGCGCCACAGCAAGATACATAAGGACATCGCCCAAGAAACTGCGTCCCATCGTGGATACAGTGCGGGGGAAGAAAGTGGATGAGGCTCTGACCATTCTGAGGTTCCTGCCCTCTCCAGGAGCGCGAACTGTGGCTAAGGTAGTGAAGTCTGCTGCGGCCAATGCCGAGAACAACTATGAGATGACCCCTGCCGACCTGAGGATCGTGAGGATTTTTGTTGATGAAGGGCCTACCCTGAAGCGGTATCGAGCCGGGCCCAGGGGGCGGGCGAAGCCGATCCTCAAGCGTTCTAGTCATATTACCGTAGTCGTTGAAGAGGAGCAGTAATTGGGACAGAAGGTTCACCCTATAGGTTTCAGGCTCGGCGTGACTAAGGATTGGCAGGCAAAGTGGTATGCCGATAAGCACTATACTGAGCTGGTGCAGGAGGATCTCAAAATTCGGCAGGCCATCGAATCAAAGTATGCTGAGGGCGATATTTCTCGCATTGAGATCGAGCGCTCTGCTAATCAGGTAACGGTAACCGTCTATACCGCAAGGCCTGGAATTGTTATCGGCCGAGGGGGGCAGCGGGTGGATGAGGTGAGGCTTCTTTTGGAGGGGCTGACCAAAAAACG